>Ga0187861_10004930_pt1 | contig 10932 bp, 13 predicted proteins | sample June2016WEW_10_1_3_FD_132986 | JGI IMG/M metagenome (GOLD analysis project Ga0187861, IMG submission 132986) | Peatland microbial communities from SPRUCE experiment site at the Marcell Experimental Forest, Minnesota, USA - June2016WEW_10_100 | ecosystem: Environmental > Terrestrial > Soil >...
CGCCGACCCGTTCCCCGCATCCACCCATATCGAAACGCTGGACACCCTCTGCACCGCCATCCTTGCGGAGCGGCCCTCCCGGCTCACCCTCGCCGAACGCAGCGGCATGGGGCTGACACGACAGGTGCTGGACCGGACGGGCGTCCTTGCCCTTGCACAGCAGAGAGGGTTCGCGGTCGTTGTGCTCGACGAGCTCGACCGGACCGGCTGGCAGGAGATCCAGGCACCCGGCCTCCACTGGAGCAGGGGGTTCTTCCTCGCCAGTGCCTTCGCCCGGGCAGACCATGTTGTCCAGACCTGCTGCCTGAAGACCCACCGGTTCGGCGGGCACTTCACCTTCTCCCTCAAGAACGCCGTGGGGTGCGTGGCCCGGACAGTACCGGGAGTGAACTACGATTTCATGAACGAGCTGCACACCTCGCCCCGCCAGCGCCTCATGATCGCCGAGATCAGCAGGTTCCTCCGGACCGACCTCGTGGTGATGGATGCAACGGTCGGGTTTGCGAGCGGCGGCCCGGACAAGGGAAAACTCATACAGCCGGGCGTCATCATTGCCGGCGCCGACCGGGTGGCGATCGATGCCGCGGGCGTTGCGCTCCTCCGCTCGTACGGGACTGTTCCTGACGTGGCCAACGGGAAAATCTTCGGACTTGAACAGATCGCCCGGGCTGCAGAACTCGGCGTTGGCATCGCATCCGCCGACGCGATCCGGCTGGTGCCCCTCGATGACGCCGGGGAAGGCGCGGCGCACCGGATACAGGAGCAGCTGGACCGGGACCGGTAAATGCCGGTCCGGTTTTTACGTGCGTGCATGCGGTTTTCCTGCCCCGGAATGGCCATTCCGACCAGAAACTTTGTAAATAACCCCGTCATTCCTGTACAATCATGCACTACACCATCATCACGGAATCTCACGAAATGGGCGGTTTTACTGCCCGTTGCATTGAGATCCCGGGAGCCCGTGGTTATGGCAACACCCAAGGTGAGGCGATTGCCACGATCAGGGAGGCGATTGAAGTGGTGCGGGAAGCACAGAATGAGGAACTGCACAAGACCATTGCATCCGTCCATTCTGAGATCATCAGGATCGAAGTCGCTGACTCCGCATAACCTCCCCGGCACTGCCGGGGGAAAAATTTCTCTCTTTTTTCTGGTGTCGTTAACGAGGGTAAACCCTGCCGGGCACGATTCAGTGACCTTCTTTACACGGTAAAAAAAATTGTGCAACGATCCGTTCCCCCATGATTCGAACCGCCCTCCTGCGCCACAACGATATCTGGATTTTTCTCAACCCTGAAAATCGCGATTATTTGCCTGACAGGTAATACAGCAGTATCGTACTGCGGGGCATGAGAGGGGGTGAGACTGTACTAATAAAACAGGGGTTCTTTCATCCGGCGCATACGTTCACATCAGTGCAGAGAGACGCCCACAGCCTGCAGGCTTTTGTGGAACAGCCTAATTAAATATCACAACAAATAATTCGAACATATGACTCGCGAAGAAGTGACGGTCTCGTTGAGAATGCCGATACTGTTGATAGAAAAACTGGATACTATTGCAAAACAGAAGTATCTGAACCGTGCCGATGTTATTATTGATGCGTGTACGTATTATTGTCAATTCCACGATAAGAAAAATGAACCGATTCCTGAAACAACACGCGATATACTTTTTAACCTTGCTCGTCACGATGGAGAATTCCGTGACACATTACGGGGTGTGTTCCGGGAAGATCTGAATGCGGATTCTAAAAACCGCAAATAATACCCGAATCCTTTGCAGGAAATACGACAGAAGAATACCGGGGAAAATGAATAATCCTTACCCGAAAACCGGCTCTCTTTTTCCTTGCCACGCAGTTCAATCCCATCAGCCCGGAGAAACGCCAAAAATACGGGGGCTGGTCTGATGTCAATCCATGAGCATCATCTTACCGTCCGGACACTACTGCCAAGAGATCGCCATCGGCCATATCCACTTATCATCTTCCCTGTCCATAGGACTTGATAGCAGCAATGGATTACCGCAGGATCTTCCTCAATGTCGGGTTCTGGATCGTCTTCTCGTTCACGTTCGATGCGTTGAGCGGATTCGTTTTCCCAGACCTTTCGCTTGACGCGACACTCTTTCTCTGGTTCAGCGGGCTGTTGACCGGCACGCTCATCTTCAACGTGTTGTGGTACTGGTTCAGCCTTCGCAACAGATAGAGGGGATGACAGGTTTCAGGGCTTGGGGTATCCCCTTTCATAATCAGAACCCTGCCGGGTCGACCTGATCCCAGCGGAGCTTTGCTTTCTGCACGAGCCACCAGGCCGGGACCGCGAGGACCACCGACACGAGGGAATAATACGGGTTTGCGAAGGCTACCGACGTGAAGACGGTCAGCACGATCCCGACAAAGACGAGGTAGATGGCGAGCACTTTCACATCGTAGACCAGCACGTTGGGGGAGAGCCCGCAGAGCCAGGACATGACGGCGACGGCATAAAACGAGACGGAAATGCCGAGCACCACGGCGGGGACAAGGTACACGGCCTCCCCGGCAAGGAGCGCCACGGCCGCGATGAAGACTGCCGGTATCACCTGGAGGATCGAAAAGGTGGTGAGTTTGCTTCCGATCAGCGTGCTGACGGCAACCGGCAGGCAGGCATACGGCCCGAATGAATCAAACATCGTGACCCAGGTGTACATCGTCGACGCGATCACGCCGGTGGTGATGGCAAAGATGAAGAGCAGGCCGTGGGGCGGGAAGTACGGGCCCAGCAGGGCGAGGAAGAACCAGATCACCGCAAGCGGGAGAATGAAGGAGAAGATCGTCTGGCCAACCATGCTCCCGCTCCGGTACAGGTCGAGCGTGTCCTTGGCGGCGAGCGGAGGGTTCGGCAGGAACGAGAGCCGCCGCATAAGGGGCGCAAAGGAGTCCGTGTACGTCTTCTCCGATCCAACGGATTCGGGGTTGAACAGCACGATCGCGACCCCGAAGAGGAGGGCGAGCACGGCGCAGGAGATGAGGAGGTTTATCCAGGTGAACGCGCTGTTCAGGAGGAGCGGCGGGAAGAAGATCACCGGGTTTGCGCCGGTCATGAGGGAAAGGCCGCCCAGGACGGCGACAAGGGCCAGCAGGACGAGCCAGAGTGCCGGTCGTGAGCGGGTATAGACCGCGGAGAGGAAGAAGACGCCGCAGAGGCCGAAGAGGAAGGAGAGCGTCAGGGTGAGGAGCAGGAGGAGGGCGCTTACGAGAGAGACGCCGGTGAACGGCGAGGCGAGGATGTACCCGAAACCAAAGGGAAAGACCCAGAGGAAGAAGTAATAGACCGTGTCCTTGACGACGAAGTTCGTGAAGATGAACTGCTCGGAGAACGGGAGGCTCCTCGCGGAGTAGGTGAGCAGGCTTGCCTGGCCGAACCGCCGGTTCATCACCTCGTTGCCCAGGAGCCCGAACCCGCCGACCATGATCCCGAGCATCAGGTAGTTCGCATGGATGATCAGCGTGAGGTTGCCGGCGGGAAGCGTGGCCTTCATCAGGGGGCTGAGGAACGAGCCCATAAACGCAATCCCGAAGATCATGACCGGGAAGAGGGCAAAGGAGAGGCTGCCGAACATCGTGGAATGGACCCGCCACTCCTCCTTCATCATGTTTTTGAAGAGCTCAAGCATGGCGATCCTTCCGGACGAGCGAGAGGAAGAACGAGGGCAGGTGTTCGCCCCTGCCGGTCAGTTCGGCAACGGGGCCGGTATGGAGCAGTTCTCCCTTGTGGAGGATCGCAAACCCCGAACAGATCTCCTCGGCCACTTCGAGGATGTGGGTCGAGATGAAGATCGTCCTGCCCTTCCTGACATAGGCCGCGAGGTACTCCTTGACCACGTCCTGCATGATCGGGTCGAAGTTGATCAGGGGCTCGTCGATCAGCGCGAGCGCCGGCTCATGGATGAAGGCCTGCGTGAACATCAGCTTCTGCCGGGTGCCCCGTGATAAGTCCTTGCAGAGCACGTTCTTCTTGTCAGCAAAATCGAGGAAATCAAACCACCAGTCCGCCTTTGTCCCGATGTCCGGGATCTTCCGGACCGCGGCGACGAACTCGAGGTACTCCATCGCGGTGAGGAAACTGGGCGGGGTCTCCTGTTCGGGGATGATCCCCACCCGTTCGCGAACCCCGACCGGGTCCCTGATCACGTCGACCCCGAGCACGCTCGCCGTGCCGCCGGTCGGCCGGGTCTGCCCGGTCAGCATCTTGATCATCGTCGTCTTGCCGGAGCCGTTGGGGCCCAGCAGGCCGAAGAGCGCTCCCTCCGCAACCGTCAGGGTCACGTGGTTCACTGCCTGTACATTGCCATAGGTTTTCGATACGTCCCGTGCTTCGATTACCATCGTCATTCCATCACTCCGTGGAACAGCATATGCCCTGCCTTTCATGTATTCCTGTCATCTTCTCACCATCACTCTTCTGCCATCACGCCTTCATCCCGTTCCAGACAAAATCCAGCCCCTGCTCGATGAGCGCCTCCTGCTCGGCCGGGTCGTCCGTGGCAGAGGCACGGGTGATCAGGCCGGAGAGGGCAGAGGCCATCATGCAGAAGAGGAGGGACGGGTCGAAGGTGCGGATAACGCCCTCCCGGATCCCTGCCTGCACCAGGTCCTGCAGGAAGAGGAAATGGGACATGCCCTCCTCCTGGGCGGTCGTCGAGACAAACGGGGAGTGGGCGAACTGCTCCATGAACTTCAGCTTTGCGGGGTTCTGTATCCCCCACTCAACCGCGTTGAACCCGAGGCGGCGGAGCTTCGCCTTCGCGGTCTTCTCCTTGTTGAGGCCCCGGCACATCGCCTGCGCCGCCTCGCTCTTTGTCCGGCGGTAGAGCGTGTCGATCAGGTCTTCCTTGGTCTTGAAGTAAAAGAAGAGTGTACCGGTCGCAACACCCGCTTCTTTTGAGATCAGCGAAGTCGGTGTCCCGAAAAATCCCCGTTCGGTAAAGAGGGTGAGTGCCGTTGTCAGGATCGCCTCCTGCTTATCCATACCCTGCTCACGCATGGGGCTTCTCACCCGTGATGGCCCGCCTGACCCTGCCAACCTTGTTCATGCACCAGAGCGCTCCCTTGAAGACCGGAACCGCAACACCCATCATCCCCTCCATCTCCCGTGAGACCTCTTTCATCAGGGAGGGGATCGGCAGGTGCTGGGGGCAGGCCTTTTGGCACTTCCCGCACTGTCGGCAGAGCCCGGCATTGGACTTCTCGCCCATCAGGCCGCCGTGCCGGCTGATATACTGGAATTTGCCGGCCCGGTCATGGGGGAAGAGGGCATGGGCATTGTAGCTCGCAAAGCAGCCGGGAATATCAACCCCTGAAGGGCAGGGCATGCAGTACCCGCAGCCCGTGCAGCTGACCTTCATCAGCCGGCGGTACTCGTCCCGCACCCTGCCGATGAGCGCACGCTCGTCGGGTGTGAGAGATTCCGGGAGAGCCTCACCCGCCACCCGCAGGTTCTCGTCGATATGCGCCTCATCGTTCATGCCGGAGAGGACGACCGTCACTTCCGGATGGTCCCAGACCCAGCGCAGGCCCCACTCGGCCGGCGACCGTTTCACCGGCGCCCCGTCCCAGAGCTTCCGGATCGTCTCCGGCACCCTGCCGGCAAGGTTGCCGCCCCGGAGGGGTTCCATGATCATGACTGCGAGCCCCTTTGCTGCAGCGTACTGCAGCCCAACAGTTCCCGCCTGGTTTGTCTCGTCGAGGTAGTTGTACTGGATCTGGCAGAACTGCCAGTCGTACGCGTCCACGATCTCCTTAAAATCCTCCAGCCGACCATGGAATGAGAAACCGGCGTTCCGGATCCGGCCGTCCTTCTTGGCGGTGTCGAGGAATTCGAGGACACCGAGGTCCCGCATGATCCTGAAACTGGACCCCGCAAGGCTGTGGAGGAGGTAGTAGTCGATGTGATCGGTCTGTAGTGTCTTCAGCTGGCCGTCCAGGATCCGGTCCATATCCGCCCGTTCGAAGACGGACCAGTGGGGGAGCTTGGTCGCGATCCGCACCTTCTCCCGGTACCCGCCGGCCAGCGCCTTGCCCAGCACCTGCTCGCTCCTGCCGAGATGGTAGACAGGGGCAGTATCCAGGTAGTTGACACCGCCATCGATCGCGTGCCGGATCTGGCAGATCGCACGCTCCTCGTCCACGCCTCCGGCCCGGGTGGACGGGAGGCGCATGCAGCCGAAGCCGAGGATCGAGAGTTTATCGCCGGTCTTGGGAACGGTCCGGTATAGCATCAGGAACACCACGTAAATTGACTAGTCAGTCAATACGTCGGGGTAGTATTTAAATTTGCGGAACATGAAAAACGCGGGAATTCCGGAAAAATTGTTGTGCTGAAACGGAAATGAATCTGTATATTCACACCTGTATTCCTAAAAAATCAACAATGCGGGGAGATCTGGAGCAGGTTTTTCCGTTTTTCTGTCAATTGCGATGAACCCCGCCGCAGTCGAAGATGCTCTTCTCCAGCCAATCCTCGCTGATGCGACGATAGTCTCCCCGCGGCGGATCAATGACCTGATAATAAAATGCCGGATTTCTGGCCCCGCTGTGACTCGAAGAATCTGATGATTCTTCTCAATTTCGCGGTTCTGATGAACCACTCAATCCCCGGAGAAGCCCTGATGCGGGGGACCCTCGCAACATCACAAAGGGGTTTCTCTATTAATTCCCGGAACTGAAAAATTTACAGCAGTATTTCCAGGATCTCACCGGCATCGCGGACAAACTTCACGCACCGTGTTTGGAACACTTTCTTCTCCCGTGCATCCGCCAGTTCTTTGGGATTGGAGAGGTCGTATCCTATCAGCTCCGTGCAGTTCACCGCATGGTCCCGGCGCCGGAATTCCCGGATGAACTGTTGCCCCAGCTCGTACGTCTTCTCTTTCGAGGCAGGGTCGTCGAGCTCCGTGCGCCCGTACTTCATCCCGATCACCATCAGTGCGCCCGAGACCGCCCCGCACATGTTTCCCGTGTGACTCATCCCGCCACCCAGTCCGCAGGAGAGCCGGAGAGCGATCTTCTCGTCAATGCCGAAATCTTTCGCGAACGCACAGCAGACTGCCTGCGAACAGGACCAGCCGTCCCGGAACAGCGCGGCTGCATCGTCACCCCTTGTCGGTGCCATGGAGTAACGGTTGTCCCGTGCACAAAAAAGGATTGCCGCTCGGGGTCTCCATACCTTTTTTTCTCCCGCAGTCCATGTTACTATCACCCACCCGGGTCAGGTCATACCATGCAGTACCGGTTTGCAGACAGGGTCGCACAGGCGCCCGAATCCTTCCTCGACGAGCTCTTCCGGGTCTCGGCCGACCCCTCCATCATCTCCTTTGCCGGGGGGCTCCCATCTTCTGCCTTGATCGATACTGAAGGGATCGCACGGGCGGCCCGCGAGGTCATGGAAGAGGAGCCACAGGTCGCGCTCCAGTACACCACGACTGACGGGTTCCTTCCCCTGCGGCAGTACATCGCGGACCGGTACCGCCGCCGCCTTGGTATCCTGGCAACTGCGGAGGAGATCCAGATCGTCAACGGCTCCCAGCAGTGCCTCGACCTGTTTGCCAAGCTCTTTCTCAACACCGGCGACCACGTGGGCATGGAGCGGCCCGGCTACCTCGGGGCGATCGAGGCCTTCTCGCTCTACGAGCCGGTGATCGACACCGTGCCGCTCGGGGAAGACGGCCCCGACCTCACGGCCTTCGAATATCTGGTCAAAAAAACGCAGGTGAAGTTCTTTTACGGCATCCCCAACTCCCAGAACCCGTCGGGGCAGACCTATTCACAGGAGAAGAGGGAGGCGATCGTGGAGATCCTGGAAGGCAGCAGCACCATCTTCTACGAGGACGATGCGTTCGGCGAGCTCTTCTTCGATGCCCGGCCGCGGCTGCCGGTCAAGTACCGGGTCCCCGACCAGGCCGTGATCTCCGGCTCATTCTCCAAGACCGTGGCGCCGGGGATGCGGATTGGGTGGATGTATGCACCCCGTGAGATCCTCAAAAAGTTCAATGTCGTCAAACAGGCCGCCGATCTCCACTCCAACTTCCTTTGCCAGAAGATCCTGCACCGGTACCTCACCACCCACGACCTCGATGCACATATCCGTACGATCGTGGCCGCGTACGGCCAAAAGTGTCAACTCATGTGCGACCTCTTCGACGATCTGATGCCACGGCTCACCCACACCCGCCCGGAAGGAGGGATGTTCCTCATGGCGACACTTCCCCCGGGCCTCTCCTCCCGAACGGTCTTTGACGAGGGCGTGAAGAACAAGGTCGCCGTGCTGCCCGGCATACCCTTTTACGTGGATGGGGGAGGCACGGACACGATCCGGTTAAATTTCTCGTCGGCATCCGAGGACCAGATCACGGAAGGGATGCACCGCCTCTCGCGGGTGATTGCCGGACTTTCCGGGAGAGAAAGCCCCCCCTATAAATAAACCGGTTTTCAAGAATTACTCTTGCAGGAAGAGATACAGTGAAACATACGCTTACAATTCTCCTGACCGTGTTCATCGTCTGCACCCTATGTGCTGCGGTTGTTACTCCGGTGGCCGCAGTGGGGAAGTCCCCGATCGGCGTTCTCACAACGACGGCGGAACCGGTGACGCTCGTCACTCCAGAACCGACCACGGTACTTACGACAGACCCAACAACGATCCCGACAACGGTTCCTATCACGACTGAGCCGACAATCACCGTTCCGACAGTTGTTACTACCAAGCCAACTACACCGCCTACAACAGAACCGACCATCACTATCACACTCTGGGAACCCACTGAGGTAGGTGGCGGGAAGGGCTACATCGACACCTACTGCAATACAGACGGTCTTCCGTCTCATTCGACGGCACCAGTGCACGATTGCCCTGGGTGTCTGTACCGTCGGGGTCTCTCCCGCGGGTACTCCGGTCAGGAGAGTGACGGTGGCAAAATCCGGGTTCTATTCCTGGTCCGCAGGGATATTTGAGAAGACGGCGGGATAACACCACGGTCCCGAAGAGACAAAAACCGTAACTTCTTTTTTCCGTGACGCCCATGATCATGGGAATGTCACCAGTCAGATCATTGTTGATTTCCGGTCTCCTGATCGCACTGCTTCTGCTCTGCGCAGGATGCACACAGTCCACTTCCGCAGGGAAAACAGAATCCACCACCCTCTCGTCCACAGCCACCGCCGCCCCGACGGTATCGTCACTCTCTGGGAAGAACGTGCGACTCGAGACCACGATGGGCAACATCACCATCGCCCTCGATCCCGATATGCCGATCACGGCCGGAAACTTCGAGACACTCGTACAGAAAGGCTACTATAACGGCGTGATCTTCCACCGCGTCATCAACGGGTTCATGATCCAAGGGGGCGACCCCACGGGCACCGGCCGCGGCGGCCCGGGCTACACGATCCAGGATGAATTCACGAGCCACAACAAGAACGGCCGGGGCGCAGTCGCGATGGCCAATACCGGCCAGCCCAACAGCGGAGGCTCCCAGTTCTTCATCAATCTTGTTGACAACAGCGCCCTCCAGGGCAACACCTTCGACAACAACTACCCGGTCTTCGGCAACGTTATCGATGGGATGGACGTGGTGGATGCAATAGGGAAAGTGCAGACCGGTACAAACAACCGCCCGCTCCAGAATGTTACGATCATCCGTGCCGTGATGGTCTGAACTTCTTTTTTAAATTCCCGTAGTATTTTCATATAACCGGAACCCCCATACTCTTACAGCATACCATGACAGCACCAGAATCCCCCGGAAAGATTGCACGGCTCGAGACGAACATGGGCACGATCAAGATCGCCCTTGCTTCCGACATGCCCATCACAGCAGGCAACTTCGAGACACTTGTACAGAAAGGATACTATAACGGTGTGATCTTCCACCGCGTCATCAACGGGTTCATGATCCAGGGCGGCGACCCCACGGGCACCGGCCGCGGCGGGCCGGGCTACGCGATCAGGGACGAGTTCCCGCCCGGCAACCGGAACGACCGCGGCACCATCTCCATGGCAAATTCCGGCCCCGACACGGGCGGCAGCCAGTTCTTCATCAACCTCGTCGACAACAATTTCCTTGACGGTAAACACCCGGCGTTCGGGAAGGTTGTCGGGGGCATGGATGTAGTGGACAAGATCGGGAAGACCAAGACCGGTCATGGGGACCGGCCGCTCAAGGATGTCACCATCGTGAAGGCAGTCCTGGAATGAGCGGGGAGACCGCGCCCGGATTCCCCGACCGATAATCCGATCCTGTTCTCTTTTTTAAGAATGCCCGCAGAGGGGAGTGTATAAGCGGTTGACAGATACCGCAGTTGAAAAAATTATCGCTTGCCGGACCCGTTCGTCCTTACCGGCAATGTTTCGGTAAACCGCCGTATGGCGCCGAAACACTGCTTCTTGTCCAGAGCCGAGACCGTCCAGACCGGTACGGTCCCGAACGCCGATGCAAAGACCGCAGGAACCGGGGCCTTGGCATCGCACTTGTTGAGGAAGACCACGAACGGGACGTTCGCTGCGGTCAGTGAATCATAGAGATGGCGGGTGAACTCGTCAAGCGGTGAACCCGCGTCCACGAGCAGGACCGCCCCGTCCATTCCCTTTCCGATGATCTCGCGGGCAAACTCGAACCGTTCCTGTCCCGGGGTTCCATATATGTGGATCTGGCGCCCGTCAAGTTCCACGCGCCCGCAATCAAGGGCCACGGTTGTTGTCCCACCCGCGCAGTTCGCCTCAATATGAGTGGATTTGGGATCGATGGTCTTGATCATCGTGGTCTTCCCCGCGCCAAACGCACCGAAAACAACGATTTTCTGTTTTATCTCATCTGCCATTGGTATAATTTGGGCGGGTGGGAGTGTTTACCGTTTCGGTCTCTGAAGGGTCCGTAAGGACCCTGAAGACG
>Ga0187861_10004933_pt1 | contig 10925 bp, 12 predicted proteins | sample June2016WEW_10_1_3_FD_132986 | JGI IMG/M metagenome (GOLD analysis project Ga0187861, IMG submission 132986) | Peatland microbial communities from SPRUCE experiment site at the Marcell Experimental Forest, Minnesota, USA - June2016WEW_10_100 | ecosystem: Environmental > Terrestrial > Soil >...
CGTATGTGCGACCAGGATCTCCGATGAGATGAAAATTGCGGCCGCCCACGCCCTTGCCGGGTACGTGAAGCGTCCCCGACGGGATCGCATCCTGCCCCGGGTGCTCAACCGGGACGTAGTAAAAGCCGTGGCAGGGGCCGTGAGCGAAGCAGCAGTCGCAAGCGGTTGTGCCCGGGTATTTTAAAAACACCCTCCCTTTAGTAACCCCTCCAACACTGTAACCGCAGGACAGGCCTCCCGCCCTTTTTTAGTTCCTTTCCCGCGAAAAGATGCGGCAGCCTCTTTTACGCGTGCTTCAGGAATCATGTTACCACAAGATTGTTCTTATATGTCAGGGCGCAATGGTTCCGCATGAAAGCAGAATCATGTAAGATCAGCGATGGCGTATACTGGGTAGGTACGCTTGACTGGGATCTGCGTACATACCACGGGTATACCCTGAAGGGAACCACCTATAATGCCTATCTTGTTTTCGGGAAGGACAAGATCGCCCTGATCGACAATACATATCCCGGCACATCCTCCCAGATGTGGGGGAGGATCGCACATGCATTTTCCTGCGAGAAACGGGACGTCGCCATCGATGTGATCGTCCAGAACCATATCGAACGCGATCATTCAGGGGCACTTCTCGAGATCCATAAAAAGTTCCCGAATGCCCCCATCTACTGCACCGAGATCGGGAAGAAGGGACTGCTCAAACATTACCCATCACTTGCCGGGGCCGGATTTATTATCTCAAAGACCGGCATGACAATTGATCTCGGGGGCCGGACACTTGAGAACGTGGAAACCCCATTCCTCCACTGGCCGGACAGCATGGAGACCTTCCTAGCCCCCGAAGGCATCCTCTTCTCCAATGATGCCTTCAGCCAGCATCTCTGTTATGCCAGACGGTACGATCGGGATGTCCCTGATGCCTTCCTGATGGATGCTGCGGCAAAGTTCTACGGTAACCTGCTCGTGTACCCCTCAAAGTTACTGGTAAAGAAGCTCGATGAGTTCCGCCGGCTGGGGCTTGCGGAGAAGCTCAAAATAATTGCACCGGGGCACGGCCAGATCTGGACGGACCCGCGACGGATCCTTTCAGCCTACACCGGTTGGGCAACCGGGGTGTGCGAGAACAAAGTGACCATCATCTACGATACCATGCACCACTCCACGCAGATGATGGCACACGCGATCGCCGAAGGCCTGATCGCCGGTGGCATGGATGTGAAGATGTATTACCTTCACGAGGACGAGAGGAGCGAGATTGTCAAAGACATCCTCACGAGCAAGGGTATCTGCATGGGTATCCCGACCATCCATGATGCGCCGTTCCCCAGTATCGGCGACATCATCTATTACCTCAAAGGGTTGCGGTTCGATCACACCGGTATAAAACGGGGAGCAGTCACCTTCGGTTCCATGGGAGGAAAAGGTGGCGCGGTAAAAATAATCGCCGACGAACTCACGGAAGCGGGATTTGATGTTAAAGAGCAGATGGAATGTTATTATGTGCCGGATGAGAGCGAGCTTGACCAGTGTTATGAGATGGGCAGGAGATTTGCAAAGACACTGTCGGGAAAATAATCCCCGATACTGAAATTTTTTCCTGCCGGTTGATAAAAAAATCCTCATCGGTTTACGGCTGTTCCGGCCTGAGCACCCGGCATACCTGCTCCATGAGCGCGTAGTGACGCCGGAGTTCGGCGCAGTACGTGCCGCTGCGATCGCTTTTTTCGATCGGCACCCACGCGATCCCGCAGTCTGTGTCCCAGAGCACGAGCCCTTCAGCCGGGGCTGGCTGGATCGGCCGGCTCGTCGTCTCGTTGAGCAGTAACAGGATCCCGTCCGCGTCCTGCTCGCCGGCGCCAACGGCAAAAAGCGCGGCCGCCATGCACCGCACCTGGTGCCAGAGGAAACTTTCGGCTTTCACTTCAAGATACGTGAACCGGCCTTCGGTCCCGATACGGGCTTCAAGAACCTTCCGCCACGGGTCCTTATCGCCCACCCGGGCAAGATTCGAGAAATTGTGCTCGCCAAGGAAATTTGTGGCCGCCGCTTCCATGGCCTGCGGATCTTCCGGCGGTTCGGAATAATAGTACCTGTACGTGCGCGATCTTGCATCGTACCGGGGGTGAAAGGTGTCCCCGACTTCAGCGGAGGCCGTGCACCAGATATCGAGCGGCAGCTGGAGGTTGAGCGCCTGCCGGGCGCGGTCGGGATACGACGTGGAAAATGCGACGACCTGCCCCCAGGCATGCACCCCGCGATCGGTCCTCCCGGCAGAGCAGAAACCAGCTGTACGCCAGTCAGAAAAAAGATCGAGACGCCGGCACGCGGCGATGAACTCGCCTTCGACCGTGCGGCTGGACTCCTGCTGCTGCGAGCCATAGAACCGGGTGCCGAGGTACGAGACCCGGAATGCAAGCCTTACCGGACGCGGAACCGCCGGGTCAGCCTCTTTATCCTTCTCCATGTGTTGTTCAGCGACTGGCGGGTGTAGGTGCGCAGGGGCGTCTTTCTCCCGCCGCAGGAAACCCGCCCCTCCCGGATGGCCGTAAAGATGGACTGCATATCCGGCTCTGCTTCGACAAACGTTCTCCCGAAGCCCACGAAGCGTACGTTGTGCGCATCGCTTCCCCCGACACAGGGCTTATCCAGCCTTTGTGCGATCCGGCCTGCCTTCCGGTTGGCCGAACCGACGATGTACCGGCTGTTGAAGGCCTCGACCGCGTCGACGATTTTCATTGCGGCCTTGATTTTTCGGGCAACGCCGTGGCGCCACATATGGTAGGGGTGGGGAAGGATCACGAGCGCGCCTATGCGCCGGGCGATCCTGACCGTCTCGCGCACGTCAAGCCCTGCAGGAATAACCTCGGTCACGCCCAGCACCAGCAGGTGCCCCTGCAGGGTCGAGACCTCGATCCCGGGGATCACAAGCACCGGGGTACGGATCGTGAGCGCCAGCTTCGCGCCATCGACGCAGTCGTGGTCGGTAATCGCGATCGCATCGAGCCCGACCGCCTCTGCCTGCCTGAGTATCTCCTCCACACTGCTCTCGCCGTCTTTGGAAAAATTCGTATGCACGTGCATGTCGCAGGTCAGCATCTGATCATAGTATTTTTATCTCTCTCTGTATTAAGGAAACTTATGCGCATCCTCCTCCCCACCGGCGCGGCAACCGCAGAAACAGTGCGCCGGGCAGCAGCCGGCTTCGACGCCGATGTGGTGGTGACAGGAAAGATCGCCTCGTTTCTTACACCTCATGCACTCCGCGAGCTGATCCAAAAGAGCGCTTACGATGCCGTCGTTGTCTCGGGGATGTGTACCGTCTCCTTTGAGCAGGTGGAGCGCGAGACCGGGGTGCCCGTGTACCGGGGGCCCCGGCACGCGGCAGACCTTGCAGGGATCCTCCCGCTGGTCGGGAAAGTCCCGCTCTCGCGCACGGTTCCTGCCGATGATTTCCTTGCGGCAGGAGAGGCAAAAAATGCGATGGCCCGCGTCATGGCTGCGGAAAAGAATGCAGAGCCGGAGTTCGTGATCCGGGGCACGAAGATCGGCGGGGATTCGCGGATGAAAGTGCTCGCAGAGATCATGGACGCCCACCGTGTAGAGGATATCCCAAGTCGTGCCAGGCAGTATTTTTACCACGGCGCCGACATCGTCGATCTCGGCTTTGGCTTCGATGCGACCCCGGTAGATGTGAAACGGGTGTTTTTGGAACTTGAGGAGATCGATGGCCCGCTCTCCGTGGACACGCAGGACCCTGACCTGATCAGGGCGGCACTCTTCCGGGCCGACCTCGTGCTCTCGCTCCAGGAGACAAATATCCCGAAGGTGGGAAAGGACGTGGCCCGGGCGGGAGTGGCAGCGGTCATTGTGCCGGGCGGGAGCACTCTTTCGAAAAATATTGCCCGGGCACGGCGCGCCGGTATCAGCTGTATCATCGCCGATCCACTCCTTCGGCCGGTCGGCTCGGGGCTTGTTGCCTCGCTTCGACAGTTCAAGGATTATGGCTGCCCACTCTTCTTTGGCGCGGGAAACGTGGTCGAACTTCTCGATGCGGACTCGGTCGGGGCAAACGCCCTGCTCGCTGGGATGGCTAAAGAAGTCGGGGCGTCCGTGATCTTCTCAAGTGAGCATTCGGACAAGACCCGGGGCTCGATCCGGGAGATGCGGAAGGCGACGGAGATGATGGTGCTTGCCCGGGACCGGCCCTACCCCAAGGATCTCGGTATTGATCTGCTGGTGCTCAAGGAGAAACGGAGCCGGCGCGAGCCGGCGCTTGAGTATGAATCGGCAACTGTGGCAAAAACGATGCCGAACGAGATCACCTATGACCCCAAGGGAAATTTCCGGATCGGGATCGAAGGCAACCAGATCGTCGCGGTGATCAATGGGAAGGCGGTGAAGGGGACCCGCTGGCAGGACGTGCTCTCTACGCTTCTGTCGGAAGGCCATGTTTCCCTGCTCGATCACGCGGGATATCTTGGCCGTGAACTCTACAAGGCGGAACTGGCGATACGGTACGGCAGGAGCTTCGAGCAGGACGGGGAATTTTAGATAATCCACGTCGGGCACTGCATGACCCCATTAACCCTTTTATCCAAAAACCCCCCCATCACTATACATGACCACACAGGTGCGTGCATCCCATATCCTCGTCAAGACCGAGGACGATGCAAACAGGATGCTAAAGCGGATCAAGGATGGCGAGGACTTTGCCGCGGTTGCAAAGCGCTTCTCCTCCTGCCCGTCAAAAAAGAACGGCGGGGATCTCGGCTGGTTCGGCAAGGGACAGATGGTCCCCGAGTTTGAAGCGGCCGCATTTGCCGCTGAACAGGGCGCAGTCATCGGACCGGTAAAATCCCAGTTCGGGTACCATGTCATCAAGGTGACCGGGAAGAAATAACCCGGACCACGCGGATGATTACATAATGGATTACAGATTTTTCCTTGGCATCGGCGTCGCTGTTGCAATCGTCTTTGCCGGGGCGGCAGTCTTCACCGGTTTTGAAAAACAGGTCCCGGCAGAATCCCCCGGGCGCGACACCCTGTACCAGATCTCGACTATCGACGCGTTGATGCAGGGAGTGTACGACGGCAATGTGACGGTCGGGGATCTTAAAAAGCACGGCGACTTCGGGATCGGAACCTTCGACCGGCTTGACGGTGAGATGATCGTGCTCGACGGCCGGGTCTGGCAGGCAAAAGCCGACGGCGCGGTTTCCCCGGCAATGGATAACCAGACCACGCCGTTTGCCACGGTCACATACTTCGACACCGATATCCGGCAGACCACCACGGATCGTGCGATGAACTATTCAGGATTCACGACCGCGATGGCAGCACAACTTCCCTCGCAGAACATGATCTACGCGGTAAAGATCCACGACACCTTCCCGTCGGTGACGGTGCGGGCGATCCCGGCGCAGGAACCGCCGTATCCCAACCTCACCGTTGCGGCAAAGGAGCAGCAGGTCTACACGTTCACGAACGTCACCGGCACGGTCGTAGGGTTCTACACGCCGGCCTTCTTAAAAGACCTCAATGCGCAGGGCTATCATCTCCACTTTCTTGCCGACGACCACCTGTGGGGCGGGCATATCCTCGACATGACGGTACCCGCCAACAGCATAATCCAGTACGACGTGACACCGTACTTTACCATGGCGCTCCCGACCACCGGTGCATTTGTCGGGACAAACCTGACTGCCGACATGAGCGCTGCGCTTGCCGCGGTCGAACAGTAACGGCAGCTCCTACCCTGCAGTTCCCACAAGAAAAGATCCGGGAGATCTCCCTGGATCTACCGGGACGGAACCGCTCTTTATCCCGGTGTTTTGCGAGCCTTTTTTGCATACCAGCACGAATGGATCGATACAAGCGCCGGAACGCTTTTTTCGTGAACCACCATGACCATCCGCGGGATCAAGAAGGAACTTCTCAGGCTGCTGCTCGAACTGGGCAAAAACAGCCACCCGAACGAGTTCGCCGCACTCCTCAAAGAAGATGGAGGGGTGATAAGCGAACTCAATCTCCTCCCCGGCACGGTCACCGGCAGTTCATCGGCTTCGATCTTCTTTGACATGATGCCGCTTGATACCCATCTCGCAGGAAGCGCACACTCCCACCCGAACGGTGTGCTCCGGCCTTCTAATGCGGATGTGAACTTCTTTCCCCGGGCGGGAAGATACCACCTCATCATCGGTGCCCCGTACCGCGAGAACGACTGGCGGTGTTTTACTGCGGATGGCGAGCCCTGCGAACTTGAGGTGATTGGATGACTGCACGGCGCGTCGTTGCCACCGGGACTTTTGACATCCTCCACCCGGGGCACCTCTACTACCTTTCCGAGTCAAAGAAACTCGGCGATGAACTCTGGGTGATCGTCGCCCGGGACGCAAACGTGAAGCACAAGCCCCGCCCGATCGTCCCGGAGGAGCAGCGTCGGGCGATGATCGCCGCGCTCAAACCGGTGGACCACGCGATCCTCGGCGACCCGACTGACATGTTCCGCCCCATAGAGGAGATCCGCCCCGATGTTATCACGATCGGGTTCAACCAGTACTTCGATGAGGATAAACTCCGGGGCCAACTTGCGGAGAGGGGGCTTCGTGCAGAGGTTGTCCGGATCGGGAAATATGCGGATGGCGACCTTGCGAGCTCGCGCCTGATCGTCCAGCGGATCATCGAAGCCCGGGGCGGCGATCAGCGGACCGGGTAGAACGGGCAGTCTGTTGTCCTGCACTCTGCGTTCATGCCGTAAAACTGGCAGGTGACCTTCGGGTCGATCGGGATTTTTACGTCAAGGTTTTCTGCTGCGAAGGCAACCGCCCCCTGTATCGCAAGGAACGTGTTGCGCTTGCAGCAGCGCGGGCCGCCGTGCATGGCAATTGTCATGAGACTTTTCGCGACCACGAGGTTTGCCTGCTGCCATTCGCGGTGTGAGAGCGGTGTCGCGCCGGTCACGAGCGAGATGAAGATCCCGGTGCCCACTGCAGCGCCGCAGTCGCCCATAAAACCACAGGCGCCTCCCTTTATCATCCCGGCACGTTCCCGTGCCGTCGCGATCAGTTTTGCTTTCCGGTCCGGCTGCCCGGTGATGTTGCAGTATGCCGCAAGAAGCACGGCAGGCACGAGGAAGTGGTGCTCGGGGCCGTGCATGTTCACGACCGGGTTCTGCATCAGGGTGATCGCCATCCTGATCGGATCGGTCTCGGTTGTCTTTGTGCAGTACTGCTCTATTGCATCATCGGCCCCGAGTTGGTGGCAGCGATCGCAGACAAAGTGCCCGTCCACGCAGACAGCATTGGCCATCTGGACCTTGTGGCAGTACGCACACTCGTGCTGCTCCGGTGACTCGAGGTAGTGGAGCGGTTTGCCGCAGACCATGCACCCGGTGCGGTAGTCAGTCATGGGAACTCCGTGTTGTCAAAAGAGAGGGGCTCTTTAAAGGAAAAACTTTATCGATCCGGGCGGGTATCCTCTGCATGAGGTGGCTCGGATGGAGGAGTGTGGCAGGGAAGTGGAAAAACTGATCAGGCTTGTTGAGGAACGGGGCGCACATGCACAGCAGATCGCGTCAGAAGACATTGTTGTGGCACAGTGGGTGAGGTTCAAGTGCCGCTACGGCTGCAAGGGGTACGGCAAGCATTTTGGCTGCCCGCCGTATGCTCCCTCACCGGAAGAGACCCGGAGGATGATCGGAGAATACACAACAGCGCTGCTGATCCGCTTTGATGGGGTGCCGGGCCATGGTGCGTTTGAGGCCGACGATATCCCCGAGGATTTCCACCCCTATTTCCGCGACCTGATCATCTGGGTGAACGGGACGGTCCATTTCCTTGAAAAGACCGCATTCTACGACGGGTTCTACAAGGCGTTCGGGTTCGGAGGCTATCCCTGTATCTGGTGCGAGCACCAGCACTGCGTTGCGGAAGAAGCTGATGGCGTGGTGGATGAGAGCCTGCGCCGGAAGTGCCGGCATATGGACCTGGTCAGGCCCAGTATGGAGGCTGCAGGGATGGATGTGTTTGCCACGGCAAAGAATACCGGCTGGAACCTGCACACAATCCCGTGCAAAGATATGGAGTACGGGAAGATCGTGCACAGCGATGTGCATTCGGTCGGGCTCGTACTCATCGCGTGAAATGATCAATGGCCCGCACGCATGCGGTGTGGTGGCGGCCCGTGGTGGCGGCTTCTCCCTGAAAACCCGTGCAGGAGTGTGCCGGAGTACTTCGATGCAAACGATCCCACAAAGGAGGTCACAATCACCATCACGGCAATGGTGGCAGCAACCGGAGGAGAGCCGTACAGCACGGCAAGCGCGATGGAGAACTCACCCCTCCCTATCGTGTTTGCCCAGATCTCAAGACCCGACGAGGCAGATCCATAGAGGTAAAGGCCGGTCAGCACACCGGAAATAAGTTTACTGACGATGGCAAGGACGCAGATGACCGAGATCACAAAGAGGCTCACGCTGCCGGACAGGTTGATGGTGATCCCGAAAAAGACAAAGAAGATCACGAGAAATACGTCTTTGAACGGGCGGGCATGCTGCTCGAACGCATCCGGATCGGTGGTCGCAAACACGGCGCCAAGGGCGATGACCATCATGGTTTCGGGAACCCCTAAAAACATGGCAAATCCCGCAGTCGCGAGCACGGCGACAAACGTGAACAGGACGGGCAGCTCGTCTTCACGGTCGAGGATCGAGACCAGGAATTCCTTACCATAATGGGCGAGCACGTAGAGGATGGTCAGCACAAAGATGATCTTTGCGGCAAAGAAGAGCAGGTTCTGGTCGCCGGCCGAAAGGAGGGCAAGGACGATGATCATTGCAATATCCTCAAAGACCATCAGCCAGATAATGGTCTCCGATTCCCGCATCATGAGTTTGCGGTTCTCGATTAACGAGGTGACGGCCATCGCAGTGCTGGAGATGTAGAATGCGGCAGCGACAATCAACGCCTCGATAAACGAAAAGCCAAGCAGGTATGCGGCCACAAACCCGATGAGCATGTTGACGTTGAGATCGATAATCCCGCTTGTGAGCACCGCCGACCGGTTCTCCGAGATCTTATCGATCCTGAGGCCGAGGCCCACGAAAAAGAGTAAAAAGATCAGCCCCATTTCTGAGAAGAAACTGCTGATCTGGTCGGATACGACAAGCCCGAGGCCGGCTTTTCCCAAGACAACGCCGGCAATAATGTAGAACGGGATCGCCGGGAGGGACAGGTACTTGCTGGCCAGCGCAAGCACGAGGCAGACAAAAAGCGCGATTATGATGCCTTCCATCAATCCACCAAGATTTCCCGTTCGAATAATCTAAGCTGGTCGGTTTCCCCGATAACCAGCACGGCATCGCCGGTCTCAAACACAAACGAGGGCGGGGGATTGATAATATTTTTATCATTTCGGGAAACGGCGATAACGGTCGTCCCGGTCTTTGCCCGGATCCGGAGGTCTTCAATCGTCTTTCCTGCAACGGCCCTGGGGACGATGTACGTATGGATGGTGACCCGGAGATCGGCAAGCGCAGAGAACGCGATCTCCACGCTCTCCTGGTCGGCCTCGATGATAGCGCCTGTAAGAATATTCCCGAGCCTCCGAGCCTCCACCGGTGTCATATCGGCTGCGCTTGGCGTGTGGCAACCCTTCTGGAGGGTATACATCTGGATGGTACCGGTCTTTGTGAAAAATATCGCGACCGTATCGCCCTTGTCAGTCTCGAATTCGTATTTTGTGCCGACACCGGGAAGGTTGAGGGATCGAAGAGCCATAGGAGACATTAGAGGAATGATCCTAAAATATATTACTCCTCCGCTGGCACACGATACCCCCTGGGTTGTTCCTCCCGTTAAGGATTGCATAGACCTGTGATGCTGATGAAGCCCACTTGTCTGGTCATACAGTAAGTGGGGAAACCGGGGCCGGTCACCCCTCTTCCGAACCCGGAGTGAGTGCCAGTTCTCTCCAGGTATCCCATCTTCCCCTTCTTATGAAACGGTGGATCACCCGGACCCCGAAAATTCCAAATCTCCCGTCGCAAAACCGGCCGGGACAGCATCCCCCGGGGTCCGATAATGATCGGAAATGTGGGAAGGTCTCATGGACCGACCCACTCACCACTCCCCGACAAAACCCCAACGACACTGGCGACGTGCACGTCTCTCTCAGGGAGTATAGGGAACTGTCATAAAAACGAAAAGCGTGTTGGGCGCATGGAGAGGGTGAGAGGATCCCGCTCATGCATCGGACACAGATATCATTCAAGGATTTTCTGGTATGAGTTCTGGTATGAGAGGCCGGGAGGATCGTTCTTTAGTGCCGGACTGGTACCGGGCATGAGAACTTTTTTACAGGGGGTTTTTGTCCTCCCTGTACCAACTGTTGAAAGAACCGGTGTTTAAACCCCAGACCGGGCGGGGTGAAAGTGATCACACGGGGGTCTCCCGGTACAAACAGCGACCGGCAAAACAGATCATTTTTTGTCTATCCATGATGATAAATAGTGATAGATCCGCGAACGTTTTTCGCGCACATCCGTTCATTCTGACAACATGTTTTGTCAGGAGTTGGTGATCATCGCAGAAATCCCGAAGGAAGAATACATAAAAAAATGCACGTCCGCCTGCGCAGGGTGCAGTTCGTCCCTGACGCTTCGCTATGTGCTAAAAGCTGCCGGGCATGACAGCGTGCTTGTCGTTCCTGCGTGCTGTACGAGCGTCATCCAGGGGGCCTACCCAAACACCGCGATGAACGTGCCGGTCTATAACGTCGCGTTTGCCTCCGCTGCCGCGTGTGCATCGGGCATGTCCGAAGCGTTTCTGGAGATGGGTAAAAAGACCCACGTGATCGTGTACGCCGGGGACGGCGGGACGCTCGATATCGGTATCCAGTCGATGTCGGGCGCCTTTGAACGGGGAACC
>Ga0187861_10004940_pt1 | contig 10917 bp, 7 predicted proteins | sample June2016WEW_10_1_3_FD_132986 | JGI IMG/M metagenome (GOLD analysis project Ga0187861, IMG submission 132986) | Peatland microbial communities from SPRUCE experiment site at the Marcell Experimental Forest, Minnesota, USA - June2016WEW_10_100 | ecosystem: Environmental > Terrestrial > Soil >...
CCTGGCGGAGAACCATTACCAGCGCAATGAACTTGAGTTCACCCGCGGCAAGTTCCGCGTGCGCGGCGACGCCGTGGAGGTCTTCCCGGCCTACGACGAGACCGCCGTGCGCATCGAGCTGGAGGACGAGCGCATTGCGAGCTTGCAGGAGATCAACCCGCTGACGGGCGAGATTCAGCATGACCATGAGCGCGTGGCCATCTTTCCCGCCAAACACTATGTCATGCCGGAGAACAACCTGGCGCGGGCCTTGGTAGGCATAGACCAGGAGTTGTCCGAGCGGCTCACGGTCCTGCGCGACCAGGGCAAGCTGCTGGAAGCCCAGCGTCTGGAGAGCCGCACGCGCTACGACCTGGAGATGATGGAGGAAGTCGGTTATTGCAGCGGCATCGAGAACTACTCCCGCCACCTCGACGGCCGCGCGCCGGGAAGCCGCCCCTACAACCTGATGGACTTCTTCCCGCGCGACGATTACCTGTTGTTCATTGACGAATCGCACGTCACCATCCCGCAGCTCAACGGCATGTTCAACGGCGACATGTCGCGCAAGCGCACGCTGGTGGAGCACGGTTTCCGCCTGCCCAGCGCGCTCGACAACCGGCCTATGAAGTTCGCGGAGTTCGAGGCCCAGGCGCCTGCGGCGACCTACGTTTCCGCCACGCCCGGCCCCTACGAAATCCAGAAGTCCGGCAGCCGGGTCATCGAGCAGATCATCCGGCCTACCGGGCTGGTTGATCCGCCTATCGAGATCCGCCCGACCGCGGGGCAGATTCAGGCCCTCCTGGAGGAATGCCGCCGCCGCGCGGCCCAGGGCGAGCGGGTGCTCATCACCGCGCTGACCAAGCGCCTTTCCGAGAACCTGGCGACCTACCTGCGCGAAGCCGGCCTGCGCTGCCGCTACCTCCACTCGGAGATTGACGCCATCGAGCGCGTCCAGATCCTGAAAAGCCTGCGCCTGGGGGACTTCGACGTGCTGGTCGGCGTGAATCTTCTGCGCGAGGGCCTCGACCTGCCGGAGGTCTCGCTGGTGGCCATGCTCGACGCCGACAAGGAAGGCTTCCTGCGCAGCCGCAGTTCGCTCATCCAGAACATCGGCCGCGCCGCGCGCAACCTCAACGGCCGGGTCCTCCTCTTCGCCGACACCGTCACCGACGCCATGCGCCAGACCATTGAGGAAACCGGACGCCGCCGCAAGAAACAGCTTGAGTACAATGCCGCCCACAACATCACCCCGGTCTCCATCCGCAAGGCCATCACCGAAGGCATCGAAGCCATCGTCAAACAGCGGGTGCTGGAGGAGGAAGTCACGGGCATCAATGGCGCCAGGCTTGCCACGGCCGAAGAGATCAAGACGCTCGAAGAGGAAATGGAGCGGCTGGCGGAAGAACTGCGCTTCGAAGAGGCCGCGGAACTGCGCGACAGGATTCTGGAACTTGAGGGCCAGGCGCGCCCGCAGCCCGGCATCGGCGGCCTGCGCCGCAAGAAGCGCACGCCCCGCGGCGTGCCCGCCAAGGCGGAACACGGCATGGAAGCCCCGGCGGCTTATGGACGCTTCGGCCGCTCAAAATTCAAGAGGCCCGGCTGAATGTACCACGGGCGTCTCGCCCGTGGGTATGTTTCAGGCGAGCCGGGAGTGTTTCATTTCAGTTAGGAGCGGCGGGCGCCTCGCCCGCCGTACCACGGGCGAAGGCGCCCGTGGCTCCTCGGCAGGCTAACTGAGATGAAACACTCCCAGGCGAGCCCTGTCCAACCACTCATCCTTGACGCCGTGTGCTCTTGCGCTTAGAGTACAGGACTTGGCTGGCTGGAATCTGCTGGAATTGGGAACACTGCCCGCAGATCAGGCGGCGACAACATGTGGAGAGAGATTGCCTATGTGCAAGAAACTGTTCAGTACGGCCGCGCTCCTGTGCCTCGCGGTGCTCGCAACGCAGGCTGCGGAAGAGAACCCTTTGAAGAATGCCAAGGTGGGCGACTTCGTCTCCCACAAAATTACCACCAATGCGGGCGGCATGGCCATGAACATGGAGACCAAACGCACAATCATCAACAAGACTGACACCGAAGTAACCATCGAGACATGTACCAAGGCAATGGGACATGAGACGAAGAATACCCGTGTCGTGAAACTAGACGAAAAGTTCGATCCCAAGGAGATTATCCTTAAGGCGCAGCCAGGCGCGACATTCAAGGAACTCGGCAAGGGCGAGGAGACAATCACTGTCGCCGGCAAGGCAATGAAGACCACTTGGACAAGCTATGAGCTCACCGGTGTAGGTGGCCAGGCGGCGGTCAGCATGAAGGGTAAGGCCTGGGTTTGCCCGGATGTGCCGCTGGGCGGCATGGTGAAGTCCGAATCAGACATGGGCGGCAGGGGTACGATGACCGTGGAACTCGTGGACTTCGGGACCGCCAAGTGAAGCGCGCAAAGACGCGGGTTACGGCCTGCGCCCCTGCAGCCTGGCATTGGCCTGCCCGACCAGTTCGATCATGTACGCGCGCTCGTTGGTGAAGTCCACGTTGCAGTCCTGCTTCTGGCTCTCCAGGTCAAAGACCCAGAAAGCCGCCAGCGGGACTTGGTGTTTTTCTATAGCGGCCAGGAACTCCTCGAAGACCGGCCGCTCCTTCTCGCCTAACTGCTTCTCCGCGCCAAATTCTCCCAGAAACAGAGGTTTCTTGGCCTGGACTGCGTACTTGTTCGCCAGGCCGACGGCCGCCTCGATGCTCTGCGCGCCGCCCGGGTAGCCGTTCTTCTTATCGTGATAAATGTGCACGCAGATCGTATTGATCGGGTCCGGGTTGTCGCGCAGCAGGATCTCCGCGAACTGCGCCTCAGTGTCCGGCTTCCACGTCCTTTCCGTCACGTTGTGGTATGCCGACGGCCGTGGCGCGGCGTTGCCCGAGATGATTACGCGCGCCGCATCCAGCTTCCTCACGGCCTCAGCGAAAGCCACGAACGCCGCGCGCGCCTGGGGGAATTCCAGCTCGTCCGCCGCCGTCCGCTCCTTGGGCGTCCCCAACTGCGGCCAGCACGGCGGGCGGTGCTGCGCGCGGTTGGGCAGGTCGCACGCCAGGTTGTACTCGTTTCCGAATTCCCAGCCCCAGATGATTGCGCGGTCCTTGTAGCGCCCCACGATCTCTTCCGTGTAGCGGCGCAGCAAGGCGCTCGTTTTGCTGCCGGAATTGCCGTACTGATCGAGATGTTCGCCGGCGATGTCCGGCGCGGTGGCCACATGCCAGAAGAGCGACGGAATCAACCCCACGTTGGCTTCCTCCGCTGCCTGGACCACGTCGTCGAGCCGCCGGAAGAACTCGTCCTTCTTTTCGAGATACAGCTTCTGTTCCACGGGCCAGTACCCGCCGCACATGAAGCGTACGAACGGAATTCCAGCCTTGTACAAGGCGTGCAGTTTCTCTCTGTACGACTTGTCCTGAGCGTTCTGGATATTCCTTTGGAACAGGTTGAAGTAGTTGGCCCCGATGCTGCGGTAGGGCTGGCCGTCCTTCAGCAACACGCCGTCCCGGACATACAGCCCCAGCGGCTTCTCGGTCTCGGCAGCCGCCCCCGCGAAAGCACAGGCCATTACAACAAGACAAGAGACAATGCGCATCATTCCAGCCTTACGCTTCCCAGCACCGTATGTTTTGCTCCTTCGCGCAACAGCTCACTCCTCATTAGATGGACTTCCTGCGCGGTCCACTCGCCCAGCGCGCCCACCTGCGCCGCCTGAATCTGGCCGCCCAGGCGCGCCAACTCGCGGAAAGGCACGCTCTTCACCCGCCCGATGGTCAGGTGCGGATGGAACTCGCGGTTCTCATTCTTCTCCGCGAAGACCGCGGTTTCTTTCTCCACGGCGGCTTGCAGGTCCAGCAGCACGGCCAAGTCGCCGCCTACCCCTACCCACACCACGCTGGGGTGTCTGGGGTTCGGGAAACAACCCAGGCCTTCCAGCGTCAGACGCAGCGGCTTGACGCCCTGGCAGGCCCGCTTGACGGCCGCCTCCAGATCGCCCAGCACGGACGCGGGAATGTCCCCAAGGAACTTGAGGGTCAGGTGAATCTGTTCGCGCCGCATCCAGCGCACGCCGTCGAATCCCAGGCGGCGCTGCGCTTTCTCCAGGTCGTCCAGCAGCGCGGGCGCAACGTGGATCGAGATGAAAGCGCGAATCGTTTCATCCTGTGCTGGCTCAGCGCTCATCCCTCACCCCTTGCCTCTCGCCCCTGACCATTGATCGGCGTCTCAACTGGTTGTCTTAACTTCTTTTTTCGGCTCCTCCTTCGGCGTGGGAGCAGGCTGCGGTGGCGCCTCGGCGGGTTTGGGCGGGGCCGCCGGCGGCAATGCGGTGGGCTTGGATTCCTCGCCGTGCTGGCGCGCGCGCAGGGAAAGGAGGATCGCCTCATGAACTCGCTCCTCCATGTCCCTGTGCCGCGTGTAGAACGTCTTGTCTTTGGCTGTGGTGATCTCAACGGTAAGCTCCGGGGCGTCCGCAAACTTGCCGCGGCTGTCAATGCGGACCTCAACCTTCGAGTATTCTATGTACGGGGCCTCCAGGACCGTCAGGCGCCCGCCCAACTCCTCTTTGTCGGTGCGCTGGATCTGCTCGGGTTTTACCGCTGCTTCCGCGGCGAGGGCTTTCACAGCCGCTGCGATCAAGCGGTCATGCGGAACGGAGTAGCAGCGGCTGGTGGTGCAGCCGTACAACAGCACTGCCGCCGCGGCGGCCAAGGTTGTCAGGAAACACGTGCGCATTTACGTTCCTCCTCAAGTTGTTCCACCGGCAGATTATCGTGTCCCGGGGCCACAGCCAATGCAAAACGCAGAAGAAAGCTGCTGTAGCGCAGGCTTCCAGCCTGCCGCCGCCATGCAGGCAGGAAGCCTGTGCTACATTCACGCCGGCGGCGCCTATGTGCTTGACATTTCCCCGGAAGGCTTGAAGGTGCTGAGACCAAACCAGTCTGTTGAAGGAGTTGAGGACTGAAGGTCATGGGCGGTTTTCGCTGTGTTGGTCTCGTTGTCTGGTTCTGCGGCTTCGCCCTGGGCGCCGCGGAGTTCCAGATTGGCCCGGAAATGTCGCTGGACAGTCTGGCCATCGCGGCAGGCGGTTCCAGCTACCTGGCCGTCTGGCGCGGACTGGCGCCGGCGCCACAAATGCTGGGCGCGCTGGTCAGCACTACAGGCGTGGTCTCCACCGCGTTTCCGGTTTCCGATGCGGCGAGCGCGCCGCTGCCGAACCTGGTCCAGCGCTCAGCGGCAGCTTTCGACGGCACGAACTTCTTTGCGGTCTGGGCGGACAACCGGGCCGGCGGCGCCGGCATCCGCGGGGCTCTCGTGACGCCGCAGGGCAGTGTTGTCGGCGGCGCCGATTTCCTGATTGCCCCCATCAGCCGGACGAACAACCTGGCGCCGCAGTGCGTTTTCACCGGCGCGGGCTTTCTCGCAGCCTGGCAGGACGCCGCCCAGAACTCGGCTCCCGGCACGCAGATCTTCTATGCGCTGGTGTCGAGCCAAGGCGTCGTGAGCGCGCGGGGCGCCTTGCCGCTGGGCCCCAATCAGAACTGCTCGCTCGAATGCCTTGCGGCTGGGACGGCCTATGAGGCGCTGCTCGTTTTCCAGGACCTCGGCGCGTCACCCAATGAGACGCGCGGCGTGCGAGTGAACACGGCCGCCAACACACTCTTGGATCCGCCCGGCGGCCTCCTCTTATTCACGCAGGATTTCAGCCCCATTGGTTTCGGGGCGCCCGTCGGAGCGGCGTACGTTGGGCTGCCCGCCCTGCCCGCCGGCGGCGGGGAGTATTGGATCCTCAGTTCCTACAGCGCCCAGATTGATTCCTCGGTCTTCGTAACCCGCTTGCTGCCGGATGGCACGGTCATCCGTCCGTTCCAGCCGTTCGCCGAAGTGGGCCAGGGGACCACGGGCCTGGCCGAGGATGCCTTTCCGCGCACGTTTTACAACGGCAACGGCGAATTCCTGTTCCTGCGCAATAGCAAGGTCAGCGACACGTCCTTCCACATCCTTAGCAAGCGCGTCGCCGCGGGCCTTGCGGACAATGCCCATGACCCCAACATACCGGTGCCCGCCGTAACTCCCCCTACCGCAGGCCTGCTCATCGGCCCGGACCGCGACCCTAACATGCTGGTCATTGATACCGCTTCGCAAGGCATTCTCGACGGCGCCGTGGCTGCTGCCATCGGCACCCAGTACTTCGTGGCTTGGATGGACGGCCGACAGGGCGCGCTCCAACCCGCGGCGCAGTTGAACGTCTACGGGCTGTTGTTGGACGGCACCGCGGCCGGCGACACGAGCAGACCGGCGCTCAAGGCCGTGGCGCGCGCCAGTCCCCTCTTCGGCTCGTCGCCCTTGAAGGTCTATTTCGGCACGAGTGGCTCAGCCGGCATTGCTGATTCGGTCCACTGGGACTTCGGCGATGGCGCCTCCGACATCCTGGGCATCACGAGCCACACTTACGCGAGCCCAGGTTATTACCTCGCGGTGTTATCGCTGCTTCACGCCGGCTTGGCGGTGCGTGATTTCGTGCGCATCGGCGTGGACGAAGCGGGCACTGGCGGGACGGGCGGGCCGCCGCAAGGGATCGGCGGCACGTTGGGGCCTGTCAGCAACGGAGTGAACACCAATGTCGTTTGCACCGGCTTGACTGTGTCTCTTGACTTCACGAAGACCGGCGCTGACAGCCTGCGCTTGGCCGGCTATCTGGATTCGGCGGTGATGCCCGCGTTGGCCACCGGCCAGAACGGGACGCTGGCCATCGCCGGCAAGACTTATTCTTTCACGACTTTGGTTGGCGGAACGTATGCCACAAGCAATGGCAATGTGCCCGTGGTCAAGGTGGGGATCAATCAGACGAACGGGTATTTCGTTTTGGCAACGAGCAGCGACGGTTTACGCGCCTCTTTTGCTGCCCTCGGCGCCAACAATGAAACCGTAGCCAAGCCGGGCACGCAACTCACGATCCCCTTGAAACTCGACTACGCCGGCCTGGACCTGAACTCCTACATCACCGCGACCTACACTGCCACAGCGGGCAAAAGCGGCCAGGTGAACTATACCTTCGGCTCGAGCGGCTACCCAGGCAGCGGCTACTTCCGTGTTCTTGGAGCCGGGGCGACCGAAAGCGGCAAGGTGGGTGCAATAGTCCACACGTTCGGCGTCGTGGGAAATTGGGCCCGCGGCGGCAACGTACCGCTTGCAAAAGCTGACAGTGGGGCCTGGCGCATTACGCTGGGCAACTATGAGGAAGACATCCCCGTCACAAGCCTGGTGGCTAACAAAGGAGTTTATACTTATGCCGGTGTGCAAGGAAAGAGGGGAATCACTGGATTCTACTACAATACCGGCACGGGCGCCTTCAGTATCGTGTGGAGAAACGTGCCGGCCGAGGGCCCCCGCCCCTCGGGCATGGTGTTGGCGAGTACCCTTTTCTGGCGGGCTGACATGGCATTGTCGGTGAGTTTGGATTTGGAGGACGGCTCTGAGTTCCAAGGCAGCGCGTATGTGCGTCTAGTACGGGCCAAGCTGAATGCGAAGAGGTGGACGTTGAGATAGTACTATTTCCCTGGCGCCGCCGCCAGTTGGGTAAGAATATCGCGCACAAGTTTGGCCGAATTGGCCGCAGCGCTTTTGTTGAAGCTGGTTGAATCCTTGATCGCATTGGCGTCCGCCAGGTCGCTGACACTGCGGATCACCAGGCACGGCACGCCCTGTTGGCAGCAGGCCTGCATTACGGCTGCGCCTTCCATCTCGACCGCGTCCGCGTTGAAATCCTTTCGCAGGGCGGTTCTCTTCTGCTGGTCGGCCACGAACATGTCGCCGCTCACGACGACGCCCTTGATGATCCTGGGTGTGCGCTCGCCCGCCGCCGTCTGCAAAGGCTCGAGCTTCAGGCGCGCGATGGAAACATCGGCCAGCTTCAGCAGGGCGGGGTCGGCGGGGAAGAAAACGGGGTTGCGCTGCCCGGTGATGGGGTTGCGGGTGCCTTTGGGCCGCAGCCCCTCGGCCAGCAGGTCGCCGAAGTCGTGGTGCGCCGTCTTCTCGGCGACAACAATGTCTCCGGGACCCAGGTCGGGATTGATGCCGCCCGAGATGCCTGTGACCAGCACCTCAGCGGGCTTGAAGTGCTCCAGAAGCAGCGTCGCGCCAATGGCCGCATTCACCTTGCCGATGCCCATCTTGGCCACGACCACGTTGCGCCCGTTCAGCTTGCCCGTGGTGAATTTGAGCTTCTCGATCGTAAGCGGCGCCGGGTTCTCCAGGGCCTCGGTCAGAAGCAGGACCTCCAGCGTCATGGCGCCCAGGATGCCGGTGACAGGCGGAGCGGTCTCCTCGCCCGCGCGCAAGGGCGCGGCACTGCGCCACAACAGAAAACTCAGACAAAGCGCAAGCAGGATTGGACGCATGTGGTCTCCTTAATCGAAAATCTAAAATTCAAGGCGCCGCTTCACAGCAGCCCCCTGATCTCCTCGTTCGCCGCGGCCAGGCGGGAGGACATCAGACGGATCACAAAAGTATGGAACTCGATCGCCACCTCGGGATGCTCGCGTTCCAGTTGCGCGAGTTGCCCGGCGCTGAGCTTGCGCACGCGGCACGAGCCGCAGGCGACCACGTCCGCGGAACGCGGCTGCTTGGAGTACAGCCCCATCTCGCCGACGATCGTGCCCGGCCCGAAGGTGCGCAGGCGTTTGGTCTGGCCGCCGTCCAGCCGCATCAGCACCGAGAACTCGCCGCGCTCGATGAAGTACAGCGAATCGCCGGGATCGCCGCGCTGGAACAGCGCCGCGCCGTCCTCCAGCTTGCGCGTTTCGCAGTACGTGATCAGCACGTCGAGCGCCTGGGCCGTGAATTGCGAGGAAAGAATGCGCCGCAAGCCCACTTCGGCCAAGATCATCGAGCCCAGGGCCGCGTCCGCCAGCCCTGGAGCGGCTGCGGCCGGAACCGCGGGCGGGCAGGAGGCCTGCGCCACTTCGTACAGCAGATTGTCCTCGACCCACTCCAGCCCGTGATCCATGTCGGCGAAGACCTTGACTCCGCGCTTGGACAGGAACTTGGTCTGCTCCAGAACGGCCTGGACCTCCGGGCTCAGGGCGCTGAGCAACAGGCGCGCCTCGTGGGCCGTGCAGATCTGCTCCAGCTTGTTGAAGCTGAGCACCGCCGAGGCATCCAGCCCCTGGACGAGGCGGAAATCCAGCAGCAGGAACCTGGCCTGCTCCTTCTCCACCAGCGCCCGGCAGGTCTCCACAATCGCGCTGGAGGTGCCGAAGAAGATGTACCCCTGCAACGCCAGCGCCCGCGCGGCCCGGCCTTTCTCGCGCAGGAGCACGGTCTGCTCCAGCGCACGTTCTTTGTTGGAGAAATGCGTGCTGCTGGAGAAGCAGTGTTTGATGCAGCTTGTCTGGCTATAGCTGTAAGCGAAGAACGCCGTCGCGACCACCAGTCCGAAGGCCACGCCGGAGATCATGCCCTGGCCGGCGATCAACAGCAGCATGCCGGCAACCAGAACGTACTCGATCAGCGGCAGCTTGAAGAAGGCGTCCCAAATCCATTCCCGCAGCATGGAAAGCCCCAGGTAGAGCAGCACGCCGGCCAGGACCGGCCGGGGAAAGTACGCAACCGCGGGCGTGAAGAGAAACGTGGCTCCCAGGCACAGGGCCGCCATGATGATCCCTGCCGCCCGGCTGCACGCCCCGGCTTTGAAGTTCAGCAGACTGCGGCTGATGGAGATGTACCCGGTTATGCCGCCGCACACGCCCGAGAATATGCCGGCCAGGCCGTTAACGCGCAATTCGCGGTCGAAATCCACGTCGTACTGTGTGGCCAGATCGAGGCCCGTGGCGTTGAGCAGGATGGTGATAATGACCACGATCACCATTGCCAGAAAGTTCTGCCATTCCGGGAACAGCGCTTCCCAGCGCACCAGGTCCAGTTGCGCCCGCGCGAAGAGTGGAGGCATGGCCAGGTTGCCGGGCGGAAGCGGCTGCAGGAGCAGGCTCTTCTCCCGCGCTGTTTCCACGCCGAGCCCTGAAAAGTGCAAGCCCACGTAGAACAGCGCCACGCCCGCGACCAGGACCACGGGCATCACAAGATAGTGTTTGACATAGCGCGGGATAATCAGCAGGCACAGCGCCACGAACGCTGCCACCGCCCAGGCCACCGGCGGAATCTCTGGCGGCGCAAGAATGGTCTCCAGGGTCAGCGCACAGCCGGTCAGGACTTTGAAGGCGCCGATGATTATGAGGTAGCCGGTGCCGGCCAGAAAGCCGCCCACCACCGGATAGGGCAGAAAACGAATCAGCCTGCCGCGCCGCAAGGCCCCGATGACGTAAACCAGCAGGCCGCCCAGAACCGCGCTGCCAGCCAGCATGACCAGCACCGTCGGAGCCAGACTCGCGCGTTGCCCGCTATGCTGGGCCAGGCGCGCGGCCACGCCCGCCGCCATCACCGCCAGGATGGCCGTGGCGTTCGAGTCCGGGCCGGCGACGGCGAAGTGAAAGGAACTGCCCAGGGCCACGACCAGCCCCACTATCCACGCCGCCATCAGCGCGCTGTGGACGCCCGCGGTCAGGTGCGGCTGCAATTCAGGGCCGCTGAAGATCAGGGCGGCGTAGCTGATGGCATAGCTGAGAGTCACCAGTGTCACCAGCGAGCCGGCCATCAGATTGGGAAGCAAGCCCGACCAGACACCCGGCGTTCGATTTGTGCTGCTCATTGTGCACTCCGAGGTGTAAATGATTATACGCTGGCAAGTGTGCTTGGCGAGTGCCAAGCAAGCCGGCGTATTGCAGTGGGTGCATGTCAGCAAATGTACCGCGGGCGTCCCGCCCGCCCGTGGCAGGCCGGCAGGGCGCGAGGACGAAGGCGGGCGGGACGCCCGCGGTACGCTCTGGGCCACGCATTTACTGACA
>Ga0187861_10004943_pt1 | contig 10913 bp, 17 predicted proteins | sample June2016WEW_10_1_3_FD_132986 | JGI IMG/M metagenome (GOLD analysis project Ga0187861, IMG submission 132986) | Peatland microbial communities from SPRUCE experiment site at the Marcell Experimental Forest, Minnesota, USA - June2016WEW_10_100 | ecosystem: Environmental > Terrestrial > Soil >...
CGTCGTCTCCACGGTCCTCGTGCTGCTGGTCGAGGGGTGGCGGCCGTGAGGTTCCAGGAGCGGGGGCGGGCGTGCCCGAACGGGTGCGGGTTCGTCAGCCACGCGCGCAACGGGAGGATCCGGTCGTCCTCCATCAACCGCCACCTCCGGAAGAGCTGCCCGAGGAGGCGCCGGTGACGCTGGTCGAGGAGCTCCGACGGCGGGCGTCCCGGGTCGCGGAGCACGGGTCCTCCACCGACTTCGCGGTGTGCAACGCGTACAACGAGGCCGCCGAGCTGGTCGAGGCCGACCCGCTCTACAAGGCGGCCGGGTCGATGCGCGACGCCCTCCGGCTGCTGCTCGATGCGGCCCCCTACTACCCCGGCCACCCGCGACTCGCGGCGCCGATCGCCGCCGCCCAGCGGGCCCTCGACTCGCTCCCGAAGGAGGGGTGATGCCGTCCCACGAGGTCGTCGTCCTGCGGACGAACCCCGCGCCGGGCGAAACCCGCTGGTCCGTGGCCGTGTGCTTCTCCCACCCGTGCCTGTGGAGAGGGCAGGTCTGGGACCGCGCCCAGACCGCCGTCGACGAGGCCAACCAGCACCGGGCCGCCACGAAGGAGTGAGCCGTGGTCGAGGGGACGATGGACGATGCGGAGTCCCGCGCCTGGCGCAAGGCCAACGGGCTCCGCCCCCCGGAGGACGACCTGACGTGCCCGCGCTGCGGCCGGGTCGTCTTCACCGACGCCACGTTCGACCCCCAGCAGGCGCTCCGGGTCCACATGGCGTCGAGCCGGTACTGCCAGTCACGCCCGTAACGCATCTCGCGTACTTCCGTTCGGGCGGCCCCCGCGCCCGTGGTGGGGCGTCCGGGGCGGATCCCGCCCGGCTCCGCTTGCGGGCGTTTCGCTGGGGAGGGGGTTCAGCCGCCTTGCGACAGCCACCGGCGCCGCTCGGCCGGGGACATCTTGGACAGCTCCATCCCCGCGGGCAGCTTCCGGTCGCTGACGTCCACGACGTCGACGGCGCGGCGGCGCGGGGGGATCCCCGTGCCGTACGTCCCGGCCGGGGGGACGTACGCCGACGGGAAGGCGTAGTCGATGGCGGGGCGGGGGAGCCCGATCCCCTGGCCGGGCACGTAGCGGCCGGGCGGAGGGGGGGCGTACAGGATCGGCGGGGGAGGGGGCTTGGGGTACGCGGGGGCGATGCCCTGGCGCTTGCGCAGCTGGCGGTAGAAGGCGGTGGCGCGGGTGAGGACGTCCTGGGCGAAGGAGCCGATCGCGTCGAGGCTCTTCTGGCGGGCGGCGATGAAGTCCCGGGCGAGGGCGTTGAGCCGCTCGAGGGACTGCGAGGCCTGCGCCTCGTCCCCGCGCTCGACGGCGCGCTGGAGGTGGACCAGCTCCACGTTCATCTCGTCCGAGAGGTCGTCCAGCCGGGCGTCGAAGTCGACCATCAGCGGGACCTCCGGCGGCGCAGCGGGGGGAGCCCGGGCGGGGGCATGGGCGGGATGGAGGCCCTCGTCGGGAGGGGGGGCCGGTAGCCGTACTTGTCGCCCAGCCGGCGGAGGACCTGGTTGGGGGGGACGCCGATCTCCCGGGAGATGGGCTCGACGTCGCGGGCGATGTCCCGGACGGCCCGGGGGAGGGGGACGCCCGTGTTGAGGGTCTGGCGGACGATGCGGTCGGTCCGGTCGTCCCACGGGCCCGTGAGGCCCTCCCGGGGGGGCCCGGCGAAGGCGCTCTCGTGCCCGGTGACGACGCGGTGGGCCCGGAGCTCGTTGCCGGCGTTGAACTCGGCGCCGCACTCGGAGCAGTCGAGGGCGGGGTTTCGGTACCGGCGGCCCGTCGGGGTGGAGGGGCGGGATCGGTACTCGCCCGCCATGACGGCGGAGGCTCCGCGCCATTCGGGCGAGGTCGCGGCGACGGTCTCGAGGTGGTTGATCCCCTGGTCGACGCGGGCGTACCACGCCTCCCAGGCCTGCCCGGCGTCCCTCCACGCGCGGGCGACGTTGGCGAGCTCGAGCCGCAGCGCGCGGACCTCGTTCGGGGTGGCGGAGCGGCGGAGGTTCTGGAGGCGGAGCTCGAGGGCGGTGGAGAGGCGGTCGGCCTCGCGATCGAAGTCGGGCATCAGCGCCTCCGGGGCGGGTAGAGGCCCACCTTGACGCGGGCGTCGTAGCCGGCGACGCCGTTCGCCTTGAGCCGGGCGCCCTCCAACTCGTAGCGCAGGTTCGCGATCCGGCGACGGATCCCTTCCTCGAGGGGTCGGCCCTGGTGGATGAGCGCCTCCCGCTTCGACATCTCGATCTCGATGCGCGCGAGCTCCTGCTGGGCCCGTTGGTGCTCGACGTTCATCGTTCGGACCTCCCCTTCGAGCACATGACGGCGGCTCTCGGCTGCGCGAAGCTCGTCCTCAAGGCGGCGTAGGTCGGCGACGGTCGGCATGACGTACGTAGGTCCGAACCGGCGGATGAAGGTTCGGGCGGGCTCAGAACAGCGTGCGCTGGCCCGGCGGGATCTCCGGGAGCGTCCGGACGGCCTGCTCGGCCGCGCGCTCCTGGACCTGGGCCTTCGCCGTCGCGTCCGCGACCTTCTTGCGGGCCGCCGGGCGGCGGGCCTTCTTGTTCGCGGCCTCGCGCTCCAGGAGCGTGCTCGCGTACCCCTCGGCCCGTCGGGCCTGCTCCTGCTGGATGAACCCGTACTGCGAGCGGAGGTACTGCGGGGGGACCTCGGCGTACGACTCGCGCCAGTAGCCGCCCTTCGGCGTCCTCACGAGCTGCGAGCCCATCCCCGTCTCGCCCGGGAGGCCTCCGTAGCGGCGCACGTAGGCCTGCCGCAGCGGCTCGGGGCCCCCCGCGGCGGCCTCGAGGCGGTGCCACACCTCGAGCGTGTTGCGGAGCCGCGCCTGGGCCCCGAGGAAGTCGTGGCGGAGGTCGGCGACGCCCTTCCGGTACGTGGCGCGGATCTTCTCCGCGTCCTCGATGAGATGCCCGAACGAGCGGTTGGCGTCGTCGAGCTCGGCGACGACGGTGTCCGCGGCGTCGACGGGGTCCTTGCCCCGGAACCGCTTCTCGAGGTCGGCGCGCTCCCGCGCCGCCTGCGTCTCGGGCGGGACGGGACGGGGCTCGGTCCTCATTCGGCGGACCTCGGGCCCAGCGCGACCAGGACGACGATGGGGAGCATGAGCAGGGAGAAGGCGAGCAGCCCGGCGAGGAACATCGCCTCCCGGACGGCCTCGCGGAGCGTCACCGCCACCCGAACCTGCGGCGGAGCCGCTGCCACCAGGAGGGGGGCGAGGGGGCCGGCGCGGGAGGCGCCGGGGCCGCGGAGGGCTGCCCGAGCGCGGTCGCGTCGGCGACCATCTGGGCCAGCGAGAGGCCGGCGGGATCCTCGCCCTGCGCGTCGACGAAGTCCTGCGAGACGGGGACGTAGTCCTCGTCCATGTAGGCCGCGAGGAACGCCCACGTCGCGAGCAGCTTCGCGCCCCAGGTGATCACGGTGACGCCGCTCGCATCGTACGCGACGATCGGCACGCAGTGGCCGCCCCAGGAGCCGGGGGCGCCGTTCCCGGTGGGCCCCCCGGCGGGGACGTCCCAGGAGGTCGCGCCCTGCGCGGAGAGGGGCAGGTTGACGCCGATGTAGACGGGGCCGATGAGGAAGAGGGCCTGCTGGACGGCGGCGGGGGCGAGCTCGAGCTCGGCGAAGGCGGCGATCTGGTGCGGCCCCTGCGGGCCCAGGAACCCCGTCTGGTGCCAGTAGTTCAGGACGTCGAGGCACGCGGCGCCGTTGTCGTTGGCGCCGGTCGCGGGGTCGTAGCCGCTGACGGCGGAGTACATCGCGAGGACGTCGTCGTCGGGGACGATGACCTGGTCGCCCTCGTACGAGGTGTCGGTCTGGACGATGTGGCCGGCGGCGGAGCAGGTGCAACAGCCGACGGTGTCGTTGTCCATCATGCCGAGGCCCGTCAGCTTGATCGAGTAGTCGCAGGAGGCGGGGGGAGCGGGGAGCTCGGGGGTGAGGTAGCGGGCGAGCTGGAGCGTGCGGGGGTCGACCTTCTTCGGGTGCTTGCCGAGCCGCGGGAGCATCCGGTCGAGGCCGCGCGCGGTGGATCCGAGGTCGCTCATTCCGATGTGTTCACCCCTTCGTAGACGTCGTACAGGCTGGTGAGGAGCGCGAGGGCGATCGCGGCGAGGGCGACGATGGCGAAGAGGGCCTCGATCGGGAACCAGGCGGGGAGGTAGACGGTGGCGACGCCGCCGGCGGTGGAGATGTTCCAGTAGACGAGCAGCCAGTCGCCGACGACGAACAGCGCGGAGAGGCACAGGAGGACGACGGCCCAGAAGGGGAGGGAGACGCGGAGCTCGCCGTCGGTGGCGGCGGCGTGGGCGTACGCGTCGCCGTAGCGGGTGAAGCGGCGGGGAACGGCGCGGAGGTCCTGGGCGGAGGCGCTCACCGATGGCGCCTCGGAGTCCGGTAATCCACGAACGGCCCGATGTTCGGGCGCGGAGGCTGGTAGGACTCCGCGGGCGCTCCGCCGTAGCCGAGGGGCGAGCGCATCGCGCCGATCGTGCCCTGGATCTCGCCGACCTCGCGCGTGGCGGCCGTCAGGTCGAGGACCTTAGCGTCGATGCGGGCGCCGAGCGCCTTCTCCTGGTCCTTGAGCTGCTGGATCTCCCCCATGATGGCGCGGACCTTGACCTGGGCGCCTCGGAGCTGGTCTTCGAGCTGGCGGATCGCGCTCGCGGCCTCCTGGGACTGGCTCATCGGCGGCGCCCCCGAAGTCGGTAGAGTGGGAGACGGGTCGGTAGCATGGACGGGGAGATGGTGTACGGACGGGCCGGGGTCGCGACGCGGCCCCCGGTGTAGGGCTTGAGGGCTTCGACCAGCTTCGCGCGCTGGGGGGCGAGCTCGGCCCGCTCCCTCGCCTCGAGGTCCCGAATCCCCTTCTCCAGGTCGGCCAGCTGGGGCCGCTCCTTCGCGAGCTCGAGCTCGAGCGCGCGCTTGACGGCCTGGAGGCGGGCGACGTCCTGGAGCCGGTCGTTGACCTGCTGGAGGGCGACCTCGTTCTGGAGGATCTGGTGGTGGAGAAGGTTCGCGCGCTGTCGGAGGTCTCCGAGCCGGTACGGCTGCATCGCTGTATGAAGGGGCGGGACGGCGGATAGAGGCTTCGATTCAGTCGCCGTTGGCGTCCGTCAGTTGCCAGAGCGAGGCCGAGACGTTGTAGGTCAGGCCGCCGCTCCCCGGGGTGACGGTCGTCGTGAGCGCGATCGCGGTCCCCGAGTCGTCCGTGTCGAGCTCGAAGAGCAGGCCCCGGTACTTCGCCAGCGTCGACGGGGTGATGTCGAGCGTCGTCGCCCCCGCCTTGTAGAACGTCAGGTCGTCGGACCCGCTGGACCCGCTCTCGTCCTGCCAGGTCGCGTGGCCGGTCATCGAGGCGTTGCCCGAAAGGGCGGTGATGTCCAGGTGGCAGAGGATGAAGTACGAGCCGGCGACCTTGAGCGTGGGGTAGGAGAAGACCGAGACCCCGCTCGACTGCCCGGCGGCCTTCCCCTTCTGGACGATGATGGGTGCGGTCAGGCCCCCGGCGCCGATGACCCACAGGCCGCCCGCGCCGTTGTCCTGGAGGACGGTGACGGTGGCCGGGATCACCAGGCCCGCGTAGGAGACGTCGTGCTCGAGCCAGACGACCTTCGTCGTGGTCGAGGCCTGGGCGGCGGCGACCGCGGCGGCGGCGCCTCCGTTGTCGGAGCCGTAGTTGCACCCGGACGTCGACGTCGGGCCGGTGGAGACGGTGAAGAACGGGAACCCCTTGATCCCCCGCATGAGGGGCGAGGACCCGCCCTGGGCGAGGAACCCGAGCGCCTGCTGCTGCTCCAGGTAGGGGGCGCGGTCCACCCGCCGGCCGGTGGGGACCCCGGTGAGGAGGGCGCCCTCGTCCCAATCGGACAGGGTGTTGCTCATCGGTGTACGTAGGGTCGCACCGCCTTAAGAGCCCGTAGCCCCCTGTACGTCCCGATGGCGATCGTCGTTCGGGCCTCGGCCTCCGTCGACAACGGGAACGGGAAGACGTCGGGCTCGCTGACCCTCGGGGCGGTCCCGAACCACGCCGCCGTCTGGCTCGCCATCGCGCGGAACGCGCCGCACTCGACCGGGGCGATCGGCACCGTCACCGACAACGCGAGCCCCCCGAACCACTACGTCTTCCAGCAGGCCATCGACAACGGCGGCAGCGCGCCCGAAATCGAGCTCTGGATCGCCGACGACGTCGTGGGCGCCGCCTCGCTGGTGATCTCCTGGACGGCGACGGGCGGGTCGGCGACGTCGCTGGCCGCGGCGGCCTTCACGGGGCAGGCGACGCCGAGCCTGCGGGCCCTCGGCACGGGCGGGCACGGCGCCGCCCCCATGTCCGACTCCGTCGCGATCACGAGCGTCAACGACCTGGTCCTCCTGCTCGCGGGCTGCGCCTCCGGCGGGTCGAACCCCAACTGGACCACGCTGGGGGGCAGCGCCCTCGTGACGCACACCATCGGGACCACGTCGAACAGCGCGATCGCGATGTTCCAGCAGAGCTACGGCTCGACGGGCTCGCAGACCATCGAGGGGAACTCGGGCTCCCCGAGCCTCGCCTGGTTCGCCGCGGCCGTCGCGTCGGCGGTCCCCATCGTCGTGCCGGTCACGGGATCCCCGCTGCGGGCCCTCACCGCCCCGCTGACCGTGGACTTCACATCGTCGCCGTCGGGGGGGACGGGCCCGTACACCTTCGCGTGGACGTTCGGGGACGGCGGGACGTCGACGGACCAGAACCCGGACTACACGTACGTCTCGACCGGGACGTACAGCGCCTACGTCGTCGTGACGGACTCGCTGAACGCGACGGGGACGAGCGCGGTCCTCGAGGTCTCGATCGGACCCTTCGAGGCCTTCGCGTCGGCCACCCCGACGTACGGGAACGCGCCGCTGACGGTCGCCTTCACCGGGAGCTCCACCGGGGGCGACTCGCCGGTGGTCTCCTATGCGTGGACCTTCGGCGACGGGGGGAGCTCGAGCGCGCAGAACCCGAGCCACACCTACGCCGCGGCCGGCACGTACGCCGTGCTCCTCACCGTGACGAACGCCTCCGGGGCGACGGCCACCGCGGCGGCCGTGGTGACGGTCTTCGGCCCGCTGGTGACGCCGACCTACGTCCAGAGCGTCATCGGCGGGTCGCCGGTCGCCGTGTACAGCCTCGACCTTCCCTCGATGAACGTGACGAAGGGAAACACGATCGTCGTCGCGGTCCAGGGGAACGTCCCGATCCAGCGCGGCGAGTTCGGCTGGCAGGGGATGGTCGTCACCGACAGCCTCGGGAGCGTGTACCAGGTCCAGCAGTTGCAGGAGATGACCGGGTACGTCTCGGACATCGACATCTTCGTGGTGATAGCGACGGCGCCGGCGAGCGGCCCGTGCGTGATCACCCTGACGCCGGAGGTCTACCCGACGATGATGTCGGTGATCGCCGCCGAGGTCTCCGGCGTGGCGAGCCCGGTGGCGCTCGACACCATCGGCCTTCTCGGGATCGGCTCGAGCACGAACGTGGCCCTCACCAACGGGTTCACGCGCGTCCCGGGCACCCTCGTCCTCTCGTTCATCGGCACGGGGGGGAACCCGACGCACAGCAGCACGGGGGCGTGGACGCTCCAGAACCAGATTGCGGTCAACAACGCGGGGACGCTCGCGCTCCTGACGGCGACCATCGCGGGGACCGGGCACTACACGGCCCGGGACACGCTCTCCTCCCTGGCGACGTCGGCGGGCATCGGCCTGGCGTTCATGCCGCCGAACTCGCTCTATCACGACTACGTGGGGAACCAGTCGACGGCGGTCGGCTACGGGACCGCCGGCCTGACGCTGCCGCCGATCGTCCTGCACACCCACAGCTCGCTCCTGCTCGTCGCCACGTTCGAGGAGAACACCAACGAGATCTCCTCGGTGTCGGGAGGCCCCCCGGGGCTCGTCCGGCGGGGGCAGATCGGGGCGGGGACGGGCAGCACCCGGGCGGTCGACGTCTGGTCGGCCGACGACGTCTTCGCCGGGAGCTACACGCTCAAGGTGACGCCCGCGGCGACGAGCGCCCAGATGCGGGTCTTCCTCGTGGAGGTCGTGCCCGTGGGCGGCATCGGCGTCTTCGAGGCGGCCGGGCCCTACTCGGCGCTGACGATCCGGGGCGACGAGTTTGGCTCCTGGGTCTTCGGCGACCTTCTCCCGGCCGGCCCGGAGAACGCCCTCGCCTTCACGGCGGTCATCTACGACTCGGCGGGAGGCGTCCTCTACTCCGGGCCGCTGACCCCCTCGATCGCGTACTATCCCCCGGGGGTCTACCAGGGGACCGGCGTCCTGGATGAGGAGCCGGACTCGCTGGCGACGTCGGGACTGGTCTTCTCGTACAACGGGAACGGCGCGGACGGCGCTACGGAGCTGGCGGCGCTCCAGGCGCTCGTGACGGGCGCGGACGCGATCTCGATCATCATCGACAACAGCCTGACGCGGCTCTCCCTGACGGCCCTCGCGGTGCCGTCGGTGGGGGACGCGCCGCTGCCGGTGCAATTCTACGCGGTCCCGACGGGCGGGACGCCGCCGTACACGTTCCATTGGAGCCTCGGGGGGGACGGGCCGAGCTCGCTCCAGAACCCGACGCACACCTACCTGTCGCCGGGGACGTACTTCTCCGCGGTCTACGTGACGGACTCGCTGGGCGCCCAGGCGTTCGCGAACGTGACCGTCGTGGTGTCGGCGCCGGTGCCGCCGACGGCGAAGCGGTCGGTGGGGCTCTCGAGCCGGCGGACCCGGTTCTATCCGCCGCCGTAGGTAGCGCCCGCTACCTCGTACTTAGACCGACTTAAATCGAGGGTGAACCCTCCATTCAGGTCCCGTGCGAACGGCCGGCGTGGGGGACCTGAATCCGGGATTCATAGCGGCTCTTCGCTTCCGTCGAGGCCCGCCAGAGTGGTCTGCATCAGGGCATGGCTCGGAACGCTTCGAACCCCCCTCCCCCCTCCCACCCTACCTGAATCGAGCAACCGCTCTCGTCTCCATCAACGACCGACCGCAGCCGTCTAAGACTCAGGTTCAGGGCATCTGGGTTTCGTTCGATGCCGATGTACGACCGACGCATCTTGTGCGCTACAGCGGCGGTAGTCCCTGACCCAAGAAACGGGTCGAGAACCGTATCACCCTCGTCTGTTGCAATCTGCAGGATTCGGGCGAGCAACCGCTCCGGTTTGGGAGTGTCGAACAAGAGGTGGTGTGGAAACATCTTGAGTAGATGCTTCTTCGCCTCATCCGATGTACCTACCTCCTCCGCCCTCCACAGAGTCTCCGGAGTCAAGCCCAGCTTCGCGTTGGCGAGAAACCTCTTCAGGCGAGGTACGCCATTTCCGGTAGCGCCAAACCAGACGTTGCCCGCCCGAATTTCTTGCTCCATTCTCGCCCGAGTGTACACCCAGGCACGGCCCTTGGGGGGGTTGTGGATGGTTCCGTTCGGAGCAATGAGCGGATAGTACTGGGAGGGCGTCGCGTGGCCGTCCTGAGCATTCGCAGATACCGACTGCCATGGGCCCCTTGGATCTGAATCTGGGTTTTGGTATCGCTCCAGAAACCCCGGCCCGACAGCGAGACGGTTGCGTCGGATGCGAAAGACTCCAGGGTCGGCCGCGTAAACGAGCAGATACTCGTGGCTGACTGAAAACGCGCGACGATTCTCCCTCGTGGTTCGTTGTTGCCAAACTACCGTGGCGAGGAAGTTCTCCCTCCCGAAGACCCGGTCGGCCGCGACCTTCAAGTAATGGGCCTCGCGATCATCGATTGAAATCCAAACCGACCCGTCCGACGTTAACAGCGGCCTGACGACCTCCAATCGTTGGACGACCATTTCGAGCCAGTCCTCATGGTTCAGGACGTCGTTGTAGTGTCGGTAGTTCTCCTGATTATTGTAAGGGGGGTCGAGGTAGACGCACCGGATTGACCCCTTTGCGTGCCGGTGCAGCTCGGTTAGGGTTTCCAGATTCTCGCCAAGGATGACCGCGTTGGCCCCTACCGGTTGCCCATAGGATTGAACCGGGACGTATCGGAAGGAGTCTCGGAGTCGCCGGTTTCTCGCCTCGCCAGGGTCGACAGTCGTTGAGAAGCGACGCAGCGGGGCTGTGGGTGGCAGAGAGGCAACTGAAGCGGTCACCTGCCCCGCACTCCCTCAGTTGCGTTCGAGCGATCGATGTGGCCGGGCACCAGGAGCGATGGGGAGGTCCGGCACCGGCCGTTGCCGAGGTCGTGCCACTCCCAGATGAGCCGGCGGCGGGTGGACCCGGGCGTGACGGGCCCCGAGTCGAACGCCGTGTCGGAGAGCTCGACCGCGCCGATGTCCTCGCCGTGCGGGCAGGAATTGACGAAGCCCCAGCGGCACGTCCTCCCGTCGACGACGTGCGTCTCCTTCTCGACGACGAACAGGACGTCGGCCATCAGTCGAGCTTCCCCTCGAGGACGTCGATGACCGTGCGGATCGCCTCGACGACGCGCTCGCGCTCGAACGGGTGCCCGTGCTCGACGTAACGCTCGATGGCCCGCAGGGCGTGGACGGCCCGGGCGGTCGGGTTGCCCGCGACGGTCACGACGACGGGCGGAGAGACGCCCACCGTTCCCTACGAGGGCGGCGCGCCGACGGTGAAGACGAGCGTCTCCGCGGAGAGCGCGGTGTTCGCCGGGACGGGGAAGGCGGGGAACGCGTACGCCCCGCCGCTGGAGGTCGTCCGCAGGGTCGTGTCGGCGCCGGCCAGGTAGAGCGCGTAGCTCGTCCCGTCGGGGTCCGACGTCGTCCCCGAGATCACGACGGAGCCGCCCGAGGCGGGCAGCGTCGCGGGGGTGGCGACGGGCTGGGCGAACTCGGCGGCGGCGACCGTGACGGTGACGC
>Ga0187861_10004945_pt1 | contig 10909 bp, 10 predicted proteins | sample June2016WEW_10_1_3_FD_132986 | JGI IMG/M metagenome (GOLD analysis project Ga0187861, IMG submission 132986) | Peatland microbial communities from SPRUCE experiment site at the Marcell Experimental Forest, Minnesota, USA - June2016WEW_10_100 | ecosystem: Environmental > Terrestrial > Soil >...
GCAGGCAAATTTTCCTGTACTTCGGACTTCTCGAAGATCCGGGAACTGGACGCGGTCACGCTCTCCATCCAGACCCCGTTCCTGAACAAGGAGGACCTGCTACCGGATTTCTCTGCCCTGTTCGAAGGGATACGAAACGTTGGCCGCAACCTCTCGCCCGGCATGCTGGTCGTGCTCGAGTCCACGATCACGCCCGGGACCACAACCGGCGTCGCCCGCGGGATCCTCGAGCAGGAGTCCGGGCTCGTGGCCGGCAGGGACTTTGCCCTTGCCCATGCACCGGAGCGGGTGATGGTGGGACGACTCCTGCGCAACATCCGGGAGCACGACCGTATTGTCGGGGGTATCGATGAGACGAGCACACGGCGGGCAACCGAACTTTATACCCCGGTCCTGACGACCGGGAAGGTGATCCCCATGACGGCAACGGCCGCTGAAGTGACGAAGACTGCGGAGAACACCTTCCGCGACCTCCAGATCGCCGCGATCAACGAGCTCGCCCTCTACTGCGAGGCAATGGGGATCAATGTGTACGATGTCCGGACCGGTATCGACAGCCTCAAGGGAGAGGGGACCACGCGGGCGATGCTCTGGCCGGGTGCCGGTGTCGGGGGGCACTGCCTTCCGAAGGACACCTACCATCTCGAACGCGGCGTGCAGCAGCTCGGGAAGGACCTGCTCGATTACCCGGCAGGAGAGCCGTCACTCTATGTCCTTGCCCGGCGGATCAATGACTTTATGCCCACCCATATGTTCCGGCTCACGAAGGAAGCGCTGGAACGGGCGGGACGGCCGCTCAAAGGGGCGAAGGTGGCGGTCCTCGGGTGGGCGTTCCTCGCTAACTCCGACGACACCCGGAACACCCCCGCGGAACCGTTCCGCGACCTCCTCATCGGTGAGGGTGCGGTCGTGTCGGTTCACGACCCGTACGTTGCCGGATATCCCGGAGTGCCAATTGTCCCGTCGGTCGAAGAGGCCGTGAGGGGTGCCGATGCGGTCGTGATCTTCGCCGGCCACCACCAGTACCGGACGCTGGTTCCGCAGGAGCTCAAGCGGTTGTCCTGTAAAAAGCATCCGGTGATTGTTGACGGGCGGAACATGGTTGATCCGGATGCGTATATCCGGCTCGGTTTCATCTACAAGGGGATCGGGCGCGGGGACAAGAACGGGCATGTGATTGTGGAAGGGTAATTCTTCCTTCACAATGTGCATCACTTTTCTCTAAAATATACGATAGCCTTACGCGCAAAACGCCTCGTCGGGTTTTGCGCTAGCAATTACCTGTTTTTGCCATGAACCGTTATTGAGCCGCTGCGGGAAGGCAATCGTCGCTTCAGCAAGGATTGGCTGGAGAAGAATTCATGAGAATTCTTCGAGTGCGCCCCGTCGGGGACAACCGGAGGTTGTGGAGAAGATTTTCTCAAGATAATACATAGTTAACTGTGTTCAATTCTGAAAATTATCTCTTTGTGCTTTTATCTCTGTGAGTGCTCGATAGGTCAGGAGAATGTGGGCGGCGCGGTAGGCAGGGGGGGCGGCCCCAACGGGGCCGCCCGCCCGCCGCGCCGTTTTCTCTCTATTACCTGTTGTGAACATCCGATAGGGATGAAATGAGTTAATTTATGGAGTTGAAAAAATGGTTCGTCCTCTTGAATTGGATAACGAAGCAAATGTCCTCTTTGAGGGTTTGAAGGTTCATGCTGCTGTTAGAGTCGAACATCTTACTTTGAGCGTTCCTAGGGGCTCTGGCATTGATTTGGAGAAGAGTTTTCAATCCTTAATTGTTCGAATAGTTGGGAAAAATAACAAAAGCAAGATTCAATACGCTGGTGTCCTTGTAGATAATCCTCCTGAACATGCTCATATCCTCTGGGTAAAACCATACGTTCGTTGGAATCGTCTCAATGCGATTTGGGCGGATATCATTAAGGCTCATCCGATGATTGTCTCAAAAACAGTCAAGGGTGATAAATCGAAAAGAAATGATGTCCGTCGTTTGGTGTATTACTTGGTAGAAGATCAGAGTCATCATTGTGTTCCTCTTCGGTTTTTCCATTCTTCAAAGTGGTTAAAAAAGCCAAAATTGACCAAAAAACTGGTTGAAAAACAGTTAAAAGAGCAAGAATCTCTTTCGGAGGTTTTGACATATGACTGATGTTTTTTTTAAAAATCGTCGTCGTTATTGCTCTGATTGTGAATTGGCATTGAGAAAAAAATGGAATGTTTGGCAATGTCCTGGGTGTAAAAAAGTTTTTACAACAAATTCGCCTGGTGGGTCTAATAAAGATGAATTGAAGGGGCTTTAACATTCTTTTAAGTCGAGGGGAGGGTCGAAAGACCCCGACCGCTCGACCCCCTATCATATTTTAGGAATGGAGTCGATGAGAAGTTGTGTGTGGAAATCTCCGTCTTCGTCTTCGTAATCTTTAAAATGCTCTGATATATACTCCTTTAATTCGGGAAGGTTTTTTACAATAAATTCGAAGAGTCCTTCGGTATGTCCAAGTCTTTTCTCTATTTCTTCATTATACTTTTTTAGTTCTTGGGTTTGTTGTTTTAATTCGATGTTTTCTTTTATGATGTTTGTTAAAATCCCCTCATGAGTTTGAATTTTTGCTTTAAATTCTGATTCTATTTCCTGTAATTCCTTGGGTGTTTGAATAGTTACGAGATGTTGACCTTTGAGGTATTCTTCAGCAAGTTGTTTTTTTGTATATCGGCGATATGCATCGGTTAGATATCCTGCGTGACCTGCGAGCATCTCTCCGATTTCCTTTGAGATAATAAGCGATAATTGGCTGATAAAGAATTTCCTTAATTGGTGGTAATGCAATTGTTTTCTATTGGTTGTTTTATCTCGTGAAAGTAGGTTTGCTTTCATTAGAGCATTATCCCATAAAACACTTGCATTTTGGTCACTGAATGGGAATAATCGTCCGTCGTCTTTTCCTGTTTTCAGATTTCCTCTTCCACTTTTTACTAAACCGTTGTTTCGGGTTGCTGATGTTCGGATATACTCGGTGCGAACCTTCAACCATTCATTAACGGCTTGTGCTGCTTCTGATGACATGAAAGTGATTCGATTATCTCCCGTTTTTGAGTTTTCTCCTCGAATGGTGATAATTGTTGGATTGGTCTTAAAGTCAATATCGTCAAGAGTTACGGATAAAGCCTCGTTGATTCTCATTCCTGATGATGCAAGGACTAAAACGAGTGCTTTTCCTTTGACATCGAGATGTTGAAGAATTGTTCTGATTGTCTCGATATCCATATCTTTTTCGATAGTTCTGGTATTTCCTTTTGGTAGTTTGTTGCGGATAAATTTCAGGTCTTTTGCAGGTAGTTCGACGTTGTAATGATTGAAAAATTCTTTTACAAAGGTAAAAGTTTGTTTTGCTGATAAAGGTGGGCGTGATTGGAGAGATATGACAAACCCTGCCATATCATCTGAATATTTTCGTTTTTCTTTGAGGTATTTATCAATCAGTTTTTCATATTTGATTCTTTCTTCTGGAGTTACACGGGTTCCTTTTCTTTGTTTGCCATAAATGAAATCAATAAAAGAAAAGATTGCTGCCGAATAGCCGATTGCTGTTGATTGATTATCATAATGTTTTAAGTAATCTGCAAGTTTTCCCATAATTCCCTCCCTTTACTTGAATATTGATTTTTTCTTATTTTTCCATAATTGATTGTGGAAATGTCTAAATACAATTGATACGCTGTTACTTTGAGGTATTTGGCATAGAGGGTAATAATAATTTTCATGCTAAATCACAGTTTGTTGTGTGTTATCTCAAGAAAATCTTGGACTGCAGCGGTAACCCTCCCAAAAAGTGTATGGGCGCATCAGCCCCCATCAGAGATCAAAAGCTGTTGAAAAATTTTCATTGGAAAACAAATCGCGACAAAAAATTTTCAACCACCCCCTCAGACCCTCATCAAAAATTTTCAACCGACCCCTGGCACCTCGGCCCGGGCAGCCACGCCGGAGAAATTGGTTTACTGTTAGATAAATATCCAACAGTTGGATAATTATCCAACAGTTGGCAGGTTATCTTACACCCCTGGATCGCGACAAAAAATTTTCAATCACCCCCCACCCCCCTCAGGGCCTCCCGTTTTTCTCAAGGATCATGCGCACGAGCGAGCTTGTGGAAGGATCGGAAAAGAGCCGGAACGCGATCTCTCCGCGTTCGGTAATCCGGTAACTCTTCTCCCGCCGGGTATCCGGGGAGACCCGCTCTTCGACAAGGGCGGCATCTTCGAGCGAATGCATCAGGGTTGACAGCGTCCCGTGCGTCATCTCGGCCGCCGGCTTCCTTCCGCGCTTGTATGTCACCGGTTGTGCAACTGGATCGCCGGGTTTTACTTTCTTCGTGCGGGATGGAACATACACGGACCAGAGCTGCTTGTAGATATACTCCCTCTGTATCCAGTTACGGGTCCCGTCATCCGGATCTTTTGGGTTTTTCCTGAGGAGAATCGCGAGGATCGTCTGGTAGTTCAGGTTCGCCAGCATGGTGCGAATCGGGCGGTCCGGGAGCGGGACGTTCCTTGCTATTTTCCCGCCGAACGTGGCGCAGACATCCGCGTTCAGCCACGACGCAAAGGAGAGGGTGGCCATGCAGAGCTCTTTCGATCCCCCGGAGAGGTCGAAGGTGAACCGTGCGCCCGGGTTTTCCCGGGCGATCTTCGTGAGGATGTCCCGGACGGACTCGTACACGGGAGGGAAGACCAGTTGCCGCGAGAAGGGGATGGAGAGCGATTCGGAGATCTCCTTCACGGCGTCGACTGCATGCCGGATTGCAAGCCGTTGTTTCTCGATCTCGGGATTGGACGAGAGAGTGTACGTCTCGCTGTCCGCAAGGACGTACGTGTGGGTGATGACGGGGAGCGTGCGGAAGATGGCCGGGTACGCGGTATGTATGTTTTCGCCGGCACTGATGATGTGGACGTGTTCGCCCGTTGGCATGGAGAAGTGTCTGGGAGGGGTGGTTTAAATTGTTGTTTGTTTATATTGTTCGGCTTATTTTGAAAAGGAATGGATCTCTCATTTCCTCGCGATCGTCACGTACCCCGAGTGACAGACAGAGGTGGAAGGCCGGGTCCCCCGCTTCGACCGGGTCATCTCCCGTTCGATCAGCTCGTGAGTATGGACTTCGGAGAACCGCTCAGAAGCGGCATCGACCACGATCGCCATCTGTTCGAGGAACGGGGTGTAGCACGCGAGATATCCGCCGGACCGGAGCAGGGAATACGCGTGCACCACATGATCTATCTGGATCTGCATGTCGAGGTGCACGACATCAAAAGTCCCTTCGGCGGCAAGGAAATCCTTCGCCACCGCTTCGACATTCGTGAGTTTTGCTTCCGTGATATTCTTTATCGCGAGCGTGGAGAACTCGGGACGCACTTCGTAGGTCTTCACGGTCTTCGCCACGCCGCCGAAATAGATCGCCGCGATCCCGCTGCCGGTGCCGGCATCGAGCACGTCATCGTTGTGGTTCATGCCGGTATACGCGATAACGAGGCCGATGTCCTTGGGGAGCATCGGTGCGCCGGAGCGCTTGCCGTACGTGAAGAAGTCCGTAGGCCTCGGTACCCGGACGGTAAATTCAGAACCGGAATGGGTGGTGATGATGTCCCCGGCGCTCTTCCCGACAATGGCGGCAAGGTCCAGCTGGCCCTTGTCGGTGCCGAGAGAGCCCTGCCCGGCCTTCACAAAAAATTCCCGTCCTGCCCCGACGAGCAGGACACGATCGCCCGCTTCGATCATCACGGTGCAAGCCGCATGATCGCTTCGGCGATGTCGCCCTTTGTCGCGACCAGGGCTTCCCGTGCCTTCTCTTCAGAAACATTGGCCTGTGCAGCGACCATCGTCACATCCTCTTTCGGGATTTCCAGCGCTCCGGCCTCGAACCTTGGGGTGCCAACTACCTGGTACGTGGTCTGGCCCTGCATGGTCATGGCCGAGACTTCTGCGGAGTCGAAGATCCAGTTGCCCTTCGGCGTCTTGATCACGATACTCTGCACATCTTCAATCTGCTCGACATTCATGCCGAGCTTCTTCATCATCGCCTTCATCTGGCGCGGATTGATGTTTCCCGGAAGCATCCTTCTCACATCCCTGCCGTACTCTTACCGCTACTCCGTAATTAAATGCAAGCATCTCCGGCCCTGAAATCACCGCAGCGCCGCAGGCTATCACCCGATCACCGCCGGCAACGACCATGACGTCGTCTCCCGCGCGGATTTGCGGGTCGGCCCCGGTTACGTGTTTGGCAAACGCGTTCTTTCCCTTTGCCACAAACTCCGCCACATCGTCCCGTATCGTGACCCGGTAGCCCGGTGCAGGGAGGGCTTCCCGGAGCCGGTACGCCCCTTCGATCCCGAGGGTCAGCCTGCCGTCTGAGGCCCGGACCGTTGCAAGGCGCACCCCTCCGAACAGCACCTGCCGGATCCGGCCGGTGGTGGAGAAGATGAACGTGCATCCCTCCGGGAAGATGGAGGGCCCCACGTAGCCGCCGAACTGGAAGTCAGCGATGGTCTGGACCCGCCGCAGCAAACTGTTCTCCGAGTATCCTGTTGACACGAACGACAAACTCCTGTTCCGCTGTCTTCGGGATATATGCTCCCGCTGCAATCTTATGTCCTCCTCCCCCGCCCCCGTATTCTGCGGAAGCATCCGAGAGCGCCTTCTGGAGGTCGATGCCTTTCTCAACGACCCGTTCCGTGGTCCGCATCGAGACCTTGGTCAGGTTCCGGTCCTCCGGGACCTCGCACATGATCAGGATCGGTTTTTTCGCGTTCAGTTTCGAGAGCGCCATCCCCGCCCCGATCCCGACGATGGTGTCGGGATACTTCCCCCCGACGTGGAGGTACTGGAGGTTCTCCAGTTCGCGGACACCGGTATCCACGATATACTGGAGCAGCTCGCGGAGGATCGCCCGGTGGTTGTTGAGCATATGCTCCGCGTCCCGGTATGCGGTCCCGCGGTCGCCCCGGAGGATCGCCCCGCCGATCTGGGGTTTCGACCAGCGGCCGCAGGCATTGAGGAGGGTCGCGTACTCCTGTGCATTCCTAAGAGGGGTCCTCGGGATCTCGCCCGGGAACCGGTACGTCTCCGCGAGCAGGCGGTCGACTTTCTCCCCGTTTGCCATCAGTTGCTGGGCGAGCGCCGAAATGATGGTCCTGCGATCCTCATCAGACAGCTCTTCCCAGACATACCACCGGCCGTCCGGGCTCTGCTGCCGGATCCCGAGTTTTTTTAAGAACTGGCGGGCACCTTCGGGATTGTTGCTGATCCCTTTGACGAACGGGTCATCATTATAGGCAAGCGAGAGGTGGATCGGGCGGGTCGCCGTGCCGTAACAGTTGAGGTCTTTCTTATGGACCTCCACCGACCCGTGCTTCATCCCGTCCTCGACAATGATCTCACGGGCGGGCCCGACAAGCCCGCACTTCTCCCGTGCCATCATGTCGCCGACATTCCCGACAACCGCGAGCTGCGCGAGGTCGATGTTAGTGCAGTCCAGCTGCTTGGCGACCATGTACGAGACGCCGGCGGCGCTCATCCGGGTATGCCCGTAGGGCAGGCAGTTGACCTGCGTGTAGTCCCGTTCGCAGGGCTGGCTGACATGGTGGTCGATGATGAGGACCTCTTTTTCAGAAAAACCGCGTTCGAGCATCAGGTTCTGCTGGCCGGCGCCGAGGTCAGAAAAGATCTTGAGCGAAGAGTCGGCCGGAACCTGCGGCATCGTGAGGGGTTCGAGCTGGCGCACAAAAACCGATTTGACCGGGATCTCCAGCCGTGATATTGCCTGCGACAGGATCGCCTCGCAGCTGATGCCGTCCGCATCGATGTGGGAGATGATAGTAATTTCCGGGGCCGTTGCAATCTGCTCTGCGGCTGCCTTTACATCATCACAAAAACCCATTGCCTAATATTTAGGGAGTTCATACACATGAATTGTACTCTCTATGCGACCCGACCCGTCCGAATGGTTTTCTGAAACAGGGCTCATCACGCCGGAGCGGATGCGTGCAGTGGATGCAAACGCGGTGGCACTGGGCGTCACTGAGCTCCAGCTGATGGAGAGCGCGGGTTGCGGGATTGCAGAAATGGTCCTCGCCGACCATCCCGACCGGGTGCTTGTCCTCTGCGGGAAAGGGAATAACGGCGGGGATGGGATGGTCGCGGCCCGCCACCTCCGGCGCCATGTGACAACGGAGGTCTGTTATCTCGATCAGGGACAGCGGAGCAGTGCCTGCGAGCACCAGCTCCGCACCCTCACCCATTCGCGGATCGCACTTCACCCGTTCGCCTCCCGTGACGATCTCGAACCCCTTCGTCCGCTTTTCGAAAAGGCGGACATAATCGTTGACGCCCTGATCGGCACGGGCGTGAGCGGCACGATCCGGGAACCGCTCAGGACCTGCGTCGCGATGGCGAATGCCTCACGGGCGAAGATCATCGCTGCTGATATCCCGACACCCGGCATGCGGGCGGACCGGATCTGCGCCTTCCACCGTGCGAAGCGGGAAGGGTCCATTGTGATCGACATCGGCATCCCGGTCGAGGCCGAGTGCTTCACCGGTCCCGGGGACCTCACGCTTATTCCCTCACGCAGGAAAAAGGCGCATAAGGGCAATGGCGGGGAGATACTCATCATCGGTGGCGGTCCGTACCAGGGAGCGCCGTGGCTTGCAGCGCTCGGGGCGCTCCGGGCAGGTGCGGATATCGTGCGGATTGCATCGCCGGTCTTCGAGCCGATCCCGGACCTGATTTACGAGCGACTGGAAGGGAAGGTGATCGGGCCGGAGCATACCGAACGGCTGATCACCCTTGCGGAGAAGGCGGACGTGGTCGTCTGCGGAAACGGCATTGGCACGGAGAGTCATGATGTTGTCACCGCCATTGCGCCACACTGTAAAAAGGCGGTCTTCGATGCCGATGCCCTGCGCCTTCCCCTGCCCTCTGCCAGGGAAGAGACGATCTATACCCCGCATGCCGGGGAATTTGCGCGTATCACCGGCGTCACCCTCCCCGAAGATACCCTCGGACGGGCCCGGGCAGCGCAACGTGCCGGTATCAAAGGGACTGTGGTCCTCAAGGGACACATCGATGTCATTACGGATGGCCGACAGGTCCGGTTCAACCGGACCGGCGACCCTGCGATGACGGTCGGGGGGACGGGTGACGTGCTTGCAGGTATTGCAGGCGCGTTGCTCTGCCGGCTTCCTGCATTCGATGCGGCCTGCATCGCCGCGTATGTCAACGGGAAAGCGGGACAGGCCGTTGTTGCGGAACGGGGCGGGGGGATGCTCGCTTCGGATATGGTGGACAAGATCCCCTCGGTTTTATTCAGGAAAGGTGCATGAATGGCAGAGTTTACCCATATTAAAAACGATCGGGCACAGATGGTGGACATCAGTAACAAGGGCGATGTCGTGCGTGAGGCAACGGCGTCGGGCAGGATCTACCTGCGTCCCGAGACACTTGCCGCTATCAGGGAGGGGACGGTTGTGAAAGGCAACGTGCTCGCAACAGCCCGCGTGGCGGCAACGCTCTCGGTCAAGAACACCCCGGCCCTGATCCCGATGTGCCATTCCATCCCGATCAGTGCGATTACGGTGGATTTCACGGAAGGGGACGGGTTCATCGAGACCTCCGTGATGGTGAAGTCAACCGGGAAGACCGGCGTGGAGATGGAAGCGCTGACCGGGGTATCGGTTGCGTTGCTCACTGTATGGGACATGGTGAAGTCTGCCGAGAAGGACAAAGACGGGCAGTACCCGGTGACCCGGATTGAGGCGATACGGGTAGTTGAGAAGAAGAAGGGGAAGTGACGTCTCTCCCTTCTTGCCAACGCATGCACCCTTTAATACCCCTCAGGTTGTAGTATATAGGAATGCGGGATGCGTCCCGTATCAAAGGAATGTAGCCCTCTTTGGGCCGAACCTTAGGTGATTACCATGGTAAAATCGATGTACGCCTTCGTCAGGGAGGCTTGGAAGAGACCTGACAAGACAGAGGTTGCAGAACTCCTCTGGAACAGGATGCAGGTATGGCGCCGCGAGGGCAGTGTTGTCCGCGTTGAACGACCGACCCGCATTGACCGCGCACGCTCGCTCGGCTACAAGGCCAAGCAGGGCATCGCCGTTGCACGCGTCCAGGTGCGCCGCGGTGGCCGCAGGGCGTCCCGGTACGTCCGTGCACGCCGTTCCGCCCGGATGGGCAAGAATCGGCTCACTGCCGGCAAGAGCATCCAGCGGATCGCCGAGGAACGTGCATCCAAGAAGTTCCCGAACATGGAAGTGCTCAACTCCTACTGGGTAGGGCAGGACGGGAAGCGGAAATACTACGAGGTCATTCTCGTTGACGGGCACCACCCTTCAATCAGGGCAGACAAGAACCTCGCATGGCTTGCAAACCCGACCCACCGCGGCCGTGCCGAGCGCGGCAAGACCTCGGCAGGAAGGCAGGGACGCGGCATGAGGACACGGGGCAGGGGTACCGAGAAGACCCGGCCCAGCATCCGGTCCCATGCGAACCAGGGCAAATAATCTTAATCTTTTTTCACGAATGTTCCCTTATGAAAATCACCGATGCAGGAATTTGTCCGTTCCCGAACGGGGATTCATCGGTGCGCAGGCTTGCGCTGGAAGCAGCGGCGCTGGGGTTTGACAGCCTCGTTGCCATCGATGCGCCTGCCGCGATGTATGGAGACGTTGAGGTTAGGACCGGCCTGTTCATACGCAATGCCGGTATGAAAGATGTCATCGCGCAGGTCAAACGGGCAAAGGACCCCGGCACCATCATCTCAGTGAAAGCCGGGGATGGCGGGTTCAACCGGGCGGTGGTCGGCCTCCGCGGGATACATATTCTCCGGGGGGTCCATGCGGC
>Ga0187861_10004946_pt1 | contig 10908 bp, 8 predicted proteins | sample June2016WEW_10_1_3_FD_132986 | JGI IMG/M metagenome (GOLD analysis project Ga0187861, IMG submission 132986) | Peatland microbial communities from SPRUCE experiment site at the Marcell Experimental Forest, Minnesota, USA - June2016WEW_10_100 | ecosystem: Environmental > Terrestrial > Soil >...
ACCCGGCGGCGCGAACCAACTGCCGTGCAGATACGCCGTCAGCGGCAAGATCGCCCATTCCGGCAGCCACGACAGATGCCGCGCGATCCAGGCGCCTCCCACAAGTCCAAGCCCGGCCAACACCGCCAGCGCCGTTGCCACGGTCTTGGAGCGCGCCCCAAGACGCCAACCGAGTGCCGCGGCGAAGAATGTCAGCAACCACAGGGCGGCGAGCAGCACGAGTGCCATAGCTGGCAGCCAGTATGCCCGAACACGGCGCGCGCGCAAACGCTGCTGGGCGCCCGCTACGATCACCCGCTCAACAAATCGCCCGAGCTTCCTCTGTATCTTTGTCTTGCTAAGGATTATTTCGGCGCTGGAGTGCCCAGATCACCCGCTGTGCAGGCGCTGACGAAGGGCAAGAGGCCCTCACATAGCTCCTGCGCGACAACGCGATGCCCTTCATTGAGGAGGTGCACACCATAGCCGTTCTTGACGATTAAGTAAGGCGGCTGCAACAGGTCCTTATCCCTAAAGGACTTGTTCAAATCCAAAAACAACCATTGGGTATTGATGTACCCCTGCAAGTCTCGGACTGCCTGATTGTACAGACTATTATAGGATGCCCAGAAGGCGGAGCTGTTTATTGCAGCGGGCTGGAAGGCAATTGCGATGGGTATTCCCGAGAAATCCCGTTTGATGGATTTGAAGGCCTGGACGTACATCCGGCCGGCGCTGGCGAGCACTTGAAAGCCCGGGTACTGCTGAGCCTGGACATATTCGATGGTGGCCCGGGTGCCGATGTCAGCGGCATTGAGAACCCGGATGCTCGTCGCCAGCAATGAATTATTGATCGAAGGGTAGAATTCGAGAAAGTCCCTCAAGACCGCAGGGTTCTCGGAGACCCAGGCCGCCCGCGCCAGGCCGATGACGCCGTTGAAACGGTACGGCATGTCCGAGCCGCCCTGGCTTAGCGGCACGAGCGCGTCGTTGACACCCGAGAAGGAGAGGATCAAATCCGGTTCGAGGGCGTGCCCCCATTTATTGAGCGCGATGAAATTCTGATAGCTGGTCGAATTCGCCATAGCCAGGTTCACGACCTTGACGTGGCGGGCCTTGTTCGGAAGCCTTTGGTTGAGGAGTTCCTCGAGGAGGCGGTAGAACATCTGGGCGTTGCTCTGGCCCCCATATCCTTGGGCGGCACTGCCTCCGACCAGCACGATGCAAAACTCGTTCTGCGGTTTAGGCGGCGGGTTGTCCAGATCAAAATCCACGAAGAAGCCGTGGTCGCCGGACTGGACATCGAAATCGTCGTAGCAGCAGTTGGCCTCCAAGGGCATCTTTCCCCGGAGGTGCACGTTGGCCCGGACGTGAAACCCGGTATAGGGATAGACGTCCAGGGTGTGGAGTTCCGTCCCCGGCGCATTGCACCCCAGCAAACCGATCCGGTCCGCGGAAAGCCGGGTGTAGGGAATCAGGACATCGAGAATCTTGAGCGATAAGAGGGCCGCGCAGACCGTGAGGCCGACGATCAGCCGCTTGAAAGCCCGCCACTTCTCCGCGACCGCCGCCCTTCTCCATTCGCGGCAAGTGTGGACCAGCACCCCGCTCATCCAGAGAATCAGCCAGGCAAAGAAGACCCACATGCTGTTATACGCGAGCCTGGGACATGCGCGCAAGCCGAAGCATAGAATCGTGCCGGCCGCCAAGGCGTACACCGAGCGCGAGAATCTGCCCGCATACCCGGCCCATTCGTGTCGCAACATCATAGCCCCCGCAGGACGATCTCAGAGTAACCGTCCGCAGCGTCCGCGTCAACCCTTCTTCGTGCTTCGCGGAATTCGGGCGGACGATACCTGTTATCCCGCGTTATTCACCGCAGAGACGCAGAGAACACAGAGAACAGCAGGAAGAATGGACAGAACGATTCTCGAAATTCTTGCTTCACTCTGCGTCCTCTGCGCCTCTGCGGTGAATTTTCCGGGGTATGAGCAATGCACAATCAGCGCGCACGCGGGCCAAAGCTGGAATCACGGCCATGCGCGGTGTAGAATCCTAACGGCGGGAGTTATTTGAGATTTGGGGTTGGGGATTTGAAGTGTCTGTCTCCCGGTCCGTCCTGAAGTGGGGGAGAAAATAGAGCTGGAAAGGGTAAGGACATGTCAAGCCGCAAATCCGCCTGGGCCGTTCCGCTGGGCATCATGTTCGGAGTGGCGTTCGGTTGCGTGGCCAGCAAGCTGTTGGACCACTGGCCCGGCCATGTCATGGCCGACGGTTCGGACGCCAGGAAGGCCGCCATCGAACAGGCCGCGCTGTTCCGCAACGCCGCCAAGCTCATCGGCCCTTCGGTCGTCAATATCACAACTTACCAGCACGTGCGCTACCAGGAAGGCGGCGGCATAGGGTTCAACGAGTGGGGCATGCCTTTCTACAAGCAGCCGCGCCTGAAAGAAGGCGAAAGGCCACGCGGCCTCGGCTCGGGTTTCGTCTTCGACGCCGCCAAGGGGTACATCATGACCAACAACCATGTGGTCGCTGAAGGCGACAGGTGGGTCGTGCGGCTGAGCGACAAGCGCGAGCTCAAGGCCACCCTCGTCGGCACCGACCCGCAGACGGACATTGCGGTCCTGAAGGTGGAGGCCGCCAATCTCACCGCCGCCAAGCTGGGCAATTCCGCCGAGATCGAGGTGGCCGACATGGTGCTGGCCGTGGGCAATCCCTTCGGTTTCCTCGAACAGACCGTCACCGCGGGCATCATCTCCGCCAAGGGACGCCATGGCATTACCGGGTTGAACTATGAAGACCTGCTGCAGACCGATGCCGCAATCAACCAGGGCAATTCCGGCGGCCCGCTGGTCAACGTCAGCGGCGAAGTCATTGGCGTGAACAATTGCATAATCTCCAAGAGCGGCGGCTACCAGGGCATCGGCTTCGCCATCCCCATCAACCAGGCCAAGCGGATTGCGGAACGCCTTGTCAAGAGCGGCGCGGTGGTGCGCGGCTGGATAGGCGTAAAGGTCCAGGACCTTACGGCGGACCAGGCCAAGCGCCTCAGCCTGGACGGCGGCGCGGCCATTGACGGCATATACCTCAGGAGCCCCGCCAAGCTGGCCGGCCTGGAGCCAGGCGACGTGCTCATCAAGTTTGAAGGCAAGCCCGTTCACGCTGCGCGGGATATCAGCGAGCTGGTGACAGACATGGAACCCGGCACCAAGATCAAGCTGACCATCCGCCGCAAGGCGGAGACCAAGACTGTGGACGTGACCCTGGCCACTCAACCGAAAGATCTGGACACCAGCGACAACGAATGACCTTTGATTTTGGATTTTAGAAAAGCGTCCAGTCCGAGCCGCGACCGTGAGGGAGCGGACGTTGCCACTTGCTTACGCGCGCGGCTCGGAGACTGAACGATTACGATTTTTGATTTTGGATTGAACCGCAACCGCGGTGTATCAAAATGTAAGGCGTTTCACTTCGGCGGACAACTTGCGGGGAGGCAAACGTGCGCGCCATCGGATCTGCGCAGTTCTGTGTGCTGCTGTGGTTGGTTGGAACATGCACCGCCGGCGAGCCCAAGCCGGCCGAGGCCAAGGACCAGGAGAATTGGCAGACCCTGGCCGGGTGCATTGAGGGCCGCGGGTGGCAGGACACGCCTTCGCCTTTCGCGCGCCTGCCGGTGGCCGCGCAGGCCAAAGCCCCGAAAGCGGTGTGGGGGTTGAGCCAGAATTCCGCCGGCTTGTGTGCGCATTTTACGGTGGAGGCCAATGCCTTCAAAGTCCGCTGGACACTGACCTCGGCGAACCTCGCCATGCCCCACATGCCGGCTACCGGCGTCAGCGCGGTAGACTTGTACGCGCGCGAAAGCGACGGCAACTGGATGTGGATCGCCAATGGCCGGCCCGGCGGCACGACCAACACAGCCACTTTCGGAGGCATACCGGGCAAGCCCGCCGAGTGCCTGCTGTACCTGCCATTGTACAACGGCGTCACGGCGCTCGAGATCAGTCTGCCGAAGGACGCCAAGCTGCAGCCCGCCACCCCAAAACCCGGCCGCGCCAAACCCATCGTGTTCTATGGCACGTCCATCACCCAGGGCGGGTGTGCGTCCCGCCCCGGCCTGGCGTTCACGTCCATCGTGGGCCGCCGCCTGGACTGGCCGGTCGTCAACCTGGGCTTCTCCGGTTCGGGGAGAATGGAACCCGAAATGGCGGAGATCATCAGCGAACTGGACGCGCGGCTGCTGGTCTTGGATTGCTTGTGGAACATGACCCCGGACCTGGTAGACGCGCGCGTCGAACCGTTCGTCAAGACCGTGCGCAAGGCCCACCCGGATATGCCGATCCTTCTGCTGGAAGACTCGAACTTCCGCGGGCGCACACCCACGTCCAAAGGCCTGAAGCTGAAAGCCATCTTCGACAGGCTGAAGGACGGCAACCTGCATTTCCTGGGCGCCAAGGACCTGCTGGGCAGCGACGGCGAAGGCACCGTGGACGGCTGCCATCCTAACGACATTGGCATGCTGCGCCACGCCGACGTGCTGACGCCCGTCCTGCGCGGCATCCTGGGGCCCCAGTAGATTTTGGATTTTGGATTTTCGATTTTGGATTGAACGGCAACCGCGAGGAAACAAACGTGCGCTCCATCGGATCTGCGCAGTTCTGCGTGCTGCTGTGGTTGGTTGGAACATGCCCAGCCGGCGAGGCGGACATCACGATCACGAACACCGTCCTGAGGCCGCGCGAGAAGGTCCCGCCGCTGGGCGCCAACACCTGGGGCCGCTGCGGGGCCGTGGAGTGGGCTGCCAACAACTTCGTCCACAACTCCGGAAATGAGCCGGTCTACTGGCGGAACCTGCACCGGGTGAAAGAGTGCGGGCCGAACTGGTTCGAGATAGACGGCCCCGGCACGTCCTGGTACGACCTGTGGGCCAGCGGGTTCCTGAGCGGCGCGAACCTGCGCATCTATCGCCTGGTGGACAAGGACGGCCACACTCTGCCGCCGAATGCCAAGGGCGACAACTTCGATGTCGGCAAAGCTGATCACGTCGTGTTCGTCGGCCAGGCGCAAGTCATCCCCGAAGGCAGCAAGGACTTCCCGGACGGCGGCTGGATCGCCAACCGTTATGCCAGCGTCTATCCCAATGGGAAAGTGCGGCACGGCAACCTGACTTGCACGGACTGCTCAGGCACCGAGAACGGGCGCGCGTATTGGTACGTCGTGACTGCGTTAGGCCCGAAAGACTAGGAATCGGATAATTCCAACGAAGCCAGCGCCACGCCTCTGGCCGGCGCCGAGACGCCGCCTCATATCCTGATCGCCAAGGACGGCGACGAAGCACCCGTCAAAGCCCCTGGCCCCGTTGAGTTCACCCCTAAGCTTTACGGTGGCCAAGCCCCTTTCCGCTGGGAGCTCGTGGATGCGCAGGATAAGCCCCTGGCTTTGCCGGAGGGGTTGAAACTGGACGCGGCAACGGGCGCGCTCTCGGGCAAGACCACTGCCGACTTGCGGGACGTGTGCTGGTTCCTCAAAGCCACCGACGCCAAAGGCCGCACGGACCGCCGCGCATACATCCTCAACCCCAAAGCGCCGGCGGGCAACGCTGCGGCCAAAGACAAACCGCAGCCGCCGCAGGAACTCAGCGCTGTGGCGGGCGACGGTTGTGTGACGCTCTCGTGGAAGCCCAGCCCTTCGCCCCACGCCGTGGCCTACCGCATCAAGCGCTCAACCGCGCCGGCCGCCAAACAAGAGATGCGGGTTTACGTCGCGGAGGGCGCGCCGGCGCTGGCGAAGTTGGACTATGTAGTCCTCGAGAAGAGGTTTGGCAACTTCGACATGCGCCTGGTCAACTCGCGCGTGCGCGGCATCGGCAATCCCATGAACGCGCCGGCCTGGTACTGGCACGGCGACTTGAGCAAACTGTCCTTCTCATGCGTGCCTCATCCCCAGCCGCTGCCGGCGGAAATGGACGATGCTGGGGAGACTTGCATGGAAGTCAAAGCCACCGCCGGCGAACAGACGATCAGCCAGATAGTCTTCATCGGCACCCAGCACGGCAACGAATCGCTCTGGTACGGCCAGCTCGAACCCGGCCAGCACTACCGCCTGGAAGTGTGGCTGCGCCAGGACGGTCTGGGCAACGACGGCACGGTGGTCTTCTCGTACGGCAAAGGTTATCCCGACATTCGCCAGAGCTTCAAAGTCAACAACGAGTGGCAGAAGTTCACGGCCGATTTCACCGGCCCGGAACGGCCCGCGCAGCCTTGGCACTTTGGCCATACTTTCACCTTCACCGGCCCCGGCAGGTTGTGGATGGAGAACTGCCGCATCTTCCGTTACGACCGGCCCGAGGACGCTGCGAAACGCTACGTGCCGAACGCCACCGTACTGGATGAGTTGCTCAAGAGCCAGCCGGCCACCGGCCCCAAGGGCGCCCACCGCATCTGGTTTCTCACGCGCGACGCCACCATGTCCTCAATCCTGAGCTGGCACGCGAACTCGCAGGTGAGTCCCGACTGGAACACCTCCGTGCGCGGCACCATGGATATGACTCTGCCGATGGGGCTGACGTTCGACCTCTATACCGGCCCCGGCCCGCAATCCCGCATGAAACCGTGGCTGGTCTTGCAGCACATTCTCCACAGCGAACAGGATTGGCTCAACTTCATCGAATACCTGGCTGCGCCTTACGACCCCAAGGTTGACACGCCCCAGGCCAAGCCCTGGGCCTACAAACGCTTCGTGCAGCGCGGCAGCGGCACGCCGTGGACGGAAGAGTTCTCCGAAATCATCGTCGAGTTTGGCAACGAAACCTGGCACAACGGCGTCTTCGCGGACTGGCTGGGATTCAGCACGCGGAACGCCGTGCACCAAGGCGGCAGAGAGTACGGCTTGTTCACGCGCTACCTGGTTGAGAACATGCTGAAGAGTCCGTACTGGAAAGCACAGAAGCTGGAGCAGAAGATCCGCTTTGCGCTGGGCGCCAACTACGACGGGCGGATTGACAAGGACGGCGCTGTCCGCGGCTACGGCGAGGAAGCCATGCAAGCCAACCCCTACGCCACGATCCTCGGGCACGCCAACTACGTCGGCCCGAAATGGGAGACCGGGGAGTACTCGGCCCGCGTCTACGACGACCACGGCGTGCAGGAATGCCTGCTCAGTTTTCTGACCGGCCCGCAAGCCGGCCAAATCCGCATGGGCCAGGCCCGCGAGGCGCTGGCCAAATCGCATCACGACTACGACATCGCCGCCTACGAGGGCGGACCCGGCGGCTATGCCCTCCCTGGATCAGCCGCACCAGAGCAGGTTGAGACCAACGAAAAGTACGGAAAATCCCTGGCCCAGGCGGCGGGAACCCTGGACGCCTGGATGCGCAGTTACATGTACGGCTGGACATACCAATGCTTCCTGGGCTACGGCCAGGGCAACCATTGGAACAGCCACACGGTCCTGGCTGACGGCTTCCGCCCCTGCCCCGCCTGGCTGGCGCTCACGATGCGCAACCGCTGCGCGAGCGGCGACCTGATGGCCGTGGAAGAGAAAGCGGTCCCGACTCTCCAACGGAAGAAGGACGCCTACCCGCTGCTCGGCGCCTACGCGCTGCGCGACGGCAACCGCTGGTCTGTCTTCCTCGTTTCCCGCAAGCTTAACGGCGAGCACGACGGTACGGATTTCGGCAGCGGCCAGACGCCCGTGACGCTGCACCTGCCCTTCGCCAAAGCCGCCAAGATCACGCTCCACAAACTGTCCGGCGACCCGCGGCTGACGAATCGTGAGAAGCTGAATTTCGCGATTGAGTCCCAGGACATTCCGGCGAGTGCGGTTGACAAAGGCATTTTGGCGGTCAATCCGCAAAGTGGCGGGGGCAAGGAGGGTTTGCCGCCGGGGGCGATTTTCCTGTACGAGTTCGAGGGGGCGGAATAACGTGCCAGGCAGAACTTTTCCATGCGCGACACCAAAGTCGGCCAGAGGAATATGTCAATTTATTTGACATAATGCCGGTATAGGGTAGTCTTAAGCATGGAGGAGAGGGGTTAGTGGACGACCATCGCCTTGAGAAGATCAGGTTGCTGATTGCCAAAGGGGACTGGATCCCCTCTCAACATGTGCGGGAGGACTACTTAGAGACAGGCGAATGCACGCTTGACGACATTGAGTGCAGCATCCTGACGGGGGAGATCGTGGCAGTCCAGAAGGACGAGGTAGGTGGGGCAGTGGATGGCCACAAATACGTGATCCAGGGCCGGTCGAGATGCGGGATGGGATTTGAGACTGTGGGAAAGATCATCAAGATGGCCGACGGGAAACGATACTTCGTAATCACGGCTTACAATTACAGGAGTGCCTGAACATGGAGCGTTACAGATGCCCAGAGTGCGGTGAAGGCGAGATGGTGTCTGCGGTCGTGCCAGAGCACAAGACAAAGCTGGGGGGCAGGCCGGTCAAGGTCGCTGATGCGGTTGTCGCGCGATGCACTCGTTGCGGCAAAACGCATGTGACGGCCAAGGAACTGAAGCGCTGGGAACGAATCCAGCGCGAGCAGACGCAAAAGAGCGGTTTTGTGCCGAGCGGTTCCGAGGTGCGGGTCTTGCGGGAGAGGCTGGGGTTGTCGGCCAGCAATCTAGCGGTGCTCTTAGGTGTCACGAGGCAGACGGTCTACGTTTGGGAATCCGAGGACATGGGTCCCATGCCCATCGGACCAGCGGCACTGCTTCTGAAACTTCTTGAGGCAGAGGCGGGGAGGGATTCCGCCGAGCTATACTCCAAACTCAGAGACCTTGCTATCGCGCGCAGCGCAGCAGTGGCCGAAGATCTCCCTGGGAAAACGGCCGCGCATAAGGTTGATTCTCAAGTGGGGCTCAAACGCGCAGTTGCAGAATGGCAACCAACTGGTGTTTGAAAGCGTGTTGACAAAGACCTCCACACGTGGTTGCATACTGGTGAAGGGACACGTCCCGGTTAGGCTTCGGCCTGCCGGTTGGGCAGCCTAAATGGCTGCCCGTTTTTTTGCTGCGTAATCCGCGAGCCGCCGCTGCGCGAGAACATACGCAGGAGAGACTGACATGCCAGACAAGAGTGTGCCGGAACCAGAGAGTGAAGATGTGTTGCGTTTGCGCCGGGTGCGCCAAGAACTGTTCGCGCGCTTCAAGACACCGGACGAGCTTTTCGCCTGGGTGCGGCAACGCCAAAAGGAAGGCGGCCATCGGCGCTGGGCTCGGATGGGGAAAGCGCAGGCGGGCAAGCGGACAAAGCTCGCTACCCGGAACGGCAAGCCGGCCAACGGCAGGCCGGTCCACAAGGCGTGAAGGACACAACGGCTGGCGGCGCTGCCCGCGGGCAGTGGCATCGGGCAGACAGGTTTCGTGAACGTCCCCGAAATCCCCAACAGTACCCAGGAAATTTCCCCGGGAAAGTATAGAGCAACGAAGGAAATAGAATCAAAAGTCCAGCGCGACCCGGAAACCGCGATCAACATGCCAGCTACCAGGAGGGCACACCCCGTGACGTCGCGCCGCGCGGCAATAGTCTGGGTCACCATTCCAGCCACCACCGCGCAGAACACGGGCTGCTCCGGTGGCCGGACCTTCCGGGTCAAATTGGGGCGACTCGGCGTAATACTTATCGCTGTAATAGTCCTGGACCCATTCCCAGACATTCCCATGCATATCGTACAGGCCCCAGACATTCGGCTTCTTCTCCCCGGCGGGATGCGTTTTTGAATCCGAGTTGCTTCTATACCACCCGACCGAGTCAAGATCGCCATCGTCGTCACCAGAATAGAAACGAGTCTTCGTCCCCGCGCGACAAGCATACTCCCACTGCGCTTCCGTCGGCAACTGAAAAGTCCACTCCATCTTTCCCCTGTGGGGAAAAGTAAGGGTGTGGGGCAGCCTTGCTCTCAACTGTTTGCAGAACTGTTGGGCGTCGTACCACGATACCATTTCCACAGGGTTGTTGGGGCCTTTGTAGTTTGCGGGATTCGTGCCCATAACCCGTTCGTACTGCTCTTGCGTGACGTTGTACCTGCCCATGTAGAACGCCTTGCTGATCGTCACCTCATGCTGCATCTCATCTGTGCCGTGGCCCCTCTCCGTCACCGGACTTCCCATCATGAAGTTTCCATCGGGGATGAGCACCAATTCCATTTTCACGCCTTGGCCAAGGTCGAGAGACAGGGCTGGCTTCAAACCATGTTTTTTGGCGTAAGCTTCCACACCGCCAGGAGGAGGCACAGGAGGGGGTTTAGGTTTCAGTATCTTGCTTTCAGGTTGGGGAGCAGCATCTATTCCTTTCTCTTGCGGATTTTCGGTAAGGTCGGGCAACGGGGTGAAAGATGCAGGTGGCGCCGGTGGTTTCACTGGTTGATCCGCCTTTTTGAGTCCCTGGCCAGCCACTAGGCGTGCGGCTTCCCTTTCCGGTTGGGAATTCTCGACGGACGATTGGTCCGGTTTGCCGCTGTCAGAGCCGCGCGCGCCAGAAAGCGGTTTCCTCTCCGCTTCCTCACGGTTGCGGCTCGGTTGTTGCGGCTTGCCACTCATCACAAAACCGACGACAAGAAGCAGGAGAGACAGCGCGGCTGCGCCAACTTTGGCATATCCTTTCCAAGGCTTAGCCTCCGGCAGAGAAACCCATACCTTTGGCCGCTCATCTCTTGGCACTGGCTGTGGGGTGGCCAGGGACCCCTGGGCCGGTTTGCGAGCCAGCGAGACGCCGACGGCACGAACTGCGGCCCCCTCACCCCTGCCCCTCTGCCCCTTGGTGAGAGAGAAGCGGCAGGCCTTCAGCGCCTCAAGCAACGCAGGGCCATCGGGGTAACGCGCCTCGGGCTTCTTGGCCAGGCAACGATCCAGGAGTTGGGCGGTCCCCAATGAGACCTCCGGACGGAGTTCCCTTATCGGCCTGTGTGGTTGCTCGACGGATGCGCGCAAA
>Ga0187861_10004949_pt1 | contig 10904 bp, 10 predicted proteins | sample June2016WEW_10_1_3_FD_132986 | JGI IMG/M metagenome (GOLD analysis project Ga0187861, IMG submission 132986) | Peatland microbial communities from SPRUCE experiment site at the Marcell Experimental Forest, Minnesota, USA - June2016WEW_10_100 | ecosystem: Environmental > Terrestrial > Soil >...
TCTCGATCTCTATGCGCATTGTAAATTGCTCTCATTTACCCGCCACGCTTTTTGGCGGGCGCTCATTTTGTCAGCTTGAGCAACTTGTTAGGCGGCGAATAATTTATTATTCCTTCATTTATTATTTGTATGTCCATCCACAAGAAGGACAATGATCGAGTCCTTCGGGTATTACCTTTCCACAGGATATACATTCACTTGTCCCAGAAAGTTTATATGGATCCATTTCAGGAATGACAGTTTCCTTGGACGTTTCCGACGGAAGCGAAGAAACAGGAATTTCTGATGGGAGTGTAGAAGCAAACCAGTGAAAAAAACCACACCTACTACAAATAAAAACATCGACAGATGTACTCATCCAGTCAAGTCCTATAAAATTCAGTCCATCCTTACTTGGATTGTACTTGCTTGTATAAAACTGATCAAATTCGCACTGATTGCATACTAACTTTGCATCGTTTATAAATATTTCTTCGGGATCTTTAGTCTTCATCATATTTATGCTATTTTGTTAAATAAAGATATGTTTTGTAATTCTTGATCTTCACAATTACCACTTTATTGATTATCGCCGCCTAACGGATTGGCGCTCCGCCAAACAACCGGCGGACAAGTAAGTCCCGATTCGATCTTCGATCGAATCGAGGATCCCGTACAGCGGGACTGCGGCACTGATAACCCGCAAGTTGCTGAAAACAGGCGGAGCCCCATAACTGTAACACGCGCAGCGTGTTTCCTCTTCTATAGTTCATGCTGATAAGTTTATTATTAAACATCTAAACCTCTACACGCCATGCTTTATCTTTTGGCGGGCGCTCATTCCGTCAGCTTGAGTTGCTGGTTAGGCAGCACCAGCAGACTCTTTGGCGAGTTCTGCTTCCCAACCATCATATTCACCACCGTACTTTAATGCGATCTCAACCATACTACCGCGAAGAGTTGCAAGTGTTGTTGTCTCTGGAAACAAATCCTTTGATGCAAGACATAGCCACTTCAATTTTCCAATTGATGAAAGTACGTCGACTTTGAAATTCATAACGCGCAAATCATTTGCTGATCTAGTTGCATCGTCTTCGGTTGAGAAGTATAGAAAAAATCTAATTGGACATGGTTTTGATAAACAAGGGTGTAATTTCTTAATTTGGGCAACCACTGCCGCATCTAGTGTCCTAGGTTTTAGATTTCGTAATTTTGCTTGCTTACGTTTCATTTTTGTTTGGTGCGGCCTAACATGTAATTAAATAGACTTAGTCTGTATTTTGTCCATAATAGGATGATATATATGTCGAAGGCATCTGCCAAGGGTATGGCTTTGCCACCTTCGGGAGACTGAGTCTATATTTTGTTCGTTAAATGCATAACAGATAGACATATATTCTATGAAGATTGAGAAAAGTAGTAGATGCCTAGTACCTCCACGTAACGGCAACTGCTTGGTGATAATGTAGCTCTGTTTAAAATCATTGTCAATAAACAAAATCCCCGGCGCTTTGCCAAATGCCGGGGATTAATGATATTTTAAAAGCGATAAAAAAAATCTGTATTTCCGCAAACCCGTCTTTATTATTTTTATATAATAGTTTTCCCGCCTGAAATATATTCGAGAGGATCCCGCCTCATAACACCGAATATCGCCTCTAATACATGTTTCAAGGACGATTTTAGAATATATCCATCCGCCTTCGCATCTAATGCCCGAATTCGATACAATGGATTGTCGTGTGTTGTCTGGATCATAACTTTCATATCCGGCCAACGCTGCTTGATGATGCGTGTCGCCTCAATCCCGTTTTTCTTCGGCATCGCTATATCCATCAGAATAATATCCGGCGACAATGTTTCAGCCTTTTCTATTGCTTCATCACCATCGACGGCCTCGCCTACAATATTGATGTTCGGCAGACGATTTAAGAAATCGAGCTCAACGCGGCGAAAATCCTGTCGATCATCGACAACAAGTACTTTGATTTGCTTCATACTACCCTCGAATTAGCGAAAATATTCCATAAAATATGAACAATTATCAAGGAAAAGTCTGTCGTATTTTCACCAATTGTTTGTCACAAAAATAACCAAAAGCGGTTTGTAAAAAACACAAGTAGCGCTTGCCTTGAGCAAAATCGAAAGAAAACGAGCATCTACATTCATACAGACATTCCTGTGATTTCTTAACAGTCAGTTGTCTCTTACAGCTACAACTTCAACTTTCGGTTTTGATCATAATCCTTTCATTTCGACTACGTAAAAAGTATTCGCAATGTATTATAATCCGAATCAACGGCATCATCGCTCTCATAGTCAATACTTTTAATTGTAACAGGTAAAGATCCATCCGCTTTATGATGCTCAACGGCATAGGAATATTTCGTAGCTTCACAGAATGAAATTACAAGCGTGTGAATAATATCCCTTTCAGCCGGAATGTCTGCCGGAGTTTTTGGCCATTTACACGAGTAATCCTGTTGTGGATTAGGAAATTGAGGGCTTTTCATGATAACTCTGCTCTTTTCATCCACAATAGAAAATATTCCTCGAGTTCCCCACACTTTCAATTTATACAATAGGTATTCACCATTATTTAGGTCCGAGAGTTTTAGCGAAATGGCTTTTGTTTCATTTCTAACAGTTCTCGCGACATTCATAATGACCTCCTTTTCTATCATCGTAATATTATGTCTTTTATCAAGGAAGGCATATCACATTTTATATTTCTATCAGAAGTTTTGATTTGTGTGAATGAACGTAGAAGCGTCATGTTGCCGTTGGTTTTTGTCTTTGTTCTGACGGGAGAAGATACTACTAAAAGTATTTACTTGTCAATCACGCAAACGCGTGATTTTTAAAAACCGGCAATAAATATGCCAATAAGAAATGATTCGGAAACAGGAATTATTCAAGCAATCCTAAAGGATACAAAAGCAGAAATGAATTTAAGAAGTCTAATATAGAAGAGGTGTAAAATTGGTTTTTGACGCCCGTTGGTAAATATGGGGATGAATATATAGGATAAAAGAGAAGACCTAAACTTGCAAATCCTTCTTACTTCCCTTCTAGTACAATCACAAATTCACCTTTTTTTTCATCTTTTAGAAATTTCTGATACAACTTTGGCGGCGTACTGTGATAAATCTCTTCCGAAGGCAATGTCAGATCAAATGCTACGCACACGCGCCGCGTCTCTCCGAAAACATCCGCCATATCCCGCAAGAGTTGTACAAGACGATAAGGTGTGTCCATTAAAACAATTGTTCGCTGTTCTTTTCTGAGGTTGCGTAATTCGGTCAGCCGCCTGTCACGTTTTGGCGAGAGAAATCCTGCAAACACAAATTCTTTAATTGGAAATCCTGAAACGATGAGCGCCGGCAATAGCGAGGAAGCGCCGGGCACTGGAACAATCTTAATGTCGTGCCGAATTGCTTTCTCTACTAATACTCTTCCCGGATCAGAAAAAACAGGCGTGCCTGCGTCTGATATCAATGCAACCGACTTTCCCTCTTTCAATACATCGATCATAATACTTGCTGCGGCAGCTTCATTATGTTCGTTCAATGTCTCAATTTGTTTTTCAATTCCATACTGTCGAAGCAAACGCAATCCCTCACTTCGCTCTTCGCATACAACAACATCTACAGACTTAAGTACATTCAATGCGCGTAAGGTGATGTCATCATAATTACCGATTGGAATTGCTACAAGATAAAGAGTGCCTGACATTAGAGCGCCGCTGTAGAAGATTCTCCTGAAGGTGAATTAGTTCCTCGTCTCCGCGCTTCCCAATCTCTAATAAACAAAATGATTAACGCTGTAGTCGGGACGGCAATCAGCAAACCAACAAAACCGAGAAAATACATAAAGATAAGCATTGAAAGAATAATGAGCAGCGGATGCAATCCTACTTTACTGCCAATAATTTTAGGAGACAGAAAAGTAACTTCTGTCATATGAAGGACCGCGATAGACACGATGGCAATTGACAGCTTCGTCAAAACCGGTGGACCACTGAAGAGCGCAATAACTGCCGATAATGCCATAATTGCGAACAAACCAAAATACGGCACAAGGTCGAATAGGCATGCAAGCAATCCGAGAAGAAGTGCATATTTGATACCAACAAAAGAAAAAAGAATCGCAATAACTATACCTTGCAGAAACGCTACAGTCAATGCACCACGCAAATAATGACCAATAAGATCATCGGCGCGAATCAAATAATCTTCTACCTGATCGCGTTTTCGTCTTGGAAACAACAACAAAAAGCGACGACCTATTTTAGGAAAGTCCGTCAAGAAATAAAATGTAAGAAATGGCACCAGGATGATATAGAATATTTGAGTTATGAAACCAGAGATACTGCTCATCAAAGAACCGAGCGCTTTGAGGAGCGTTTTAAGAACGTCTTCAAACCGAGGCGTCAATTGATTTGAAAATGTATTACGAAGTTCATTTACAGAAATGCCATAACGCTCTAGAATTTTTATGAGATGGCTATCCCATATCGTATTTCGATAGTCATTCATAATATTTGAAAGTGTGTCTAACACTCCTTCAAACTGTGTCAAAGCTACTGGAAGCACGAAAAATATAACGAGCGTTATACATGTAATAAATAAGAGAATGAGCACAAGCGAAGTAACCCATCGCGGAATCTTCCAGCCCTGAAAAAGATCCACAATCGGGTTTAGCATATACGCGAAGACCAGCGAGACAATGAACGGAGCAAGAATCGCTGATATGGCGTTTAAAAACCACAAAGCAAATAACACGATTGCCAGCCACATAATATTCCTTGCAAGTACATAGCGGCGAAGCGGAAAAAGAATAAAGAGAATAGCGCCGAGCGCAAGGAATGGAGAAAGGATTTCATGAATAGTATAGATTAGAACCAATAACAGCAGCATTCCACCGACAAGCAGGACAATTTCAATTCTACCAAGCGATGAAAAAAGCGAATCCCATCGCACACCATCTTTCATATTCGACTCTGGGGAATTCGTGCTCGTCGATTTTTTTGCTGTCCGCCCTTTAGCCATCTTAGTTATTTCCTTTGGATATAACCCCGGTATGCCCGAAACCGCCATTTCCGCGCACAGACTCACGAAGCGACGATGCTTCTTCCCATTTGACACGCTCGTATTTTGTTATGATCATTTGAGCGATACGATCACCACGGTGAACGATGTACGGCTTTTTTCCAAAATTAGTTAAAATAATTTTGACTTCACCGCGATAATCGGAATCAATAGTGCCGGGCGAGTTGAGAATTCCAATACTATGCTTGATGGCAAGACCGCTTCGTGGTCGAACCTGAGCTTCATGCCCTTGCGGCAGCTCTACGACAAAGCCCGATGGAATTAATGAAGTCTCACCTGGCTGAATTTCAATGTCCTGCTCCACCGCCGCGCAAATATCCATTCCGGCAGATCCTTCTGTTGCATAATTTGGCAAAGGAATATCTATACGTTCCGGATTGATTCTAAGAATTCTTGCGTGCAATGTTTCAGTCATTTATTTTTCCTCATTTTTCACTTTGAATCCGAGTAATCGGAGTACATCAACAATTTCCTTTGCTTTATTTGGAAGAGAAACTGTAGAATTATAAAATTCTCTTCTAATCCTGTACTCTGCACGGAGTTTTTGAAAATACTTACCGCGTTCTGTTTCTAGAAGTGATATCAACTGACGCAAAAGCCGATCGTCCAAACGAATATCGTAACATTCTTTTACGATTTCGCGAAGCGCTTGTTCAATCGATAACTTTATCATGTCAATTTTTATTTCCGGTAATGTTGGATCCGGCACAAGTGTGTTAATATCTTGATCGATGGGTAAAGATAGAAAACGGCAAACAGATTCATAATTCATTCGCAATGCGTTCACTTTGCCGTCTAATGAATATCCGGCAACATGTGGCGACCCAAATGTCACAAGTTCAAGGAGAGAGGTGTTGATATTTGGCTCTCCTTCCCAAACATCAAGCACTGCAGCCGCAAGATATTTATCAAGCAAAGTACTTTTTAAAGCTTCTGTTTCCACAACGGCGCCCCGTGATGTATTGAAAAGAATTGCACCATGTTTCATTTTACGAATTCTATTCTCATCAAAAAGATGGTACGTTGCATCGGGTCCTGTACGAGTTAGTGGAACATGTAGTGTCACAATATCTACTCCCATCAATTCATCCAAAGAATGCAGCGAATAGCTGCTTCCCTGCCGCTCAAGCGGCGGATCATTCAGAAGCACTCGCATACCAAGCGCTTGCGCTTTACGCCATACTTTGCTTCCAACATTGCCGACACCTACAATGCCGATGGTCTTATCATGCAACGAGAAACTCTGGCTATGTGCTAATTCTAACAGAGCTGCCGTTATATACTCGGAAACTGAATTGGAATTACTGCCCGGTGCGCTGACAAATGTAATCCCATTCTTCGCAAGATATCCTTCGTCAACGTGATCTGTTCCAATAGTTACGGTGCCGACAAATTTCACACGGCTTCCTTCAAGAAGATCGCGATTCACTTTTGTCTCTGAGCGGACGATCAGAATATCGGCATCTCTCACCGCGTCCTTTGTAATTTCGCGCGTGCCAAGCGCCGTTACTTTTCCGATTTTCTCAAACGCCTGTACAACATACGGTGTATGCTTATTGACAACGATATGAACGTCTTGCGGCATTAATTTTTATAATATTTTCCTTTTACCGACGTGTCTGCGACCGGTGATTTGGTCATCTGTTCCAACATTTGAATTCTCTGCTTTAAACCGGGATCTGTCGGATATTTAATTTCAAGTTGTCGCAAAATACCCAGCGACTTATTGTATTCCTTTGTCATCTCGTAAAGATCAAGAAGTGCACGGTACGGATTGTAATAGGAATTCATATTTACTTCGCCCTTTTCGATAAGATCGAGACATGCCGGCTCTACCTCGGTTGCCATATCTTTGACTCGATCCGTACGTCCAAGTGCATTATAAAAATTTGCCATATCCCAAGCATATTCCCATCCAAAAGGAATTTTCTTGTGCGGCATAAGCGTTTCCATTTTATCAAGAACCGCCATCGCTTTTTGCGGATTCTTCTCTACATTCATATAGTACGCTGCTAAGCCGCGAAATGATGACCGATAATTGCTAATAATTCCGCTCGTGGTCTGATCAAAGAATACTTTTGGATTTGCAATTTCCCGGAATTTGTATCCGTTCTGAGGAGTTTTAGAGAACCCGACCGGTTCGTTTAGAAGATTTGCTTCAAGCAGTGCCGGATCCATTCCATAATTTACCTGCGATGCTTTCATTGGTTCAAGTTTCCAAGCCATACCTTTAAACCACAAATATTCATCAAGGCCAATCTTAGCATCCGGTGAACATGTGGACGCAAAATAAATCGGCCGCTTCCAATCATTTGCCATGATTATATCATACACGGCGATATCCTGCACACGAAGAGCTTTCGTTTGCCCGAATTGTAATGTATTCTTGAGCAGGAATGTGATTTTCCCGCTATTTGTAATAGAAGTGTCAAGAACGACACCTTTCTTTTCCTGATACAGTTGAATTGCTTCTTTTGAAATCGGCAGCTCAACGTTTTTCGGTTCCCATGCAATCGGCTGAATATTAGCAATCTGAGATTCCGTTAGATTAATCGGTACTGCTTTTGCTTCAGGGTATGCAGGAGTACTTTTCATCAACGAAATGTACCAAGAAGTATTTACTAAGCTTAAATTTACAATTCTTACATCACGCCGAACACCCGCCACATCCTGAATATACCATAATGGAAAAGTATCGTTGTCGCCTTGTGTAAATAGAATGGCATCTTTTTCACATGTCTGGAGCACGTTGTAGGCAAAATCCCATGGTACCCAATTCTTTGAACGGTCATGTGTAAAGTAATTAACTTGCAGCATTCTTGCCGGAACAAGAAGTGTAGAGAGAACAAGCACTCCAATGAATGCCGGTTTTGCAAGTGATGGTTGCGCAAGTTTTTCCTGAACAAGATCGAGTAACCCCTTAATACCAAGCGCTATCCACAAGGCAAAAACAAAGTATGCACCGCAATAAAAATACTCACGATCTCTTGGCTGCGGCTGTTGTTGATTCTGATAATATGTAATTAAGTATCCCATTAAAATAAATGTGATGAGAAAGACGGTCGCCATCTTCCAATCTTTGCGGAAATGCGAATATAGGCCGAATAGACCTAAGAAGAATGGGATACCAAAGAATTTACTCCAATCTACGCCAGCATCTTGATCATGCGACAAACGTCCTATAAAATTCCAGCCGATGTACCGTTGGAACATATGATTCATCTGATACTTCAAGAAGAAATCGAGATCACTGGTATAGTTCGTATAAATGCCAGCTTTATCTGGCTCTGACGACCATCGACGTTGAAACATTGGGAAATCACCATACTGTTCTCGATTCAAATACGTTATAAGCTGTGCGAATGACTTTGGATGATTTTCATTCATTGGCAGATTTGCGTTTGCTCGAATAACAATCATTGTGTATGTCGTAAACCCTACCACTGCGATAATTACCCCTGTAATAGACAGAGCGAGAATCGTCCGTTTTTGTTTCAGTGCATAATAAGCTCCTAAGCCTCCAGCCACCACCACGCCTAAAAGAACGAGAAGCCCTCCTTCAAGATGATCGCCTGCGATATAGAGCAACAGCTGGGGAAAATATCTGATGATACCGGTAAAGACCACAACGAAAGCACCGCCTCCAACAAGAAGAGCGAGATAAATTGAGTTCCGATTAATAATTTTTTTCCTGAATAGTACAAGCACTCCAAGACTTGCTATCACCATTGCAATAATGAATTTTTTATCAAATGCGCTTGTAATTTCTGTTGTTGGTGCTTGAGTTGCTTTTTCTCCGCTCCACAGAATCACTGCAACGATAAAGAGCAGTATGGCATGTCCCAATAAAACATATGATGATTGTAAGCACTCTTCGTCGTTATTGACATACTTCCGAAAAACCACAACTATACCAACAATAATAATAGTTAATACACTCATCAAATGAAGTCCGGCAGACAATCCACCTATGTACGCAATCATAAGCAGATAGCGTTCGCTTCCCGGTTCATCTGCTTTTTCATTCCATACCATCATTAGCCATACAATGGAAGAATACAGGAGCATACTTGCTGCGAAGTAGTTTGATTCACCCGCGTTAAACCAGAAAGTATCGCAAAAGGAAAGCGTCAGGGCGCCGATTGCCGCTGCAAGGTACGTCCCTATGCCCTCCATCGATGTGCCGGATGTTTTACCTTTATAGTTTTCAATAACTTTGACAATAATTAAATATAAAAACAACACTGTGAAGGCACTTGCAAGCGCAGATACTAAATTCATTCGGTACCCAAGATCGCCTGGAATGGGAAGCATATAAAATACTCTGCCCACAATCGAGAATAAAGGGCCACCGGGTGGATGTGGTACCTGCATTAGACAAGCGGCGGCAGAAAGTTCACCCGGATCCCAAAAAGAGACAGAGACTTGCGCTGTGATAATATATTGAATTGAAGAAACGAGGAGAACGAATACGCCTATGGCGCGATGAATAAGATTTTTTTTCATACTTGATATGATCCCGTTATTATAAATTAATTGCTTGAACATGATAAGAATAAATCGGAAAAGAATGAACGGATAAATAAAGCTTTATTCATATTTTACTAAAAAAGTGATGTCATATTGAGCTAGGACTAACGTTCAATCGAAAGGTTAGACCGACATAAGAATATTTTTAAGATAACATCTGATTAATTCTAAATCGAATCCGTAGGATACCGTTTGCACAATCGGAAGAAATAATCTTGAATTCTCCAATTTCACCCGTTGTACGAGCATGTATGCCACTGCACGGGCACACATCATAATCTCCTATTGCAATAATGCGCACTTTATCTCCGGCATCTTCTGGTAATCTTACAAGCGAAACGACTTTCCCAGCTTCTTCCCTGTTGAGTATCTTTTCTTGAATTGGAAGATTAGACTTAATTACTTCGTTGACCTTATTCTCTATCTGGACGATTTCTTCGGCAGTGATGTTCCTTTCAAAATGATAATCGCATTTCGATTTTTTCTTTTCGATATGCGCGCTGAATGCACGCCCGCAATTGAACATCCGCACCATTGTTTGATTTAGAATGTGCTCCGCCGAATGCATCCGCGGATCGTACTCTTTTCGATTTGGAACAACCTCATTCATATATTAGGTCCCTGTTGTGGGCTATTTATTATATTATATATACTTGAATATACGGTATTCTTTAGACTTTTTTAAGAACAGTGTACTTCCCACTTATCAATACTTCTTCTTGTAATTATCCTAATTATTTCAGACTCTATTATCGAGTTATATAGACACGTTATCCTTAAATAGGAGTTATTATTATGCCTCGATCCGTTCGTATCATTGGTTGGTCCACTGCTTTTTTCTCGATTATTATAATTTTGTCGGAATTTTCTAATTTATTGACAAATCCAATGGATCAATTAAATGTGGTTTTTAATATGTTCCCGCAAGTTAAAATCGGTATGGATACATTAACAGATATATTCCAATACAGCCGCATCTGGTCGGTTTATACGATTTTGTATTTCTTGTTCGTGTTTGTCGGGTCAATTCAATTTATCCGTTTCCAAGCGATCGGCAGAATGATTCTTGAAATTGCCTGCTGGATCGGAATATTGAATGCTTGCATAGACACATTTCTGAGTTATATACTCTGGAAGAATATGCAAACCGCTTTATCTTCTGTCACGGGAATTATGGGTATGGGCTTGGGAAATCTCAATCCCTTGGGAACAACCACAATAATTTCAGGCTTTTTTCTGTGGATCATTCCAACTATCGGTATGATTGTGTACTTACGAAAACCA
>Ga0187861_10004951_pt1 | contig 10902 bp, 8 predicted proteins | sample June2016WEW_10_1_3_FD_132986 | JGI IMG/M metagenome (GOLD analysis project Ga0187861, IMG submission 132986) | Peatland microbial communities from SPRUCE experiment site at the Marcell Experimental Forest, Minnesota, USA - June2016WEW_10_100 | ecosystem: Environmental > Terrestrial > Soil >...
ATTACTTATGACGATAAAGGCAATTTCGATAAGGCTATTCAACTTTACCAAAAAGCAATAGAACTCAATCCGCAATATGCTAATGCTTACAACAATTTGGGATTTGCTTATAACCATAAAGGCAATGTCGATAAAGCAATTCAACTTTACCAAAAAGCAATAGAACTCAATCCGCAATGTGCTGATGCCTACAACAATTTGGGGACTGCTTTCTTCGACAAAGGCAATGTCGATAAGGCTATTCAACTTTACCAAAAAGCGATTGAACTCGACCCACAATCTGACATAACCTACAGCAATTTGGGGGCTGCTTACAGCGATAAAGGTAATTTCGATAAGGCTGTTGAGCTTTATGAAATATCAATTAAACTCAATCCACAATATGTCAATGCATACTATAATTTGGGGGTTACTTACAATAAAAAAGACAATCTTGATAAAGCTATTGAGTTTTACGAAAAAGCCATTGAGCTTAGCGAAAAAACAATTGAACTCAATCCAAAAATATTCGAAGCCTATTCCAATTTGGGAGCTGCTTACGTCAAGAAAAGCAATTTCGATAAGGCTATTCAGCTTTATGAAAAAGCAATTGAACTGAAACCGAATGATGCAAAAAGCTATCTTGGCAGAGGGTACGCAAAGGCTGCTCTTAATAACTATCAGGGAGCTATTGCTGATTACACAGAGGCAATATTTTTGAAACCGAATGATGACGCTGCCTATATTAAGAGAGGGTACGCAAAGGCTGCTCTTAATGACAAGCAGGGAGCCATTACTGACTTCACTGAGGCAATCAAGCTGAAACCGGATGATGCCTTCGCCTACAATGGCAGAGCAGGTATAAAGTTTGACCTCAAAGACTATCAAGGAGCTATAGCCGATTGTACTGAGGCAATAAAGCTGAAACCGGATGATGCCATCGCCTACTACTTCAAAGGGGTCGCAAAGGCTAACCTTAACGACTATCAGGGAGCCATTTCTGATTACACTGAGGCTATCAAGTTGATGCCGGATGATGCGGACGCTTATTATTACAGGGGCAGTGCAGAGTCTAACCTTAAAGACTCTCAGGGAGCAATTGCTGACTATACTGAGGCAATCCAATTAAAACCGAATTTTGCCGATGCCTTCGCTTATAGGGGGAAAGAAAAGGTTATTCTTGGTGACTATCAGGGAGCCCTTGCTGATTTCACCGAGGCAATCAAGCTGAAACCGAATGATGGTTCTGCTTTTATCTGCAGGGGGATAGTATACTTGAATCTTGACCATAAAAGTGAAGCAAAGGCGGATTTCATGAAAGCAATAGAACTGGGTATTCGTGTTCCTGATTCTTTACTCGATAGGTGCAGGTAATCTTACATAACTATAAAGTCTATAAAGCAGCCATAGAATAAACAGGAACAATAGAGATTAAACCAGAAGAGGATGCCAATGTTTGAAAAATTAAAATCCTATATTACAAAAATTCTTAACGCAAAAGTGAAGGGGAAGATTTATATTCACTTTGACGGCAGTGGAAAATGGGAAAATGTGAGATGGGGAATTGAATTGAATAATGAGACAAAATTGAATGAGGATTTGATACCATAATAAAAATTGTTTATTCACTATAATTATTTCTTAAAAAGAAATTTTATGATTGCGAAGATATATCTGAGTGAATCTCACCGACTTATTGTTGTTATAGTATCAATTTGCATAATACTTTTTTTAATTGTAGCAATATTGGAAAGTTATTATGTAGGGCTTCAAACAAAAAGAGAAACATTAACACAATTAGAATATTCAGCACAAGAAGTAAATCAAGCCATTAACTATGTTGACCATTGGAATGTTCAGAAGTATAGACAAACTGCTATAACTGCTCCTCACTATTATGTTTTTGACAGCGACGGACAAATTATCGACATTGAAGGATTCATTCCTAATCTAATCCCTTTTCAAGTCTATCCCATGGTATTGGAATCTGGTAAAACACAATTTTTCAGAACTCGAACGGGAGATATATGGCGGCTTTTATCGAAATCAGTCAAAGGTGGGTCAGTTGTCCTTGGAATTTTTAATTCAGAAGATACCATGAAAGACGATAAAAAATTGATTTCGTGCGCTTTAAAATTTGACAATTTGACGGTCGACGAATCCGTACGTTTACCAGCGCGTGAAATATCCGAGGATGTAGAATTTGCTATCATAGATAGTCTCTCTGCTCTCCTAAGACAATGGGGTGGAGTACCATTTGAACTGGATAAGAACATATTTAAAAGCTTGCTTCATGATTCTATATTTCAAAAAGACATTGGAGATATAGAATATCTTGCATTAGCGAAACCGGTTGTCAACCAGTCTGATGGAAAGATTGCAGGTTTGATTTTGGTTTCAATTGATATTACTCTTCGACAGCAAGCATTGCGAGCAGAAAAAACCTTTATTTTTATATTTGCGGGAATTCTATTTTTTGGTGTAATAATAATTTTCATATCATTATTAATTGTTCAAGAAAGACAAAAGAGAAAAAGACGTGTGCCGGTTGATAAAGCACTGAATTCTAATGAGGATGTTACATTGGAATTTAAGGAAACACTTGAATATGTGGACAAGGAATCATTACAGGCAATTGGCGTTCCAGCAGATAAGCTAAATGATGTGCTAAGTCAAAAACAAAGAGACGTCCTCCATTCATCATTAAAAACAATTTGTGCATTTCTTAATACAAATGGAGGAACTCTTTTTATTGGAGTAACCGATAAAAAGCCAAGAGTGGTCAAGGGGATTGAAAGGGATTTAAAACTTTGTGGAAAACAAAATGAAGATGGATTAGAGTTAAAGTTGAGGGACTATTTAAGAACTCGTTTTCATTCATCTCCATTAGGGAAAACCGATATAAGATTTGAAACCTTTGAAGGTAAAGAAGTTTGTGTGATTGACGTACAACCGGCTTCAAAAAAAGAGCCAGTAGATTTGGAGGGAAAGTTTTATGTTCGCGATGGAGGTCGGACACTCGAATTAAGTGGGCAACTTTTAGCGGATTGGTTGAAAGAAAGATTGCGCGGCTAATCATAAATCAATCTTTTAATATTGATTGTTTATTCGGTAGAAATTCGCCAACACAAAATACAGGATTTACTTCTCTTCATTGAGAAGAATAATAGCCCAATATGCACAATCTATCAAGTGCAAAATTGGCATAATAACAAACGGAAGGTTCAACCATGAAAGTTGTCAGGATGGTGTTATTGATTGTGTTTTTCGTTTTTGGTATTGGTTGTTCAAAGGTTGCTTATGATTTGTCACAAAAAGTAGAAACAGGGCAGCCAGGTGGCTATAGCGTCGACTCTGATAATGGAGATAAAGGTGGCTATGGTGTTGCAATTGGCGCAGGTGGTGGAGCACTTGGTTTTTGTATTTTAGCTGGTATGTGTTTCTGCTGTTGTACATATCTTTCTAAGCCTTAACTAAAAACAAAAGCAGATAAATGTGGTAACCAAAACACGAAAGGCTTTTGGCGAAGCCTCTACCAAACGCTTGGGGCTTTTTGTCTTAAGGAGATAGAAAGTGGGCAATAAAGGGAACTTGAATCTACTTTATAGAGCATTAAAGATGAGGGATAAACTGCTATTAGCGAAGGGAAAATTACTGAAATCGACCGCCTTAAAGAACTCGATGAAGAAGTTGGCAAGGAGTTGCCGAACAAACTCTAACTAATAGCGATATAGAAACAGAAAAAACGATAACCAAAACACAAAAGGCTTTTGGCGAAGCCTCTACCGGACGCTTGGGGCTTTTTGTTTGTTGGGAGTAAAAATGAAATTTAATGAAGACTGGTGGAAGAGTGCCGGAGATTATGGTGTTGTACCCGGAAAATATGAAGAAGTATGCGTTTCTTTCCCAGAAATGGCAGCAATGAAATTTAAGACAAATGACCAAGTTGAGGATGGATATATTGACGCTATACAGAACGCACAACGCAGGGGTAGTAAAGAAGCATATTTTGAAGGAGAGGTTTTACGATATAGATGGGAAATAGCTCACAGACTAAGAAATGGTTGGCCACCTATAGAACCAATAGAAGCACAAAAGAAAAACGAAGAATTATTTGATGAACTCAACAAGGAAGGTGTAAAAACAAAAAAAGAACATACAGATAATAGAAATTATCTTATTAGGATTTCTCTGGAACAGATAGAGATATTTAAAGAACAATATGATATTGAGAAATTTAACCAAGCTGATGAAGATAGTCGCGATAAATTCATTATCGAATTAAAATATTGGATTAATAAATTTGAAAGTGATATAAAACTCAATCGTCAAGATACTTCCCTAAAAAACAAATTTCTTAATTTTACAGAGACCGAAGCATTTCAACATCAAGCTCAATTAGAAACCATCAAAACGCTTCTACCATTTCTTAAGTCACAACTCAAAAATGCAGAGTTAGAAAAAAGTCGTAGCGGGATACCGAAATTGCGCAAACATGCCGTAATCCCATTGGGGACAATGACAGTCGGAGAATTAAAATTAAGAATAGCAGAACAAATTCCCGAGTTTGTAGAAATAAGTCAAGAAGAACAATATGAGTATATAAATAAAGCTCAACAAAAAATTGCAAAACTATATAATGATGCAGGCAAAAAAGAATACTTAATGGATACGACGACTCTTCTCTCATTACAGAAACAGACAAAAAAAGAGAATGAGGAAAAATATTTACTGCTTATGCGGCAATTGGAGACCAATTTACATGATATAGAAAATGCACCAATAAGTACATCACAGGCAGAAAAGCTGCGATTACAAAAACGAAATATTGATATAAAGCTTAGTATTACAGAATTTCAACAATGGTTTAGAGAAAACGGGTTAGATATTCCTCAATATCCTTCTAATAAAGGTGGAAATGATAGTACTAAAGAGCAAGTCGAGTCAAATCAAGAAGACACAAAGCAAAAAGTTGAAATAGCATCGAAGACGATTTTCGTGCCTGAGCAAGACAAGGACACACATATTGCTAATCTACAAAACAAAGTGGTTGAACTATTAAGATACAAGAAATTTAAAAAGCTAACTTTGTCTGATGAGGAGTTCAGAACCATTGTAGATGAGCACCGAAAGAAAAATGGAAAAATTAACTACTCTGAATTAGGAATAGCTTTAGGTGTGAAGCATCCTACAGCAAAATCGTGGTGCAAAAGCAGAGGTATTGAGTAATTGAAAGTAACTTTCAAAATCAAACTTTCAAAATGGGCACGAAAATGTAAATTGTAAATGGCATTCAAATAGCCTATGTGTGGGTAGCTCGAAGGATATATATACTTCGTAGCTACCAGTGATATAAGAAAATTCAAGCTGAATTCGGAGAGGTCACTGGCTCTGGGTTCAGCTTTTTTGTTGCCTAAGGGCAATAAAAAACGGGATGCTCAAGTTTGTGGCTTGGACAACCCGTTAAAATCCAGAAAGGATTTTGTTATGCTACAATCCAATATACAAAAAATATTTTTAAATCCAACAAAGCATTCAAATGTTTGGACGGTAGAACTACGTCTCCCATTTGAGACCCGTTACGTGGGAAAATTGGACAAAGCCGGAGAAGGAACTTTTCTCTGCAAACGAAAGGAAAAGCATCTTCACCGGAAGACTAATTCGCTTGGCGTCAACCTTGAATTGCTTCAACGGTTCGATTTCAGATGGGTATGTATAGAGTATTGCGGTCGCAAACTCTTTACTACAAAACTATACCTTCTCCATAATGGGAAAGTATTCACATTTGATAAGTCTGGTTTTGAATCACAAGTCTTCCTTGAACTTGATGCATGGGGACAGGAAAAGGCGGTGGAATTTGAAAGGCAATTATGCAGTCAGGTTAATTTGTTCGAGGTGGCTGCATGAGTGTGATGGAACGGAGAGAATTGACAGAGCGGGAGGTGTTGGCAAGCCTCCTGCTTCTACCCTCTACATTTGAAGAATTGCCTGAAGGATTTAGCAGTGATGCTTTTGAATTTCCTGAATACAAGCAACTTTTTGAATCTTTGAATGAGGAAAGGAAGAAAGCGAGCACAGCTTTAGACCTTAAAGAATACTTGTTGCATTTTCCAAGCCAGCGGAGTTTGATTAATGATGTTACATATCTTGCAATCCCACTCAATGGTAGACTCCGAGGAAAAGCCCTCGGCTTAATGAATCACAGGTATCCAGCTATCGAAGATGATATTGAAAGGAAATTAACAACTTCAAGAGAATATGAATCAAAGAAAGAATTCTCCTTTGAATTGCTTAATGGAAAGGACATTGCAATGATGGAAATACCTCAACAGAAATTTCTTATTAAAAATCTAATCAGCGAAAACTCTTTGAACATACTTATGGGTGAAGAGAAATGCGGAAAAAGTCTCTTTGCTATGAACTTGGCTTTATCGGTCGCAATTGGTACAAAGGAATGGCTTGGATTTGAGATTATGAAACAAGGGAAAGTGCTTTTTTTAAATAATGAATTAACCTCAGCGGATTTTTACAGGAGATTCAAGAAGATGGTGGAAAGACTTCCGGTAGCAGGAGATGTTTCAAATTTCTTAGTACCAAAGGAAGTGCCCTCGGTTGACGAATGCTGGAAAACTTTAAATGAAACCTGTGAGATAGAAAAGCCCTGTTTGATTGTATTGGATTGCCTTTATTTTGCTCATAACAAAGACGAAAATGATAGTAGCGAGATGAAAGCACTAATGAGACAGCTTCTTTCGTTACGGGATAAATACGGGCTTGCAATATTGGTTATCCATCATACAAAAAAGGGTTCACGGTATCAAAAGATGCACAATGAACAAATGCGAGGTTCTAATGTCTTTGGTGGAGTTGCAGATTTAACTTTACAAATACGACGGTCGAGCAAAGATGAATCAAAAAGAATTTATAAACCACTGAGGGGAAGGGAATTACCGGACTCTGAGTTGAAGTGTAGGCTTCTTTCCCTTGACCCTGAATCTCTGTGGTTCAAAGATGAAGGGGTAACGGATGAAGCAGAGCATATTGCCAGTACCGTACAGACAGCAGAAGCAGAAGTGGATTTCAAGGCGATATTTGGAGAAGCAAAGGAGCTTTCACGAAAGGAGATTATTGAACGATGCAAACCTACGGGATATGAAGAAAGAACCATAGACCGGCTCCTGAAGCAAGCAAAGGAAAAAGGAATTCTGAGAGTTCCGAAATACGGATATTACTCACTTTGACACTTCGACACTTTGACATCCCTATACAAAAAGATGTCAATGTCAAAGTAAGATAGTAGATAGGTACACAATTCTTGTCTATCTCTCTCTTTTTTCCTTAACCACTTTGACTTAGACACGTTTTTCCTTAGGCAATGTCAATGTCAAAGTTCCTATATGGAGAACAAAGAGAATGGATTATCATTGAAAAAAGGTACGAAAAAGTGAATAAAACGTACGAAAAATTACAAAAAACATCACGAATCCGGTAAAAAAGTTACTAAGAAGTGACTGAAAAAAAGTATTTAGTGGCGAAAAACAAAATAAATTTTGAACTGCATAGAGACTGAAAAAGTAAAGCAATCATTAGAGAATAATCAACTTTTCGAGAAAAATTTTCATCAGGTGTTATTATAAAACGTTTACTTTTTAGGAAAATAAAGTGGGTGGTTCTGGTAGTGGTCGTTCTGGCTGGCGTCCGGTTGTAGAATACGGATTAAAACTTGATTCATACAGATTGCAAAGGCAAGGTCTATTGAATATTCACGAATGGGGGGTCTCATCCGGTTCGTTAGTATGGTCTATAACTTCAACCGGAGAAAAGGTCGCCTCCACAGGTTATTCAATAAATTATGGCAATAGAAGTATGACGCTCGATTACACTAAAACTATAGATGGTGAAAAATATCCGGTTAATGATATTGTTTGGTTGTTAATACAAAAGACAAATTTTGGTGGTTCTCGGTTTCTTTTTCTCTGTCCAAAATGTGCTGCAAGGGTAGCAAAACTTTATTTACCTAATGGTGCGCTCTATTTTCGCTGCCGTAGATGTTATAACCTCACATATCAAAGCAGTAATAGCAGCCATGCATTTGATTCTCTCTTCTGGAATTTAGCATCTGAAACGGGTGTTCCGTTTAAAGCGGTTAAAGAAGTTCTAAAAAATAAATGGTAATTATCACAAAGTGTGATACGAAACTTTACTGGAAATCTTCTTGCCTTCGCCGTCATTGTTTAATATCTTTCAAGTGCAGATAAATTCATTCATCATTCCGGAAAATAAAATGAGTGTAGAATTGCCCTTTATCTTTTGCAAGCTACCGGAACGGCTGAATGAGGATAGAGGGCTTTCCGTTTTTGTATTGGTAAGCACAGCGCAAACACTGCAAGCAAAAGTGCAAGCAATTTTCTGCGCAAAAACGTGAAAAGTCTTTGAGTTTCCTTGCCGGGATGGCGGAATTGGTAGACGCACAGGACTTAAAATCCTGTGTCCTGCAAAGGGCGTGCGGGTTCGAGTCCCGCTCTCGGCACAAAGCTGTTGCTACTATTGAAGTTAGAAAATTGAAATTTTTACTTCAAAAACACCTGCCTTAAAAACCCCATAGTGTTCCTATTTTGTTCCTATGCAGTCACCTCATTCACCCTTTTTGAGGAGGATGCAATGTATCTCAGCAAGCGAACAAACGGAAATTATTATGTCTGTTTTCTTAATAGCTTTGGAAAGTGGCAACGAGTCACAACCAAGACTAGGAATAAAATTGATGCAAAAAGGTTCTTAGATGAATTTAAGAACAGCCAGAATCCTTGTTATCAACATCTAACCTTATCACAATTCTTCCAAAAGTTTCTTGAATACTCAAAAATTCATCACGCCAAAGGAACTACAGCGAAAGCAACTTATGCAATGAGGTTCTTTATTAAATCAGTTGGTGATAAATATCTTCATAAGGTAACAGCCCTTGATATTGAAAGTTTCAAAGCTGATAGGTTGAAGAGAGTAAAACCGATTTCTGTAAACATAGATCTGCGGACCGTGAAGGCAATATTTGAATTAACAGTTCGATGGCAGATCATCGAAAAGAATCCTTTTAAGTTCGTTCGCCTTCTAACTATTCCCAGCCGGAGACCAATTTATTTAAACAAAGAGGAGATGAAGATCTTACTGGCTGCAATTCCGAAACAATGGTTTAAGAATGTCGTTCTGTTTGCTGTTAACACAGGTTTAAGAAGGGGGGAGATCGCTAACCTTAAATGGGACCAGGTTGATTTATCTCACAAGGTAATATATATCATTAATTCGGAAAGTTTTCACACAAAAACCGGCAAAGAAAGAGTTGTTCCTCTTAACATTGTCGCTATTGGAATATTAGAATCATTACCACATAGATCAGAATATGTGTTTGTAGGTGAAAAGGGTTGGAATCTGGACTTGGTAAGAATCTCACATCTTTTTAAACAAGCTGTAATCGCATCTGGATTAGAAAAGAAGTTACATTTCCACAGTCTCCGTCATACTTTTGCTACTTGGCTTGTGCAGAATGGGGTTGGAATCTATGAGGTGCAAAAACTACTTGGGCACACATCCATTGTCGTTACTCAAGTATATTCTCATCTCTCTGGTGGAGAATTGCATAGCGCTGTAGATAGGATAACTTTAAATATGAACTGATTATAATATCACGCCCTACCGTAAAATCACCATTCGGGTATCCACGGTAAGCGAGTAGGGATAAGGAATGAGATGATAGTAGGTATATAAACTTTGCCATTTCCACTTTGCCAAATCCCCATAGAATACGTGGCAATGTCGAACTAACTTTGCCAGTTTGCCAAACTCTATAGGGAATGTCTAAATGGCGAAGTTGGATCCCCTCCAATAGTTTGAAATCGAGTATTTCCTAAAAAATTACCTCCGTTCCCATAATGTTTCGATTCCAGCGGTTCTATGGATCAGAAATATAAAGCCCCAGATGATGAATGTCTGGGGCTACGAAAAAGAGTAATTGATAAAACCCTTATCGTAACAATAGGAGTTTCCTCGTCATCGTATATGAGCCTGCCGTGAGTCGATAGAAATACACATCACTCGGAAGTGTCCGAGCATCCCAGGTCGTTGAATGTTTCCCTGCTTCCTGTGTGCCCTCTATGAGCGTTGCGATCTCCTTCCCGAGCAGGTCATAGATCTTCAACACGACATGCATACGTTGTGGAATGGAAAACTCGATTCTCGTTGATGGGTTGAATGGATTGGGATAGTTCTGTGCCAGCTCGAATCCAGCAGGAAGGTTGAGACTCCGTGATGGAACATCAGTGATAATTTCTGACAGCGGACGTCTCCAGAGTCCGATGCCATTGACCACTGTCGTTGTTCCTGCCAGTATATATTTCCCGATGACGGCCAATGAGCTCACATAGATCTTTGACATATCGAATCCCGTATTGATCCCGCTCCACGAAGATCCGTTGTCAGTAGAGAGAAAGACCCCTCTCCCGCCACCTACGACAAGGTTGATCCCGCCGCCCGTTCTCGGAAAAGAAATGAGCGCATTGACGTTCAGGCTCGTCAGACCAGTATTGATCGCAGCAAAATGTGATCCATTATCTGTTGAAAGGAACATGCCGCCGTCCCACGTTCCCGCGAACAAATTGCTGCCGTTTATCAGGATTGCGGTGACATTCAAACTCGCGAGTCCGGTGCCAGCCAGGTGAGTCCAGCTTGCACCTTTGTCGGTGGAGAGGAAGACTCCGCCGCCGTACGTTCCTGCATAGATGTTCTGTCCGCTCACACAGAAACACCACATGAGCAGGGTCGTCAGACCATTATTGGCAGTGGCCCAGTTTGCTCCGCTGTCCGTCGTGTGAAGAATACCGTCACCGTATGTTCCTGCAAACACCTCACCGCCGACACCTGCGAATGCATACA
>Ga0187861_10004955_pt1 | contig 10898 bp, 10 predicted proteins | sample June2016WEW_10_1_3_FD_132986 | JGI IMG/M metagenome (GOLD analysis project Ga0187861, IMG submission 132986) | Peatland microbial communities from SPRUCE experiment site at the Marcell Experimental Forest, Minnesota, USA - June2016WEW_10_100 | ecosystem: Environmental > Terrestrial > Soil >...
CATGTCAGTAAATGCGTGGCCCAGAGCGTACCGCGGGCGTCCCGCCCGCCTTCGTCCTCGCGCCCTGCCAGCCTGCCACGAGCGGGCGGGACGCCCGCGGTACATTTGCTGACATGCACCCTTAGGCCTTGGGCTTGTAGTATTACGCTTTACGCTTTACGCTTTGCGCTTTGCGCATTACGCTCTGCCTCCTGCACCTGGCCGAAGGAGGCTTGATTGGCAAACCAACTTCCCACTGGCTTCGTCTTTCATCCAACCTGCAAAGAGCACATCGCCGGGATTGACCATCCGGAATGCCCCGAGCGACTGGACGCGATCCTGCAGGCCCTGGCCGCGGAGAATCTCGAAGGCAGACTGCTGAAACTAGCGCCGCGCGAAGCCACGCTGGAGGAAATAACCGCCTGCCACACGCCCGCTTATGTAGCGCTCGCGCGCGCGGAGATCGCCGCAGGTGAGACGCAGTTGAGCACGGGGGACACGGCGGTTTCGGCCCTGTCCTGGAAGGCGGCGCTGCTGGCGGCGGGCGCCGCAGAGGTGGCCATTGACGCCCTGCTGGAGGGCAAGATCAAGAACGCCTTCTGCGCCGTGCGCCCGCCGGGGCATCATGCCTGCAGGGAGCGGGGCATGGGGTTTTGTATCTTCAACAATGTGGCCATTGCGGCCCGGTACGCGCAGCGCCAACACAAAGTAGGCAAAGTGGCCATTGTGGACTGGGACGTGCACCACGGCAACGGCACGCAGGACATCTTCTACAGCGACGGGTCGGTGTTCTATTTCAGCACGCACCAGTTTCCCTGGTATCCGGGCACGGGCTACACTGAAGAGAAAGGCTCGGGCCAGGGCCAGGGCTGCATTCTGAATTGCCCTCTCATGGCCGGTTCAGGGCGGCAGGAACAACTGGCGGCGTTCACGGAACAGTTCCTGCCGGCGATGGAGAAGTTCAAGCCCGAGTTGGTGCTGGTTTCAGCCGGTTTCGACGGGCACGAAGAAGATCCTTTGGGCCGGCTCAAGCTGAACGACGCAGACTTTGTGGAACTGACGCGCCTGACCGTGGACCTGGCGCGCCAGTATGCGCAGGGGCATCTCGTCTCGCTGCTCGAAGGCGGCTACAACCTCGAAACCCTGGGCCAGACCGTCGCGGGCCACATCCGGGCGCTGGTTGAGGCTTGATTCCGGGGACATGACCCGATTTCCGGCTGTTTGGAAATCGGGATCGTGCCCCCGGAATCGGCCCAACTCCGCAAAGTAATCTTGTGCCAATACGTGTAAACAGCGATAATATCAGCAAAGGGAGAACTCCTATGCCCAAATGCGTTTTGGCCTTTTCTGGCGGGTTGGACACTTTGGTGGCCATTTCCTGGCTCAAGGAACGCCGCAACCTCGACGTTGTGGCGCTGGCGGTGGATCTGGGCCAAGGTGAGGACCTTGAGGAACTGGGCGAACTGGCGTTGCGTGCCGGAGCGGCGCAGGCGCGAGTCGAGGACCTGCGGGAGAGCTTCTACAAGGGCTTCGTGGCCCCCTGCCTGCGCGCACTGGCGCACTACGAAAAGGACTACCTGCTGGCGGCCGCGCTCTCCCGCCCGCTCATTGCCCGTGAGCTGGTCCGGGTGGCCGCCGACGAAGGCGCGAGCGTGGTCGCCCACGGCTGCTCGGCCAAGGGCAACGACCAGATTCGTTTTGAGGCGGCCATTGCTTCGCTGGCTCCGGCCCTCCGCATCGTGGCCCCGTTGCGTGAATGGGAATACCACACCCGCGAGCAGCGGCTGGAGTACGCCAAAGCCAAGCGCTGGCCCATGCCAAAGCAGAGGCTTTCCAGCCTGGCTTATGGCCGCGACCTGAACCTGTGGGGCCAATCCATTGACCTGGGCGCCCAGGAAGACCCGTCCCAGGCACCGCCCGAGAACGCGTACACGATGACCGTCAACCCTGTGCGCGCCCCCAACGAGCCCGAGGAAGCAGAGGTCGAGTTTGGCGAAGGCTTGCCTGTGGGTTTGAACGGCAAGCGCATGAACGCCGTCCCCCTGATCGAGCAACTCAACCGGATGGCCGGCGCGCACGGCATCGGCCGCACGGACATCATCGAAGACCGCCTGATGGGGTACAAGTCGCGCGAGGTCTACGAGGCCCCCGCCGCCGCCACTCTTTACGTGGCCAAGCGGGCGCTGGAGCAAATGACGCTTTCGCGCGAAACGTTGCAGGTGCGCGAAGGGCTGGCTGCCGCCTACGGCCGCTGCGTCTACAACGGCCAATGGTACAGCGACCTGCGCGAAGCGCTCGACGCCTTCTACGAACGCACCAACAAGAACGTCACGGGCAAAGTCTCTTTCAGGCTCTACAAGGGCCAGGTAACGGTCATGGCCCGCTCCAGCGAGTTCAGCCTGTATCACACGGGCGCGGCCGCGCAAAACGAGTTGCTCAGCGGCCCCGCGGCCGAAGGCTTCATCACGGTTTGGAATTTGCCGCTCGCAGCCGAAGCCAAGCGGAAGAAGAGATAGGCCTATCTCCCCACAACCTGCTTAAGCACCGCCAGCTTTTTCGCCGCGGCGCCGCGGTCCATTTTGCGCAGTTCCGGGGGCAGGAAGCCCTGGTCGGTGCATTCCACGACCGCGGCCATGATTTGCAGTTCCAGTTCTTCTGAACTGCACGTGGCCACGAAGCCCTCCAATTCGCTGGCCACGTCCTGTGCGCGGATGGTGGGCGAGCCGCCCAGCAGGGCGCGGCGCTTGGCACGGATGACGATGCCTTCTATGTCCGCGCCGGAGAGCGGCATTTTCAGGGTCTTCTCCGGCACTTCCTTGGGATCGAGCGTGCCGCCGTTCTTTTTGGCCAGGATGGCGAAGTAAGTACGCTTCTCTTCTTCGGTGTCCGGGTAGAAGAGCGGAATGTGGACCTCGGCGCGCCCCTGCCGTTTCATGTCAATCGGCAGCAGGTCCGGACGGCAGGTGAGCAGGAACCAGATGATCTTGCCGCGGTAGTTCGTGTCGCCCATTTGCTGGGCCAGCATGGAAAAGACGCGCGAACTGGTGCCGCTGTCGCCCTGCGCATCGCGATTGCCCACCGCCGCGTCGGCTTCGTCAATGATGACTGCCACCGGGCCGGTGGCCTTGAGCGTGTTCAGGATTTTCTCCCAATTGCCTTCCGTGACTCCCTGCCACTGGCTGCGGAAGTTCATGAGCTTGACGCAGGGAATGCCCAGTGTGCCGGCATAGCAGGTCATCAAATAGGTCTTGCCGGTGCCCACCGGGCCGCAGATCAGGTAGCCCATGGGCAGGGCGTCGAGCTTGCCTTCCTTGAGCAGTTTCGCGTCTTCCTGCAACCACCCCTTGGCGGCAGTATGTCCGCTGACGGCTTCCAGGCCGCGCTTGGGCTTCAGGAATTCGAGGAGCCCAAAGCACTCTTTCTCGATGATCGCCTTCTTCTCCTCGAAGAGCATGTCCAGGTCGAGCCTGCGGGTTGGGGCAGCGGTTGCCGGCGGGGACGCCGGCGCTCCCAGGGCCGGTGGGGACGCCTGCGCTACGGGAACGGCTCCCGCGGCCCAACGGGCGTTGGCCAGGAGGTGCCTGAGGTTCACGCGGGAAAGCCCCGCGGTGTGGACGGCGATCTCATCCATGCTCAGGGAACTGATCCGGCCCAACTCGCCCGCGGAAACCACGGTGCGCAGGTACTCCAGGCGCTCTTCCTGGTCCGGCAGGGGGATCTGCAGCTTGGTGGTGTACGGGGAACGGACCAGGAGCGGGTGCAAGTCGGCGAGGTTCTCGCACAGCAGCACGATGGTGACGTCCGCGCGCGTGAAGGCTGGGTCGTTGGACCACTTGTGCAGGGTGATGAGGCTGGCCGCTTCATCCTGCGTGAAGTTGTAGCCCAGGCTGGCCGGGGCGACGAAATGCGCGTAGTCGAGGAGCACCGCGGCGCGGTAGTTGGCCTTGTCCATGATGCGCGTGCGCAGGAAGCGTTCGATCAGCGGCAGGGCGCGCGCCGGTTCGCGCGGCAGGCGTTCGGAGTAGCTCGTGCCCTGCACCGTGTCCACGGCCTTGACCACCTTGCCAAAATCCTCGCGCATGGCGTTGGATGGGAACCAGAGGCCCGCGGCCTGGTCATAGCAGACGATCAGCTCGCGTTTCGGGAACATGGTTTTGATGAGGAACTCCTTCAGCCCCGCGAAGCTCAGCCCGTTCGCCTCGCGCACCGCGGCCAGGTCGTGTACGTTGCCGTGCAGAATGAAGGTGTTGACCACGCCACCCTGGTAGGTGCGGGCCAGTTCCTGGGCCCATTCGGGCAAATCGGGGTCTTTGTTCATGCGAGCCAGTCCTCCGGTTCCGGGTTCCTTGACCACAGCGATTATACTCCGTGGCCGCACGAAGCCAAACGCAGTCCGCGCAGGAAATCACCCTGCGTAGTAAGGACGCGGCTGTGGAGAGGCGCATGGCCGAAATGAGGATCAAGTCGCTCGAAGAGACCGTGGCGCGGCAGTTTGCGCAAATCGAAAGCCTGGGGCAGCGCCTTGAAGAAGCCAAGAAGCAGGTGCAGGACATTGCCATCAAGGCCATCGAGGGCGCGTCCGGCGCCAAAGCGCTGTCACACGTCAACCAGATTGCGATGGAACAGGCGAAGACCAGGACGCCGCAGGGGTGAGTCCCGGGGACACCAGGTCAACTGGCTCATTCGGCCGGCAGTTGATTACGGCTTCACGAGGATTCCCACAGGCTGGATGACATACAGATCAGGAGTGATAGGGCTTAGGGAACCCTCCGTGCGCGTCCCCGCAACTCCCCGCAACTCACGGAAAGCCCCTTGACAGGCTGGGGCTTACACGTAAAATGATAGATAGGGTGAATGGTCCTTCCGGAGATTCCTGACTATGGAAAGGAATTGGCGCTATGTGTAAGGTTCTTGAAACAGCGGCAATGGGGACTATGCTAACTTTAGTGGAGGAAGCTGGACGCTCTTCTGAGGCGGGGGTAAAGCACTTCGTTGAGCCGGCCCAAGGCACGCTGAAACGTACAACTAACAAACGCCATCATATTGTGTTCGGGCGTCGTGGTTCCGGGAAGTCCAGTCTTCTTCGAAAGGCCGCAGCCGATTTGACTGTGGACAGACGCCCCATCGCCTATGTTAATCTGGAACCCTACAAAGGGCATAGTTATCCTGATGTCCTTTTAAGTGTCCTCATTTCAACCCTTGGGGAATTCAAGAAGTGGATGGACTCGGCGGCCATATATCCTTCAACGCGAACATCATTTTGGTCGAGGCTCTTTGGCACCGCCCCGAAACGCCCGTCATTCAATCGGCACAATGCGGCTGCCTTGTCGAAGCAGATCGGGAAACACATTGAGTCCCTTGAAAGTGAACTGCATTCAGCTGATGGTGCTAAAATATCTGTTACCGATGGAGCCGAGACGAAGGAGACGGAAAAGGCGGGGCTGGAGGTTGGCGCAAAGACAAGATTTGCCTCCGTGAAGGGCACCACGAATGAAGAGAGCACCAGCAAGCAGAACCGCGAAATTGAAGAGACCTTCAAGCGTTCCAAGATTGACTTCTTGCATAGGCACATCCTCGATTTCCAACGCCTGTTCGATGCTTTGGCGCAATTGTCGCAAGGTGACGCTTATCTTTTTATGGACGACCTTTACCACATTCCCAGAGCCGACCAAGCCAGGGTGATTGATTACTTCCACCGGTTGGCGAAGGACCACCATCTCTGGCTTAAGATCGGTACCATACGGCACCGCACTAAGTGGTACATACCTGGCGATCCCGCTGTCGGCATGAAGATTGCGGATGACGCAGATGAAATTAATCTCGACCTCACCTTAGAGAAGTATTCACTTGCCAAGAGCTTCCTCACAAGAATTCTGGAGAATTTCGCGGTTGAATCAAAGCTAGGAAGGTTGGATGGTTTCCTGACCGATGGTGCTTTGGACCGATTGGTTCTCGCTTCCGGTGGGGTTGCACGGGACTTTCTTTCGATTTTCCGACGTTCGGTTGAGGTGGCGAGAGAGCGCGGTGGAGGGCCTCGCGGGGACAGTGTCGGCGTAGAGGACGTAAACATGGCCGCTGGGGAATACGATTCAACGAAGCGCGAAGATTTCAGTCGGGATACGCTAAATGACGCCACCCCGCTGGAAGATGAGTTCAGGAAGATCAGGGAGTTCTGCCTTGACAAGAACAACACAAACTGTTTCTTGCTGGACAAGGAACAACACGGTCGTGAGGTTGAGCTCATACACGAGCTTGTGGACCTGAAACTCGTTCACTTTGTTCGATCGCGCATTACCGTAAGCGGTAGACCAGGCCACATACACGAAGCTTACATGCTCGATCTCAGCCAGTATGCCGGTGCCCGAAAGCGACGGGAATTGAAGTTGGTTGAGTTCTGGAAACCAGACTCCAAGGATTCGCTGCGCAGGGTTTCTCTTCTCTACACACCCGGAAAGGTTTCAGAACGGAGTATCGGGGACAATCCACCTGAGTAACTCTGATCGTGGGACAGAGCCGAATGGCCCCTTGTTTTAGTCTTGGAGCGCAGCGAGCTAGAGCGGAGGCGATTGTTTGGCGGTTGCGTCCCACACTTGCTGTATCGCTACCGGGAGGTACTGCGGCAATTCTCTAACGCCAATATCCCGCAGACGTTCCATTGAACGTCTAAGGTTCAACTCCGATTGCTTGTTGCAGGATCGCCGGTGTGCTGTGACTATGTTCTTCTCGGAATCGAGGAAGTCCGGCGTCAGGCCCAGCTCGATCACGCCAATATCGAAGCCAATGATGTGGGCGAATTGCAGTGGGTTCTCAGGCGATTCAGGCTGCTTGCAAATCTGGCAGACATCGGCTTTCAACGTCCGAATGTACCTAACCGGCTTTCGTTTACAATAAGTGCGCCACTCAACTTCATCGAGAAACATTCTACCACCAAAACCGATAGTCCGCTGGATGCGCGACATCTGGTCTCCCATCCCTGCCAAGCCGCCGAACAACTGCCGCATGCTCTGCGGCAGTGCTTGTGGCTGGTGGCACTGTCCACCTTGCGGCGCCGATCACGGCTTGCAGCAGTTCGTTGGTGCCACTGTCCGCAGACAGTGGACTCCATTGCATTTTTGATCTGCCACCCTGAAAAAGCAGTGTCTGCGGACAGTGGCACCACGTCAAGCGCAAGCTGCTGTCGAAGCGCTCACAGCGCGACAGTGCCACCCGCCATCAAGGTGATACACCAAAACTAACCTGACGTGGCACCGGAATGTGGCGCTCTCGATCAATCTTCTCAAAGATCAGGGCCATTTCCTTGTCCCCCTTCCAAACTCCAAACAACTCATCCGCGAGCTTCTCCATCTCGGCACGGCTCATTGTGGGCAAACTGGTCTCAAGATCCGCCTCCTCGTCGCGCTGGCGCTTGCGGGTGGCGGCTTTGCCAGCGTTAGCTGAACCCCTTTTTTCCCTCACGCCAGCCAATCCTCCAGTTGCAGGCCCTCGATGCGTGCGAAGTGTTTCTTGTTGTGCGTGACCAGAATGGCGTTGTGCGCCAATGCGGTTGCGCCGATAAGCAGATCGGCATCACCAATGTTCAAACCTCGCCTCGTTAAGTCAAGGCGAGTGCGGCCGTAGGCCTCTGCACAACACGGTTCTAGAGGTACGACAGGTGCGATGCGGGCGAACTCCTGAACATCCAGAAGGTCCTCCGCAGGCTGCTTCGATTTGAGCGCGCCATACACCAGTTCGCAGTAGACGATCGCACTCATGGCCAAACTGCCTTTGAACTCCTTTAGGCGCTCAGCTATGCGCCCGCGGCCACGAAGATGCGCAATGATGGTGTCAGAGTCCAGATGGCGAATCAAAGTCCACCTCCCGAGGCAGGAACACACGGCGCTCGTGTTCGATTTGCTCGAATATCTCTTCAAGATCGGGCCTGTCAGCCCAGATCCCGGCGGTCTTGTCTATTAGCGCATCAATCTCTTCGGGAGATAGCTTGCGCTCCTCAATCGAAACAGTTGCCAGTGTTCCCGGAGGCAGTCCGGTTTCACTTTCCAGTTCAATGTGTGTGCCGTTGACTACGCCACTGAGCGTCATGACCATGGCCCATCCCTCTAACCAGCATTATTATACCCCCTGAGATGCTGAAACCAGCCCCAGTTTCCTGTAATCCTCCACCCGCCTTCTGTACCCCGCCGCTGGCGCATACTCCCGCCCATACTTCTCCCGGCCTGCGCCACCCAGGCGCGCCGCTAATTGCGGATCGTCTTGAAACCTCTGCATCTGGGCTGCCAGACTCAAAGGGACAGAGACGCGTCTTTCTGGCAGTGGAGAAAACGGGACGGAGAAAACGGGACAGAGCCGCACCTTTCTGGCAGTGAAGGAACAACGAAGGAAAGCCGGCCTCCCCTGGGGTAAAGACTCTTCCATTCCTCTCGCGTGGCCAGCGCTTCGAAGGGGACAGGATTGCGGTGAGAAGGGGGCGCGCACATAGGCACGCGGGCCAAGCTTCCCACGCACCACGCTTCACGCTCCACGACCCACGACCCACGATTCACGCGTCCGCTTCCTTCACCTGCCTGGTCCTGGAGGCGGCAATCACCGGCGCGGCGATGTTGCCCGGCACCACGTCGTAGTGGGAGAACTCCAGCGTGTAGAAACCTTCGCCGCCGGTGATGGCCTTCAACTCGGCGCTGTAGCTGAGCACTTCGGCGGCCGGGACTTGGGCCTTGACGACCTGCATGTCCCCGAGCTGGTCCATGCCCTGGATGCGCCCGCGGTGGCCGCTCAAATGGCCGGTTATGTCCCCCATGAACTTGCCGGGGACGATGACTTCCAGGTTGACGATCGGCTCCAGCAACTGCGGCCGGGCTTTTTCAAAGGCCTCCTTGAACGCTTCGCGCGCCGCAATCTGGAAGGCGATGTCCTTGGAGTCCACTTCGTGGTGTTTGCCGTCGTTGAGCCGCACGATCACGTCCACCACCGGGATGCCGGGCCAGACTCCTTCCGCCATCTTGTTGACGACGCCTTTTTCGCAGGACGGGATGTACTGCCGCGGGATTACGCCCCCGACGATCTCGTCCACGAATTCAAAGCCCTTGCCGAAGTTGGGCTCGACCTTCAGTTGGACGCGCCCGTACTGGCCTGCGCCGCCAGACTGTTTCTTGTGCGTGTACAGGATTTCAGCGGTGCCCACGATGGTCGAGCGGTACGGGATCTTGGGCGGCTTGGTGTTCACTTCCAATTGCAGTTTCTTGAGGCGGTTGAGCATCAGGTCGAGATGCGTCTGGCCCAGGCCGCGCATAACCAGCTCGTGCGTCTGGTGGTCAACCTCGACCACGAGGCTCGGGTCGCCTTCGGCCAGCGTGCGCAGGCGCTGCGCAATTTTCGCTTCGTCGTTGCGGTTCTTGGCTTCAACCGCCAGGGCCTGCATCGGGATCGGCACCGGGATGGGCGGGAAGGTCCAGCCCGCCTCTTCGGAGCACAGCGTGTCGCCGAAATTCAGGTTCTCGTTCTTGGCGATGGCAATGATCTCGCCGCAGTACATGCCTTCTTTTTCCTTCGTATCCTTGCCCTGTGCCTCCAGGACCTTGGCGAACTTGTCCGCCCTGGAAACGGAAGAACTGCGCGCCAGGCCGCCGGGAGGCAGCGCGCCGGAGAAGATGCGCAGATAGGCCAATTTGCCCACGAAGGGGTCGCGCTTGCTCTTGAAGACCAGCCCGTAAAGCGGGCCCTCGGCCGCAGGCTCAAGGACCTTTTCTTCATAGCCTTCCGGCAGTTTCTCCGGGGCTTTCTTGCGCAGGCGGGGCCGGGCCTGCAAAGGCGACGGGGCTTTGTCAGTGAGGATCTGGAGCAGTTCCTTGAGGCCGATGTCCTTCTCGGCGCAGACACAGAGCACCGGGACGACGGAGCCGTTGAGCAGGCCCTTGGTGAAGCAGGCCGAGATTTCCTCCGGGGTAATCTGCTCATCGGAGAGATACCGCTCCATGACCTTCTCATCCACGGCCACGGCGGTTTCCATGAGGTTGGCCTGTTGCGCCTTGGCGGCCGCGGCGCTCTCGGCCGGCGCGCCGGAAATATCGCCCATGAGGTTGAGCACGCCCTGGAACTCCGGGCCTTTGCCGATGGGCAGAAAGAGCGGCACCACCGCCGGGCCGAAGATGTCCTTCAGTTGCGCGACGGTTTTGTCATAGTCCGCGTGTTCGTGATCCATCTTGGTGACCACGAAGATCTTGGGCTTCTCCATGAGCGTGGCCGAATTCCAAAGCTTGCGGGTCATCACTTCCACGCCCGCCTGCCCGCTGACGGCGATGAGCGCCAGGTCGGCCGCGGCCAGGCCCTGGATGGCGCCGGCCGAGAAGTCGGGCAGCCCCGGGCAGTCCAGGAGGTTGACACGCTTCCCGGCAAACTCGAAATGGACCACGCTCGTCTCAATGGAATGGCCGCGCTCCTTCTCATCGGCGTCGAAGTCGCTGACCGTGTTCTTGTCGGCGACCGTGCCCTTCTTCTTGATTGCGCCCGAGGCGAACAGGAGCGCCTCAGTAAGCGTGGTTTTCCCCGTGCCGTTATGTCCAATCAGGGCCACGTTGCGGATGTTCTCCGGGGCGATTCTGGCCATTCTCAGGTTCCCTCCACAGGCGAACAAAAAAAGCGAGACCCCTCCGGGTCTCGCTTCACGCCAGACGGCGGTGGAAAAACGTGCCCCCACGCACGCTCTTGCCTCCCACCGTGCAGTTTTCCGGCGCGCAAAGCACGCCTCTGTATAACATGTGCATTTCACTCTGGCAAGGTCTAAAGGAGGCCTGCGGATTGAGGAGGGTGCATGTCAGCAAATGTACCGCGGGCGTCCCGCCCGCCCGTGGCAGGCCGGCAGGGCGCGAGGACGAAGGCGGGCGGGACGCCCGCGGTACGCTCTGGGCCACGCATTTACTGACATG
>Ga0187861_10004956_pt1 | contig 10893 bp, 8 predicted proteins | sample June2016WEW_10_1_3_FD_132986 | JGI IMG/M metagenome (GOLD analysis project Ga0187861, IMG submission 132986) | Peatland microbial communities from SPRUCE experiment site at the Marcell Experimental Forest, Minnesota, USA - June2016WEW_10_100 | ecosystem: Environmental > Terrestrial > Soil >...
CCGCATCCAACGGAGATTAATTGCATTCATGGCATGACAGATATTTCCCAGAGCCTTGTAGCTCTTGCGGAAAAATATTCCCTGGATGAGATCACACTCGCCACTTCAGATGGCCTGCTGATGGCCTCTTCCCACAGGACACCGGCAGCTGATGATATCGCCCGGTACTGCAGAATCTATACTACCAATCCCCTGGTCCGGTTTCCCGGAATCATGTTGTTTGGCGTGGAACACAAAGGATCGTCCCTTGTTGGAATCGCAAAAATCAAAGGCCGGGTTCTTCAGGAACCAGACCAAGACCTGATATGCGATACAAAAGATATTTTACACTGGTGGATATAACACGGATATGAAACACATAAATAAAATATTTCCTTATACGTATAATTATAGTAGATTATAGTCAGGACGACTGGTGTTTGATGGTCAAAGTATACACGATTGCATCCGGAAAAGGAGGTACCGGTAAAACCACGGTTTCTATCAATCTGGGAACGATGCTTGCCAAACTGGGAAAAGTTACCTACCTTATGGATGCCGATATCGGCATGGCAAACGTCGGCCTGATTCTGGGGCTGCAGGATGCCCCGGTAACCCTGCATGAGATCCTTGCCGGAAAAAACACTGTCGATGAAGGGATCTATGATGGCCCGGCCGGACTCAAGGTTATCCCAAGTGGTATATCCCTGCAGGGCTTTCAGCAGGCAGACCCGGACAAGATCCGTGACGTTATGTCGGAGATTGTAAAAAGGTGCGAGTTTTTACTGATTGACGCACCTGCCGGGATCAGCAAGGATGGCGTGGTTCCGCTGGCCGTTGCAGACGAGGTTATCCTGGTTGTCAATCCAGAACTCTCATCTATCGTAGATGCCCTCAAAACAAAAATCCTGACAGAAGTCGTAGGAGGGCATGTCCTCGGTACGATTATTAACCGCGTAGATAAGGAAAAGAGCGAGATCCTTTCCAGAAAGATGGAAAAAGTGCTCGGGGTAAAAGTCATCGGAATCATCCCGGAGGATGCCAATGTGAGAAGGGCCGCAGCGGCGCGCTCCCCCCTTGTCATTAAATTTCCGGATTCACCTGCATCAAAAGCGATACAGAGGATCGCATCAGATCTCATCGGGGTCGCCTATAAAGAAGACGTGGCAAAAGTCCCAAGGGAAGGGTTTATCGAGCGCTTCTCAAAAGCACTCTTCAAAAAGAAATCCGACAAGTAGCACAGCCGTGCGCACTAACTTTTATCGTTTCCTATTCAGGTGTTTTAACAAACTTGCAATCGGTATGATGCCCGGCACCCGGTGCATTCCCATAAGAATCGCATCTGACCCACAGCGAAGAAGGTGCAGTTGGGTGCAGGTCTTATTAAAAGAGGGTGGGGCAACCGTTATGCACGGAGATGGCCCATACAAAAACCGGCTTATTCAGACTTGTTGGTGATGATAAAGATGCAGTACTCGTCGCCTTTCGAACGGCACTTGATCTCCCGGCCCTGCACTTTGATCCCAAAGGAGCCTTCGATAATCCCAGCGAGGAGGCCGGCAGTACAGTAGCAGACGTTCTTTCCCGTATTCCCGAACGCCTCGGATTCTACCGTGTGTTCGAGCGTAATGGTCTTCTCCTTTTTGGCTTCGTTCCACTCGTTTTTTACCAGATGGAACCAGCCCATCTGGGAATAAAAGGTAAACGCCATATCAGAGAGCGTGTTTGGCTGGGTAATGCCCATCTTCTTGTAGTGTTCGACGTTCTCCTTACCCATGTCCATGTAGGCACGGTAGTTTACCCCGCCCGCCGGCATCTCTCCCATGGTCTTTTTGAGGGAGTTTGCCATGGACGTGAAGACAAATCTGGGCATAATGACCACGGGATCATCGATCAGCTTGATCGTCCCTTCAACCGGCCTGTGATCAATGAATTCGGTAATGGCAGAATCGCCTTTGACCACCGACTGTGCCTTGAACTTCCAGCTGGGGTCTACCTGGTCGATTACAAATTCGCAGCAGTCATCACCGTTTGCCACGCACTTGCGTTCAAGACAGTACCAGTTCTTGCCGGTAACGGCCATCATCACCCCTTCGATCCATCCCTGATGGACGCCGCAGACCGGCATCTTCCAGTCTTTTAAGATCTCCGCTTCAAAGGTATGCTTTGTGCGGAGGATGATCCTCTTTTCACTCTGTTCCACGAGTTCGAACGGGGCTCCCCACCCCTGCTGATGCTGGAGTTTGAAAACCAACATGAGGAAGTCCACGGGTTTTAAGTCCATACCAAATTTTTTTAAGAGGTTGTTCAGACCGATGGAGCCCATTCCCACGGACCGGAACAGCTTGCGTACTGCCTTTACGGCCAGTTTCTTATTTAAGTGGGACTCGTACATCTCGTAAATTGCCTTGATCAGGTAATTAGGGTTACTTGCCGTTTTCACCCCGAAAACCGAATATGATCCTGCACCCGGGTCAAGTTCAATATAGGGGGTGATATCCTTCTCCCCCTTAATGAGAGCCTCGAAGTCTTCATGTCCAATCTTCATGAGCGATCAGTCTGTTATTGTATAATTAAAGGATTTCGACTTACTCTCATGGGCCTGTTCCGACGGCAAATCAAAAGAAAACACGAGAATTGCCCGGTTATTTCCTTCTAGGCGTTAAAGATCAAGGATATGGGAAGGGTGGGATTCATCAAAGGTGATCTGGAAATGTGTCACGGTCTGGGACCGGTCCTGGACGAGGCAGGTATAGTTCCCGTACATCACACGGAAACTGACCTCTCCGTTCCCGGTAGTGGTGTCGCTTCCCACAATCTTTCCGTCTTTCCTGATAGAGACCCGCATGCCGTTCTGCGGGTTTTTTTCCCGCCGGACTGACAGGGTAACTACCCCGATACCCTGACTTTTTTGACCGATCTCCGGGACGGTGTACGTAATATTTTTCCGGAGATGCCCCTTTTCAAAAATCCGGCATCCCATAACAAGAGCATCAACAATATCCGGTTTCACATCACACAGAACATAGTTCCTGCCTGCCCGGATATGGACGACCGCATTGTCACCAAAAAGCGCCCCGTCAGTATCCACATAGATCGCTCCCTCAGGTTCACCGTTCAATACTGCAAGGTAATACTCACGGTTCCCTTCTTTTGACACAGCGACCGCATCCAGGTGCCGGGAGGCTGCAAATGTGAGCAGTTCAGGGAGCGAAAATGTACCCAGGTACTTCGATCCTTTAAGGATGTTTTCCAGCAGTTCATGTAGATCCATGAAACAATCCTCTCACGTGCGCTCCGGGTCGGAATTTTTTAGTTCTCCCGCAGACTGCTCTTTTAATACTCTCAATCACTTATTCGCAACAGGCGTATTATATATTTGCAAAGTTTTCTCCATGCTGGAGACGAATTAGTTAAATATCCTCCCGATTCGATGTGAAAACATCCTCAAACTGAGCGGCGATTCCGTCACGGCCGGCCCGGGAAGCGCCATGCATAAGTTGTAGGAGATATAACGGTACTGTTGTTTATGATATTTTATCCGATTGTGGTCTCCGCTGTTGCGGTTCTTGCGACCCTTATTTATGCCTCGTACCTGGACATCAAGGACCGCCGGGTACCGTTCAAGACGTGGTACCCCATGCTTGTTGTCGGGATCACCGCAACCATCGTACTCTTCTACCAGCAGACCGGAAATATCAGCCTGATCTTCGGCTACCTCGCTCTGATTGCCAGTTTTTTTTATGCAGACTATCTTGATAACCGTGACACGGAAACTCCGTTCAGGTTCTCTTACCTTGCAGCCGTCCTTGCCCTTCCCGCCGTTTCCTGGTTTATTATACCGGCTCTTTCCACGGGAAAACTACCAGAACTCCAGCTCATCCCATGGTATGTAATGTTTGTTGGGCTTTTTGCCTATGTATCCTACCGGGAATACAAAAAGAGACCCGGGCAGAAACTCAAGGCAAAACAGCTCAAGAAAGACGGTCTGATGGACTCAAACGTGGAAAATGTTTTAACCCGCTGGTATTTTGTACTCGTCATCGTCATCCTTGCGATTGCATCCATCTATATGTTCATCAACGAGGGTCCCTTGGGCGCCACTTGGATCTATATTGCCCTTGCCGCCCTATTCTGCGGTGTCTTCTATGTCTTCGGGCAGATGCACCTTTTTGGCGGGGCAGATGCCTGGGCGCTCATTTTTATTGCCTTTTGCATCCCGACATTCCCCATAACCCCCCTCTTAAATACGCCACCGCTCGGGTTCCTGTCGTTCTCGGTGCTGATAAACGCGCTGATCCTCAACCTGGTAGCACCGGTGGGAATATTTATCATTAATATCGTAAAAGGAAACCACGCCCCGTTCCAGTACATGTTCTTCGGGTTCCCGGTCAAGGGAGAGAAGATCCAGCAGTCATGGGGCTTTGTAATGGAAGACTTTGTTGAAAAAAACGGAAAAATCGAGCGGAAATTTATCGGGTTCTGGGACTCCCTCCGCCGGATGCGCTCCGATGAAGGCAGGATCTACACAAAAGATCTTCGGGAACACCCTGAAGAATTCGAAAAGGAACTGGGACTCTACCGGAAAGCAGGGACGGTCTGGATCTCCTACGCAGTTCCCTTTATCCTCCCGATTACGGCTGGATTTATTTCAGCAATCGTTTGCGGAGATTTCCTCTTCTCGCTCATAAGGTTACTCAGCGGTGGTGTGTAAAGTGATCTCACTTAAATTTTCTGGAGGAGGGCTGATCCCGGTGATCGTGCAGGATACAAAAACCAGAAATATCCTCATGATGGCGTACGCAAACGAGGAGGCAGTGCACCTCACCGAGACGACCGGCTATGCCCATTACTACAGCAGGAGCCGAAATAAACTCTGGAAGAAAGGCGAGGAGAGCGGGCATTTCCAGAGAGTTGTGAAGATCTTTGTGGACTGTGACGAGGACTGCCTTATCTACGAGGTGGAGCAGACCGGTGCTGCCTGCCATACCGGGTACCGCAGTTGCTTTTTCAGGACGCTTGACGGGGAAATTATCGACGAGAAGGTCTTTGACCCGGAAAAAGTCTATGGAAAGACCGGATACTGATACCGGAGCCGGGCATTTTCCGCAGGACATCCCCTGCGGCAGATATCCCATGAGACGACGTGTATGAACGATTCTCCTGATAAACGAGAGGCCATTAACCGATTAAAAGAGCAGACCGCACACCTGTCGATCATCTCCAATACCGGTCTTGTGGTCATGAAATTTGTCGTGGGTTTTGCCATCGGCTCGGTGAGTATTATCTCCGAGGCCATCCACTCCTCCATGGACCTGCTCGCCGCGGTCATCGCCTTTTTCTCAGTGAAAAAATCCGCAGAGCCCCCCGATGCCGGCCACTCTTTCGGGCATGGGAAATTTGAGGATATCTCCGGGCTCATCGAGGCACTGCTCATCTTTGTTGCGGCAATCGTGATTATCGTTGAAGCGGCACTCAAGATTCTCGGGGGAAATGAGCGGGTGTTCTCGCCCACCCTCCTATATGCCGGTATTGCCGTTATGGGCATCTCGGTGCTTGCCAACTGGTATGTCTCAACAAGGCTCATGAAGGTGGCAAAAGAGACAGAGTCTATCGCCCTTGAGAGCGACGCATGGCACCTGCGGACGGATATTTATACGTCGCTCGGGGTCTTTGCCGGGTTGATCCTGATCCATTTCACCGGCCTTACGATTCTCGACCCGATCATTGCCGTCGCGGTTGGCCTCGTGATCCTGAACGCAGCCGTTAATCTCCTGAAACGATCGTTTGCCGATCTTATCGACCATTCCATCCCCAAACTTGACGAAGACCGGATCAAGGCGATCATCTGCGAACATGCAAGCGAGTACGCCGGGTTCCACGGTCTCAGGACACGCCGGTCCGGCCCGGAGATCTTCATCGAGTTCCACCTCGTCGTGCCCGGGGAGGTCTCCGTTACCCAGTCCCACGATCTCGCCGATCACCTCGAATCAGACCTGCTCGTGGAGTATCCCCGGGCAAATGTCACCATCCATATCGAGCCATGCAATAAAGGGTGCAACCGGTGCGGGCCGTTCTGTACGTATTACGAAAAGCAAGAAAAGCAGAAACAGCACAAAACGTGAGTGCAGGCAGTTCGTATTTTTTTTATGAACCTTTAAAAAAATACAGGATGGTATGTAGGGAGATAATTTTCCTGCGGGCCGACTGTGGAGGGAACGGTTCCCCCCTCGAGAACACAAGGAAAACGCATGACCGGGTCACTTGTTTACAATAACCGTTCCTTTTATTGCCGCATTATCCATGCAGTGATAGCCGTACGTCCCTGCTACAGTGAACGTGAACTGGTACCGGTGGTTGGTTTCAAGCAGGGGGGAGGTAAACGCGTCGGGAGTCCCTGCGTCAGAAGTAATGATGTGACGCCCCAGATCGTTGTTTAGCCAGGTGACAGTGACACCACGCTTCACCACGAGTATCTGGGGATTGACACCTGCACTTCCAAGCAGGATCGTTGTCTGTGGAGTATAGATCGGTGTCGTGGGTGGAGTCTGTTGTGATGAATTTGTGCATCCCGCTACAAGGATGAGCGCAGCAAACAGCAGGAGTATGCCGGCCACAAGTGTCGCAGGACCGGATCGGATATGCATATAGTACGGTTTATTCGATGGCATTAAAAGTTCGTGGTCGTCCACCATATATGCACGGTGATCGCACGACGATAGATGGGTAAAACAAGGGTGAGGGACAGATCCCGGCATCACCCTGTCGCAGGCAGTAACTCAAGGGCCTGTAAATCACAGGACGAACGGGACCTCATGCCGACCCGGGCCAAGCACGCATGATTCCGGGAATGTGTTCAGCACCCGTAACTTTCCTGTACCCCGTATATAGGAAACCGTAGAAAATTACCCTTCAAAAATCCGCATGTATTCGCGACTGGCCGGACGATCCCGGATGACTGCGGAGTTGGACAGACCCCGGGAGTGGGAAACGTGTACCCCCCAGAACCCCTCAAAGTACACCGCCCGACCCCCTCCTGCCCCCAGGCCACAATGTTATACATAATTACCATCGTAAAATTACCCAAAAAAGGCCCTGTTTCCTGCAGGGGTCGTGGGGGGTCGGATAGGTACGGGCACTAAAAATGATCAAAAAGATCCCTGCGAACTTTGTGAAACCCATGAGTCTATTGCCGGGAAAATATCGCTGGAGAAATGCGTCAACGGGGAACAAAATCGCATGAGTGCCCGAAGCCATTTGTGCGATTATGGAGGAGGGGGGTCAGATGGGTACAAGCGCTAAAAATGTTTCGAGAAAACTTCGCTCCTACACCCCACAACAATTGCACAACATTCCTCCTGTTTCCCGCCGAACCCCTTATAAACCCCAACGCCTCATATCTTTATCTATCAACGATGGTCCATCGTTGACCAAAATAGTATACAACACCATACTATAGGGGAGAGAATATTTTATGATACTGGTACCAGATACGAGCGTCCTCATTGACGGGCGCATAACCTCGATGATAAAGGCCGGTGAATACAAAGGAGCAACAATAATCGTCCCGGAAGCGGTGATAGCAGAACTCGAAGCCCAGGCAAATAACGGGCGCGAGATCGGGTTCTCGGGCCTCAACGAGCTGCAGTCGCTGTGCAAAATGGCCGAGGAAAAGACCATAGAACTCAAATTCTCCGGTGTGCGGCCGTCCCTCGAGCAAGTCAAGCTCGCAAGCGGCGGCGAGATCGACGCGATGATTCGAAACATCGCGATTGAGAACTCCGCACGGTTCATCACGAGCGACAACGTCCAAGCCGAAGTGGCGCGGGCAAAAGGGCTCGACGTCATCTACTTAAAACCACAGATTACCGATTTTGTCCCGCTCGGGATCGACCAGTTCTTTGACGAGCACACGCTCGCTGTTTACCTCAAGGAACGGGTTCCCCCTGCCGCAAAAAAGGGCACCATCAACGACATGAAACTCGTGAAGATCCGCGACCAGCCGGTCAGCGAATACGAACTCCGTAACCTCGCACAGGAGATCCTCGAACGGGCCAAGCGCGACCCGGACGGATTTATCGAAGTCGAAAAGCGGGGCATCACGGTCGTTCAGATCGGATCGATGCGCATCGCAATTGCCCGCAGGCCGTTCTCGGACGGCATGGAGATCACTGCTGTGCGCCCCATCGTTGACGTGACGCTCGACAACTACGCGAAAGCGGATGTCATCAAAAAGAGGATCGTCTCCGAGAAGCGGGGCCTTATCATCGCCGGATCTCCCGGCGCAGGAAAGACCACGCTTGCACAGGGAATTGCGATGTACCTTTCCGACAGTGGATTTGTCGTGAAAACCATGGAGGCACCCCGCGAGCTCCAGGTGCCCGACCAGATCACGCAGTACACGATGCTCGACGGCAGCATGTCCAACACAGCCGACGTCCTGCTGCTCGTACGTCCCGACTTTGTCATCTTTGACGAGCTGCGGAAGAGCGAGGACTTCGAGGTATTCTCCGACATGCGGCTTGCCGGCCTCGGCATGGTCGGTGTCATCCACGCAAACAGCGTGCAGGACGCGATCCAGCGCTTCTCAGACCGGGTGGACTTCTCCGTCCTCTCGCAAGTAGTGAACACTATCGTGTTCCTGGAAAAAGGCGTCGTGACGAAGATTTTCGACGTCGGATTTACCATCAAGGTGCCCGAGGGCATGGGAAGCGAGATGCACATCCGGCCCGTGACCACCGTCACCGACTCCGAGACCGGCAGGCTCGTGCTTGATATCTTCCGGTACGACGGTCAGACCATTGTAATGCCGGTGTTTGAGAGTACCTCTGCCACACCTGCCTCACGGATCCCGCAGGTGCCACAGATCCAGAGCATCGGCCAGCCGGTTTCCCATGTCAACAAGCCGGGCAGTTCTCTTTCAGCCATCCCGGATGCGACCCCACGGGCCCCGACTGATGAACGCCCCGGCTGGAAGCTCACCGAAAAAGAGATCCAGCGCGAGATCGGGAGATACACGGATGGTGCCGTCGAAGTCGAGATGATCAGCGACACGAAAGCTGTCGTATACATCGATGACAAGGACGTTCCGGCTGCGATAGGGAAAGGCGGCAAGAACGTCTCGGCCATCGTGAACAAGATCGGGATCGGCATCGACATCAAGCCCCGGTCCGACCTCGACCGGCAGCAGGCGCAGCCGCAGAAACCCGAGGGAGAGTTCTCGATCGGGAGCGGGATTAAGATCCAGACCGACAAGAAGCAGCTCGTCATCATCGCCCCGGAGCAGTCCGGGAAGATAGTTGATGTCTTTGCCGGTAAGGAGTACCTCTTCACGGCGACGGTTAACGACGCCGGGGAGATCAGCCTTGCGAAGAACTCGAGTATCGCACAGGAAATGATCCGGCGCTACCAGAACAACGAGAACATCAAGCTGAGGCCGGTATAACAACCCCTGTTTTTTTACAAGAATACTTTCACATACTATAAGGAGAGGTGAAGGGATTTTGAGCGAATTTGATCTGGGCAGATTTGAAGAAGAAGCGCACGAACGGTGGCTCCACGCGTTTGAGTCCAACCCTTCGAACCGCGAAAAATATTACATAACCGTCGCGTTCCCGTACCCGAGCGGCGCCATGCACGTCGGCCACGGCCGGACGTACATCGTCCCCGACGTGATCGCACGGTTCTGGCGGATGCGGCAGAAACAGGTACTCTTCCCGATGGCGTTTCACGTCACGGGTGCACCGGTCGTCGGTATCTCAAAGAGGATCGCACGGAATGACCCGAAGACGATCCACCTGTACCGCGACCTCTACAAGGTCCCGCAGAATGTTCTCGAGGAATTCACGAACCCGCTGACGATTGTCAGGCACTTTGCTGCCGAGTACCAGCGCGTGATGACCTCGTGCGGTCTGTCGATTGACTGGAGACGGCGCTTTATCACCGTCGACCCGACCTACAGTAAGTTTGTCGAGTGGCAGTGGAAGCACCTGTACGAAGCCGGGCATGTCATCAAGGGCGTACACCCGGTCCGGTATTGCACAGTCGACGACAACCCGGTCGGAGACCACGACCTCCTCGAAGGGGACAAGGCAGAAGTGATCAAGTTCACGCTCGTCATGTTCCGTTTCGGCGACGCGTTCATCCCTACCGCCACCCTCCGGCCTGAGACCATCCACGGGGTCACCAATCTCTGGGCAAACCCGAACGTTACTTACGTAAAGGCACTCGTGGACGGCAAGGCCTGGATCATCTCAAAGGAAGCCGCTGAAAAACTTGTCCTGCAGGACCACACGGTCGAGGTAAAAGAAGAGATCCCGGGTAAAGACCTCGTGGATAAGAACGTCAGCCACCCGCTCTGCGGCACTGTCCCGATCCTGCCGGCGGACTTTGTCGACCCCGACATGGCGACCGGCATGGTCATGAGCGTGCCCGCCCACGCACCCTTCGATTACATCGCCCTCCGCGACCTCCAGCAGCAGGGTAAGTACACGACCATCAAGCCCGTTCCCCTGATCAAGGTCGAGGGCTACGGTGAAGTCCCCGCACAGGACGCCGTCGAGCGGGCTGGTATCCACCACCAGATGGACAGCCGGATGGATGCCCTCACGCAGGAGATCTACTCCGCCGAGTTCTCGAAAGGAAAACTGTTCGCAAAGTTCGGCGGGAAGACGGTCCGGGTCGCCCGCGATGATATGGCGCAGGAGATGCTCGACAAGTACGACTCGGTCGTCATGTACGAGTTCGATACCCGGCCGGTCATCTGCCGGTGCGGCAACAAGGTCAAAGTCAAGATCCTCCACGACCAGTGGTTCCTGAAGTACAGCGACCCTGCATGGAAGCAGCAGGTCAGCGACCACTTAAAGGATATGGCGCTCGTGCCCCCCGAGGTCCGTGCCGAATTCGACCGGACGG
>Ga0187861_10004957_pt1 | contig 10892 bp, 4 predicted proteins | sample June2016WEW_10_1_3_FD_132986 | JGI IMG/M metagenome (GOLD analysis project Ga0187861, IMG submission 132986) | Peatland microbial communities from SPRUCE experiment site at the Marcell Experimental Forest, Minnesota, USA - June2016WEW_10_100 | ecosystem: Environmental > Terrestrial > Soil >...
CCATCACACCCCGGTGATGCACTGGGCGGCCATGCAACTGTTGCGGCAGGCCGTCACCACGCGCTCGCGCCGCATCAAGCTGGAAGACGTGTTCTTGCTGCTGCTGCGCTGCCTGGCCATTGCCTGCCTGGCCGTGGCCCTGGCCCGCCCGGTGCTGCCCACTTGGCAAAGCAGCGCCAAAGCAATGAGCGGCAGCGCGCCGGGCACCGTGATCGCGCTGGATTGCTCCTACAGCATGGGCTATCACGCGGGCGTCAGTGCGCGCTTTGATCGGGGCGTCAAGCTGGTGCGCGACGTGCTCCAGAACGCGCCCGCCGGCATGCGCTTGACCGTGCTGCTGCTGGGCCGGCGCCCGCGGCTGCTCTACAAGTCCCTCAATTCCAACCCGGCGGAAGTTTCCGCGCTGCTCGGCAAAACCGAGATCCTGCCCGAGCCGCTGGCGCTGGAGAGCAACCTGGAGGCGGTCCAGGCCGCGCTGCAAGACATGGATGTGCCCGAGCGCGAATGCTATCTGGTCACCGATGCGCAACGGCTGGACTGGGGCGATTTATCGCGGGCGGCCCGCACGTGCCTCAACAGCATCGCCGGCCTGGCCCGGGTGTTTCTCTTGCCCTGCGGCGATGAGGGCCAGGAGAACCTGGCGGTCACCGAGCTGCGTCCGCTTTCAGGCCACCTGATCAAGGGCGAAATGGTGCGCCTGCTCGCGGAAGTCTGGAATTCCGGCAGCCAAACCCAGAACAACGTCAAGGTGCGGCTGGCGCTGGAGGACACCGTGGTGGATGAGAAGACTGTCACGGTCGGCCCGCAACAGACCGTGCCGGTGTTCCTCTATGCCCGGCTCAAGCAGAGCGGGCCGGTGCGCGCCCTGGCCAGCATCTCCGAAGACGCGCTGGCCCTGGACAACACCCGCTGCGCCATCCTGCACGTCCGCGACACCCTGAAGATCCTGTGCGTGGATGGCAGCCTGGGCCTGAGCGGCTTCGCGCCGGACAGCCGTTACCTGGTGGTGGCCTTTTCGCCGGGCAAGGTGAAATCCGCGAGCGCGCGCGGGCTGGAGGTGGAACGTGTCTCCAGGCCGCAGTTCGACAACGTGCGGCTCTTCGATTATCAGGCCGTGGCGCTGGTCAACGTGCCGGAGCTGCCGCCGTCCGCCTTGAACGCGCTGCGCGATTACGTGCTCTGGGGCGGCGGGCTGCTCGTTTTCGCCGGCGAACTGCAGAGTGCCGAACTGCTGAACCGCTCCTTCGGCAAGGCCGGCCTGCTGCCCGGGGAATTGAGCGCGCCCGTGGGCAACGCCGTGAAGCAGGATAGCGCGCTGGCGCTTGAGGTCCTGTCCGGGGACGCGGCTTGGGGCGGCGCGGGGGGCGGCGCGTTGGCGCAGAATCTCCGGGCTTTGCCAAAGGAAATGCTGAGCGAGGCGCTCTTCTACCGGCGTTTTCCCGTCAAGCTGGCTCCCGGCGCGCGCGAAATCCTGCGCTTCGAGAACAATGGCGGCGTGTTGCTGGCTGAGCAGGACGTGGGGCGCGGCAAGGTCCTGTTCTTCAACTGCACCGCTGACGAGCAATGGACGAACCTGCCCAAGACCACGCTCTTCCCCATCCTGCTGCACCAGGCCGTGACTGAGCTGACGCAGCAGGAGTCCGAACGCGCCTTCACGGTGGGCGAGCCGATCAACGCCGCCTTGCCTGCGGAGCTGGTGGCTGAACAGGCCATCCTCACCGATCCGAAAGGCGAGAGCACCACCCTTAAGATCTCCTCGGCGGAGGGCCGGCGTTCGGTGTCCTATCCGAAGACTGACTGGCCGGGGACATACACGCTCCAGCCGGGCAACAAAGCCGGCCTGGCAAAGACCGCAGCGGCAAAAGCCGCCGCCCTCTCCGCCCCAGCCGCCATGAAGTTTGCCGTCAACGTGGACACCAAGGAATCAGCGGTGGCCTGCCTGCAAGGCCCGGCCCTGGCCGCGGCGCTGAAGGACCTGCCCATTCAGATCGTGGAGGGCGGCGCCGGCACGCTCTCCGAGACGCTCCAACAGGCCCGCACGGGCCTGCCTCTCTGGCGGCCCTTGCTGATTACAGCGCTGCTCTTCTTCCTGCTGGAGTTCGTGTTATCCCACCGTTTTTCGAGGCTCAAGGCCGCCGGGAGGGGCCTCCTCACCTCGTCATCTCCCGCCAGGGAAATTGAAAATTGAAAACTGAAAATCTAAAATTGAAAATCTGGACTGCGCGCGTGGTGCATAACCGGACTTGTGCCACGGATATGCCGCCGCAACGCGGCGGCTTATCCGTGCTACCCGCTGGCACGGATGAGGCCGCGCGAAACAGCCGGCGCGGCCACATCCGTGGCACAAGTCCGCTGATGCAGCCGGCCCGCGTGGCCGGGCGATTTTCAATTTTCATTTTTCAATTTTCAATTTTCAATTCCGTTGTTGTTGCCGCGGAGCCTCTGACCTACTCCGAGTGGAAGCTCAACCATCCCTTGCCCGGCTGGCTGCTGGCGCTGCTGGTCCTGGCGGGTGCGGCAGTCGCGCTCTTCTTTTATCTGCGCCAGCCGGGCCTCACCTTCACGCAGCGCGTGCTCTGGTCCTCCTTCAGGACCGGCCTGCTGGCGGCGCTCCTGCTGCTGCTGCTGGACCCCATCGCCATCAGCGAACATGCCGTGCCGCTCCGCAAGTCGGCCCTGGTGCTCTGCGACGCCTCGCTGAGCATGAGCGTGAAAGATGCGCGGCACAGCGATAGCGAAGTGGAGGACGCGGCCCTGGCTTTGGGCCTGGCGCCGTATCCGGCATCCGCTTGCGACAGGTTGTTGCAGCGCGCGCTGAAGGCCGCGTATCGCGCGGGCAAGGACCTGAACGACCATCCCGCGGCCGCAATGGAGGCGCAGGCTTGGGTTGAAGCCACGCTGCACGATTTGAGCGCTGTTTGCCCGGCCGAGGCGCGGCCCGCCGTCAACGCGCTGAAGGCCAGGCAGAAACAATTGCAGACAGAGGAAAAGGAACGCGGCGTTGGACGCTCACTGGCGGCCTTTGCGGGGCGGCAGAGGGGGATTGCCGGGGCGCTGGAGCAACTGGCTCTGGACCTGCGCGAACCGTTCAAGTGCGACGCGGCACTGCGCAGCCGCGTGCAGGTTTCCCGCATCGAACTTCTCAAGGGCATATTGAGCGGCCAGCAACTCAGGCTGCTCGAACGGCTGCAGGAACGCTGCGATGTCTCAGTTTACCGTTTCGGCGAAAGCTTGCAGCGGCTCAGTGTGGAGCAAACAATCCTGTCTTCTCCAAAGAGCGCCGGGACCGGCGCCCCTGACCAGCCCACTCCCCAAAAGGGTGAGGGGAATGACGGCCTGAAGGAATTGCGCGCGCTGGACAACGGCACTGCGCTGGGGTCCGCGATCACCGAGGCGCTCGAACGCCACTCCGGCCAGCCCGTGGCGGGGATTGTCCTCTTCACCGACGGCGCGGTCAACAAGGGCCTTGATCCGGTCGAGGCCGCGCGGCGCGCGGGCAAAGCCGGGACTCCGGTCTTTCCCGTGGGGCTGGGAATCGCCGAGACACACGACGTCATCCTGCGGCAGCTCACGGCCCAGGAAGTGGCCCACGTGGGCGATGAAATGCGCGTCCGCGTGCAATTCGAGTCGCCCGGCTACCTCGCCCGCCAGGCGGAAGTGGTGCTGAAACTGGGGAACGAGGTGGTGGCGCGCCAGAAGGTCACATTGAACGGCGCGCTGCAGGTCGAGGAGCTGCGCCTGGTGCCCCAACAGACCGGCGCTTTTGTGCTGGAGGCCGCGATTCCGCCCTTCGAGGATGAGAGCAACAAGGACAACAATGCGGCGCAGCAGTCCCTGCGGGTCACCGATGAGCGGGTCAAGGTCCTGTACATCGAGGGCAGCCCGCGCTGGGAGTACCGTTACTTGCGCCAGGTGCTGCTCCGCGACGCGCGCCTGGACGTCAAGTTCGTCATGACCGAGGGGGACCCGGAACTGCCCAAGAGCTCCGACCGCTATCTGGCCGAGTTCCCGCACGATCCCGCGGAGGCCTACAAGTTCGATCTGGTGATCCTTGGCGACGTCAATCCGGAGAAATGGGCGCCTGGGCAACTGGAGCGCATCGAAGAACTGGTCCGCAAGCGCGGCGCATCCCTGCTCATGATCGCCGGGCATTTCTACGCGCCGCGCGGCTACGTGGGCACGCCGGTGGAGAAAGTCCTCCCGGTGGAGCTCAGCAGCGGCGCCTGGATGCTCGTGCCGCCCAGCCTCAAAATGCGCCTTACGCCTGAGGGCGAGCGCAGCGCCATCATGCGCCTGGATGACGACAGCGCTGTGAACCAGAGCATCTGGTCGCTGGTCAGCCCGATGTACGAACTGCCGCGCCTGGGGAACGCCAAGAGCGGCGCCACGGTGCTGGCCACCGTCTCCTTGCCTTTGCTCGGCGCCGAGGACCGGGGCAAAACCTATCCGTTGCTGGCCTGGCAGCGCTACGGCACCGGCAAAGCGATGTACGTCGGCACCGACCAGCTCTGGCGTCTGCGTTTCAAACGCGGCGACCGCTACCACGCGCGCTTCTGGAGCCAGGCGATCCAGGTGCTGACCTTCTCGCGGCTGCTCGGCGAGAACAAACGCATCTGCATCGAAACGGACCAGCCGGAATACCAGTTGGGGGTGCGCGTGCAGATTACGGCCAACGTTCACAACGAGATGTTCGAGCCGCTCAAGGAGCCGCAGTTCAACGTGGAAGCCCAGGAACAAACCAAGGGCGGACGGACCAGGACCGTGACCCTCCAGGCCGTGCCCGACACATCCGGCCTGTATCGCGGATACTTCCAGCCGGCGGCGGCCGGCGTGGTTTCATTCACTGCGCAGGGCCCGGCGCAGAAGGATTCCAACACCGTGGAGGTCAGCGTCCTGAACAAGCCGCTGGAATTGCAGCAGACCGAAATGCAGGTGGGGCTGCTCCGGGAGATGGCTGAGCAGTCTGGCGGCCGCTTCTTCCCGGTGCGCGAGCTGCCGGCGCTGCCCGAGTGGCTCTGCGGCGAGGAACTGACCGGCAGGGTGCGCAGTGAAAAGAAGCTGGCCCTGCCGCTCTTTCTGGCGGTTCTTTTCTGTGCGGGCCTGGAGTGGTTCTTCCGCAGGAGGAACGACTTGTGTTAGGCATTAGGCATTAGGCTTTGGGCTTTGGGCTTTGGGCTTGGGCATGATTCCCATAATTCCCATTATTCCCATACTTCCCATCGGGGAGCGCCACCCTGATGCCTGAACGCGGCCCCTTAGACTACAAGCTCCTCGATGCCTGGGCCAAAGAGCGCTCTTTCGTCCATCTGCGGGGGTTATGCGCGCTGGCGCTCTTGTTCCTGCTGGGTCTGCCGCTCTACGCCTTCCTGGATTGGTTCCTGAGCCTGCCGTGGCCCGCGCGCCTGGTGCTGATGGGCGTTCTTTTGGTGGCCGCGGGCATCGTGGCGCGCCGGCAGTGGTGGCGTCATCTGCGGCGCTTTGACCCGCTGCGGGCGGCGCTGCAGATCGAGCGCTGCCACCCCCAGCTCTTGAGCCGGCTGGTCTCCTACGTGCAGCTCGCTCCCGAGACCGCGGCCAAGCAGTCCGCCTCACCGCAACTGGTCCTGGCGTTGCGGGAAGAAGCCACGCAGGCTGCAATGCCGCTGGATTTCGAGCGCATCGTGGACTTCTCGCGGCTGAAATGGCTCTGGGTCTCCGTCGCCGTAGCCTCAACCTTGTTCTTGATGGGCAGCGCCGCCAGAAGCGATTACGCGCGCGCCGCCCTGCTGCGCCTGGCGAATCCCCGCGCGAAGTACCCCACGCGCACGCGGATTGAAGTCCTGGTGCCCGAGGCCACGGTGCCGCAGGGCGCGCTCGTGGAGCTCCGCTTCCGCGGCTCGGGGCTGGTGCCCGGCGAGGGTCTGCTGCGCATGCGCTCCAGCGGCGAAGAGCGCGATGACAAGATGACGCTGCTGCGCGAGGACGGCAACATTTTCCATTATCGCGTTGAGTCCGTGCGGCAGAGCTTCGAGTTCAGCTTTCTCCTGGGCGACGCGGACTCCGGCCCCAGCGAGATCCGCGTCGTGCCCAGGCCGAGCGTCAAGGAATTCAAGGTGACCTGCACCGCGCCGCCATACACCGGCCGGCCGCCGGAGAGCCAGGACAAGACGCTGAATCTGCGCGTCCTCGAAGACACGCAGATCGAATGGCGCCTGGTCTTCGATTTGCCGCTGGAACGCGTGGGGCTGCTCCTGGACCGCAAGGCCAAGCCGCCGCGCGTGCAGCTCAGCCCCGACGGCGCCGGCGCCACGGTGTACTGGACGGCCTCCCAGGCCACCCCCTACCGCTTTGCCTGGACGCCGAAGGGTTACGCTTTTGATTTCACCGATGAGCTTGAGTACACTGTGGAGATGAAACCGGACGAGCCGCCACGGGTTGACATCCTCCAGCCGGAAGGAGATGAGAAAGCCACGGTCAACTGGAAGGTCCCCATCAAGTTCCGCGCCTCGGACGACTACGGCTTGCTGCAAGCCCGGCTGGTCTTCTGGAAAGCGGACGGCAAGGAACAGCGGCGCGACCTGGGGGCCTTGGGAACCAATCCCGCCGAAGGGGAAACCCAGTGGCGGCCCAAGGACAACCTGCCGAACCTGCAGCCCGGGGATGTGATCAGCTACTGCATCGAAGTCTCCGACAATTATCCGGCCCCGAAAGGGCCGCACTGGAGCCGCTCACAGGTGCAGACCATCAGCGTCATGAAACCCGAGGAGTACTCGGAATTCGTGCGCGCCGAGCGCGAACGGCTCAACGCGGAACTCGAAACCATGATGAAGGCCGAAGAGAGCGATTCGCAGGGACTCAAGGAACTCAAGGAGAAGTTGCAACACTGAAGGGCCGGCATACGTCATAAGAAGGGGCGAGGGGCGAGGGAATAGGGGCGAGGGGCGAGGGAGCGGTCCCATTCTTCCTATTCTTCCCATAAGTCCCATAGCACCTGGCGGCGGAGCGCAGAGCAAGAGCCAATGAAGATCTACAGCAAATCTTTTCCTGCGATCCCCTCTGCGTTCCTCTGTGTCCTCTGTGTCCTCTGTGTTGAACTGCCTGTTGCCGCCTCGCAGGCGGCGGATGCCGAGAAGCCGGACTTGGTCCAGCGGGCCACGGAGATCCGGCAGTACGAGCATAGTCAGCTTGCCATTCAGGAGCAGGCAGTTGACGTGTTGCGCCGCCTGACTGAACTCCAGCAGGCCTTGCAGTCCAACCAGGTCGAAAACGAGCAGGTCCCGGAACTCAGGAAGACGTCCCAGCAACTCAAGCGCATCAATACCGAGAACGTCGCGGCGGCCGTGCAGCAGCTTCGGCTCGCGTGGCAGCAGTTGGACAGGGCCGGCCCGCACGTGGATGAAGCGCAGCGCAATGTGGATGCGGCCTTGCGGGTCATGCGCACCCTGGTCCGCTCCACAGTCAGCCAGGCCGCCCTTGTGGAACTGGTCCGCATGCTCAAAGGCGTCGTCGCCAGCCAGGAGTCCGTGCTGAGCGACACGCGCGCGCTGCCGGCGCAGACCGCCGCAGGGGGAGCCAGAGCCGGCGAACATGCCAAGGACCCGCCCGCGGAAGTGCTTGCGCAGCGCGAGACGGAGGTGGGCGTCCAGACGCAACGCTTCAAGACGCTCCTGGACGAACAGCGCAACGAGGAGCAGCCCCCGCTGCCCAAGGCGGCACTGGACCAGGCCGCCCAGGTTTTCGCAGCGCAGAAGATCCCCGCGGTCCTCGACGCCGCCGCGCACGCCTTGCAGCTTCGCGACGTTCCCCTGGCGCTGCAAAACGAGGACGCTGCCTTGGCCGCACTGCGGGACATCCTGCGCGTCCTGGCGGCGCAGGCCGCGCCGAACAGCGCCACTGAGGCGCTGAAGGGTCTGCGCGAGGCCTTGGCGGAGGTCCTGAAGAACCAGGCCGGTCTGCGGACCGAATACGAGCGCGATCTGGCGGCCACGTCCGCGAAGGCAGCCAAGGCTTATCAGCTCAGGCAGGGCGCGGTCAGCAGCGCGCTGGGCCAGGCGCTCACCAAGTTTGACGACGCCCTCAGGCTGGCCGGCGCGGAAACGAAGGAATCCGTTCAAGGCGCTGCCGAAAGCTCGAAACAAGCCGAGGCTGCTATTCTAAAAAGCAGCCAGCCGGCCGCCGTGAGCGTGCAGCGGAAGACAGAAGACTTGATTAAGAAGGCGCTGGAGCAGGTGGACCAGACGCTTGCCGCAGAGAAGAAGAACGAACAGCTCGCGGCGCTCAAGGACAAACAAGCCACGGACGCCCGCGACCTGGCCAAGGCCATCCAAGCCTTGGGAGAGCGCCAGCGGGCGATAGAGCAGGCCTCCGGCGACGGCGCGCTCGCGGGCAAGCAGATCGGCGCCGAGGACAAATTGACCAAGGACACGCGGGCCGTGGAAGCCCAGGCCACCGCTCCCCAGGTCAAGGCCGATGTGCGCAAGGCCGGCGATGCCATGTCGGCCGCGACCGCGGACCTGGTGAACGGCAACCTGCCGCAGGCCCGCAACGATCAGCAACAGGCCATCGCGGCCCTGGATCAAGCTCAGCAGCTCAGCAACCAGGCCGCGGACAAGGCCCAGAGTGTCAAGGACAAACTGGATCAGGCCGCGGCCCTTAGAGACTTGGCCGCCCAGGTGAGCCAGGTTGCGCAGCAGGAAGACACCATCCACCAGCAGACCCAGCAAGCACAAGGGGCCCAGAACCAGGCCGCGCAGCCTGGACAGGCCGCGCCACAGGGACAGAATCAGCCCGCGCAGCCTGGACAGGCTGCGCCACAGGGACAGAATCAGCAAGCGCAGCCTGGACAAGCTGCGCCACAGGGGCAGAACCAGGCCGCGCAGCCTGGACAGGCTGCGCCGCAAGGACAAAACCAGGCCGCGCAGGAATTGGCGAAAGCTCAGGAAGACCTGAAGAACCAGACCGAGGGCATGGCCGGGCAGCCTCAAGCGCAGAATCAGGGCGATCTGAATAAGGACCTCAACGCGGCTGCCCAGGCAATGCAGCAGGCTGCCGACGCGCTGCAAGGCAACGCGCCGGATGGCATGCAGAAAGCGCTCGCGGCGGAAGACCAGGCCAAGTCCGCACTCCAGGCTGCGGAGGCCCAAGCACAAGCGGCCGCCGATGCGACCAACCAGGCTGCCGCGGGCGAAGCCGCCGCCAACGCCAACGGCACCCCCCAGGCGAATGCCGCGGGTCAGGGCCAACAGGAACAGGGTCAGGGACAAGGGCAAGGGCAAGGGCAAGGGCAGGCGCAAGGTCAAGGCCAAGGCCAGGAGCAAGGTCAGGGCCAAGGCCAGGGACAAGAACAAGGACAGGGGCAAGGACAAGCGCAAGGACAAGGACAGGGGCAGGGACAAGGAAAAGGACAAGCGCAAGGGCAGGCGCAAGGCCAGGGCCAAGGACAAGGACAGGGGCAAGCACCGGCGCAAGGGCAACCCCAAGGGCAGGGGCAAGGCCAGGGCCAAGGCCAAGCGCAAGGCCAGGGCCAAGGCCAAGGGCAGGGGCAAGGCCAAGAACAGGGGCAAGGCCAAGGCGGCAAGGGCGGCACTGGCGGTGGCAACACGGGAGCCTTCGCGGACGCAACTGCGGCTGGCAGCGGCGCCGGAAAACGCGGGGCCTGGAACCCCACGAGGAAAGCTGAGCGCAGCGAGATCAACCAGAAGTATCTGAACCAACTGCCTCTCGAATACCGTGACGTGCTGGGCGATTACTTCGAGGCGCTATCCAAGATCAAGAAATAGGACGCGGGAGCACAATGCCCCATATCACAACGAACGATCAGCCACAGAGGCCACAGAGAACACAGAGAGGTTCTTGTTTTTCTTTTCTAAATTCTCTGTGTTCTCTGTGTTCTCTGTGGCAAGGTGTTGTTGTAGTCCTGGCAGCCGAACGGGTGGATTTGGCGCAACTGAGCCCTGAAACCGAGGCTGCCATGAACCGCGGCCTCAAGTTCCTGCTCGATCAACAGAACCACGACGGCAGCATCGGGGACAAATTTCCGGTGGCCAGCACGGCGCTGACGTTGATGGCCTTCATGGTTCAGGGCAATTTTCCCGAGCGGCCCCCCAACGGCGAACCGCTGAAACGCGCTCTGGACTTCCTGTTGACGTCCAATCGGCGGGGCAGCGGGTTCCTGGGGGTGAGCATGTACGAGCACGGCCTGGCGACCCTGGCGCTGTCCGAGGCCTGGGGCATGTCCAGCCGCAAGGATGAGATCCGCGAAGCGCTGAAACGGGCGGTGAAGGTCATCGTGGCCTCGCAGAATCCCGAGGGCGGCTGGCGCTATCGGCCCGATGGCCGCGACGCCGACATTTCCGTCACCGTGATGCAGGCCGTGGCCCTCGCCTCGGCCCAGGAAGCGGGCATTGCCGTGCCTGAAGAAACGATTCAGAACGCCGTCAGGTACGTGAAAGCCTGCGCCACCGGGTCGGGCGGCTTCTCGTATCAGACCAACAATGCGCAAGGCCCCGGCTTCGCCCGCACGGCCGCGGGCGTGATGAGCCTGTTCATGTGCGGCGCACGGGACAGCAAGGAGGCCCAACAGGGGCTCTCTTATCTGGTCACGTACAACGCCAGGAAGTTCGACAACTCGGAACACTACTTCTATGCCCACTACTACGCCATGCAGGCCATGTACCAGGCTGGCGAGAACTACTACCAGGCCTGGTATCCCAGGATCCGCGACGCGCTGTTGCGCCGCCAGCAGAACGACGGCAGCTTCACCGGGGGCACGGGCCGTGGCGACAATGCCACTCCCGTCTGCGATACCGCGTTTGCGATTCTGATTCTCGGCGTGCCTTACCGTTTCCTGCCGATCTATCAGCGCTGACACGGTGCTCTAAACACAGAGGACACAGAGGAACGCAGAGGAAAAA
>Ga0187861_10004959_pt1 | contig 10889 bp, 8 predicted proteins | sample June2016WEW_10_1_3_FD_132986 | JGI IMG/M metagenome (GOLD analysis project Ga0187861, IMG submission 132986) | Peatland microbial communities from SPRUCE experiment site at the Marcell Experimental Forest, Minnesota, USA - June2016WEW_10_100 | ecosystem: Environmental > Terrestrial > Soil >...
CGCTGCTGGCGGCGGGCCTGGCCACGGGCCTGCTGGCGGTGGTGGTTGAGCGCGCTGTGTATCGGCCTTTGCGCTCTTCAGGCCGCATCGTGGCGCTCCTCGCCGCCCTGGGCGTGTCGCTGTTGATGCAGAACACCGGCCAGCAGACCGTGGGCGCCAAGGACCGGAGCTTCCCGCACACTTTCACCGCCCAGCGTTTTCCCCGGACGAGGATTGATCCTGACTGCCTCACCGCGGGACAACGCGCCCAGGCCGACCTGGCCATCGTCTACACGCGAGCGACGGAGGGCGGGCGCGAGACGCTGGTCGAGAACCTGGCCAGCCGCGGGCGGCCCCTTACCGCGCAAGCTTGTGAGAGAATGAGGGAACTCCTGAAACGCACGGCCGCAGCAGACTGCGAAGCCGCCGTGTATTCATATCCGGCGGTGACCGTGACCAACACCCAGGGGCTGATTCTGCTGGCCCTGCTGCTCACCACCGCCGCGCTCTATCTCCTGGTGCAGCACACCCGTTTTGGCCGCGCCATGCGCGCGGTCTCGCACGATTTTGAGGCCGCGGCCCTGATGGGCATTAACGTCAACCGCGTAGTCGCGGGCACGTTCTTCGCCGGGGCGGTGGTGGCCGGGATCGGCGGCACGCTGGCCGGCGGGATGTACTACAACGAGATCGGGCCGCTGATGGGCCTGATGCCCGGCCTGAAGGCCTTCGTGGCGGCTGTCTTCGGTGGCATCGGCAGCGTGCCCGGGGCGCTGCTGGGCGGCCTGCTCCTCGGCACCTCGGAGAAGCTTGTCGAGGCGTACTGGAGTTCCCTTTATTCCGACGCCTTCACGTTCGCTATCCTGATCCTGGTGCTGCTGGTCCGCCCCAGCGGGCTGCTGGGCCGTCCGCCGAGCGACAAGATGTGAGCCACTATCCAACAGGGAGGGCCTCAAACGCAGGAATGTCCACCATGTAAACGTTGCCATAACCCAGCGCGTCGCTGGTGAAGACGGCGCGGCGGCCGTCCGGGGAGAAACGCGGATGCACGTGAGTCTGCTGGATATGGGACGAACTGCGGTGCTCGCACAGTACGCGGCGCGGCGTGAACTTCCCTTCGCGAAAAGCCCACAGGTAGACGTTGGCATCGCTGCCGAAGCCATCGCCGATAACCAAGTCCATCGTGTGGGAATGAAAATGCGTGGCATTCTGGGCGAAGGGCACTTCGATGTGCTCGCTGTTGTTGTACTTGATCCAGCCAAAGACCCGCTGCCCGCCGCCTCTTTGCGTCTTGCCGCAGAAGGCGATGTGCTGGCCATCGGCCAGCCAGTGTTCGTTGCCGAGGTACTCTCCGGGCTTGAGGGGCCTGATCTTCCAGACCTTGCCGGTGGAACGATCAAAGCCCCAGATGCGGTGGCTCACCTTGTCCCAGGGGCCTTCGTGGCAGAAAGTGAGCAGGTTGGGCTGTGTGGGCGAGGCGTTGACGTGGCCAATCCAGTTGTTCTCCTCCCACAGGACGCGCGAGCCGGAGCCGTCCGTGAGGGTTTCGAGGACGCGCGAGAGCGGGCGGGCCTCGAAGTACTCGCGGAAACCGATGTTGCCCTGCTGCAACTTGACCGCGAATTTCTTGGAGAGGTCTTCGTACGCGCCGGTGCAGACTGCTGCGCCATCGCTGCTGACGCTGGTGTTCGCGGGCCGGAAACCGGGCTCAAGCTGCAACAGTGTGCGCAGCGCCAGGGTGCGCAGGTCCAGAGCCAACAACTCCTGCCCTTTCCAGAAGTAGGCTTCCTCGCGGCGGGGGTGCACGGAGGCGTGCAGAAAGGACAGTGTGGGCGGGTACTCTTTTTCGGGCGGAAAATCGGTCAGTTGCATGATCTTGCCGCCGGTCAGATCCACGGAGAAGAGGTTCACCGCGTTTTCGCGTTCCGAACCGAACAGCAGCCTTTGGCCGCGCTCGTGCCAGCCAGGGTTGGTGAAGTACAGGTGGTGGCTATGGCCGAGGTACCCCGTCAGCCGCCGGACAGGGATGCGGCTGATCTGATCCTGCTCGACACTTGTTTCACTCCTCCAAATGCGTCCCGCGTTCGACATCATGCCCTCCCCAGGAACTGGAGCGTGCCCTTATATCCTACTGGACGAACGGATGCAATGGAACGAGCCCCCTCAAGGGTTGGCCCTGTCAGGACGATAATAGACAGTGCCCAAGCGCCCACACCGGCCGCCCATTTCCCTGGTGCTGCGGACCAGGCCGGCCGGGTGGCAGGGCGCATTTCAGGAGACCGTTGAGCCATGATTCTTGCGAAGACCCTTGCCAGTGCCCCCGCCGGTTCCATTGTCCCCGTGCGCACCGCGTACACAGCTCACGGCGAAACGCCGCGCGCGGACAGTCTGTCTGAGGCGCTGGCGGCGCTGGAAAAGGACTTTGCCCGGCGCTGTCCCAAGTCCGTGGAACTCTACCGGCGCGCCGCGGCTGCTTTTCCCGGCGGCGTCACGCACGACAGCCGCCGTGTGGCTGGGCCGAGCCTGTTCGTCAGCCAGGCCGGGGGCGCGCGAAAACTGGACCCAGACTGGAACTTGTATGTGGACTACTGGGTCGGCCACGGTTCGCTGCTGCTGGGCCATGGGCGGCAGGAGGTCGTGCAGGCCATCCAACTCGCGGCCCAAGACGCCACTCACCCCGGCGCCTGCCATGAGCGTGAAGTGCTGTGGGCGGAGCAGGTCCTGAAACTCGTGCCGGGCGCCGAACGGGTGCGCTTCACGGCTTCCGGCAGCGAATCCACCGCCTTGGCGGTGCGTCTGGCGCGCGGCCTGACCGGCAAACCCTGCATCCTGAAATTCGAGGGGCATTTCCACGGCTGGCTGGACCACGCGGTGCAGGGCGTGGATGTCCCTTTCGACGTGCCCTTCAGCACCGGCGTGCCGGAAGCCGTGCGCGGCCTGACTTGTGTGCTGCCGGCCCGCGACCTGAACATCGTGGCCGAGACGCTGGCGCGGCGCAACGACATCGCGGCCATCATCCTCGAACCGACCGGCGCTGCCGGCGGCTCCGTGCCCATCCGCTCCGAGTTCCTTCACGGCCTGCGCGAACTGGCCTCGCGCCACGGTGTCGTGCTGATATTCGATGAGGTCATCACGGGCTTTCGGTTGGCGCCGGGAGGCGCGCAGGAGCGGTTCAACGTGCGCGCGGACCTCACCTGCTTGGCCAAGATTCTCGCCGGCGGCATGCCTGGCGGGGCCGTCTGCGGCACCCGCGCGGCGTTCGCGGCTATGGAGTTCACAGCCGACGCCAAACGGAACCGCGCCCACCGCGTCGCGCAGTACGGCACGTTCAACGCCAATCCCGTGTGCGCCGCGGCAGGCACAGCCATGTTGCGCCTGGTCAGCGACGGCAAGCCCCAGCGCCAGGCCGAAGCCTACGCGGACAAGCTGCGCGCCGGCTTGAACGCGCTCTTCCGGCAGGAGCGCCTCTCTTGGGCGGCCTATGGCTTCAGTTCGGTCTTCCACATTCTTACGTCCGATGCACCTGCTGGCGCGGGCCTTCGCGACGGCCAACTCGAAGCCGCGGACGTGGCGCCGGTCCTCCTCAAGCAAAAAGGCCCGCTCGACGGCCTGCTGCGCCGCGCCTTGCAGCTTGAAGGCGTGGACCTGCCGCCCGGCCGGCAAGCCTGGATCAGCGCCGCCCACGGCGAGGCGGAGCTCAGGGATACGTTGGCGTCGTTCAGCCGGGCGATTGCGCGGTTGCGGGCGCTGGGGGTTCTGGAACCGCGGATGAACGCAGATGAACGCGGATAGGAGGTAAGGGTTTTTGGTTTCATCTTCCTTCGCAGTGAGGAACGCGGGCCAGCGCAGTTCACGGATGACTGTCGTCACGTGCCACCCGATCTCAACACCCGGAGGGCTCTGCGGCCGTGGCGGCCGGCGCTGAGACCGCCTCGTTCTTGTGGCATTCCATCCACAAAGCGTCGGCGCAGAAGTCAAGCTCGCCGGGCCACTCAATTGTCCGGCCGCGCTCGCCGATACGGACCTGAGCGAAGAACTGCGGATCGCCAAGTTTCGTGAAGACGCCGCCACGCTTCTGCAAAGGGGCAAAGTCCACAACGTCAGTCGTGCCGTCCGCGAAGGCGAGGCGGAGCCTGCACGGCGGTTCTGGAGTTGCTCTGGTGATGATGTGGAACATGTCGCGGTCCTCCTTCAACCTACTCCAGTGGTTCTATTGGTACCGGCTGTTGGCCAACGCGGCAACGCTCCCAAGCATCCATGAGTTCCCGCTGGTGTAACGCGGTCCATTCCAGCACCATTGAGCGCACGCGCGCAGGCGCATTCCCTTCCTGTATTATAGCCGGTGCGATGCGCACAAGCAATTCGCACTCCCCATAGACTGCGTGGAAATGTGGCGGCGCATGGTCGTTCCAACGCATTCGAACATGCACGCCGTGGAACTGCGAAAGCGTCGGCATTGGTTGCTCCTTTTGTCATGCGGTTACACGCTTCCCGCGACAAGATCACCCACCTGCGTGGTGCTGAACCCCATCTTCCCTGCGGCCAGGCTCTGGAGCTTCTCGCGCACCAGCTTGATGACGGCGTTCTCAACCGCGGCGGCGGCCTGGCCCTCGCCAAGGTGGTCCAGGAGCATCGCGCCGGCGCAGATGGCCGCCAGCGGGTTGATGACGTTCTTGCCGGTGTACTTGGGCGCGCTGCCGCCGATGGGTTCGAACATGCTGACGCCCTGGGGATTGATGTTGCCGCCGGCGGCAATGCCCATGCCGCCCTGGAGCATCGCGCCCAGGTCGGTGATGATGTCGCCGAACATGTTGTCCGTGACGATCACATCGAACCATTCGGGGTTCTTGACGAACCACATGGTGGTGGCATCCACGTGCGCGTATTCGCGCTTGACCGCCGGATAGGCCGCGCCGATTTCGTGGAAGGCGCGTTCCCAGAGGTCGAAGGCATAGGTCAAGACGTTGGTCTTCCCGCACAGAGTGAGCTGGGCCCTTTTGCCGGCGGCGGAGTCTTCGGCCTTGAGGCCGCGCCAGGGCTTGTCCTTGTGGCGTTTGAGGGCGAATTCAAAAGCATACTTCAGGCAGCGTTCCACGCCGCGCCGGGTGTTGATGCTCTCCTGCACCGCCACTTCATGCGGCGTGCCTTTGAAGGCCGTGCCGCCCGCGCCGGTGTACAGCCCTTCGTTGTTCTCGCGCACGACGACGAAATCAATGTCCTCCGGCGTCTTGCCCTTCAGCGGGCAGAAGCGCTCATCGTACAGTCTCACGGGGCGGAGGTTGATGTACTGTTCCATCTCGAAGCGCAGGCGCAGGAGAATGCCCTTCTCCAGGATGCCGGCCTTGACGTCCGGATGGCCGATGGCGCCCAGCAGAATGGCGGGGAACTTCTTGAGGTCGGAGACCGCGCTGTCGGGCAGGACTTCGTTGGTGCGCAGGTAACGTTCGCCGCCGAAATCGAAAGCGGTGAAGTTGAACTGCAACGCGAACTTCCGGCCCGCGGCCTTGAGCACCTTGATTGCCTCGCGAATGACCTCCGGCCCCGTGCCGTCCCCGCCAATGACTGCAATGTCGTAACTCTTCATCGTCCCCGTCCCTTTCGTGGTCTCTGCTTTGCCGCGGCCCTGTCTTGGGGCCAAAACGAGCGGCGCATTATAAGGAGAAAGGCGAAAGTCACCACTTGATATTGTTCGCCGGGTGGGACAAACTGTCAGTGAGGAACGGAGGTCGGCCCCATGCCTGTCGTGGCCAGGTTTTACGGCATCATTATAAAGATGTTCTTCGGCCAATCGGAGCATGGAGTGCCACATTTCCATGTCGTCTACGGTGAGTTCAACGCCGTGTTCGCCATTGAATCGCAAGAGATGCTGGTTGGGGATCTTCCCGTCCGCGCGCAGCGGCTGGTCAAAGAGTGGGCTACCCAGTACAGGCAGGAACTCCTGGACATGTGGAACCGGCAGGAATTCAGGCAACTGCCGGGCCTGGAGTAACCGCGTCATGGACACCATCCCTCGCGTACGGAGCGTGCTCGTTTGCGGGCCGGCCATGTTGCGCGTCCGGTTCGAGAACGGGGCAGAGCGGCTGTACGATTGCACGGCGATCTTTTCACTCCCGCAGTTCCAGTTGCTCAAGACCCTGGCTTTCTTCCGTGCCGTGAGAGTAGACCCGGGCGGTTACGGCATCTCCTGGAATGACGACATGGACCTGAGCGAATCCGAATTGTGGACCAACGGCAAGCCCTGCGAATAACTGTACTGCGCACCACAGAGACACAGAGGCACAGAGAACAGCAGGGAAACAGGAACCGCGTTCCGCGGCTTCAGTCCTTTTGCTGCTGCGCATGAAGCAGGACGATGGGCGTGCGCTGGCCCTTCTTGGCGAACTCCGCCTCTTCGCCCTGAATCCATCCAGGCACGGGCGGCATTCTTTGTGAGGCAAGTTGCCAACTTGCCTTACGTGGGGCAAGTTGCCAACTTGCCCTACAGCACACTCTTTGAGGTGCGCGTGCCATTTCTCCTTGGTATTGAAGCTCTCACATTCTTGTAAGTGCCCTATGGCTGCGATGTTATGAGAGACGCACCAGTACGGGAGGTACTCATGTTTTGAAACGTTTTGTCGCATGATTGCTCACTTTCTGCACAGAGTTTGCAGGCCTTTTGTGTAGAGTCCGAAGAGCTTTATCAGCGCAGTGACTTCAACTGTCGCATGGTTGTCACGCGCGGCTTGCAGGGCTTCGGCGAGGACCTTATCCAGGAGTTGCCTGGGGATTACGACCGCCGGGTTATCAGGATCCACGGCTTCCAGCCCCTTTCTCTTTTCGACATCCCGCTCGGCATCCTCGATGCCGTTGACCACGCTGAGATTGAGCTTCTCCTCCAGTTGCTTGAACTTGGGGTGTCGCCGCAGTCTGTAGAGGGTGGCACTCGAGAGCCCCTTGAAGGCGGAACTTGTGCCTCTCAGGTTCCGTGCGGCTTGGGAAGCGACGCCCCCTGTCCTGGCCAACTCCCGAGCTATGATGCGCCACTGGACACTGTTGTACATGCTGACCTCCTTTACAATTTCGGGGCTCGGGGTGCGGGGTTCGTGGATCGGGGTTCGGGGCACGCACCCCGCTTCCCGCACCCCGCACCCCGCACCCCGCTCCCCGCTTCACGCTTGAGGCTCCACAAGGGACGCCCCTATATGTCTAATACGGTTCTGGCGTGAAAAGTATGGTTTCCGAGGGCCGGCGGCAGGGTCTTTCAATTCTCGGAATCGGAGCCGCGCGCATCAGCAAGCCCCGAGACTTCGGGGCTCCCTCACGGTCGCGGCTCGGAAACGGGGCCAAGGGGGGTTAAACGACACAGTGTCGCTAAACCCCCTGCACGTGGTGCGTGGAGTGTGGTTCGTGGATCGCGCCATGCTTCACAGTGGGGGCACTACTTGTGGAAAGAGGCACAAATCCACATAAGTCCTGAGTAGGTAAGGATATGCTGGTTGGCAAGCATTCAATTGAGTGTCACCTACATCGCCCCCTGGGGGGTTTTCCGACCCAAGTTCGGAAAACCCCTGTTTCTGCTCGATTAAACTCCCGCAGGGGGTTTAATTCGGGGAGCGGGTAGTGCACCGACCGCGCTAAATTGAAACACTCCGAGCCGCGCGCGCCAACGAGCAGGAGCCACGGGCGCCCTCGCCCGTGAATCTTCGGCTGGCGGGGCGCCCGTGAATCTTCGGCGGGCGGGGCGCCCGCCGCTCCTTGCCACGTTTCAAATGACCACGGTCGCACCAGTAGGCCAGCCTAGGAGTCTGTCGGGATAAGGCATTTTCGTGTCACAGGTTGTTGCGCTCAGAAATGGAAGCCCAGCCTGTTGTGGAGCACAATGTGTGAAAATCATTACTCCGACAGACTCCTAGAGCGCCCAAAGGGCGCGCCGGGCTGGGTGGCGCGGCAGCGCCACAAGAAGCCTTTCACTGAGCGTTCCAGGTGATGTTATGCCTCTTTCTGAATAAGAGTGTCTAGGGCAGAGCTTCTTGTGCCTGCGGCACCCGGCCCGGTGGGCTTGCCATTACCCACATCTTTGCGAGGCCTTTGGTTGCCCCAGCGGGGCAAGGGATGGTAGCCGGGGGCCGCGCACCAACGGTGCGCGTGCCCCCGGTGGGCGGCCACCAAGCGGCGCGCGCCCTGCAAGGGCGCTGGAGACTTGTGCGCTATCTTTCCACCGCCCCTGCCGGGGCGCAGGCGCATCCACGCCGCCCCACCGGGGGCTGCGGCCGCTGCCGCTGCCTTGCCCCCGGCTACCATCCGCGGCACCTGCCGGTGCCAACGGCAAGCCCTGTGAATAAACGTTGGCCCCTGTCCCACACCACTCGTTTGCCGTCTCAGTCTTTTTGCTGCTGCGCGTGCAGCAGGACGATGAGCGTGCGCTGGCCTTTCTTGAGCGCCTCCAGGTCTTCGCCTTGAATCCATTCCGGCACGGGCAGGCGGAAGAGGGCCGCGCCACCGTCAGGAATGCGCACGGTAGACTGGATGTCCTGACTGTGGCTGAGGGGCGTATGAATCTTGCCGGGCAGGGGCGGCAGGGTCAGCGGGCCTTCTTTGGCGTTGGCCACAGGGTCTATCGTGGCGGGGTTGGCGTCGGTGCGCGAGAAATGCAGGAGTGTATGGATCATCAATTGGTTGGGCACGTCGGGTCCGCCGGAGCCTTCCATGATAAGCGGTTTGACGTCCGCGACGGCCCCGGCCAACACGGCTGTTATCACCGGGTCCAGCGCGTTGCCGCTGGAGTCGTAACTCTTGACTTGCAACCGCTCCATGCCGCCGAAGGCGCTGGCGCGCTGACCGTTGAAGCAGATCATGCGCACGGAAGACAAATCGCGGGAACCGTTCTGGGCAATCAGGTCCAGGACTTTGTCGGCTTCTTTCGCGCCCAGCGACTGGGGCAATTCCGCGCCGACGGCGGCCTTCAAGGCATCGGTGCCGACCACGGCCCAGCGGGTAGTCACAAGCAAGGGCCGGCGGGCGGTTTTGCGCATCTCATTCAGCAGGCGCTCAATCTTGGCCAGCACTTCCGGCGTGTTCATCACCAAGAGCTTGCCGCCGGATTCCTCTATGGAAGTGGCCGGGTCCGTGAAGTACTCGGGCAACAACTTGTCTTTCAGCACGGTGGCAAAATCGGCCGCCTGCATGCAAACGGTGAGGTCAGCGGTCGCAGCGAAAGGATCGCATACCTGTTGGCCTGCGGCGGCAGTAGCGCCCAAACAAGCCCGTGCCCCCAACTCACCTGGGAAATCCGTGAGCTGGCGGGTCATGTCGCGGATATCGAAAACGCGCAGGGTCACGCGCTTGGAGCTGACCTTAACCCGCGAGGTGACATACAGCAGCGAGTTGTAGGGGATGAAAGCGGCATCGCCTGCACGCAAAATCAGCCCCAGAATCTCATCCGCTTTGGCGTCTTTGAGGTCCAGGGTCACAGGCGCGCGCTGGCGCTCGCCCAGTCCGGCCGCATCCAGAGCCATCGGGATTTTGGCCTGGGCAGAGAACGCTTCTATCGCGCGCTGGAAGGGCGTTTCGAGCAGGGACATGGAAAGCTGCTTCTCGAGCGCGGTCTTCAGCGCGGCGGGGATTTCAGCCAGGTCCTTCTTAGGCGCGGCGGCCGCGGGTTCCGGCGCAATCAGCGGGCGGCAGCGCAGCAAGACCAGCATTTCGCGGCCCAGCACCAAGCCGTCCTTGCCGCTGCTGAGCGGCGCGCTGACGCCGGCATACTTGCCCGCCTGCAGGACCATCTCCTGGGAAATGCGGCTGCGGCCTAAGACGGGCAACTGCACCTGGAGCGGACCGATCGTAGGGAAGGCGCCGCCGGTGTTCTGGCTGGTGATCTCGTATTCGCTGGTAATGTCCTCGACCTTCTCCGGCTTGGCACCGTCTTTCTTTTCGGCTTCCTTGGTCTTGCGCTTGATGGTGATGACGTTGCCGCCTGGACTGGAGTTCACCGCCAGGCCGCCGCGCTGAATCACGAAAGTCTCCGGCGTGCCCGCCATCTCAATGTGACCTATGCGCAGGGCGAGCGAGACCAGTGAGGCATCGTCACTCAGGATCGGCCTGAGAGAAACAACCGTGCCCGTGAGAATGCTTTTCACCACGGGCTGAAGCGTGTCGCCGCTGACTTCGTAATTGCAGAGCAGTTGCTGGGTCTTCAGATCGTGGAACAGGCCCAACTGCGTGTTGTAAATGACGCTCGACCCATTGAAAAGCTGTTCGGCCGCACCGTCCTGCACCAGTTTCTCGACGGCACTGACGGCGGCGTCATCGAAGGCCGGGGCCGTAACCTTGCGCACAGCCGCGTCCCGCCGGATGCGGTCCACGTCTGTGCTCTTGAGCGAGAAGATGCGGGCTTCCACGCCCACTTGGCGGCTTTGGCGGGAACGGAAGCCGGCGAGCAGTTCGCGGATGAGCGCGTGAACTTCCTCTGTCTGCATGACCAGGAGGGCGCCGCCGCGCTCTTCAATGGATGTTCCCAATGCCGGGTCCCAGGATTCCGGCCTGACGCGGTTGCGGATCATGTCCGCAATGTTGGTGAGCGTGGGCGCAACGCGCGGCGCAGCCACGTACGGCGCAGCGGAAGTATGACCTTCACCGTTGAAGGGTGAGTTGACCGTGCCCTCCGGCGGCGGGAAATCCGGCACGTTGGTAGTGAGGTCGTTTACCTGATAGGCGAAGAAGATCACTTTGCGTTCGCTCATGTCCAGCACGGAGCGTACCTGCACCAGGCCGGGGCGGATGTCGTAGTGCAGGGCGGAGGTCTCACAGAGCAGGTCGAGAATGTCAATGGCGCGGGCGCCGTCGAGAGTCATGTTCACGTGCCCCTCGTAGGCCTTGCGGTCCGCGCGGCCGACGAGCAGGAAGTTGGCGTCAGCGCGTTTGGCCAGCAGATCGAG
>Ga0187861_10004967_pt1 | contig 10868 bp, 10 predicted proteins | sample June2016WEW_10_1_3_FD_132986 | JGI IMG/M metagenome (GOLD analysis project Ga0187861, IMG submission 132986) | Peatland microbial communities from SPRUCE experiment site at the Marcell Experimental Forest, Minnesota, USA - June2016WEW_10_100 | ecosystem: Environmental > Terrestrial > Soil >...
AAGCTGGACAGGAAAATATATGCGGTTCATTTGTTCTGAAATAATTTCGCTTAATGATTTTTCCGGGCGATCCGTTCCAACAATTGTTAATTCATTTCCGGGGCTGAATGCCGGTTTGAAAAAGGGAAACCCCTGAATATGATCCCAATGCGGATGCGAAATGAAAAGATGCGCTTTGACAGATTCGCCATTATTAATCAAATAGTCACCGAAACCTCGGATGCCCGTACCTGCATCAAAAATAATTAACCGATCATCATCGAGACGAAGTTCCAGGCATGGTGTATTTCCACCATAGCGAACCGTTTGTTTGCCAGGAGTTGGAATTGAACCGCGAACACCCCAAAATGTGAGTTTCATATCATTTCTCTTCGGTTGTTCATAATTTGTATGCTTGAACATAGTCAATATAGTTCGTTGCTGACTGACGTATAAATTGCTTTTCTTCTTCCGTCAAGGCGCGTTTTACTTTAGCAGGAATCCCCGCAGCAAGCATTCCCTCCGGAACATCAAATCCTTCCAGCACAATCGCTCCAGCTGCTATCATGGAATATTGATGAACATGCGCCCTATCCAACACAATAGCGCCCATTCCGATCAAACAATAATCGTCAATTGTACATCCATGTAAAACTGCACTATGTCCGATAGTGACATTCGAGCCGATATTCAATGGCGCTGTTTTCGACGTAACATGTAAAACTGAATTGTCTTGAATATTTGTGCGCGAACCAATATGGATAAAATTTATATCGGCGCGAATTACAACATTAAACCAGACGCCGCTGAGTTCTTCAATTTTCACATCGCCAATAATTTTTGCACCATCCGCTACAAATACCGATGCATGCAGCGCCGGTATTCTATCTTTATATGGAATTATTCCTGTCATTTTTATTTTACGGCTTTTGGCGGTATCCAATTATCTCGTTTCCAGTTTTTGAGTTCCACTTTTATACTTCCCAAAATTACCTTCAGCCTTGCTGTAATTGGAATGCCCGCAACATCGTTACTGAAAACTCCTTTGAATCCACCCGTTAAACCGAATACCCCAACAAAGTTTGCCACTCCATTTAACTTCATAACATCTATCGGATAATTAACTGCATCAATTTCTTCGTCTAAATGCTCGACACTAAAATCGATACTAGTGGCTACTTCATTTGTATCAACGAATGTTGGAATTTTTGTTTGTCTTTTCTCGCAAGTGTGCGCGCGTGCATAATAGAAAAGCGATAATCCATCTTGGCAATTATTAGTGATATTGATAATTCGTTCGCCGGTCTTTTTATATTCACCCGTTCTTAGTTTTTCTCCCCATTCGTAGAACATTTTATGCATTTCGTAATCGAAGTGCATTTTTCGATATGTTATTATTTTATCTGTGCTGTCTTCACTTAACCAATCATAAGTAAATGCATCCTGATCCATTTCAGTGTAAAATCGGATATGTAGATTAACCAACCAGCTTAACGATGGATTGGAATCCATTATTGAATAAGCGTAATAAATTACTCTTCCGTTTCGTTCTTCCTTATCAGTCACTTTAAAATGAATCGTTCCAATATTGAAGAAAGAATAGTGAACGCTATATTCTAACTCCTCGCCAACTTGCAGCATTCCTTCATTCTGCTGCACTGGCTTTGAATCCTGATTTGAAGATCGAGAGATAAATTTTTCAGTCTGCAGAGTGGAACCCACAGCCATCTGTAAAGAAAATATCAACACGATGACTATTGGAATAAATAACCGCACTTTTTACATTCTCCTAAATTGCTATTTAATTCAATTTGGCAATTTTTTCTGCCTCTGGAAAAAGAGTTAATGCTTTCTGAATTTGATTATCAACACCCACCATTACACCAATGTATCCTTCTAAACCGAAGATCATATATGCAATTTGCGCTTTTAGGTGCGCCTTTAGGAAATCGAGATCCTTTGAATATTCTTTTTCATCGATTTTGACTTCCTTGGTCTCGATGAACTTTCTAAAATCTGCCATGAGTTCGTTCGAGATAATGTATTGGGATTTATAATTCTCATAATTCTTGCCGTACTTCGCTCGAAGAACAAACCCTGGACCTTCCATATAATTTTTACAGAAATCATAAAAAAGATTCCGCCGCCATACAGTTTGTACTAACCCGGTAACTTTCTCAGATTTGACAACATAGTCAGGAGTGATGCCGCCACCGCCAAGCACTGTGCGACCGCCGCCGGTTTTAAAAATAGGAATAGTTGTATCTGGTTTTGCGTTATGAGCTTGTTCGAGGCTGTCACCTTCTTGCCCGTTATGTTGGGATTCTTTTGCTGACTTTGCATCATTCTTATGTTCAAGATTATCGCCTTCTTGTTCATCACGCTGGAACGCTTCCAATTGGTATTCGTCTTTGTCTTTTCCTTGATACGATCGCTGAATCAACCGCCCACTTGGTGTATAATACCTTGCTATGGTTAATCGAAATGCCGAGCCATCCCGTAATTCTAACTGTCGCTGTACTAATCCTTTACCAAATGACGTTTCACCGACAATCAATCCACGATCCCAATCTTGAATTGCACCGGCTACGATTTCACTCGCGCTTGCCGATGCATTATTTATAAGAACAATAAGCGGTAGTTTTTCGTAAGCATCTCCGCTTTTTGCAGTGTAAGATTCCTCAAACTCCGGTTTTCGTGATTTTGTATAAACGATTCTATGCGGTTTATCGACTGGCCCGGCATCGAGAAATTGATCTGCCATACGAACTGCTTCTTCTAAATATCCTCCGCCATTATCACGCAAATCCAAAATCAGCTTGCTCATGCCTTCAGTTTTAAGTTTTTGTAATGCTTTCTCCATTTCCGTATGCGTCGTTTCTTTAAATTGATTCACGCGGATGTAACCGATATCTTTGGTAATCATTAGTGTTGCATCGACACTTGTAATAGCGATTTCATCACGTATGATGACAAACTCAAGAATTTCTTTAACGCTTGGACGAACTATGGAGATTTTTACTCTGGTTCCTTTCGGTCCACGAAGCGTATGCAATACTTGCAGGTCTGTCCATTTAATAGACGACGTATCGTTAATTTTAACGATACGGTCGTTGGAAAGCACTCCCATTCTTGCTGATGGTCCGCCTACAACAGGTTCTACTACTGTAATAGTGTCATTTAATATACGAAATTCAATTCCGACTCCTTCAAATTTGCCCTTGAAGTCCTCCTTCACTTTTTCAAGTTGTTTGGGCGGAATATAGACTGAATGCGGGTCAAGCGTGTTGAGCATCCCAACTATCGCTGCTTCTGTCAGCTTTCCGGTATCGACATCATCAACATATGACTTCTCCACAGCGCTTAGAACATCGCCATATTTTTTAATCTGTTCGTAAATATTATCGGCAGAAATTAAATTATTTATTTCCATTCCGGCAAAAATGCTAACGAGGACCAGCGCCGCAGTTGTTACTAAAGAAAACCTCTTTTTCATTACACTCTTCCTTATTAATAGCAGCATTGCATCTTGAATATATTTTCTTTGATTCGTCATTTTAGACGTTCATCCAATTACTATGATAAGGTACGTGAAATCAGCGCAAAATCAAAGACGGTCTAAACCGTAGTTCTTTCTAAAATACGAATACGTTTCCTAAGAGTTACTGGATTGTTAACAATTCTTTTAGATATGAGTTCCAAAGAAACTGAACGCGGTTGTATGAAATGTAAAATAATAGAGCCTTCCTTGTCTTTCATCGTGCATTTTTTTCTTACAAGCATTACTCTGGTTTCATTTGAGGAAAGAATATGACATCCCTTATTGAGTCTTGATTCGTCATCAACATATTCAATCGATCAATACCAATGCCTAGACCGGTTGTCGGCGGCATGCCGTATTCAAGTGCCCGAAGAAAATCTTCATCAAGCACCTGCGCCTCCTCATCTCCACGGGCACGAAGTTTCATTTGTTCTTCAAATCGAGCTCGCTGATCAATTGGGTCATTTAGTTCCGAAAACGCATTGCATAATTCCTTGCCATTGACAATTGCTTCGAAGCGCTCGACTAATCCAGGCTCTGACCTGTGTTTTTTTGCAAGCGGCGACATTTCAAGCGGATAATCCGTAATGAATGTCGGTTGAATTAAATGCGGCTCAACTCTCTCACTAAAAATTTCATCAATGATACCGCCAGCACCAATGCTTGGTTCTACTTCAATGTGAAGCTCTTTCGCAACAGTCCGTAGTTCATCCTCATTCTTTTTTCTTAAATCTTTATCGGTGTATTCTTTAATGGCATCGAACATTGTAATTCGTTTCCAGGGTGGAGTAAAATTAATTTCATGATTTCCTAATTTCACAGTAGGCACTCTATTGAGTGCAATTGCTATGTTTGAGACAAGTTCTTCCACTAAATTCATCATCCATCGGTAGTCGTGGTACGCAACATAGAGCTCCAACATTGTAAACTCCGGATTATGCGTTTTATCCATTCCTTCGTTGCGGAAGTCTTTAGAAATTTCATATACACCATCATAGCCACCGACAATTAATCGCTTCAGATAAAGTTCGTCTGCGATGCGCATATAAAGTTTCATATCCATCGCATTATGATGCGTGATAAATGGTCTAGCTGATGCACCACCATAAATTGGTTGGAGTACAGGCGTCTCCACTTCCAAATATCCACGCTCATCTAAGAATTTCCGAATTGCGCTAATCATCGTTGAGCGCTTTATAAAAACTTGTCGTACATCCTGATTAACAACAAGATCAAGATACCTTTGACGATAACGTAACTCTTTATCGGAAAATGGATCATAGATGGTTTTGTTTCCTTTCTCATCCACTTTTTCTTTGGCAATGGGAAGCGGTCTCAACGATTTTGAAAGAAGAATAAGTTCTGACCCGTGAATAGAAACTTCTCCCATCTTTGTTCGAAAAACAAAGCCTTTAACACCAATGATGTCGCCAATATCCATTAACTTAAAAGCATCGTAAGATATACCGATATCATCACGTCGTAAATAAATTTGGATTCGTCCTTGCGAATCTTGAATATGGCAAAACGAGGCTTTGCCCATCCGGCGGATAGACATAATTCGACCAGCAATTGATACCGTGCGCTTTGGTGCATCGTCCTTAAAATGATTAATGATTTCCTTAGAAAATGCATCTCGTATAAATTCATATGGATATGGATTTATGCCAAGCTTCGTCAGTTGTTGTAATTCTTCTTGCCGACGCAGCATAAGAACATTAATATCTTCATGTTCTAGTTCAATAGAATGAGGTTTTTTATCTTCAGTCATAATCAGTTCCGATAAACAAAAGTGTCCAGTTTAAATTAATATCTTCTCCCATTATAGAAGATTAAGCCGATCTGGATTGTATCGCCCGTACAATGCAGTTAATTCATAGAGCCGGTCTGCAGGTGCGGGTCCAACTTGTTCCCATGTGAAACGCCATTCCCAATTTCCTTCAATAGTGCCTGGAAAATTCATTCTTCCTTCACTTCCAAGTCCGATTACATCTTGAAATGGAATCACTGCCATATCCGCTGAAGATTGCAAAGCTAGCTTGATCAAATCCCAATTAATTTCATGTCCATCTGTTTTGCAATAACGTCGTACGAAATCTCGCTCGTGCTCCGTCGCTTTTTCATACCAGCCACAAGTTGTATCATTATCATGCGTGCCAGTATAAACCACACAGTTCTTTTCATATTGGTGTGGAAGAAAAGCATTTTCCGGGCCATCAGCAAATGCGAACTGCAAAACTTTCATTCCAGGAAAATGTAATTTTTCACGAAGTGCATTCACTTCTGGCGTCATAATTCCAAGATCTTCGGCAATAATCGGCAGTGTACCAAGTTCCGCTTTCACAGTTTTGAAAAAATCTAGACCCGGTGCCTTTATCCATCGACCGATTTTCGCTGTCTCTTCTTTCTCCGGAATTTCCCAATACGACTCAAATCCTCGAAAGTGATCAATACGAAGAATATCGAACATCTCAAACGTTCTACGAAACCGATGAATCCACCATCTATAGTCGTCCTGTTTCATTATATCCCAACGATATAATGGGTTACCCCATCGTTGTCCCGTTTCACTAAAATAATCCGGTGGAACACCGGCAATAACATTAGGCACACCATTTTCATCTAAATCGAACATTTCTGGATGTGACCAGACGTCAGCGCTGTGTTGTGAAACGAAAATTGGAATATCTCCAACAAGTTTGATGTCATGTGCTTGCGCATACGACTTTAATTTTTTCCATTGACGATCAAAGCACCATTGTGCAAATTTATATAACTCTACGTGCTCCCGCAATTCTTGTGATGCTTTCTTCAAAGCATTTGAATCGCGTTTTGCTATATCATGATCCCAATTAGTCCACTCTTCGCCATCATATTTATAATTCAATGCTTGAAAGAGCGCATAATCATCCAACCATGATTGTTCAGTTGAACAATACGTTTTATATTGTTTTTGACTTTCTAAATTCCCTTGCTTAAAAAACCCTTCAGATGCCATCTGAAGTATGTTTATTCGATATGGTATAACTTCTAAATAATTAATACAATTACGTGACTTATCTTGAGTATAATCAAGTTCGTTTTTCGTTAACCAGCCGCAGTCGACTAATTCATATAAATCTATAAGAATTGGATTACCTGCAAATGCTGAAAAAGACATATAAGGAGAATTCGCCAGGCCAATTGGACCCATTGGGAGCATTTGCCAAAGCGATTGACCTGCCTTTGACAACCAATCGATAAAGTGATAAGATGATGCGCCGAGGTCTCCAGAACCAAAAGGACCTGGTAATGATGTTGGATGCAAAAGAATTCCGCTATTACGAGTAAATCTCATCGATCTCTTTTCTGCTTGTAGAGCCGGCAAGTTTTTTCAAGTAGTTGACTTCGCTTCGATTCAAAAATCGCCAATTTCCACGAGGAAGTCCAAGCGGTGTAAGTCCAGCAAAAGACACACGGTCGAGTTGCCGAACATCATACCCAATGACCTCAAATATTCTTCGGATCTCACGGTTTCTTCCTTCATGCAAAGCAAGAAGTATTTTTTTTCGCTTAGAACCATCAATAATTTCAGCAGATTGTACTTTTGCTAAACCGTCTTCGAGCCGGACACCTTTTCGCAGTTTCCTCAAATCTTCATCACTAACTTGACGATCGAGCGTAACACGGTATAATTTTTCAATTTCAAATTTTGGGTGGATTAACGCATTTGCCAGATCGCCATCATTCGTAAAGAGCAGAACACCTGTTGTATTTCTATCTAATCTTCCGACAGGATAAATGCGTTGTTTGACATGGACATACTTCATAACGGTGGTGCGCCCCTTTTCGTCACTCATCGTCGTAATAGTATCTTTTGGTTTGTTGAAGATAATATATACAAGCTTCTCTTCAAGATTCACCAATTCGCCTTGAACAGAAATCTTGTCTTTACCAACTTGGACCTGGACACCTAATTCTTTAACCAATTTGCCATTGATTTTCACCGCACCTGAAAGAATTAATTCATCGTTTTTTCGGCGTGAACCAATTCCCGCCATTGCAAGATATCGATTCAAGCGAACAGTTTCTTGATGAACCCCTGAATCTTTTCTCGCCATACCTTCCAGCGCTTTTGCACCTGTTCCTTTGGGGGTTGTGGCTTCCCTGCTTCCGAAGTGTTTTGGTCGTCGTCTTGAATTAATTCTTCTGTCGTTGATAACATTTCTCCACTTTGTATTCCTATTTCCGGTGTTCTTTTTGGTCCACTATTGACGTCTGTAATTTCAGCTTGTTTCTTTTCATCTGCTACTTTATCAATAGGTAACTGTTGCCCTGCTGGAGTATTTTCCGGAGTGAACTCAATCTTTTCTTGTCCTGCTTCTTCCAACGCTTTTCGTTCTTCAATAGGCATTATCCTTATTTCACGTGTTCTTTTGTAGGGAACGATTTCAACACCTTTTTCGTCAAGTTCCGGTTTCTTTTTCGGAATGTGCGGTAAGCGTGATTTAAAGTCTTCTTGATCTTTTCGCGCCTGCTCAGCTCCGGCTTGAGCTTCCAACATTCTTCGTTCCGTTTCAAATTGGCTTTCCCCAAGAATTTCTTCGATCTCTCTAGGCCTGGGCAGATCTGTAATATCGTTCAATCCAAAATGTTTCAGAAACTCCCTTGTCGTTCCATATAAAAGCGGACGTCCGACACTTTCAGCTCGTCCTGTTATTGCAAGTAATTCTTTTTCCAGCAAAGCTTTGAGGACATAATCACAATTTACACCACGAATTTTTTCAACTTCTGCTTTTGTAATCGGCTGTTTATAGGCCACGATCGCTAACGTTTCAACGCCAGATTGGGAAAGTTTCCTTCGCCCTTGCTCCTTGTAGAGTTTTCCAAGCCATTCAGCATACTCTGACAACGTAGCAAATTGATATCCACCAGCAATTTGCACAATGCGATATGGTCGATCCTGCTTTGTGTATTCCTTATTCAGATCTGTTATGATTTGTCGAATAACTTCCGGCTCTATATGCCTTGATTCATCACTTCGTACGTTCTCATCTTGATAGATAGAACGAATCTGGTTAATAGAAAGCGGTTCCTTTGCGGCAAAGATTAATGCCTCAACTAACGCTTTGAACGTAGTTGGAACCTTCAGCTCAATTTTTTCTATGGTCGTTTGTTCTTCTATCAATTCACATTTCTCATTATCGAAAGATCACCGAATGGTTGCAATTGTCTGATGATTATTTTCTTTGCCCGTATTACTTCTAACAAGGCAAGAAATGTTACTACAATGCGAATTCGTTCGGTAAAGTTTTTAATTAAATCGTAGAAAGTTGCCTCAGAACGCCGTGAAAAGAATTCTTCGATATAGATCATTTGTTCTTCGACGGTCACATTGATTTTTTCAATTTCATGGACGAATTTTTTCGGCATTCGATCCATTGCAAATTTGAATGATGCAATCAAATCGAAAAATGTTACATCGCGGATCATATCTTCTCCCGTTTCTTCTTCGACTACATGTTCATCAGCAGAATGATAACCACGGTAGTGCACTTTCATTTGTTCTTCTTCAAGATTCTTCATTTGCAAGGACATTTCCTTGAAACGCTTATATTCCACCAAACGCTGAACTAAGTTTGCACGCGGGTCAAGTTCTTCTTCATCGCCCTGTTCCGGCGGTAAAAGCATTTTAACTTTTATCTGCATCAGCTCAGCAGCCATTACCAAAAATTCACCCGCGATTTCTAAATCAAATTGCTGCAAGAAATGCATGTAATCTAAGAATTCTCTCGTAATACTCGCTATCGGAATGTCATAGATATCTAGTTCATCTCGTTTGATGAAGAATAACAGGAGATCCAGTGGGCCTTCAAAATCATTTAGTTTAATAGTGTACATCTGAATTACCCAAGTTTCATCGCTTCATGGACTTCTGTCATAGTCTGCTTTGCAACTGCTTTAGCACGTTGTTCGCCATCAGCAAGAATGTTCTTTACATCATCCATATGCGCTTCGTAATATGATCTCTTCTCGTAACTCGGTGCAAGTGTCTCTATAATTTTTTTCGCACAATTCATTTTGCAATCCACACATCCAAGTTTACCGCTTTCACAGTTAGAACGAATTTCGGTCACTTGAGTTGGATTAAATTTATTATGATAGGCAAAAATCAAACATATATCAGGATGGCCAGGATCGCCTTTACGAACTTTTTGAGGATCAGTCACAGCTGTCTTTAGCTTTTTCATGATAACTTCTGGCGAATCTGAAAGAAGAATTGTATTTCCAATCGACTTGCTCATTCGTTTTCCATCTAAACCGGGCAAGCGAGCGAACTTCGTAATTTTTCCTTCCGGTTCAGGAAACATCGGAGCATATTGAGCATTAAAGCGTCTTGCAAGTTCGCGCGTAATTTCAATATGCGGCAATTGATCTTCACCGACAGGCACTAAATTGCCTTTGTAAAGTAAAATATCTGCCGCTTGCAGTACCGGATAGCCGAGATGACCATAAACAACGCTGTCCATTTCAAGATCGCGGACTTGTTCCTTCAACGTTGGGTTTCGTTCAAGCCGCGAAGTAGTAATGAGCATAGAAAAAAGGAGATGCAGCTCTGAGTGTTCTTTGATTTGCGATTGACGGAACATCGGGCTTTGCACCGGATCAAGCCCGGCAGCAAGCCAATCGATTAGCATATAAATGGAGTTATCATAAATTTCGGACGTATCGGGATTGGTTGTCAACGCATGATAATCGGCAATGAGATGATAATTCTGATATTCACCTTGCATTGCTACCCAATTCTCCAATGCGCCTGTAAGATGGCCAAGGTGTAATTTTCCCGTTGGGCGCATGCCGCTTAGGATGATTTTTTTCTTTTGATTCAAAAGAACAATAATTCCTTTCGGTGCAAATAACTTTTAGTAATTAACTACCAGCTAAAAGCTAACGGCTATCCTTCAATTCATAAACAAATATGGTTTCCAATGGTCATCTACTGTACCGACAAAGTGCCGTATAAACATTACGTGATTGGGACGAATAGGTTTGCGCAGAAGTTTCATTTGTGCTTCATGCAATGTTCGATCCCCTTTTTTGTTGTTGCAGGAAACACAAGCGGCAACAAGATTTTCCCAGGTATCTGGACCACCCTTCGCCTTCGGAACAACATGATCTACAGTGAGCATTGATTCAGTTTTCCCGCAATACTGACATAAATGTCCATCACGGCGTAATATGTTTTTATGGGAAAGGACAATTTTCTTATATGGTAACCGAATATAAACAGAGAGGCGAACGATACTTGGATAAGGCATCGATGTATAGACAGAACGCAATTTTTTACCATCACATGCTGCAATCAATT
>Ga0187861_10004968_pt1 | contig 10865 bp, 6 predicted proteins | sample June2016WEW_10_1_3_FD_132986 | JGI IMG/M metagenome (GOLD analysis project Ga0187861, IMG submission 132986) | Peatland microbial communities from SPRUCE experiment site at the Marcell Experimental Forest, Minnesota, USA - June2016WEW_10_100 | ecosystem: Environmental > Terrestrial > Soil >...
GAGCCCGTATTGCAGGACCGTGCCGCGCTGCAGGCCGAACTGCCCGCACTCCTCCGCCACGCCGACATGCAGGTTCGCGACCGCGTCCTGGAAATGGCGCTGGCGAGCGAAGACGGACTGGGCGTGGAAGCCCTTGTGGACGTGTTGCGGGCGGAAGGCGATGCCGAGCGCTGCAAGGTCTGGATCCAGACTCTCGCGCGCCTGCGCGACCCGGCGGGAGAACAAGCGTTGCTGGACGAGTTGAGCAGGGCGGCCAACGCCTCGCCGCCCAATGAAGCCTTGGTGCTGCCGCTGCTGGAAGCCCTGAGCGCCCTTGGGCACCGGGGCGTCATTGACACGGCCGTCCTGCTGCTGCGCCACCACGGCGCGCCCCTCTCCAAGAACGTGCTTATGGCGGCCGTAAAGGCCTTGGCGCCGTTCTACCGGGACCCCGTGGTCGCCGAAGAGTTGGAGCGTATGCGCAAGGACAAGGACCCCGACATTGCGCGCTTGGCCTTGGTGTGTCTGCGCGGCATCGTCGCTGCACAACAGCAGCCCGTACCGCTCCCACCGTTCCCGCAGGCGCCGGAGGCCGCTGGCAAAGCGCCGGAACCGGTCCCGCCTCGAAAGGCCAGCCGCGGGTTTGAATTCCTGGAAGCCAGCGAGCAGGTTGCAGAGCACTTCAAGCCGGGAGCAAACATCGGGGGCCTGGCGCGAGGCGAAGCGCCCTTGGGCGTGTCCGCTTCGGCTCAAAACCCATTCGCGGGAACGTTGGCCGCGGGCGCATCGCCACCGGCAGGCGAGCCCGCTCTGGAGGGGCTCTCGCCCTCCGTTGAAGGCCTGCTTGAGAACTTCGGATTAGTAGCCACCGTGCGCATGGTTGGCGCCAGGGACGGCGTCTTGAGGATCAATTCCGCCGCCGGCGAGGGGCGAGTCTACATCCAGGAGCGCAAGATCATAGACGCGGTCTTTGCGGCCGAACGCGGTCTTGCGGCACTGGCTGCCATGCAGGTGCTGCAGCAAGCACATTTTGCTTATTTCCCCATGGAACTCTCACTGCCCCCAATCCTGGACCTGGGGATAAGCGGCTTGCAGGAGGTGCTGAAACAGCAACAGAATTGAAAATTGAAAACTGAAAATTGCAAATCTGGCCTGCGCGCGCGTTGCCAGGACATTTTCTCCCGATCCATCGGGATTCAATTTGCAGTTCTTTTTGTTCTCCGGCTACAGGCTCCAGCCTTTGCGGTATTCGCGCCGGACATACTGGCTCGCCTCGGGCGCATTCGTGGCCTTCATGTTGGGGCCGTCCCATTCCAGGCGCTTGCCCGCGCGAATGGCCACGTTGCCCGCGAGGACCGCTTCGGCCAGCGGGCCGGCGAAATCGAAGTTCGAGCAGGCCGGCCGGCCACCCTTGCAGGCGATGAACCAGTCCTGATGATGGTCGCCGCCGGGAACGCGGGGGAGGGTCTTCTCGGGCAGCTTGAACTCCTTCATTTTTGCCTCGGGGATGATGCGCGGGTTGCCATCGTAGATCATCTTCCCTTTGTCGCCGACAAGCAGCGTGCCGTTGTCGCCCCACTGGCGGTCCCGCTCGAGTTCTTCCGGACGAGGCGGGAGTTTGCCGCCGTCGTACCAGACTAATTTCACAGGCGCCATGTCTCCGCGCGCAGGGAATTCGTAGCGGATGATGGACCAGTTCGGCCCGCTTTCCGGGAAGTTGCCGGAGGTCTCCGCTTCAATCGCCGTGGGATACCCCAGCTTGAGCGCCATGAAGATCGGCGCCATGGCGTGGCAGCCAATGTCGCCCAGCGCGCAGGTGCCGAAATCCCACCAGCCGCGCCACGCGAAGGAATGCAGATGGTCATGGTAATCACGGTAGGGCGCGGGGCCGATCCACTGATCCCACTCCAGGTTCCCCGGCACGGGCTTGTTTGCGGGACGCTCGTTGAACCCCTGCGGCCACCAGCCGCCAGGCAACCACACCCTCTGTGCCGGCGTGGCGTCCCCTGCTTTCTTCTTCTCGTCCCACCTGCCCGGCCGGTCTGTCCAGATATGCACTTCGGTGACCTTGCCAATGGCGCCCGCGGCGATCCATTCGGTCAGGAGGCGCGGGCCTTCCGTCGAAAGCCCTTGGTTGCCCATCTGTGTCGCGACCTTGGCGTTGCGGGCGGCTTCAGCCACCTGGCGGGCCTCCCACACCGAGTGCGTCAGCGGTTTCTCGCAGTAGACATGCTTGCCGAGTTTCAAGGCGGCCATAGTGGCAAAGGCATGATGATGGTCCGGCGTCGCCACAAAGACGGCGTCTATCTCCTTGGCCACTTCGTCGAGCATCTTGCGGTAGTCGGTGTAGGTCTTGGCCTTGGGGTGCTTCTTGGCCTGGCCTTCGAGGCGGCCCTTGTCCACGTCGCACATCGCCACCAGATTCTGGCCCGCAGCGGCATCCACGTGGGCCCCCGCACGGCCTCCCACCCCGACGCAGGCGATGTTGAGCTTGTCGCTGGGTGCTTTGCCTGGTTCTCCACCCAGCACGTGCGGCGGGACGATGGTCACGGCGAAAGCCGCTCCAGCCGCCCTGCCCAGGAATTTCCGGCGCGAAATCTGTTGGCGATTCATGTGGGTCCCTTCCTCTCTTGAAGCAGTGTTCGAGCCAGCCTGCTGCTCTTGCATACACCGGCTATGGGAAGAATGGGAAGAATGGGAGCAATGCAGCCGCAGTCCGAAATCCGCAATCTAAAATTCAAACGGCCGAAAGCCCTTTGCGTCATCCACCATTCCGCCGGGCGTATCGCACCAGGCGGGCAAGGCGATCAGCCGGCGGCCGTCGCCAAGGTCGTGGGCCTGCTCGTCGTGGAGGTGGCCGCAGACGAGCACCTGGCAGTCATGGTTTTCACAACGCCGGCGTGCAGCCACGAGATCGAGTTGCATGGTTGCGGCGGGCTTGGCGGCCTTGTCTGCGGCGGTGCGCCGGCGCAGCCGCTCGATCAACTTGCGCGCGCACGCCCAGGGCATCAACCAGAAGAGGCAGCGCACCGGCCAACTGCGCACTATGCCGCGGAAGCGCAGGTAGCGCCGGTCGCCCGTACACAACAGGTCGCCGTGCTCCAGCCAGGCCCGGCGCGTGTCGTGCAGCGTCGCGATCTCACCGTCGCCCAGGACGGTCGCGCCGAAACGCCGCCGCACGTACGCGCCATAAGCAAAATCGCGGTTGCCGTAGAGGAGGTGAATCTTCACGCCAGCTTCCCAGGCCGCCGCCAAGGCCAGCAAGTCCGTGCGGTAGATCAGGAAAAGCTGGGCGCGGTACTCGTACCAGAACTCGAAGAGGTCGCCCAGGACGTACAGTTCCACAGGCATGGCCTGCGCTTCCGCCGCGAGATGCTTGAGGAACTCCCGGAACTTCAGCGCCCGCGGCGTGTCCTGGCCGTCGAGGTGCAGGTCGCTAATAAAATAGCGCCGCGCGGGGGTGTTGGGAGGGTACGGCGGCGGTTGGGCAGCGGCTTCGGAATTCACTGTGTTCGCTCCTTCTCATCGCAGAGGAAGCAGCGCGCCGTATGGGTTGCGGAGATAGGGTAAGGCTCGGGGTAGGCGCCGCGGCAACGCGGCATCACGTACGGGCAGCGGGGATGAAAATGGCAGCCTAGAGGAGGGTTGACGGGCGAAGGCACATCGCCGGCCAGGCGAATCTTCTCCACGCGGGTCTGGGGATCAATCTGCGGCACCGCCTGGAGGAGCGCACGGGTGTAAGGGTGCTTGGGGGCGCCGAGCACTTCCTCGGTTTTGCCCTGCTCAACGATGCGCCCCAAGTACATCACGGCCACTTCGTCAGCCAGGTACTCGACCACGCCGAGGTTGTGCGTGATGAACAGATAGGTCAACCCCAATTCCGTCTGAAGTTTCTCCAGCAGGTTGATGATCTGCGCCTGGATGGACACGTCGAGCGCGCTGGTGGCTTCATCGCACACGATGAACCGCGGCTCGACCGCCAGGCAGCGGGCGATGCCAATCCGCTGCCGCTGCCCCCCGGAAAACTCATGCGGGTAGCGGTAGAGCATTTCCGGGTCCAGGCCCACCAGCGCCAGGATCTGCTTGGCGCGCTCCTCGCGCTCATGCCGGCTTTTGCCCAGGCCCAGTGCGGCCATGCCTTCCGTGACGATTTCAGCGACCATCATGCGCGGATTGAGCGCGGAATAGGGGTCCTGGAAGATGACCTGGAGCAACTGCCGGTAGGGGCGCAACTCATCGCGGCCCAGGGCGGCCAGATCCACCCAGGCCGGTTCCGCCCTCCCCCTGCCCCCTCCCGCAAGGGGAAGGGAAACAGATTTGCTTTTAGCAAAGAGCACGCGCCCGGCAGTGGGACGAATGAGCTGCAGGAGTGCCTTGCCCAGTGTCGTCTTGCCGCAGCCGGACTCGCCGACCAAGGCCAGCGTCTCCCCGCGCTTGATGATCAAATCCACGCCGTCCACGGCCTTCACATGCCCCACGGTCGCCCGGAATACACCCTTGCGAATGGGGAAATGGACCTTCAGGCCCTCCAAGCGGATTAGTTCGTCCGGCGCAATCTGCCCCGGCACGCGCGGACGCGGCGCAGGCGGCACGCGCAGTTCCTCCGGCCGCAGCTTGCGTCCTTGAAGTTGCTCATCGTACAGCACACACGCGGCGCTGTGCGGGGACATGACCCGATTTCGGTCGTTTGAAATCGGGATCGTGTCCCCGGAAACTTCTCCGGCAGGCTGGGAAGCCTGCTCCACAAGGTCCTCAATGGGCAGCAGTTGCGGATCAATCGTGACGCAGCGCGGCTGGCGCCAGGGGCAGCGCGCCGCGAAGCGGCAGCCCGGCGGGTACTTGTCCGCAGCGGGCACGCGCCCCTCAATCGTCTGCAAGGCGTGCTCACGCCGGCTGCGCGAGGGCAGCGACTGGAGCAGCCTGACCGTGTAGGGATGCGCCGGGCGGCGCAGAATCTGATCGCGCGAGCCGGACTCGACAATGCGCCCGGCGTACATCACGCCCACGCGCTGCGCGGTCTCCGCCACCACCGCCAGGTCGTGGGTGATCAGCAGCACGGCGGTCCCTTTGCTTTTTTGCAGCGTGCGGATCAGCTCCAGAATCTGCGCCTGGATCGTAACGTCGAGGGCCGTGGTCGGTTCGTCGGCGATCAACAGGCCCGGCTCGCAGGCCATAGCCATCGCAATCATGACACGCTGTTTCATGCCGCCTGAAAGCTGATGCGGGTATTCGTCAAAACGCTGCTCGGGGTCGGGGATGTTCACCTGCCCCAGCAAGGCAATGGCCTTGCGGCGCGCCTCGCTGCGCGAAAGCCCTTGGTGCCGGCGCAAAGGTTCCATAAGCTGGTAGCCGGCCGTCAGCACGGGGTTGAGCGAGGTCATGGGTTCCTGGAAAATCATGGAGATTTCCCGGCCGCGCAGCTCGCGTTTCTTCGCCTCCGGCAGCCGCAGAATATCCACCCCTTTGTACTCGATGGCGCCGCCCGCGTGGAAGCCGGACGGCTGCGGCACCAGTTGGATGATCGAAAGCGCGGTCACGCTCTTCCCGCAGCCGGACTCGCCGACCAGGCTGAACGTCTCGCCTTCGTGAATCTCGAAAGAGACCCCGTCCACGGCCCGCGCCGGGGCCTGCGGATTGCCGAAATAGGTCTTCAGATCTCGTACACGCAGCAGCATCGTTTCAACCGCCTTTTTGAAACCACAGATTAACACAGATGAACACAGATAGACTCAGGGGAAAAGGGGTTTCTTTATTATCTGTGTTCATCTGTGTCTATCTGTGGTCAAACTCTTAACCGCGGGTCCAAGGCATCCCGCACGGCGTCGCCAAACAAGTTCGCCGGCAGCACCAGCCCCACCATGAAAAGGAACGCGGCCAGGAGGTTCCACCAGACCACGGGGTCGCGGGCCAGTTCGAGCCGCGATTGGTTGATCATGTTGCCCCAGGACTGCATCGCGGGATCCACGCCGATGCCGATGTAGGCCAGCACCGCCTCGGCCAGCACCAGGCCGCTGAAGCGCAGCACGACGGAAATCAACACGATGTGCATGAGGTTGGGGACCAGGTGGCGCGCCATGACCCGCGCGCGGCTGACCCCGAACGCGTCCGCAGCCTGCACGTATTCCAGTTCGCGCAGCTTGAGCACCTCGGCGCGAATCAGGCGGCACAAGCCGGTCCACGAGGTGATGCCCATAATGATGCACAGCGCCACGAGCCTGTAGTCGGCGGCGATGACCGTGTCCTGCTCGGCCGCGGGCAGCCGCGCCAGCCAGCTCTGCAGGATCAGCATGACGGCGGCGATGAGGAGGATGTCCGGGATGGAAGACAGCGTGGTGTAAACGTATTGGATCAGGTCGTCAATCTTGCCGCCAAAGTAGCCCGCCAGCACGCCGAAGAGGATGGCAAAGGGCGTGACGATCAGCGTCGTCAGGGTGCCGATAATCAGGCCGGTGCGCACACTCTTGAGCGCCGCCAGAAACACGTCCTGCCCCGTCTTGTCGGTGCCCAGGATGTGATAGCCGCCGTCAGCGCTGAGCGTGAGCGCCTCCGCCAGCAGCAGGCACACCACCCCAAGGAAACCCGCTCCCCAGTATAGTGCCGTCTGGCGCCGCCGGAGGCGTTCCGACCAATGGGCGCCCAGGGCCACGAGGCCAAAGAGCAGCACTGCGCTGCCCAATCCCCAACCCAGTCCGGCCAACGCCCGCCGGCGAATATCCGGCGCGGCTTCCTGTTCGGGGTCGGCCAGTCCCGTGGCAGCGCACTCCAGCCGCGGATACTCGCTGACCTGCACGCCGCCGCGGCTCACGTTCACCCGCGAGAAGGAATGCGTGGCGAAAGGCGCCGAGTAGGTAGTTTCGGTGCGCTCCGCCAGCGGCTTGCCGAGGATGTCGAGCACACTGACGATGCGGCCTTCGGTGGAACGGTAGTGAATCGTATCCAACAGGCCAATGACCGTGTAGAGGCAGAGTACGCCGAAGCTGAGCATGGCCACGCGGTTGGCGGCCACCTGCCGCAGCGCCACGCGCCAATACTCGCGGCGCAGCGCCGACCACAACCAGCAGGCCCCGCCCAGCAACAAGGCCAGAACCAGGATGTCGCTCCACAGAAAGACGAGCGTGAACGCCACTGTGTTACTCCAACCGCACCCGCGGATCAAAGAGCGTGTAACTGATGTCCGTCAGCACCAGGCCGACGATGTACAGGAACGAACCCAGGCTCACCATCGCCTGCACGACGGCAAAATCCTGGCGCTGGAGCGCGTCTATCGTGAACGAACCCATCCCCGGAATGGCGAAAAAGGATTCCAGCAGCAGGTCACCGGTGAAGAGCAGAGGCAGTCCCGCGACGAGGCCCGTGAGGATCGGCAGCATGGCGTTCTTCAGCGCATGGATAAAGAGGACCCGGCGTTCGGGCATGCCCTTGGCGCGCGCGGTGCGCACGTAATCCTTGTTGATCTCTTCCAGGAAGATGGTGCGGTTGAAGCGCACGCCGCTGCCGATGCCGGAGACGACCATGATGGCCGCCGGCAGCGCGAGGAACTTCACCGAGTCCACCCCGTAATCGTAGCCCGAGATAGGCACCAGGCAGAGCAGCTTGCTGAACACAACCTGGCCGCCCATGATGTAGAAAAGGCCGGAGATGGACATCAGGATCACGCACAGCACCACGCCCCAGCGGTCCAGGTAAGTGCCGCGGTAGAAGGCGGACAGCATCGAGAAGAAGACGTCAACCAGCAGGCCCAGGATCAGGATGGGAATGGCGAGCGCCAGGCTGGGCCACATGCGGTTGTAGATTTCTTCCGCGATGTCTTTCCCGTCATCGGACTTGCCGTAGGAGAAGCAGAGCATCCTGATGGAGCGCTGGTAGAAGATCGTCTGGGTGAAGCGGGACGAGAACGAGATGGGCCCCTGGTAAGCGAGCAGCACGCGGTTTGCCGGCGCAGGCTCCGCGACCTTCAACTCAATCGCCAACTTTGGTTCTTCCGTTCCCCCTCCCCTTGCGGGAGGGGGCAAGGGGAGGGCTTCGATCCTGAAACGAAACCGGCGCGCCGCTGTGCTCGCCGGCAGTGTGAGTGTCCCTTGAGCATCGAACTCCGGCGGGAGGACGAGGCGCTGGGGCTCGGAGCACTTTACCCGCACGGTCCGTTCCTGGGCCTCCTTGGCAGCCTGGGGGGCCTCCACAACCAGTTCGTATTCCCCGGGGCCTGCAGTGCGGCACTCAGTCTTGTTCTCTTGCTCGTCAGCCGTCAGCGAGGCGATACGCTCCCAGCCGGAATTGTAGAAGTAGGGCAGGTGCAGCGAGTGCTGGCGTTTCCAGGCGTCAATCTGGTCCGGGGTGACGCGCTTCCTGCCGCAGTGCTCGCGGGCCATGTCGTCGGGAGAATTGACGAAGAAGAAGAGCGCAAAGACGATCACGTTCACACCCACCAGCGTGGGTATGGCGTACAAGCAGCGCCGGATGATGTAGGCCGTCACCTGGGCGCGCCTCCTTGAGCGCTGCCCGCCGGCCCTGTCTGCGGCGTGCGCTCTCTTCTATACATCACCAGCACCGCGGGAATGGTGCCCAGGATGAAGAGCGCCAGCGCGGCCCAGAGCGGCCAGACGACCGGCCGGTTCCATTCCTCGCGGCGCTGCTCGCGCAACCGCGGCTCAACCCACCTGTACTTCAGCGAATTGTTGCCGATCGGCATGGGCTTGGCATTCCTGAGCCATTCGTGGTACAGGCCATACTCGACAGGGAAATAGCCCCAGATCCAAGGCGCGTCCTCGCGCGCGATGGCCAGCATCTCCCGGATCAGCGCGGCGCGCTGCGGAGAATCGCTCATGTTCTCCATCTTCTTGAACAGGGCGTTGAAACGCGGGTTGTCGTAGTTGGCCGTGTTTTCCATCTGCGACTTCGCCTTGGAGTTGGGTCCGTAAAGCAGGAAGAGAAAGTTCTCCGGGTCGGGATAATCGGCCATCCAACCCCAAAAGAGGAGCTGAAAATTCCCCTTGAGCGCTTTGTCCTGGAAACGGTTGTAGTCGCTGGAGCGGATCTGCAACTGCACGTTTATGGCCGCGAACTGCTTGCGCAGCCAGTCCAGGCGGGCCTTTGTTTCGGGTCCGCTCATAGCGGTATCGAAGAAGACCACCAGCGCGTTGCCGCTGCCGTCGCGGCCCTCGGGGTAGCCCGCCTGGGCGAGCAGTTTGCGCGCCACGTCCAGACTCTTGCGGCGTGGCTGGCCCGCAGTTTCGTCCCAGTCGTAGACCACAGGATTGAGGCCCTCCCTGCCATCCTGGTAGCCGAAGAGGCCCGGCGGGACCGGTCCCTGCGCCGGGAGGCCGCGCCCGTTCTCGAAAATCTGGATGTATTCCTCCTGGTTGAGCGCGATCGAGAGCGCCTGGCGCAGCCAGCGCTTCTTCTCATCGTAGCCCCCCACGACGTCGTCGAGCATGTTGAAGGCGTAGAAATAGTTGGAGAGGCCGACCGTGGTTTCGAGGCGGATGTGTTTGGCGCGCAAGTCTTCAGTTACGCCCACCGCCCCTGCCGTGGTCATGTGCACGGCCTGATCGAAGACGTCGGAGACTATGACCGAGTTGTCGTAGTAGCCTTGCAGAAACTTGGCCCAGCGCGGCACGTCTTCCTTCTCCAGTACGTAGACGGCTTCATCCAGGAACGGCAGCGGCCGGCCGCGGTCGGCGAGCAAGCCGGCCTGTTCGTCCTCCGGGCTGCCCTCCGCCGGGTAGGTCTCCATGTGGAAGTTCGGATTGCGGCGCAGCACCATGCGGAAGTGGGGAATGTTGACCGCGAGCACGTATGGCCCGGAACCGACCGGGAAGCGGTCGAGAGCGATGTTCTGGGCCGTGGCGGCCGGCTGCGTGTAGAAGCGGTCGGCCTCCCAGGGCACCGGCGTGAAGAAGGGCATGGCCAGCCAGTAGCTGAACTGCGGGTACTTCCGGGTCAGCGTGATGCGATATGTAAGGCTGTCAATGACTTGCGCGCCGGGCAGGTTGTATTTGCGCATGTCCAGATAGATAGGTTTGGCGCGCTCGTCGGCCTCCTGGTTGTAGAAGACGTCGCCGGCCTTGCGGCGTTCTTCACGCACGCGGGCCAGCTCCGCCGCCAGCGTGGCCCGGAAGTCTTCAAAGCCTTCGATACAGGTGCCCAGCACGCTGGCTATGGGGCACTCCAACCCCGGATGCGCCAGGCGCTTGATCTGGTACACGTAATCTTCAGCTCGCACTTCGCGGGAGGACGGAGGAAGGCTTTCGGCCACAGTCTGCCCTGTCTTGAAGAGAAGCTCGTCGGGATGGGAGATTGCAGGGAAGGACTGGCGGGGGCCAAGGTGCCAACGGTAATCGCCGCTGGGCGACTTGGTGAAGCAGGGGTGCTCTTGGTACTTGATTCCGGGCTTCAAGCGGATTTCGTATACGGCTTTGGCCACGCTTTCCGCGGGCGGATCGCCAGGGAGGAGTTGCCCGTCCTTGTCGTACAACTTCGGCTCAGGCACCGCTGCGGCTGTCAGCGGCACCAGCACGTAGGGCCGCTTCAGGTAATGGTATTGCACTGCCGGCTCAAGAATCTGGTTGAGGAACGTGTAGGCTCCCTCTTCATAGGAGATCGCCGGATCGAGGTGCTTAGGCTCTTCGTGGAAGGTGTCGTAGTAGATGTTCTGGCCGCGCTCCTCCTGCCGGTAAGGGCAGTTGGTGAAACAGGCCGGCAGGAACAAGAGCAGGCTGAGTGCCACGGCCATGCGGTTGCTGAAGCGCCACATAGGGCGCATACAGTAAGACCTGGAGCGCGGTTTGGCAAATCGCAACCGATCAGTCTCCGAGCCGCGCGCGTAAGCAAGCGGCAATGTCCGCTCCCTCACGGTCGCGGCTCGGACTGAAGGGCCACGACAAATC
>Ga0187861_10004970_pt1 | contig 10861 bp, 3 predicted proteins | sample June2016WEW_10_1_3_FD_132986 | JGI IMG/M metagenome (GOLD analysis project Ga0187861, IMG submission 132986) | Peatland microbial communities from SPRUCE experiment site at the Marcell Experimental Forest, Minnesota, USA - June2016WEW_10_100 | ecosystem: Environmental > Terrestrial > Soil >...
GGCCCAGCACCTTGGCCACGGGAACGGGAGGAACCTCGGCCAACGGCGCGGGCTGCAGCGACACCAATTCCGCGGGCAGGTCTTTGGGATCGTGGGGAGCGCCGGCGTCCCCGCCGGCAGTCCGTGGCGCCGCGCCAAGAGGGGCTCCCTTGTCCACGTTCACAACTTCTGCGACGGGACCGGCATCCTGCCGTTGCGTTTCTGCCCCGCCCGCGGGGGCCCCGGCACGGAGCACCGGCGTCTCTTCGTCGCGCGCGGCGCCCAGATCGCCAACCCTGTTGGCACAGCCCGTCAGCCCGGCGCAAAGCAACCCAGTCAAGGCTACGCGCGCGAGTGTACGCGATCTCCTCATCGGCCTGGCCGTCCTTTCTCTTCGAACTGATGGTGGCTGGTAGGACAGGCTTCCAGCCTGTCCCCCGCGGCCCCCACCGAATCCCGATCCCTCGGGACTGTGCTGTCCGCCAAGCAGAGATTCCGCCCCCCTCGGCTCGGAGTCAGACAACCCTGACACCCTCCTGACACCTGTGCAGCGGTCCTCAGACGACATGGCTCCGCAAGTATGTCAGGTCACTGGCTTGCAACGAGTCAGCCTACGAACCTTTTCCCCTGCGTCAAGTGCAAGCGCAGATATTACTTGCGTTTTTTGTAACCGTTCAGTTTCAACCCGGTCCTCCGCGCCTCCGCGGGGGAGGATGGGAAGAAGGGGAAGAATGGGAGGAATGAGAAGAATGGGAAGATCAGTCAGGCCTGCGGGCCATTGGTTTGCTGTCCTGCTGGTTTGTTGGCTTTGTGCCGCCCACGCAGTTGTGGTAGTGTAAACAAGGCCATGAAGATCGCATTGGCACAGATCAACCCCACCATCGGGGACTTCGAGGGCAACTGCGGACGCATCGTGGCGGCAGCCGAGGCGGCCACGCAACAAGGCGCGGAGCTGACGGTTTTCTCCGAGATGTGCTTGCTGGGGTATCCGGCGCGCGACCTGCTGGAGCGCCCCTCTTTCCTGGATGCCCAGGACCGCGCGCTGGAACGTCTGCACGGCGCGCTCTACGGCATGCCCGTAGTGCTAGGCCTGGTGCGGCGGCGTTCCGGCGATGGCAATGCGCTTTTCAACTCCTGCGCGCTGCTTGAGGATGGGCAACTCGCCGCGGTGGCTGACAAGTGTCTGCTGCCCACCTACGATGTGTTCGATGAGGACCGTTATTTCGAGGAAGCGCGCAGCCCCGCCCCCGCCGCCTTCAGGGGTGTGCAGTTGGGACTGACCGTCTGCGAGGATTGCTGGAACGACAAGGATTTCTGGCGCCAGCGCAAGTATGCTTTCGACCCGGTGGAGATTCTGGTGCGCGCCGGGGCGCAAGTGTTCATCAACATCTCGGCTTCGCCTTTTAGCATGGGCAAGCAGCTCATCAAGGAGTTGATGCTCTCCGCTCTGGCCAAAAAGCACTGCCGGCCGCTGGTCTATGTCAACCAGGTGGGCGGCAACGATGACTTGCTCTTTGACGGGCGTTCTCTGGCCTTCGATGCCCACGGCAAACTCATCGCGCGGGGCCCGGCCTTCGAGGAAGGGATCACCGTCGTCGAGATCGAAGTGCCTGCGCCCAAAGAGGCGGACCGGCCAGCCAGCCGCATAACGAAGAGAAGCCGCAGGCTGCGGTTGGGGAATGAGGAAGCCAGGATCTCGGGCCCAAGGCCGGCCATCCCAGAGCAGAAGCTTGCAGATGCGGGCCTTGAGCACGCCTTGCAGTTCCCGGACGGCAAGCACGCGCCGCTGGTCTCGAAGGAGTTGAGCGCGGAAGAGGAGGTCCACCGCGCGCTGGTTCTGGGCACCCGCGACTATGCGCGCAAGTGCGGCTTCAAGACCGCGGTGCTGGGGCTTTCAGGCGGGATAGATTCGGCGGTGGTGGGGGCGCTGGCAGCGGAGGCCTTTGGGCCGCAGAACGTGACCGGCGTGGCCCTGCCCAGCCGCTACAACGCTCCGGAAAGCCTGGCGGACGCCAGGGACCTCGCGCAACGGTTGGGGATCCGTTTTCACGTGGTGGGCATCGAAGAACTGGCCCAAGCCTTCAAACATGCTCTGGCTCCGCTCTTCGCCGGGTGCAAGGAGGACGTGACCGAAGAGAATGTCCAGGCGCGCCTCCGCGGCGTGCTGTTGATGGCTTTGTCCAACAAGTTCGGCAGCCTGCTGTTGACGACGGGCAACAAGAGCGAGGTGGCCACGGGCTATTGCACTCTGTACGGCGACATGTGCGGCGGACTGGCCGTGATCAGCGATCTCTACAAGACGATGGTTTACCGCCTGGCCCGGCACCTGAACGACATGCAACGCGACCGGCCTCCGATTCCCGAATCGTCCCTCACCAAGGCCCCCTCGGCCGAACTGCGCTTCAACCAGACTGACCAGGACTCTCTGCCCCCCTACGACACCTTGGACGGTATTTTGAAGGCGCACATCGAGGAACTGCGGCCGCTGGAAGAACTCGTGGCCCTGGGGTACGAGCGGGCCACCGTGCAGCAGGTCCTGCGTCTGGTGGATCTCAGCGAGTACAAGCGGCGGCAGGCTGCGCCGGGACTCAGAGTAACGTCCAAGGCCTTCGGAACCGGACGGCGTATGCCCATCGCGCAACGTTTCCGGGAATGGGGAGGACAGGATGGACATTAGGGGTTTTAGATTACGGATTGCGGATTGAACAACATGGCCAACGAAACACCAGACCCCGAGGCCGCGCCCAGCCAGCCTCAACCTCCGGCCCCGACGCCTGTGAACGAGGCGCCGGCTCCCGCCGTTGTTCCCGAAGTGGCGGCCATTCCGCCGGTTGAGGCCACGGACGCGTTCGACGAGGCGGTCGCGGAAGTGGCCGCGAAGGTCCTCGGCCACGACGGCAATGCTGCCGCTGACCCAGCATCTGCCGAGCCGCTCGTGCCACCCGCGACCGCGGAGGACCCTGGGAGCGCGGGCGTCCAGACCGCCAGTGACGCCGCGACTGCGGAGGACGCTGGGAGCGCGGGCGCCCCGCCCGCCAGTGACGCCGCGGTTACTGAGGACGCGCCTGGGCCGCCGCCGGAAAGCCCGGTTGAACCGGTGCTCGAACCCATCCCAGCCGGCCCGCGCGCAAGGCCCGTTTCAGGGCTGGCGGGCCGGCGAGTTGCGGGCCTCGGGCGGCCGATGCACAAGGCTCCAGCGCGGCCCTCGATGTCCACACGCAAGGTGGCCATAATCTGCGGCGCTCTCATTCTTGCCGGTGCGGCCGCGCTCATCGGCAATTCAATCCTCGAGGGTGTTGCGCGCAGCCGGGTTGCAGACGAGGTCCAGGCGCAGATCGGAGCTGCGGAGAACGCCTTTGCGGCCAATGACGTCAACGCTGCGGCGGAACTGGCCCACCAGGCCCAAGAGACGCTCGCGCTGCACCCGAAGTTGCTGGACCCCGTAAGAGTGCAGCAGTGGCAGGCCAGGTCCGAGCATTTCCTGCGCACCAAATCCGAAGCCGACAAATTGCAGGCCATCGCCGATCAGGCAGAAAGGGACGTCCATAGCGCCCGGACCCGCCTGGATGACATGAAGTCACTTCTCGGCCCGGCGACTGCGGACAACCAGCCGCTCGTGTCCAAGATCGCCGAACTGCTGCTCGAAGTTGCGAAGGTGGAGCTGAAGCAGAAACAGAAGTGGCTGCAAGAGGACCTGCAACAGGCGGAGGCGCTCTACAAGGAGGGCAAAATTGAGGAAGCCGCGAGCCGGAGCACCGGCATCGCCAAGCGGATGGCAGAGAAGCCGGAGGTCCAGGACCCGGACCTGGAGAAACGCCTGAACGTGCTGCGCAAGTGGGGCGAATTGTTCAAGCAGGCCAAGGAAGTACGCTTGGCCGCCCGCAGCGCCACGTACGCGGAAGCTAAACGCAAGCTCCAGTCCCAACTGGATGCCCTGGACCAGAACAACAGCGATCTCAAACCCTTGTATCAGCGTCTCGCGGCCTTGCGGGACGAACTGGTCCAAGAAGAGAGACACAGCTACAAGCTGGACGACAAGGCCACTGCCCAAGTGAAGGTCTTCGCCAAGGCGCTGGCCGAATACGACAAGGGCGTCGGTGTCGGACAGCTCGAAGGCGACGGCGTCAACATCACTTACGCCGGCAAGCCCATGCACATGGGCCTGACGCACGAAGCCACCGGCCCGGGCCTCTACATGGAAGCCGAAGGCTTTCGCTTCCTGGTCGAACCCCAGGACCTGTTTGGCACCCGGGCGAGCGAGAACTCGCCGGGCAAGCCGCCGCACGTGGCCTGCAACCTGACCCACGTCCTGGCCTTGGGCGCGGCTATGAAGCAGGCCGGGATCGGCCTGAGCGACGAAACGTGGAGCGCGAAGGAAGAAGCGCCGCTGCCTTCCGCGCGCCGCCTGGGCAGCGATGGCCAGGAGTACGTCTTCCTGGGCGACCGGCTGTACAAGGGCCAGCGGTCGGAGGACGCGAACAGTGAGCAGCAGTCTCAGGCCGACTTTGAAGAGAAGGCGGAAGCCCTGGCGGCGGCGGTCGAGCAGGATGCGCCCACGCCGGAGGACATTCGCCGCGTCGTGGCCGCGGCCGTGCGCGCCGCCTACAAGGAAACCCCCTGGTGGGACCACCTGCCCGGAGGCTTCGTGCGCAAGGTGCTGAACGAGGACTACATCGAGAGCAACATGCCCGGCAGCGCGGAACGCCTCAAGAAGGAATTGGCCGCTTTCCGCGCCGCTTACGCCCGCATCGTCCTGCCCCATGAGCGCTTCCGCGGCGCCAGCAGCCAGGGCGACGAGGCGCTCGAACTGCGCACCTTTGAGAAGCACGCCATCTGGAAGGTGCACAACCGCGCCGCGGACACAACCACTTTCTCGATCAAGAATCCGGACGACGAAAGAGACCGCCTCTTCATCCTCTACGATTTCCCCGGCAACCCCGCCGACTTTCCCGGAATCGGGCAGTCCAAGACCGTGCGCATGACGCACCAGGCCCTGGGCGTCACAGCCACGTATGACATGGCGGCGAACAAGCTCACCTGCGATCAAGCCGTCTGGGACCGCGGCGTGATACTGGGCTCGCCCCTGATTCCAGAGAATGTTCGTCTGTTCAAAGGGTTCGGGCCGCCGGCCTGGTGCCTGCCCCCGCATGTCTTGCTGGTGGACCAGCGGGGCAATACCAAAGGACTGGTGACGCCTTACGGCAGGCTGGACGTGCAGAATTTCAACGAGATAGCCGAGCCGGCCAAGCGCGAGGCGGCCATGAACGCCTTTCTGGACCAGATGGCCAAAGTGCTGCCCACGGCCAATTACCTGCACCTTTATTTCCGTTACCTTCTGGAGTACAGCCTGCCCAGCCCCATCACCTCACGGCCCAATCTGCTGGGCTGCCGGGCGCACTGCGGCGGCCAAACCGCCCAGCCCACCTTCTATACGCTCCAGCGTTTCATGGGCGGCCGCGCCGTGGGTGACTGCGTGGACCTGGCTGAGCTCTTCATGTCCGTCACGCGCCGCCAGGGCAAGCTGAGCTACGTCATGTCCCTGCCGTTCCACGGGGCCTGCGGCTGGGTGGAGAAGCCCGGTCAGGACAATCAGTATACTTTTTACGTGATCGAGACCGGACCGCCCCACTTCTTCAAAGACAAGGACCTGGACAAGGTCACCGAAAAAGCCTACCGCTCCTATGATGACGCCAAGACCATGCACATAAACGCCAAGAGTCTGGGGTTCAGCTTCCGTTTTGCCGGTGAGTTCACCCGCTCGCCTTGGGCGCTGTCCTCGCGCATGTACGTGGACCCGGTCTACGGGGAGGTCATGGAGCGCGTGGAGGGCTACTGGTACTTCCATTTCTATGCCCTGGGCATCAAGACCATGCTGGAAATGGTCGAGAAGGGCGACCGCGTGCCCGAGAACTGCATCGAACTGGCCGGACTGTACACCAGGGTGCGCGAGGCGGAAAGCGCCATCCACTGGACCAACGAAGCCATCAAGCAGTACACGCCCGAACAACGGGTCGCCCGCCTGGAGGAAGAATACCGCATCGCCAGCGTCTGGTGGCAGGAGCACGACAAGCAGAAGTGCTACGGCGTGCTGAAAGGCATGGCCGCGGAACTGAAGGGCCTGGAGCGCGATCCGCGGAGCCTGGACTACCTCAACCTGCGCCTGGAAGTCATGCACCTGCTGGGGGCCATCGGGCGGCCCTGGGAAGGCTGGGACGCAGTGGCCCATGAAATGCTCCTCCTCAAGCGTGCCAGCCGGGTGAAATTCGAGCATGCGGCGGGACTCACCGGCGTCTACGCGAAAATGGCGCGCCAGCTCCGCGCAGGCAAGCAACCCACGCCGCAGGAGCAAGAGGGGCTTGCCGGAATCCAGGAGGTGCTCGGGTGGTTCTACGAGCACGCGCTGTTCGAACCGCAGGACATGTTCAACCAGATCCAGTACAAGTACGCCTGCGCCGGCCTGTGGTACGGGGGGAAGTACGGACACGAGCGCCTGGTTGCGGAACTGCTCAAGGGCGGCCCCTTCCCCGACCCGGCCCAACCGCGCGTCCACGCCAACCGCGCAGACCCGGAGGCCGAGGACTGGAAGTGGATCAGGCTGGCCCTGCCGTCCTACTCCATGGCCATCGGCGACGCTTTGGACCCGGACGAACCGCCGGAGAAGTGGCGGCGCGAAGAGGCCGTCAAGCTCACCGAGGCCATGCTCAAGGCCGCCACCGAGGCCAGCAAGTTCGGTTCGCTGTACAGTTCCGAATTCCAGCTTCTCCAGGACCGCTTGAAGCGCGCCTTCATCCTCAAGGACTGGGCCGAAGTGGAGGCGGTGCTGAAAGTGGTGCAAGAGCGCAACTGGCCGCACTTGACCTCCGGCATTGCCGAGACCCTGGGGTTTGGCACGCGCTTCCTCACGCCCGATGAGTTCGTGGTGCAGTACAAGGTCTTCGCCAAGCACATCAAGTCCCGCACGGCCTACTTCGATGCCATCTACGCCGCCTACCAGGCGGACGGAATCGAACATGCCGTGCGCGCCTCCAAGGTGGCCCTGGATTGCTGGCCCGGCGACGAGGACATGAAACGGGAAGCGCAATACCTCGAGGAGTTGGCCAGGAAAAAGCTGGCCAGGGCAAAGAACAATCATCAATGAACATTGATCATTGTCTCTGTCCGAGCTTTTCCAAGTAAGCTGGCATATCATATTCTGTCACCTACAATGCAGGGAGACGCCCGCACTGAAGCTGTCGGGATCAACCACTAGGAGGAGGGAAGAAGTATGAGAAGGACCCAACGGACCTGCGGTATGGGCATGGCGTTCATCCTGGCCGCAGGTGTCTGGTGCAGCCCGAGATTGGCTTGGGGTGGGCAAGCGCCTGTTGTGACCAGCGTTTCACCTTCCAGCGCCCCTTCACTTGGCGGGACAGTGGTGACCATCAGCGGCGCCAACTTTGTCAGCGGCGCGACAGTGGACTTCGGAGGCGTGGCGGGCACAGGCGTGATTGTCAACAGTTCCACGGCCATCACTGTGACGACGCCGCTCCACCCTCCGGGCACCGTCACAGTAACCGTCACCGTCAACGGCCAGTCCGGCCAGTTGAGCAATGCCTTTGCCTTCAGTCCCTCGCAGGCGCCTGCTATCAGCGGCATAGCACCCGCAACCGGAAGCACTAACGGCGGCATAAAGGTCACGATCACAGGCAGCGGCTTCGTCAGTCCCGCCTCTGTTAACTTCGGAACCGCGGCGGCGGCGGCGGTGACCGTTGTCAGTGCCACGCAACTGACGGCCCTGGCCCCCTCAAACTCGGCCGGCGCCGTGGATGTGCGGGTCATCAACCCCGACACACAGTCGGCAGTACTGTCAAACGCGTTCACTTACGTGGCGCCGCCGTCCGGCACGGCCTCGTTCAGGTTCCTGACGACCTCGATGCCCGAGGCGAGCACCAACACCTTCTACGACGTGCAGTTGCAGGTTGCCGACGCCACGGGCACGGTCGCGTTCAGCGTCGCCGCCGGCAACCTGCCGCCTGGAATGACTCTGGATGCCCCAACCGGATATGTCAGCGGGCGGCCGGCCGCCGTGAATAGCAGCGGCTTCCCCGTCACGTTTTCAGCAAGCGACGGCGTGTCAACCATTTTCCTGGTCACCTCCGTCAAGGTCAGCGCGGCCGGCGGCGGCGGCAACGCGGGCGTGGCGTTCACCATCCTGTCGCTGCCCGCGGGCCAGGTCGGGAACCCCTACTCCGTGCCGGTCACCGTAAGCGATGGCACAGGGCCTTTCATCTTTGGCGCCGACGGTCTGCCGGCGGGACTGTCCCTGGCCGGCGCCAGCGGCGTCATCTCCGGGACACCCGCGGCGGCCGGCATGTTTTTTGTGACTCTAACAGTCACAGACACCGGGGACCCCAACGTCAACAAGGTGTCCCTGATGCTGCCGTTGAGCGTGGGCCCCGCCGACGGTACGAATTTCCAGTTCACGACCCTCTTTCTCACAGGCGGCGACGTGGCCACGCCCTACGAGGCCGACATACAGACGGCCCATGCCCCCGGAACGGTAAATTTCTCCGCGACGGGCCTGCCGCTCGGCCTTTCCATCGTCTCCACTAATGGCAACGCGGGCGAGATCCTCGGCACGCCCAAGCCCGGCTCGGAAGGCACACACCTTGTGGCCATCACGGCCACAAGCGGCGCGGACACCCTCACCTTCAACGGCACAATCGTGATCACCAGTTCCAACGCCAACAACTTCTATTGGAACTACAGCGGGCTGCCGAGTGCTCTCGCGGGCGTGCAGTACGGGCGCCAGCCTCCCGTGGTCGTGAACACCTTCAATCCAGGGCCTGGCGCCGGCGTGTCCTATTCCGCCCTGGGTCTGCCGCCAGGCATCAACTACAATAGCAGCACCGGCGAACTGTCGGGGGTGACGGTGAGCCCCGGAATCTACCCCGTTACCTTTGTCGCCACCGATAGCACTGGCAATCAGACGATAAGCCTCACCGTCAACTTCATCGTCCTGCCCCCCCAGGGCGGCACGACAAGCAACCTGCCCGTGAACTTCTGGGTCAGCAAGCAGTCAATCACGAAGGGCAAAAAAACCGGGACGGATGCCTGGCAGGGCACTTATATCTACAACGCCGACCGGACGTCGTCCGGGATCTTCGTGCCATCAAAGGAAGCCCTCAGCATTAGTCTGGGGTCCACTGCCCCCATCCAGTTCGCTCCGCCTGCGGGGAAAACCTACTCGCTCGGCACGAACAGGACCAAGTTCACTTTCAAGTCGCTCAGGGGCTTCACCTCAAACGGGAACATAGCTCTCACGCTCGATGAGAGCGCCCAAACCGTCACCTTCACAGCCAAGAGCGCGAGCATAAAAGACACGCTGCCAGTCGCCTTGACCAATACTCTGGTGCTGGGCAGCACCAGCTACAAGGCCGGTGAGTCCTTCAATTCAAAGGGCGTCTTCACGCCGGCGCTGGGCTATCAGAATGCCGCCTTCGTCGTCAGCGCCCTGAAACTTACGGCCAAGACGCCCGGCAAGGACGTAGCCCAGTACCAGATGCTGCTTGCCGTCCCGGGATTGGCCTACCCGCCCCCCTCCGGAGATCAGACCATCCGCCTCCAGGTCTTCAACGGCTCTACGGTGCTGATTGACAAGACGCTTGCCGCGTCTTCCGGCAACCCGACTCTGGTGGCGTATAACGTGGGACGGGACAGCAAGACCGGCCAGACGGTGGTGAAGTTCAAGAGCCTTGCAGACCCAACGGCCCCCAATACCTTGGCCAAGTTCACCTACGACAGTTCTTCCGGCAAGATGCTTTTGAACTTGAAAAACCTGACGCTCTCCACCCTCCTGCCGGCCGCGAGCACCGACGGCATCAATACCGGGGTGGAGTTCACATTGGGCGGCCAGGTGTACTACACCTCAGTCACCATCTTCGCGCCGCGGTCAGGCTCGTACTCGACCAAGATGCCGTAGGAGCACCTGGATGCGCGGAACCGCTTTCTTGCCACAGAGCACACAGAGAACACAGAGAGTGGAGGCTGTTCAATCAAGAATCCAATCCCGGCAGGCCGGGATAAGATGCCGGCGGGACGCCGGCGCTCCCAGGGCGCGCATCCCATCGCGGCAGGCCGGGATTGGATCGCAAGTCCTTTCTCTGTGCCCTCTGTGTTCTCTGTGGCTGAGTGCCGTGCTGTGGGGCGGCGCGCCGGCGCTGGCGGCCGAGCCGTATGTCCCCGAGGCGGAAGAACTCAAGCAGTTTCCGCTCAAGCCGGACCTGCCCGGTTCACCGCCCGCGAGCGGCGTGCGCTACTGGCAAACGCCCTTCGTGAAACTCCCGCTCCGCGGTTGCTACGTTTCCGTTGCACAGCACGAGACGGACGGCCAGCCGGTGTTCGAGGTCTGGCAGAACACCTGGGGTGACGGCGGGGCCGCGGATCGCCAGATCATCGTGCACCACGGACCCGCTCTGGACCGGCTGGGCGCGCCGGAAACCGTTTGCGACGGCACCCTCATCCAGGATGTGCCCGATCCAAAGAACCCCGCGCAACTCTCGCCCCTGCGGGGCTACACGCGGCCCGCGATGACTTGGGACAAGGAGTTCGGTTGCGTGCTGATGGCCTGTGTCTGCCCCGACTACGTGCCCGGGTCGGTGCCGCTCCTGCCGGCGCTCCTGGTTTCGCCCAGCGGACGTCCCGGTTCCTTCAAGTACCTGGGCAAGATCAAAGGCGAACCGGCGGTCGAAGCGGCCAAACGCACGATCTGGTGCGACGGCGGGTCGCTGCTGCGCCTGCCTGACGGCGGTTGGCGCATGTATCTGAACGGTTTCGGACAAGTGCTGGCGGCGGTGGAGAGCAAGACGCTCGACGGCCCCTGGAACTTTCTCCGGGACGAGCA
>Ga0187861_10004979_pt1 | contig 10850 bp, 7 predicted proteins | sample June2016WEW_10_1_3_FD_132986 | JGI IMG/M metagenome (GOLD analysis project Ga0187861, IMG submission 132986) | Peatland microbial communities from SPRUCE experiment site at the Marcell Experimental Forest, Minnesota, USA - June2016WEW_10_100 | ecosystem: Environmental > Terrestrial > Soil >...
CCACCGTCCCTCTTTCACCCGTTGCCGGATCTCCGCCAGCATCTGTGGGTCATTTTCCGCCACCCAGGCGTAGAACTGCGCCGAACTGGCCGTAAAGACGAACTCGGGCGTCTCTTTCATCCGGTCTAGCGCAGACCGAAAGGTGCTGTGCACGACCGACATCCCCTCGGCCCAGGGCCATAGCCACACCGGGTCGATATGGGCGTTGCCAATCATGTGGAACCGGTACTGCCCGGCCCCCGGCGGCCAAGCGCCCGGCGTCTGCGCGCGCGCCGATGACGCCAGCAGGCAAACCGCCGCCACGTTGAGACATGCTACCCACACTCGCAGGGTAGCTCCCGGAATCGAATTAGTCGTTTCAATCATTGCGGATCCTTATCTTGAGGTAACGGAAAGCCCCAACTGTTCATCTCTGCGTGCTTGGGCGCAACCGCCGGAAAGCCTCGCCGCACGCCCTGTAGTTCGCCTCCAGCATTCCCATGCAACTGTACTCCTCGACGTAGCCGATGAAGCCGCCGGTCTCGGTGCCCAGGAGGCCGTAGTGCAGTTGGGCCTCACCGAAGATCTCTTCGGGCGTCCCTTGGATAGAGACTGTCTGGTAACTGATCGGCGCCATGAAGCACTGTTTGCCCCGGAGCCGGCGGCTCACGTCCTCAACGTCGACGACATTCGGCTGGGAAATGTTGAGCACATCGACGCCGATCTCGTTGAAGTCGGGGCAGATCACCGTCACGTTGCCGCAGCAGTGAAACCAAACGTCCAGTCCCAACTGGTGAGCCAGGCAGAACTGCGCCCGGTAGCGCCGCTTGAACACCCGCCTCCAGAGCTGTGGCGAGATCATCAGCCCGCTCTGAGTCCCCCAGTCGTCGGCAAAGTGGATGCCGTGGAAGCCGTGCTTTGCGACCAAGCGCATCAGTCCGCACTCGAACTCCAGGATGAGGTCCATGAGTGCGGCAAAGCCCGTGGACGCCACGAGCAGGTCCTCCATGCTGTTTACGAACCCCCGCAATAGCGTGTAGACGGTGAAGCCGCCCAGGTCACAGGTGGCAAGCCGGTATCGGTCCCCGCAGGTCTCCAGAAACCCCGGCACAGCCCCCATGCGCTCTGCTTCGCGAAGCGGCGGCATTAGAAGATCGCCGGCAGGCGGCAGTTCGGGGTAGTAGGGCTTGACGGGATGGCCCATCGTGCCGTCGCCCAACGACTGCAGCGTGTAACCCCACTCGTTGACTGACCAGTCGCAAGCGTTGATCCCCGGATCGCTCTTGGGCTGAAGCCCGAGAGAGAGGTGATAAGTCATGATGTCTCCCTCGGTCTGGTCGCGGTTCCAGTAAAGGATGGGCACCCGCTCCGGCCGGCGAAAGGCAATGGCCAAGTCCACCAACTCCTTGCGGGAAGATGACATCATGCGCCCTGCTCTTCGCAGTCCATGAAGAAATAGCAAAGGATATGGCAGACGATCATGTGCCCGTCCTCGATTCGCCCCATGTGCGGGCTGGATACGTGGATGTTCAGTTCCGCCAGGGGACCCAGCTTGCCCCCATCCCGCCCAGTCAGCGCGATCGTGCGGCAATCAATGGACCTCGCGTATTCGATTGCACGCAGGACGTTGGGGGAATTGCCGGACCCGCTGATGCCAATCACCACGTCACCGGGCTGGGCGAAGTTCTTCAACTGCGCGACGAATACGGCCTCGTAGCTCACGTCGTTCGCATAGGCCGAAATGGTCGAAAGCGAATCGGTCAGCGCCAGGATGCGGAATCGCTTGGGCTTGTTGAAGCTGGCCCCTTTTACCATGTCCGTCGCAAAATGCGAGGCCGTGGAGGCGCTGCCCCCGTTGCCGCAGACAAAAATCTGCTTCCCTTCGTCGCGGGCTTCCTTCAGCCAGCCGATCGCCCGCCCCACATTCTGGAAATCGATGGAGTCGATCGCCTTCAGCAACTCACTTCTGTATTGTTCAGCGTAGTTCATCAACCGTCCCGTTCATTGTCTGTCTGTCCACACCTGCCGCTGGCCTGAGCGCGCCCACGAAACTGCTCAGCGTAACTGCGCGGCTGCGTCCTCCAATCGGAACTTCTCCGTTTTTTGCGCTGTTCATTGCATTATTTATGCATAGATCAATAACGTTTCAGGTCCCGGCGAATAACCTCGGCGTAGGCCTGCGCCGCTTCAGTGGGGATCCGCTTGAGGTCGCCGTTCGATTGCGCTTCGATGCGCCAAAGACCGTTATTCCAACCTCCTGGGCGGATGAAAGATACCAGAGGTTTGTCGACCACATCCCGATAGTCCCACTGAATGGTCTCGAACAGGGGCCACCAGTTGAGGCCAACGATGGGCACCTGCTCTTGTCTGAGCTCCCGTACCATTTCTGAAAGAGCGTGAATATAGGCGACTCTCACCTCAGGGGTCAAACCGGAACTAGTCTCGGTCAGGTACACAGGTAAGTGGAAGTACGCCTGTGCATTCCGGAGGCCGTGCTTCACCTCGTCTGCGGCGCGGCGCGCCGCGTCCCGCAAACGCGAGGCATCCTTTTTGCCGGAATCTCCGGCACGCTCCGGCAGCTGGATGGCGGGGTATTTGTTGTAACCAAGGATGTCGGGAACCTGGGTCCTCTTCTGAAACCACTCTAAGTCCGTCGGCGCCACGCCATGGTCTGTCAGGTAGGCAGCAAGCGGGTGCCCACCGCGAACCTTCCCATAGGCGAGCGAGACCGGATAGAAAGCGGCGGCGTTGCGCAACTCCTGGTTCTGCGGATCTTGCGGGGATCCAGAGGAAAGGACTTGATCCATGAAATAGGAGACAGATGCATCCACAGACACTATAACCGAATCCGGCAATGCTCCGCGAATCGCTTCAGTCTCCAGGACAATGCCCTTGGCGACCCGCACCCCGATGCGCGCCCAGCTTTCGATGCTCCTTTGGTAGGGGGGCCAAGTCCCTTTCAGGCCACAGAGCATAGCGGTAATTTGCGGCTCATTGTGCGGCGTATAGTGGTTGACCAGTCCTCTAAAATGCATTGCCATCGCGTGGGCGTACTTGGCGATCGCTTCCGGGAACCGTTCATCGATCACGCCGTCTGCCATCCATTTCGGCGTTCCGTAATGGATGAGGTCCATGATCGGGACGATCTTAAGCTTGTTCACCAAGTAGTCGATTGGCTTGTCGATCCAGGACCAGTCGTAGACCCCCGGCTTCGGCTCGGCGATATACCATGGGACGCTGTATCGGATCGTGTTGGCACCCACTTCGGCCACCCGGTCCAGATCCTCCTTCCACTTCTCGTAGTGCTGCATTTGCAGAAACACGTCCAGCAATCGACGGTTGCCATCCTTGACCGGATCTGTTTGCGCAATCCAGCAATTCTCAATGCCCACGCCCCAATAGAACTTTGGGCACGCGAGTTTCGCCTTGCAGGGCCTGGCACTGGCCAGAGCCGCCGCCGGTCCGAGCGCCACCGCGGCTGAACTGCCCAGGGAACTCGCATACAACAGGAACTCACGCCGTTTCATGTCCGCTTCGGCTGTCATCATGCATGGTCCTTTCGCGGCTAATGAGAACACCCATCCGAATTGCAGGCCCCGCGTCCGGGGTGTTTCAGCTTGAAATCGCCTCGAGACCAGCTACAGTGATGCGGCGAGCCTCTGGAAGTTTCGTTCTTCTCTGAAACGATTTTGATTTTCATCGAGTATCTGCCCGGCGACAGCCCTCGCTGCTCCCATTCGAACGGAAGTGCCGGCCCGTCACTGGGCGGAGTTTCCGCGGGAGTGGCGGGATGGAGATCGGCTCACGCTGACCGAGGCTTTCGACTATGCGTTTGAACACGATCATGCCAGGATCATCTCGCCCGATCGCCTTGGCTCCGTAAAATGCAGGGCGCCCCTGGCGAAAGAAGCAATCGCGCAACTGCTCAATCAAGGCAGCGATCCCCCGTACGGCACCATCTACGAGAGCCGACGGCTGGTCAAGTCCTTCAGTCGCCTGTCGCGCCGCCTCGATCGCATCGAGCACCGCCTTGTCGCCCAGTTGCGCTTTCCCTCGCTCGGACATCGCATGAAGCGCGCGGGCCAATAGAAAGGAGATTCCCGCCCAAGGAACCATCGTTCGCTCCTTGGTCACCTTTACAGCAGCCATGAGACCCGTGGCCAGTAAAGTGCCGTAAGTCGATGCAGAGATCTTCATGCAAGCGCCTGCGCGGATCATTAGCCGATGGCTGCCTTTGACCATATCCTCACGGCATTTCATCAAGACGTGCGAGAGTCGGGCGCGGCCTCGCGCCACGGATGGGAATAGAGCGGTTCAGGGTAACAGGCTTACGCCAGCGGTGCGTTCCGGACGCCAGGATCCGCAAAGTAACAATCTCGTGGGGGTTAAGTGTGGTTTCTAGTAAATGCCCGGCCACTGTGATTTCCTGCCGATCTTGCTCAGCGCCACTGGCTATCCACGCGCGACGTAAATCGAAGAGAGGAAAATTCAAACGAACGGAGACACGTCGGCCGCCCGTCTCCAAAAGCCGCAGGATCGTACCGCGCCCATCCTCGGCTGCTTTCCAGTTCTCGACCACGACATTTTCCTTGTCCAGCTCAAGGTAACTCGTAGGAATTGGTTGTAGAGGGCGTTCAGGATTTCCGACTTTGTCCTCAATAAGGAGCTGGCCCGACTCCATCGGTGTCATTGCAGCCCGCCCGAAACATGCAAGAAATTCCGGGGCGAGGTCGCGACCGCTCGTCAAAGCATAACGGAATGTGAAATCGCCACCTTGGACACCGCGGAAATTGAAGTACCAGTAATTGTTCATCACATAGGAAAAAACGGTTGCGCTGCGGGGCTCGAATCTCTCAGGCCACATGCCGCGGTTGATATCGCCGAATGTCACCAGAGGCGCGTCAATGGGAACTAGCCCGATGGACAGGCCCGGCCCAGCTATTCTTGTGCAGTGATGGACAGTGAACCACTCCAAGTTTCCACCCTTGAGCATGTTCCGTGCGGGATCAACCCAGCCGTTTTGGATCTCATAACTAAAGCCTGGATTCTCGACTGCAAAAGCGAAGGCAAAATAAACCGCCTCTTTCTCGAATACAACAGTTTTGTGGACCCGGTTCACGAACTCCACCTTTTTCTCGGCATTGAAAAGAACAATATCTGATTCAATGCACGGTGTTTGCGGTGCGCTTGACCGAACCGTGAGGATTTTGCCGTATGGTGTAGTCTGTACGCGGGTGATATGCCCAGGCCCGGATAGCCCAATGTTCAGAGCAGTGGGAGGTACGGACCTGTTCAAGTGGACAATCCGCGACGACTCCTCATTGCCGCCTCGAACGTACATATACTGGTTCAGATGGTAGGGGCTTGAGCGATCCACCAGATCCCGCCGCAGTTCCTTATCGAACAGCTGACTCACCGCACCGGTTGAGGGGTCCACCTCGACACGGTAGTAAGAGTTTTCGAGAATATTTGTAATTGGTAGGGCGCTTTCCGATTCGTTCTTCGTCGTCTGCTTAGTAGGCGCTATTCGATAGCATTTAAAACCCAAGGAGGGGACGTCAGTTGCAAGGAATCGCAGATGATCATACTCCCGGGTGTGGCGAAGCACTTCGACTCGAACGGGCTCTCCAGTCGAATACTCGAAAATACCCTGACCGCTATCGATATCGATCTCGACCAACGCATTGCGCCTCCAGTTCAGCGGATTGAAGACCACCAAGCTCCTGGCTGCCATGCGAATCTGTTCGGCGAGTTGGCTAAGGGATCCGTCAACGATAGCATTCACAGTTTCGCGGCCATCAAGAACGAGGTGTTCCTTGGTGGCAAGCTGCCGCACGGTTTGGTCGCTCCCAGGTCTGGAATAGCCGCCCCACGACGTGAAGGTGTGCTCTCCAAAGAGAATCCCATCCAGCCACATCCGGCGTATCCGATCCACTGGAGCTGCGAGTGTCGCATTCAAGAATGTGGCAACGGTTGAAAGCTTCTCAGCGGATGTGGCCCGCTGTTGATTTTCTCTGTGGATCGCCACATAGTGTGCATCGGTCCCGAGCCCATCCTCCCATGAGGGCCCACCGTCTCCGGTAATTGTTTTCAGACTCGAGCCAAAAGTCCGCTCAACGTAATGCAAGTAATCAGGAAATCCTGCGAGAACCATTTTCGGGTAGGCGTATCGAAGATTCCACGCCTTGACAAGATTGTTCACCCCCGGCAGGACGTCACTGTTCTCGAACTGACTGCCGTATATCAGAACCGCATCGGGCTTGTAACTCGGCGAATCGAAGGCCTGCATAAAAACGGGCAAGGCCTCCCGGCACGCGGCGGCCTCTGGCGGGCGTCCACAAAGGAACGAGAGATGCGCGTACATTCGCGAAACGGACATGAGAACTTTAGCCCCATCCGGCCCCTGCCACCAGAATGGGGATTTCTCATTCCAGTGCCCGTCCAACATGAACAGCGAGCGCTCGCTGTTGCTGCCTATTGCAAGTTCGTTTACACCAACGTGGGAGAGAACAGAGGCGTAAGACCAGCTACAACACGGAACGTCGGTGTGGTTTGCATATGTAAAAGAAATGCCATGGTCTCGGTGCAGTTGGTGCGCATATCCAAAAGAACGTATGAGCTCTTCAAGACTGGCATATCCGGTTAGCAGGTGTAGGTACTGAGCAGGAATACTAACTTCACCCGAACGAGCGAGGCGAAAGAATTCATCTCGCGCGGCGGAACTCCGTGTCGAAAGGAACTCCTCTGCGATCCAAGAGCCGTCCAGGCTGAACCGAACGTCCGGGTCTTTTCTGGCCGCCTGAATCAGTCTGTCAACATTCCTGCTGTGCAGCTCTGCTACCTTCGCCTGATAATCCGTAAACCCAACATCAACATGAATATTGGGCACGACGTAAAGCTTCCATTTCCTTTGTGGTTCAATTCTGATGGGAAATAAGTACGTTCTCTTGTTGAGACTTAGGCTGACCAGGGCGGAAGCGCTTGCAGCCAGCTCAGGGATCGTGAACTTATAGCGTTGCTGGCCAAAATCGTACTCACTTGAAAGCGGCGTTCTGAATCTTGTTTCGCCCAGCACGAGTGCGACTTCCCCCTCGCGTACTTTTTCAGATAAGCTCACGGTCACATAGGTCTCCTCATACAGTCGCCCATTCTTGTTCACGTAGAACAAAGTGGGCGCAACCTCCACCATCGGGGCAATCTGGGCGCCGCCGGGAGGGTCTTGTGTAAGCCGCAGCGCGTCGTAAGCAAGAGTGGAGTCCGGACAAGCCTCGCTTTCAGAGTCCAGCGCAGTAAGAGCCAGTCTGTTCGGCCCGCGGCGTAGGGCCGCTGTGGGCAGGATCACGTCTAGATAAGCTTCGCTGTATATCGGAGAATAGGCTGACCTGTCACCTGGGTAATAGCTGAGCTTACGAGTGAAGTAAAACACGCCAGATGTGCCGTTTATCTCGACTAAGAGTGAGGGGGTGCAGGTACTGTAAAGAAGCGCTGAAACGCTTAGACGGTAAACGGCCCTGGGCGGCTCAACGAGAGTGAATAGGATCGAATACGGGTGCGGCCGACGGCCCATCGCCTTGTTTCCGGATCCGGGCTGGAGAGCCGGCCAGTCATGGGCGGGAGAACTGCGACCAATGGCGAACGTCGGGGTGACACTCGGATCGTCAAGGTGCATGTGCGAATTGAATTCAGCCGCAGACCTATCGAATGTTCCTATTTGCCACAGGACGGCCTGCGCTTGAACTCTTGTAGGCATCCCAGCGAGGAGGAGCACGCCTACCTGCAGGATCAGAAACCCGGAAACACGACGCCAGTACCAAACAATACTCCCGTCACACCAGGATTTCCGATTCCTGGGCTCCGAACGGATAAGCACTACACTGTGTCGCCTCATCAGGATCAAGTAGAGACTTTAACGGTAGCGCTGTACCAAGGCCTCGAGCCCCGAGACATCGCGCAAGAAGTCCGCATACCGCAACTCCCGGAACTCCAGGTTACGTGCTCTCCACAGGTCCAGCCACAGCCTCTCGTCGGCCTGACTGAGCTTTACCTTCCCATTCATCCTGAGAGCACCGAGTTCCCGTTCGAGCTTTGCTTCCTTTTCCAGCGTCTGGGCCGTTTCCCCAGGCCAGCCGGGCAGCCGCTGCGGGGCAGCGGGGAGGGGAAAGTAGGCCTTGTGAGGATCCTTTTGGTACCAGAACGACGTAGAGGTGTAATCGTTCTCGAAATTATTGGCGTGACCGTGCTCCAGTGTGACGCGGATGGATTTCTGAAAGCGCACCGGGTCGTGAATGAAGAACCGGTACATCTGGTTTTTGCCGCCATAATTCTGCGCGTAGTTCTCGATCAGATAGAAGCCGGTGTAGGGCCCGGAGAATTGCGTGCTGGGACAGCATGCGCTGTCGAAGATTTCCTCCGTGCCGGTCCCCGCATAGGACGGCGGCCAAGGTTCGCCGTCAATGAAAACCATGTCGTCGCCCTCCCCATACCAACCGCCCGCAATGTTGTCCACCGTGAGAAAGAAGCCCACATAGTTTCCTCGGCCTTCCGCATCCAGAATCACGTAGTTATCCTTGCCGCTTCGATTCTCAACGCCATATTCCTTGATGTTGTTTACATTCTTGTGAACCGAGGCGCTGACGGCGGTCCTCGGCACGCGATGCCACTGGGCGTGGAATCGACCTGTATGTTGAGGCAGTACTCCGCCGGGATACTGCTCGAAGTCGATATGGTAATAAAGGTGAAAGTCTGGACCCACCTCCCCATCATTCTCGAGTGTAATGCGGGCTCCGTTCTCGAAGGGCATGGGAAAATACGAGACCATGCCATCAAAATCCATGTTTCGGTTACCGACGTTGACACTGACGACGAAAGACTGAAACGGCCGCAGCGTGCCCAATCCAGCGCCGAAGAAATCTCCCATGGGCACCTCGACACAAGGATCCTTCTGGCGGTCCCAATACATCCGCAAGACGAGTTTGCGGAACCGCATCCGGTCCGCGGACCAACTGAAATGATCGGGCGGAGACGCGAGAAAGGAGGAGGTCAGGAAATACACCCGGCGGATCACCCCCGCTCCCGGAATCTCCGCCAAAGTCTTGGTTTCAGCAGGCGCAAAATTGACCCAATCAAAGTTCCCTCCAGTGGGATCCGCCGAGGAGATACGCCGTGTCTTACTTTCCCTCAAATGGTAGAGTCCGTCGAGCGGTTCACCTTGGCCCATGAGAGTGCCCACAGCCAGTGAGCAGGAGACGGCCGCAAGGACGAGCACAACGGGTACACGATGGGAGTTTATGGCTTTTTCTTCTCACTCTGTCCGCTACTTGTCAGCTTCGCAGAGATGCTGCCCGAAGGCGATGGTCTGCTGCGTGGCTAATTGGCGCTCCGACGCGCCTTCCCGTTCAGTTCTGCAGGGGATCGAAACCGGCGATCGCGATCCGTCAGGGCAAACCACCACCTCCTTTTACGGAGGAAGACAAACCTTTTGACAGGGATACTCTCCGCGTCTCGCCTAGATCCTTATAGCTGAATAGGGAGCCACTGTCAAGTGTTTTTTGCCGGGAGCTCAGGAGCTTGGCGGCGACAGGTTCCCTCGGACGTAGAATCAATGACTTACAGGTATTGAGCGGCTCGGAACGACGCTATAAAGTACGGCGCCCGTAAGCCCGCAACAAAATTGCCCTTGGCAAGAAGTGCCCTCCGGCCTATAAGGTTGTAGGGGACTGTGTTGGTGGTACAGGGAGCAGAGTAACGAACTTGCGCAGGGGCCGGTTCGCACTCTCTTTTACAGACCTTTTGAGGCAGGATGCCCTTCGACGAGCAGAGCATCACCGGCTGCGGCAACGGCAATGGCCCTGATAGGCCATCCCGCCGGCCCTAGCAGCCCGTGGATAAAGTCTTTCGACGTGCCTTTCGGGGCATGTAAGTCCTTTGGTTTCAGTGAGCGGATTTGGCCATTTCGACTTTATCCACGGGCTGCTAGGGCAAGGAGATCCCGGTCCGGACTAAAGACCCGTGGCGCAGAAGCCTTCGCCTGCTCCCAGATAGAGCTGACAAAATCCTGAGGAAAGCCATTCTGTGTGACTTGGGAGTTGCTCTTCAGTGACAGAGCGCAATGGTGTTTGGTTCCTCCGCGCTCGAGAAGCAGCAGTAGATCGTCAAGCAACCATCCTCGGTCTCGCACCTCGAAATGCACTTCAGTGATCGTTCCGTAACCTGGCCCAAGCGGAACTCTACCCGCAAGCATCTGGGCGAAGAAGAGCGCGGCGACGCGGTCTGCGAATTCAAAGCCGCCTCCACCTGTGACCTTTACTGAAGCCTTTTCCGATGCCATTCGGATTATCCGCGCTACCGCCAGAAAGTCTTCGTGACCGACTGAACTCAGACCACCAATTATCGCTCCAAAGCGTGGTTGGCGAACAGTGTGAGGAACGTGCTCACGGCGGGCTGCCGGCCTTCAGCATGATCATTCCCGGCAAACGCCGATCTTGCCCGCAGTCATCTCGCCGCTTCCGCATACCAGTCCAAGATGCTGTAGGGACCGTTGTACACGCCGCCGGCACGGGTTCCCTGGCATGTCGTGGCCTGAAGCCAGCAATCTCGGTGAATGGTCACCCGGCCCGATCGAGGAAACGCGACTATGTTTCCGTTCCTTGCTTCGATCCTGTTATTCCGTCCCGCGGCTGGAAGTGGCCCTCCCTGGCCCCTTGGTCTCAAGCATTCGGCAGACGTCTTTGAAACTCGCTGGTATGCGTCCAGCCTACTCCCGGCAAACGCCCGCTGCATCACGCCCGAACCGTGTGCCACCTCACAGCGAGCCCAAAACCTCCTCACGCCGAACGCCTTTGTGACTGGCCACTGCGCGAAAGATGCTATTC
>Ga0187861_10004989_pt1 | contig 10836 bp, 9 predicted proteins | sample June2016WEW_10_1_3_FD_132986 | JGI IMG/M metagenome (GOLD analysis project Ga0187861, IMG submission 132986) | Peatland microbial communities from SPRUCE experiment site at the Marcell Experimental Forest, Minnesota, USA - June2016WEW_10_100 | ecosystem: Environmental > Terrestrial > Soil >...
ATAGCCTATACTGGCCCACAACCTGATCTGGCGCCTGGTAAGCCGCTCGCGAGGGGCGCTTTCAGAAGCAGGGGCAGGAGCGTCCTCGGTCCCCGCCTGTGCCAACGCGGGGCTCGCCTTGGCCACAATCGCACCCTGCGGATCAAGCGCCGTTATCCGTCTCAGAATGCGTGAAACCCGCTCGCCGGCCTCCTCCTGCGTCTTGATCCCGTGGACCTGCCCCCTGCCCAAATGGTGATGCACGACTATCGCGCGGCTGTTGAGGTAAAGAGCCGCGGGCAACGGAAACCGCGTGGGCTGAGCGGCCTCCGCCGTGCCGTGGTAGCGTTTCAACAGGTAATCGAGAATATGAATCAGGACATCAACATAGGCGCGTCCCTGTGGCGCGCCCGTCCTGAGCAGATAGGCGCGGCGTTGCTGCCAGTCCTCATAGAGTGTCCGAACGGCGGCAGTTTCGCTCATGAATCACCGTCCGCTATCCAGTGCCGCGCACAACAGGCCGGCCGGGGCACACTTTCGAACCGCGCTCTACGCAGGCCGCCCCAGCCTGCGCATGGCCCGCAAGAGCGCCGGACGTTCGCGCGGCTCCTCCCGCTCCCACCGCGGCAGGCACAGCAGGTCGCTGAGCAGGCCGATGTCGTCGAGCGTCCCCAGGCGGCTCAAAGCGTGGGCGGCCAGAACCCGGACTTTGGGGCTCGCGGCAGAAACCAGTTCGCGGCGGAATTTCTCCGCTACCTTGTCCCGCCAGCACGGCAGAAAAAAGAACTCCTGAAGCCGCACCAGCCCCTTCCGCTTGCGGGTGACCCGCTGGCACCACGCGGAAAACGCATATTCAAGCACGCAGGGACTGCTGCACCGTCCCAGCAGTTCGACCGCATCCGGATTGTCCAAGTGCTGCGACAGGTAATATACCGCTTTCTCAGGCAACTCGGGCCCGAGGGCGAGCGCGGCCGCAATCCGCTCGTAGAGCAGGTGCAAGTTCGTCTGGAAGCCGAGCGTCTTGATCCACCCTTCAATATCCGACCAGAGCTGAAGTTGGGCCGTCGTCAACTTTGCGTGCGGCTGTTGCGCGTCCGCCGGCTTGCCGGAGGGCATCACACCGCTGGCGGCGAACTCGCGCGCCGAGGCCTGGGGATCCGCGCTCCTGATCCGCCGCAGCACCGTCAAGGCGCGCTTGCCCGCTTCCGTCTCGGTCACAACTCCGCGCATTTCCGAGCGGCCCAACTGGTGGTAGGCCAGCACCGCCTGCCGGCTGGCGAAGAGCGCCGTCAATGGCGGCGCGGCAAAGCGCGCCTGCCGGCCGGCCTCAGGCGCATTGCGGAAGCGTTCCAGAAGAAAGCCCAGCAGGTCTCTGTGTTCCACCACGTACTCTTGCTGCACGGGATCGAGATGAGTCAACCGCCGGCGCCGCTGCAGCCAGTCCTCATAGAGCGTGACTGCCGCGGCGCGCGGCGCAGTCACGGCAACAGGGAGCGCCACGGTGCGGTCCAAACCCGCCAGTTGCTGCGCCACGCACAGCACCGCATCGCGTTCGCACGTGTCTTCGTCCTGCAGGAGGGGCAGCGCGAGTAGGTCCAGCAACAGCCCAAGGTCAGCCAGTCCGCCCAGCTCAGGGAGCAGCCGCAGGGCTTCGATACGGATGGCGAGGCTAGGGCTGGCCAACTCGGCCCTGATCTTGTCCGCCGCTTTCTCTTTCCAGTGCGGCCGCAAGAATACCTGGTGCAGGCCCCGCGTGATAGAGTCCGGGCCGTTGGCCGCCAGGCGGTCGCGCCACGCCGTCACGGCGTAGTCGAGGACGCATTCATTCTCGCAGCAAACGAACAGGCTGGCGGCGGCCTCGGGATTGGCCGCGGGGTTGTCCAGCCGTTCGAACATGAACATGATGGCCCAGTCGGGAACTTTCGGGCCGAGCTGCAGCCAGTCCAGAACGGTGAGATAGACGTAATCCTGGCTGAAGGCGGACTGAATCGCATCACCGATTTGGGCCAGCAGCTTTTCGTGCCAGTATCCTGAGCTCCAGTAGACGGAGCGGGTCTTGACGCGGGCCAACTGCCAGCCGGCCGCCCCCCGCCGTTTGGCGGCTTCCGAGCTTTGCGGATGCACGCTGGCAATACGCCCCAGGACCACCGCGGCGCGGATGCCCGATGGGTTCTGCGCCTCCAGCGCGGCCCGCCCACCAAGGTAGTGATGCACCACCGCCGCACGGTGGGTGAGCAGCATTCCCGGGCGCGAGGGAAAGCGCGCCGGCGCCGCCGCCTCAGCCTTTCCCCGGTGCTGATTGAGCAGATGCTCCAACACGCGAATCCGGGCCTCACGATGCACAGGCCCCATCGTCGTGACGGATGCCCGCAACTGCTCGCGGCGCTGCTGCCAGTCCTCATAGAGCGTCGGAACCGCCGCTGTTTCGCTCACAGGTCCGCAGTCCTCAACATCCACCACAGAGAAGGGATTTTCGATTTTTGATTTTCGATTTCAGCATGGCCGGCGGTGCAATCGAAAATCGAAAATCTAAGATCCAAAATCTCCTAGTGTCGGAAGTGCCTGATGCCAGTGGTCACCAGGGCCACGTTGTACTTGTCGCAGACAGCGATTACCTCGCTGTCCTTGACACTGCCGCCCGGCTGGATCATGGCCGTCACGCCGGCCTTGGCCGCGGCCTCGGGCCCGTCGGGGAACGGGAAGAAGGCATCGCTGGCCAGCACCGCGCCTTGGGCGCGCTCGCCGGCCTTGCGGATGGCAATCCCAACCGAATCCACGCGCGACATCTGCCCGGCCCCGACGCCGACAATGGCAGAGCCGCGCCCCAGCACGATGGCATTGGACTTGACGTGCTTGCAGATAACCCAGGCAAACTTCAGCGCCGCAAGCTCCTCCGGCGTCGGCTCGCGCTTCGTCACGGTTTTCAGATTGGCGAACTCCGCATCTTCCGTCAACCTGTCGAGGCACTGCGTCAAGACTCCGCCGGGAACCGTGCGCACGTCCCGCCAGGCGGTGGCGCGCGCTTCGAGGCGCAGGTTGTGCGCCGTGCCTTCCAGGCCGCCAGTCTCTACCACGATGGCCTCCGCACCCCATTTCTTCTTCCTGGTCAACAGCTCCAGGGCGTCCGGGCTGACGGCCGGCGCAACCAGCGCGTCAAGCTTGAAGCCCTTGATTTCCAGGATCTCGCCGGCGATCCGCTTATCCAGCCTGCCGTTCAGGCCCAGGACGCCGCCAAAAGCCGAGACCGGGTCGCCGGCATAAGCCGCCCGGTAGGCCGTGAGCAGATCGTCCGCCGCCGCTGCGCCGCAAGGGTTGTTGTGCTTCACGATGCAGGCCGCCGGCCGCGAGAACTCCTTCACGATCTCGAAGGCGGTGTTCATGTCCAGCAGGTTGTTGAAGCCGATCTCCTTGCCGGAAAGCTGGCGTCCCTGCGCCACGCAAGGCTCATTGAACCCCGGCAACACGTACAGGGCCGCGTCTTTTTGGTGCGGGTTCTCGCCGTAGCGCAGGACCTGTTTCAAGACCCCGTGCAAAGTAAAGGTGGGCGGCGGGCCGTCCTCGCCCAGGCTCTCCAGATAGCCGCAAATGGCCGCGTCATAGCGGCTGGTAGTGGCATAAACCTTGGCCGCGAGACGCAAGCGCGTCTCGCGCAGCGTTGCGCCGCCATTGGCTGCCAGTTCAGCCAGGACGCCGGCATAGTCCTCGGGGTCGCTGACGACCGTCACGGATTCCCAGTTCTTGGCGGCGGAGCGGAGCATGGCCGGGCCGCCAATGTCAATCTGTTCGATGGCCTCCTCCAAGCCCGTGCCCGGCTTGGCGATGGTCTGCTCGAACGGGTAGAGGCTGACCACGAGCAGGTCCAGCGGCTCGATGCCGTGTTCGCGCGCCTGGGCCTCGTGGGCCGGGAGGCCGCGCCGGAAGAGCAGCCCGCCGTGGACCTTGGGATGCAGCGTCTTGACCCGGCCGTCCAGGATCTCCGGGAAGCCGGTCCAGTCGCTGACGTCCACAACTTTCAGGCCGGCCTCGCGGAGAGCCTTGGCTGTCCCGCCTGTGGAGAGCAGCTCGATGCCCAGCCCCGCCAGCCCTCTGGCGAATTCGGCGATCCCGGTCTTGTCCGAAACGGAAATGAGCGCGCGCGCGATCTTGGACATGAAGAACTCCCTTCACCTTTGGAACCGCAGATGAACGCAGATACGAAAAAAAGTCGTTATCCGCGTTCATCTGCGTCCATCTGTGGTTTCAAGAACCTCACATGTTTTTGACCTTCAGGAACAGCAGCACCATCACGATCACCAGCATCACTCCCGCGATGACAATGGCCACCCACATGCTGCGGCGCATGCTCTCCACTTGTTCGCGCAGGGATTCGGCTTCTGTCTTGGCGCGTTGCGAGCGGACCTGCTCGATCTTGAAAGCCCGGATGATGGTGGACTTGCCTGCGTCGAGCCGCTGGGCCGCGGGATCGTGGCCCATCTTGACCAGCTCCAGGTCCTCGAACAACTGCTCCGGCGTCTGGTAGCGGTCGTTGGGGTCCTTGGCCATCATGCGTTCAAGGATCTGGACTACGGAATCCGGAATCTTGGGATTGAGGATCCGCGGGTCCGGCAGGTCGGCCTTGATGTGCTGGCGCATCACGGAGCTGCCGGAGCCCTCAAAAGGCGGCCTACCCGTGACCATGTGGTACAACGAGCAGCCCAGCGAGTACTGGTCGGAACGCCAGTCAATGGCCTCGATACCCATGGCCTGCTCAGGCGAGATGTAATCCGGCGTGCCCAGCACTTCGCCTTCCGTGGCGATCATGTGGTCGAGCTTGGACTTGACGAAACCGAAGTCGCCCAGTTTCACCATGCCCTTGCGCGTGACCATCATGTTGCCCGGTTTGATGTCGCGGTGCACGATGTCGAAGGTGCGGATGTAAGCGATGGCGCGCAGAACCTGCAGGGTGTAGTCAATGGCCGTGGTGGCAGGGAGCGGACCTTCCCGTTCGATCATGTCCTCGACCGTCTCACCGTCCACAAACTCCATCGAGAAGTAATAGAGGCCCCGCTCACGGCCGACGTCGTAGACCTGGATCAGGTTCTGGTGGCTCAAGCGCCCGGCCAGGCGCGCCTCCAGCAGAAACCGTTTCTTGAATTCCTCGTCCGCCAGCCACTTCTTGTGCAGCACCTTGAGGGCCACGCCGCGCGACATGGAAAGCTGCGTGGCCTTGTACACGGTGCCCAGGCCGCCGTCGCCGATCTTGCCGATGATCTCATAGTTGCCGATGCGCAGCGGCTCGCCTTTCTCTTCGTCGCGGCTCATGCGGTCCAGAGCGGTCTTGATGGCCCGCACCTCTTCCGGGGTCATGAAGCCCTTGGCCACCATGATGGTCTCAATCTGCTCCGGCTCGCGGTCTTCCGACCGCGCCGCATCCTGGGCCGCAAGGCACTCCTGCACCTGGACGTCGCTGACCAGGCCGTTCTCAACGGCCAACTGCTCAAAAGTCTTGGGTCCTTTACGGGCCATATTCATCCCTGGGCAGCCGGGCCTGTGCCGCCGTGCTCCTTTGTGCCAGGGTCGTTCTCCGCCTGCGGTCCCGGCGGCCCTGGTTTCTTGTCTCCATCTCCCGGAGGCCCAATGTTACTCTGGACGTTCTGTTTGGCGAGAGCTTCGGCGAAACGGCGGACACAATCTTCCTGTTCGATAGTCTCAATGGAAAAAGGCCGCAAGGTGCGCATTTTGTCAATGGCTTCCGCCGCTGCCAACCCGCGGCTGGCCAACGCACAGGCCAGCATGGTCCCGGTTCGTCCCAGGCCCGCGCCGCAGTGGACCACCACCGCCCGGCCTTCCGCTTCCGCGGCCCGCTGGAACTCGAGGAATTGTCTGACCTGCACCATCGTCGGGGCCGTGAAATCCGCAACCGGGAGGTGCAGATAACGGAAGCCGAATTCCTCGATGTAAGCCCGGTCCAACGGCGTTTCCGTAAGCGAGACTATCGCACGGATATTGTGCGCATACAGAAACTCCAGGTCGTTCCTGAGCTTGCCGAACGTGCCGGGGCGTTCCATGCCGGCGAGCACGCCTTCGAGCACAAAAGTGAAGTTGTTCGGCATACGACGTCCCTGGCACAAGAGGATTTTGGATTTTCGATTTTCGATTTTCGATTGCATCACCGGACGTGCCAAAATCGAAAATCAAAAATAGAAAATAGAAAATTCATTCTCTGCGTTCCTCTGCGCCCTCTGCGTTGAAAAACCCGGCCTATTTCAGCAACCTGCGCAGCACCTTCCCGGTCGGCCCCTTTGGCAGCTCCGTGCGGAACTCCAGGGCGCGCGGCACCTTATAGGCAGCCAGCAGGCCGCGGCAATGCTGCAACAATTGCTCTTCCGTGGCCTGCACCCCCGGCTTCAAAACGACAAAACCTTTGAGCGTCTCTCCCTTCCTCTCGTCCTTCACGCCGGCCGCGCCGGCCTCCAGCACCGCGGGGTGCTGCAGCAGGGCAGCCTCAACTTCCGCGGGAAAGACCATTTCCCCTGCAACCTTGACCATCTCGCGCAGGCGGCCGGTGATCCGCAGGTAGCCTTCTGCCGTGAGTTCGCCCATGTCTCCGGTGCGCAGCCAGCCGTCGGCGGTGATCGTCTTGGCGGTCTCTTCCGGCCGGTTGTGATAGCCCTTCATCACGTTGGGGCCGGCCACCCACACTTCGCCCGTCTGGCCCGCGGGGAGGTCCCGCAGTGTTTCCAAGTCCACGATGCGGACTTGCACCCCTGCAATGGGCTTCCCCACGGTGCCGGCCAGATGTGCACCAGGCGTGTTGAAAGCAATCACGGGGGAGGCCTCGGTCTGCCCGTAGCCTTCCAGCAAAGCGACACCAAAAACTCTCTCGAACTGCTGCCGCACTTCGTCCGGCAGGGCCTCGCCGCCGGCAATCGCCAGGCGCAGGTGTTTCATATCCACGGGGCGGCGCTCCTGCATCCGCGCGACCAGGCGGTACATGGAGGGCACCATCATCCAGGTGTCGCACTTGAGCGCCGCAGAGACCTTGAGCACACCTTCGGGGTCGAAGCGCGGCAGCGGCGCCAGCGACGCCCCCACGGACAGCGGGCCCAGCACGGTTCCGGTCAGGCTGAACGTGTGGAACGTAGGCAGGCACGCCAGCAGCCTGTAGCTGTGATCTATGCTCATCCCCTGGATGCCGTCCACGGCATTCGAGGCCACATTGCGATGGGTCAGCATCACGCCCTTGGGCTTGCCTGTCGTCCCCGAAGTGTAGAGCAGCGTGGCGACATCGTCCGGCGCGGGGCGCGGCAAAGGCACGCCGCCGTCCACGTCAGCCGCGGCCAGGGCCGCGCAGTCGAGGACCCGCGTTCCCAGAGGAGCGAGCTTGGCGCTGAGGGCCGGCGGCGCAACGATGGCGTCCGCGCCGGCATCGTTCACGATCCATTTCAGTTCCTCCGGCGGCAACAACAGGTTCAGCGGCAGGGCCTGCTTGCCGGCGTACAGAACGGCCAGATACGACATCACGAATTCCGCCGACATCGGGAAATACAAGGCCACCACCGGCCCGCTGGACTCTTTGCGCAACGCGCGCCCCATGCGCCGGCTCGCGGCCAGCAGTTCGCCGTACTTGACGGTCCGCTCGGACTGGACAATGGCGGGAGCGTCCGGCGCTTCTTGGGCGGGGCCTTCCACCAGCTCCAACACGTTCAGGTTCCGTTCAGCCATTGCGCGTGCCCCTATTCCTCAAACCCGATCTGCATTTCGTGATCGAAGACCTGCTCGAAATCGTACACGTTCTCGAAGTCGGCGCGCGTATCCGAGTCCTGTTTGGACATGATCTGTTCCTCAACCAGGTTGAAAACGAGCTCGCCGAAGTCGGCCGTGCTCTTGACGCCCCACTGGTTGAGCACCGTGCGGGCCATCAGCCCGAAGCGCTCGCGGGCATAGTCGCGCAGCCCTTCCAGCAACTCGCGGCCCGTGACATGCCCTTTGTGGCCGCGGCGCTGCACGGTGAATTCCAGGCCCTCCTGGACGAACCTGTAGGCCTCCCGGTGATACCGGTCATCCCGCACCAGAATCTCCGCGATCTTTTGTTCTTCGTCCCTTTCTTCCGGCATTGCAACTCCTGTTCCGTGTGGCTCCTCACCCGGCCCCCGTCAAGCCATTGCTTCCGTCAGCTTGCCGGCCAACGCGCGGGCCACCACGTCGCCTCTGACGTACAGTCTGTTGGCAAACAAGGCCTCGCGCAAAGCGCCCAGGACCTTTTCGCATCCCGGCGCGCCAAACTTTCGCGCCAACACTTGTGACAGCCCTTGCTGGTCGGGCTGCAACAATATAATGCCCGCTGGGCCCGCTTCAGGCAAGGGCACTGTGCCGCAAGCGGCGCAAACCAGGCTGTCGCGGAAGCAGACCTCGCACACTTCCAGCAGCCGCCGGAAAACGTAGCGGCGCCAACCCAGCTCCGTCTTGGCCGCGCCTTCAGGGGCCTCAACCTCTTCACCGCTCTCCGCCGCCTGCGCGGGCGCGGCCGCGCCGGCTTCCTTTTCCGCCGCGGCCAGGCGCAGCCCTTCAGCCTGCGCCAAGGCCCACAACGCCAGCCCGAACTGCAAGGCGCCGGCGGGCGCAAGTTTCCCCAGGCCGTTCAGCACGGCCGCGCGCCATGGGCTCAGGTCGCCCTCCAGCAGTTCCAGCGCGCGGCCCAGACTGCCGTCCGCCAAGGGCACCACCAATTCCCTGTCCGCTTCCGGTTTGCCGGCCGCGCGGAGGGCCAGGCCGGCGCGCACCTCTGCCGCGGACAGGCGGCGGAATTGCACGGCTTGCAGGCGCGACACAATTGTCTCCAGCAGCCCTTCCGGCTGGCTGCTGGTGAGGATGAGCGTGGCGCAATGCGGCGGCTCTTCCAGCGTCTTCAGAAACGCGTTGGCGGATTCCGCCTGCCCCTGGCACAGACGCTGCGCCTCCGGCAGGACCACCACCCGGCGCGGCCCGGACATGGGCGAGCGGTGCAGTTGCTCACATACGAACTGGACCGTCTCAAGGCGGATGACGGTCTCGTGGTCCCCGACTTCGCCGCCGGCATCCGTGAATTTCCGCAACGGGATGAAATCCGGGTGCGTGCCCGCGGCCAGAGCGTGGCAGGACCGGCACTGCCCGCAGGCAGCGTCACCGTCGCCACGCTGCTGGCAGAGCAAGGCCTGCGCGAAACTGCGCGCGGCTGTGCGCTTCCCAACCCCTGCCGGCCCCTTGAACAGATAGGCGTGAGCCTGCCGCCGCGCGCACAGTACGGAACGCAGGTATTTCTTGGCCGGCGCCTGGCCGATCAGTTCGTCCCAACCCATGGCTTAACATCCTAACCACAGAGGCACAGAGACACAGAGGGAAATTTTTGATTTTCGATTTTAGATTTTCGATTTTCGATTGCGCGGCCGGACATGCACTTATCGAAAATCGAAAATCTAAAATGCCTTCTCTGTGTCTCTGTGTCTCTGTGGTGAATCGAGTTGTTCTGCCACCTGCCGCCAGATGCGTTCCCGCACGGCCTCGACTGTCCCCCTTCCGTCCACAAGCACATAGCGCCGCGGCGCACCCAAGGATTCACGCCTGTAAGCGGCGGCCACGGCGCGCAGAAACTTCGCGCCTTTGGCTTCCATGCGATCAGCCGCGCGGTGAGCGCGCCGCTGCAGGCCCACGCTGAACGGGACCCACAGCACCAGGTACACGTCCGGACGCAGGCCGCCGGTCGCCAGCACGGACAGTTCCTCAACCGCGCGCGGACACACACCGCCGGCCAGGCCCTGGTACACCAGCGTGGATAGCGAGAAGCGATCGCAGAGCACCCACGCTCCCCGCTGCAACGCAGGGCGGATAACTTCGGCCGTCAATTGCGCGCGCGCGGCCTGGAAGAGAAACGCCTCGGCCAGCGGCGAGATGGCCATTTCGCCGCGCTGGAGCAGCAACTTGCGGACCGCTTCGCCAGTCGCGGTGCCGCCCGGCTCGCGCAGCAACAGCACCTCAAGCCCGCGTTTCCCGAGTTGCTCCGCGAGCAGCCGCGCTTGAGTAGACTTGCCCGAACCGTCCGGCCCGTCCAGCACAATGAAGCGGCCCTCCCCATTGCGGATTGGGGATTGGCGATTGCGGATTGGGGATTGCGGATTGCGGATTTTACCGGCCACCAGCCACCTCAATCTCCGCCAACTTGTCCCCCGGCTTTAGCGTGGCGCCTTCCTTCAGCAGCAGCCTGACGATCCGGCCATCTTCCGGAACAGGCAGGTTGAAGGCGGCCTTGTCAGTGACAAGTTCGGCCAAGTCATCACCGGCCTTGGCCTGCTGGCCCTCTTCCACATACCACATGTTGAGCAGCGTTTCCGTCTGCTTTTGTTCGCCCAGCGGCGGCACTTCAATCGTCTTGATCATTGGTCCTTGGCCATTAGTCCCGGTTCTTGGCGCCACACGTTACCCAAGCCAATCCAAAATCTAAGATCTGGAATCCGTCTCGCCCCAGCGCGGCCCCAGACCGTGCTCGACACCCAGATGGTCTAACACCCGGGCTGCCACGAAATCCACAAGCTGCGCCACACTTTGCGGGCGGCCATAAAACCCGGGGCAGGCAGGCAGGATGACTGCCCCGGCTTTGGAGAGCGCGGCCAGGTTCTCCAAATGGAGCGACGAAAGCGGCGTTTCGCGCGGGACGAGGACCAGCGTGCGCCGTTCCTTGAGCATCACGTCCGCAGTGCGCTCAACCAGGTCCTTGCTGATGCCGTGTGCAATCGCTCCGGCGCAGGCCATCGAGCACGGCACAATCGCCAGCGCATCCAGCCGGAAGCTGCCGGAGGCCGGCGGCGCGAGCAGGTCGTCGTACACGTGGTACTTCGCGCGCCC
>Ga0187861_10004991_pt1 | contig 10834 bp, 7 predicted proteins | sample June2016WEW_10_1_3_FD_132986 | JGI IMG/M metagenome (GOLD analysis project Ga0187861, IMG submission 132986) | Peatland microbial communities from SPRUCE experiment site at the Marcell Experimental Forest, Minnesota, USA - June2016WEW_10_100 | ecosystem: Environmental > Terrestrial > Soil >...
CCAGGCTTTGGCTGCCTATCTCTCCGCCCAAAGCGACCTGGGATACGTCAGCACCGCGCAGGAGTCGTTCCGCCCATTGTGTACTTACGCCTACGACAGCCCGCCGCACGCTGGAAAACTCTTCTACCAGCGCTTTCAGTGGGTCTTTTTCCGGCACCCGCGGATTGATTTCACTCAGCCACAGGAAGCCTGCCGGGATTTCGCGAATTTCCGCAAGGCGCTCAGGGACAGCACATGAAACCACAGATGAACATTGATGAACACAGATAGGAACGACAAAAGAGAAAAGGAGACCGCACCGATGCCCAAGCTACGCCTGTTCGCCTGCTGTTCGCTCCTCCTGGGGGCCGTGGCCATAAGAGCCGCCGAGCCCGAATCCAAAAGCTACACCGTTACCGTTTCCGCGGGCGAGCACGATCGCAGCGATACGCCCGTGTGCATCGTCCTGCCCGAGGCGCCCCAAAGCGGCTGGACGATGAGCGATGAGGCCGGCACAGCCGTGCCGGTGCAGCAGGATGCGCAAAGGCAGCTCTGGTTCATCCTCCCGGAGCTTAAAGCCGGGCAAAGCAAGACCTACGCGCTGAAACCCAGCAAGGCCGCGGAAGCGGCGCCCGCAGTCAACGCCATCCAGAATGGCAACGTGGTGGAACTGACCGTGGACAACAGAACAGTGCTGCACTATCAGGCGGATAAGAGCGAGTTGCCCAAAGGCTACGGGGCGCAATATCAACGCGGTGGATACATTCAATCTGTTTTCACGCCCGCGGGCAGGCTGGTGACGGATGACTATCCGCCCAACCACAAACATCATCATGGCATCTGGACGCCGTGGACCAAGACGGAGTTCGAGGGCCGGCACCCGGACTTCTGGAACATGGGCGATAAGACGGGCACCGTCGAGTGGGTGGCCCTGGACAAGCCTTGGGCGGGCACCGTGTTCGGCGGCTTCAAGTCGCGGCACAAGCAGGTAGACCTGACAGCCAAGCCGGAGCCGAAGACAGCGCTGAATGAAACCTGGGAGGTGCGCGTCTTCCGAGTGGGCCTGGGCGCCCAGAAATACAATCTGTTCGATTTGACCGATACTCAGGAATGCGCCAGTGCGAGCCCTCTGAGCCTGCTCAAGTACCACTACGGCGGCTTCGGCATCCGCGGGAACAGGGAGTGGGACGGCGCCCCCAATGCCTTCTTCCTTACCTCCGAAGGGAAGGACCGCAAGAACGGGAACGAGAGCCGGGCGCGCTGGTCGCATATCGGCGGCAAAGTTGGCGGCGAACTGGCGGGCATCGCCGTGCTGGATCACCCCGACAACTTCCGCGCGCCGCAGCCGCTGCGGATTCATCCAACGGAGCCTTTCCTCGGAATCTGCGCCTCACAGTTGGGGGACTGGAAGATCGAGCCGGGCAAACCTTACGTGGCGCGCTACCGCCTGGTCGTTTCCGACGGCCCAGCGGACAAGGAGCTGCTGGAACGGCTGTGGAACGATTTCGCCAAGCCGCCGGGGGTCGTTTTGAAACCGCAGATGAACGCAGATGAACGCAGGTAGAAATCAACACTTAGAGTTTCTTGAGACGGAAATAGGCCAGGTCCAGTTTCTCGTAGGCGGGAAAAGCCGCCAGCACCTCATCTTGCGTCATCAGCAGCCAAGGTGAAGTAAAGGACGGCCCGGCCTTGGTGAAAAGGATGTCATCGGCGATGTAGACCGCCGAATGCACAATGCTCCGGTCCGGTGCGTAGAACAACACCAGGTCGCCCATCGAGGGTTGGCCAGGCACGGGGAAATAATCGTTCTCGATAGTGGTGCGGACCACCTCGGGCTGGCCAAGGCGGTCGTCGGGCGCCTCGTTGAAGAAATTCAGCGCACACCAGTGGCAGTCATGCGGGGCGCCCGGGGGTGCGGGGTTGGGCCGCGGGTAGGTATACAGCCTTTCGCGCGCAAAAAGCGGTAACAGGAGCACTACATTGACACCGATGCCGTCGGTGCTCCGAGGCAGGGATTCCAGCAACGGGCCGATGGCAATGGCGCGGCCCCCTTTGCCCCAATAGCTGGTCAGGGCCTTGACGTCGGAATCCTTGCTCACGCGCAGGAATGCGTAGACGCCCCTGCGGCGCAGGAGAATCCTGAACAGCCGCACGCGCTCTTCCGCATCCGGCAGTTGGCTCACGAGCGTGTGACAGTCGCTCAGCAGCACAAAGTCTGCATGGGGATACAAGAGGCGTTTCACCAGCGCCACGGTGGCCGGCGCCAACCCGCCGCTCTCCAGCCATTCGTTGATCTCATCGGCTTTGAAGATAAAGGGGTCGCGCTGGGCGGAATTCTCGGGGAACTTGCCCAGGACGGCGTAAATCCTGGCGCGGGCCGTGGGGCTGAGATCCAGGACCAAGTCGCCGGCAGGCCGCACCACGCACTGGTTTGCGGCGGCGGAAAATTCAACGCTGCGCTCAAGGACGTTGCACTGTGCCGCCGTGAGTCCCGCCGAGATGAACAGTTCGGACAATGCGGTCTTCGAATAGCCCTTGAAGACCCACGGGGCTGGGGCCTCAGAGAAGAAATTCGGGGAGATAAATTCATCCGGAGGCCGCGTGACTATATTGACGTACTCAAGCACACCCCACGGTCCCGGCTTGCAGTAATGCCTGTCGGCTTTTGCAGGCACGGCGGCAGTCGCGCCCGGCCCTTGCGCGGCCTGTAGGGGCCGCAGGCCCAGCAACATCAGAACCACTACCGCCCACGGTACGAGCACGACCAATACGAGCGCCACCACGGCATACCGCGGCATGCGAAAATAGTAGACCTTGGCCCGTCTCTCCAAGGCGCCGAGTGTTGTCTCAACCTGCTTGGCGTGGACGGCGCTGTCGTACTTGATGTGGGCTGCCCTTCCTTCGGCTTGCCGTTCGCTGTGTGCTGACGCCTGGCCAAGTGCCTCAACACCTGCTTGAGGGCGACGCCTTTCGTGGTTCCCTATGGCTTAAGACGCAGCCTCTCGGACCCATGCTGCAACCAAAAATCCGATACGCGAAATCCGAGCTGCGCGCGTGGGCAAGCGGTCAGGGAAAGCGCAGCGTTAGCCGTATGGGAGGTATGGGAGTTATGAAACTGCTCCGGTTGTAGGACAAGCTTTCCAGCTTGTCCGGGCAAGCTGGAAAGCTCGCCCAACAACCGCGTCTCTGCGGTGAGTGATGCCGTTTAGCGTGCCGGAGCCTTCAATTCCTTGACGCGCAGGTCCTTGTACTGCACTTCCATCGGCGGCCCGGGGTGGAGTTGCAGCGCAATGATGCCTGATTTCGGGTTCTTTTCATCGGTAATCTCCATAGTCACCACGCCGTTGATCTTCTGCACACAGTGGTTGCCCTGCGCGATGATGACATATTCATTCCACTCGTCCTTCTTTATCGCGGCCTTGATCTTGGCCGGTTCTCCGACCGAGCCGACGACCTCTTTCTTGCCCGTCGCATCCGCGGCAACCTTCTGGCCCACCTGGGCCAAAGTAGTGTTGCGCCCGCCGACCTCATAGACAGTGCCCGTGTAGTGGTCTTCGTAATCCATGTCGGCTTGATAGCCAGCGACCTGGAAGTTGGGGAGTTCCTTGGTACGATACTGGATGCCCGAGTTGCCCGACAATATCTTGAAAGACGCGTGCAGCTCAAAGTCGTCCGGGATGGGCTGCTTGCAGATGAGGTACGTGCCGTTGGTCTTGTTCTCGGGCGTGGTCTTCCCGACGATCGCTCCGTCTTTGGCGAACCAGACCTTGAGATCGCCGTCCCAGCCAGTCAAGTCCTTGCCGTTGAAGAGGCTGACAAAACCCTCGGCATCCGCCTCAGCGGCCAGGGCGACGCCGGCAAGCAGCCAGAGAGCACCTGGAAGAAACCTTCGAATTCCGATGTTGAACATGCTCATTTCCCTTTCATGCCTAAAGCCAAATGCCGAACTGGTCATGCCAGCTTGGTGCTTCCCGGGACACAGGCCGGGTATTTGCCGTCAGGGCCGAGTTTGACCGGCGGCTCCATGTCGAAGGTGCACTCCTCAGGTTTCGGCGGGTAGTAGAAATCGCTGGCCGCAACCTTGTCCCAGAGCATCTCCTTGCCCGTATAACAGCTCAACTGGCCCATAATCGTTGCCAGGGTGCTCCTGGCCATGTGGTAGCCGCTGTTGATCGGCGTGCCGGAGCGCGCGGAATCCAGGAGCGCCTTGATCTCCAGGTCGTATGGATCGCTTTTCGGGCCCTCGTAGTGCCACTTGGTCTCTCCGACAATGCTGCAGGCCAGCAGGTTGCAGCGCCCCTTGGTGCCGTAGATCAGGCTGGAGACCTCGCCATAACAGTTGTCCGTGGTGCGGCAGAAGGCGTACAGCTTTACGCCGTTGGCAAATTCGTAGATGACGGAATGGTGGTCGAAGACATTGCCATAAACCTCGTCGGTCATCGAAGAGCGGCCGCCCAGCCCATGGCACTTGGCCGGCGGCTGATCCTGCATGGCCCAGAGCGAGCGGTCCACGTTGTGGACGAGCGACTGCGGAACATCGTCGCCGGACAGCCACGTGAAGTGGTACTGGTTGCTGCACTGGTACTGGACCTCGTTCAGGCCAGGCGCGCGCTTGTACAGCCCATAAGGCGCGCGCAGGAAGTTCTCTTCAATCGTCACGATGTCCCCAATGGCGCCGTCGTGGATGCGCTTCATGGTTTCGCGGTAGCCGGGGTCGAAGCGGCTTTGCAGCCCGGAAACGACGCTGACCTTCTTTTCCTTGGCCAGTTCGCAAGCAGCCATGAGGTCTTTGATGCCCTTGGGGTCAATGCCGTGAGGCTTCTCGACGAAGACATGCTTGCCGGCGTCCACCACGGCCCGCATGTGCAGCGGGTGAAACTTGGCGGCATTGGCAATGAGCACCACGTCCGCGCACTCGATGACCTTCTTGTAGCCGTCGAAGCCGGCAAAACAGCGGTCGTCGCTGACGTCCACTTGGTCGGGCTTCTTCTTCTTCAGATCGGCGCGCTTGCCGTGTACGCGGTCCAGGAACAGGTCGCACATGGCCACCAGGCGCGCGCCCTGGTCAACATGCATGGCATTCATGGCCGCGCCGGTGCAGCGCCCGCCACAGCCGACCATGCCGATCTTGAGGATGTCGCTGCCGCCCGCGTAGGCGCGCGACTGGATGGCCAAGTCGCCCAATGCGGCGCCGGCGGCCACGGCGGCCGAAGTCTTAAGGAAACTGCGCCTCGAGGTATGGTCTCCAGCAGTGGACCGCTTCTGTGAATTTCTCATGGGACTCTTCCTCCTTCTCGACACGAAGAACACGAAGAGCATGGAGAACAACGCAACTCTGAGTCACCACAGTATGGAGGGAGAGCACGGTTGTCAAGCGCGAGAGGGAAGGTAGGACAGCCTTTCCACGCTGTCCGGATCCCGACCTGTCGGGAGAAAGCCTGTCCTACTGCAAGCCTAATGCCTGACTGCGTGAGTGTTGAGGCTGACATCCGGCTGAGTGAGGAAGCGTTCTCGAAGCTGCTTGATGTATTCGCGCACTTTGGGGTAAGCCGGGTCATCCCGCAGGATGCTCCGGTATTCGCTTTCGGCGCGCTTGTAGTAATCGGGCGAACTGGTCTGCGCGCCGGCGTTCCAGTAAGCCATGGCGAGGGCTTCGCGGTACTTTAGATTGCCCGAGGCGCATTCCACCGCTTGCTCCAACTCGTGGGCCTCATCCACATGTTGTTTGAGCCACATGTTGAAGCGGGCCACCTGGGCATGGCACTCGGCGGCCAACTGCGGATCCAACTCGGCGGCCTGATTGGTGGCGGCCATGGCTTCGGACAGTTTGCGCGTGTCGGTGATACGGTGCGTCTGGATGTCTATCCCCCGGCGCCCCAAGCACCAGCCCAGACCCAGATAAGCTTTGCCGCGCTTGGCATCCAAAGACATCGCTTCCCGGAAACACTTCTCCGCCTGGTCCAGGCGCTGGGATTCGGCCGCGGTGGGGTTGGACAGGATCTGATAGCCACGTTCGACCAGCGGTCCGGCCTCGCGCGGGGCGAAGACTTCGCGGGCCAGCACCGCCACCACGAGCACGGCCGCAACGCCGGCCGTGGCCGCCAGCAGCGCGCGCCGGTGCTTCGTGGCCGCTGCCACAAAGCGCCGCAGAGGGGGCTGAACCTCCACCAGGAGCGGCTTGCCGTCCACAAAACGGGCGATGTCCTCAGCGAGCGCGCGCCCGGTGGCGTAGCGCTTGGCGGGGTTCTTCTCCAAACACTTCTCGACGATGCACTGCACCTCCTGCGGAACCTTCAAGTTGAGCTGGCGCAGCGGAGTTGGCTGGGATTGCGTAATCCTCAGCATCAGCCGCAGCGCGTTCTCAGCTTGGAACGGCGGCTGGCTGGCGAGCATTTCGTAAAGCACGGCGCCGAGCGCCCAGACGTCCGAACGCGGGTCCACGGCCTTCCCGTCGCCGCGCGCCTGCTCGGGGGCCATGTAAGCGGGAGTGCCGCAGACGAGCCCGGAGGCGGTCAGGCGGGTTACCTCGTCCAGCGATTTCACCAGCCCAAAGTCCGCAACTTTCGGCGAACCGAAGGAATCAATGAGGATGTTGCCGGGCTTCAGGTCGCGGTGTACGTAGCCCGCCTCGTGCAGTGCGCCGACGGTTTCGGCCACGGACTTCATCAGCGCGAGACAGTCGTTTACGGTCAAGGACTTCTCAGGGATCACTTTGTCGAGCGAGCGGCCGTTGATCAACTCCATCGCCATGTAAGGGCGGCCGTCAAGTTCGCCGACCGCGTAAACCTGCACCATGCCAGGCAGGGACAGCGCCTTGGCCGTTTCACATTCACGCTCGAAGCGCTCGCGCTCAGCCTCTCCGGCTTCAGGCCCGTCCAGCAGCACTTTCAGCGCGACCTTGCGGCCCGAGCCTTGCTCCTTGGCGCGAAAGACCGCCCCCACCCCGCCCCGTGCGATTTCGCCTTCGATGTCGTAAGGTCCGAAGGCGCCTTCCAGAAGCGGCCGGCGGGCAGTCCTCGTCTTCTTCGCCTGCTCGGCAGGCTTCGCGTCCTCGGCAGGCGGAATCCGCTGCCTGGTCGTCTCGCGGGGCTTTGCAGAGGCCGCCGGCAGGGACTGTGGCGCGGCTGCGCCGGCCTGTTCAGCTTCCTTGGCCTTGACCTTTTGGCGTATCTCAGACAGTTCCTCCCGCAGCTCATGAATCGGCCGGGGTTCCGCCTTCTGACTGTCCGCAGGCGGCTGCGGCTGGGCCACTGGATGCGCCGCCAGCATGAACGGCAGCGCGCCCGTGCGGGTGGTTCTGGCGGCCCGTTCCGCCGGCGCGGCTGCGAATTCGCCCGTGGCCGGACTGCTGCCCGCCCCACCGGCCGGCTGCACGCCCTGCGCCCCGAAGTCCTCCTTGGACAGAAAGCTCGCGGCGCTGAAAGCTACGCCACAGGCAACGCAATTGATGGCAAAGTTGTCGCGTGAAATGTTCGCCTCAAAACCGGTACGGCACAACGGACAGACGACACGGGTCATGAAAGCCTCTCCCCCTCAGCCAGCCAACACTGGAAGCCTGCTTAAAGGAATCGGCATAAGATGGGCGTGGCTTGAGTGGAACTATCTTGCGCACGGCCTGATTCTTTTTCTTGGAGCATTAGGCATTAGGTCTTGCCTGCTGATCGTCTGCCGGCAATCCTAATGCCTAAAAGCTAATGCCGGCAGCCTAATGGTGTACGAGTTTCAGCATCCTCCAGCCCAGCGATGCGCCGGAGAAAGCAGTTGAGAGACCTACCGCGAGCAAAGCGACCAGGCTCAGGAATCCCGGGTGCAGCCCCAGCAGAGCCAGAATTCCCAGAACGATCGTGCCGAGCCCCACAAACACCTGGAGGCTGGCGGCCATGCGCACACAACGGCGTGCCATTTCCGCGCGCGAGCCGGACTCACCCGGCCGCCGCACCACGAACGAACTCAGACGGGAAACCACGCCGCTCTCCAGCAGCAGCGCTGTTCCCAGCACCACGGCCGCGAAGGCCGTGAGCGTGGTGGGGTCCACGCCGCACAGAGACATGATCCCCAGAATCACGGCGATGATGCCGCCCACCAATTCGGCGGCCAAGCCGCCCCGGAACCGCTCCGCCTCCACTTCTCCCTTCCCCACTTCCAACAGCAGGAAAGGCAGCCGGGCGCTCAACAAGCCTGCGTCAAACAACAGCGCAAGGCCCACGATAATGGTGGCCACGGCCCCAAAGAAGCTCGGCACGAACAGCCAGAGCGCCAGAAATGCCAGGACGGTTGTGGCCAAGCCGCCAAGCCCCTCTAACAACGATCCGCCAAGCACGAACTTGGCCGCTTTTTCCTCTCCGCAAATCTCCGCGGAACTGAGTTCTTTCTCCTGTTCCATACTGCACCTCCTGCGTGCCTCATGGCGCGCGGCCAACCTGCACCGTCAACTCCATTCCACCTCTTCCATAGCCCACACTGGCGCCCTGCACTTAAGTAAGCATACCACATTTAGCCTACCAGAACGACAAGGGGTCAGGGAGATCTTCCTGCTCCAGAATGAGCAACGCCTCGCGTTCCACTCCGGGCCCGGGCACGCGGCAGTTCCGGCCGCCTTCAAGTCCATCCCCGCGGTCCAGGCCGCGTCCCGAGGTGGGCTCAAACCAATAATACCGATACGTGCCCGGGAGCGTGGCCAACTCGGCCCTCTGGTGCGCGCCACCGCTCCAGTAGATGAAGAACCGCCCGCGGCCGTCGGTTGCGGCTGCGGCTTTCCCGGAGGCCACGAGGCCGGGCGGCAACGGCGCGAGGATTTCCGTGGCGGGCCGGAGATAGCCCTCGCCCACCCACAACCTCCCCAGGATGGCCAGTTGCGCCAGGTCCCTCCAAGGATGTTGGCGCGCTGAACTGGAAAAGCTGGAAGGCACGATGGGCCAGCAGCCATGCATTACGGAGCGCCACAGTTCCGCCCGCAACGGCGGCCGCCTGCTTATGCCTTCGTGTCCCCTCCCAGTGCTGAAATCGCAGAGCAGCGGCTGGCGCGGCCCCGCCAATTGCAGGGGCAGGCTGCCCCTCCGGCCCAGTGGCGCGGCCGGCCGCATGGAGAACGGCGCGCGATGGCTGCTCGGCGCGGCATTCCAGTCGAAGCCTTCCGGAGCAACCAGCCACGGTCCCAACTGGGCTTGGGCAGGGTCCTCTCCCGCTCGCGCCAACGCGGCGGCCATTTGCGCCGCCAGGCGGCCTTCGAGCCGGCTCAAAGGGGTGTCCGGGCTGTCTGCGCCGGCGCCTCCACGAAACACTTGGACCCACACTGCCGTCCGCCCGCGCAACTCAGCGGAGATCCATTCCACGGCATGAGCCAGGGCTTCCTCGAGTCTCTGGCCGGAGCTGGCCCGCCGCCGGATAACGGTTGTGCGCCCTTTGCGATGACGGTGCACCGATGGGGGGCGCGCGGCGCCTGCCTGCGAGGCGCGGACGTCGGCGGCGAGCAAAGCCAGAGGCCCGGCTGGCGGGGGCCAAACAGGGCTGAAGAGCGAAAGGCCGACCAGCACGCCTGTCTTTGCGGCAGCATCCAGCAGGAACTGCAAGCGCGCGCAAATCCCTTCGTCGCGGCGGGTCAGATCGTAGACCGCGCCACTGGCGTCCTTTGGAGTGCGGCGCCTTGACGCCGCTTGGGTGTCCGCGCCACTGGCGTCCAGGCCGGGCACCAGGTGCCGCCGCGCGTACAGGCAGGCATCCTCGTCCGGGCCGTTCAAAGGCACAACCAGGTGCCGGATGCCGAGCGCGACCAGGTGCTCAAGCCACTGCTGCTGATCGCATCCGCGCAGCAGCGGTTCAGGCGATGAGACTCCCGGCAGCCCGATGCGATGGCCTTGCAGTTCAACCGCGCAGGGCCGCAGCGCGTGAGGATTGGTCACGGAGACCAGACTGAATTTCTTCGGCAACTTCATCCACCTCCAACCTGTCCAACACCCCGCCCGGCGCCTGCACGATCTTGACGCGCTGTCCCAACGGCGCCCAAACCCGCGGATCGGTCGGCCCGAACAGCGCCACGGTGGGGCAAGCGCGCGCGGCCAGATGCGTTATTCCTGAATCGTTGCCCACGTAACAACGCGCGCAACTTAGCAGCGCCAGCACTTCCCGCAACGGCCTTTCCGCCACGCACTCCCAATCGGCGCCGGGCGGGATGCGCGCCTCGAATTCGCGCCGCGTGTCCTCGTCAGCCGGACCGAACAGCAGCAGTGGCGTTAGCGCGCCCTGGCCAGCCAGCTTCACGGCCAGCTTCGCATAGCGCTCCGCCGGCCAGCATTTCCTTCTCCCGCCGCTGCCGGGATGAATTGCCACGAAGCCGGCGCCGGGCACGTCATCATAGCCAAGGCGTGCCAGCCCGCGAACCCGTTCTGCTTCGTCCAACTCCAGGAACACGTCGTCCGCCACGGCCTCAATTGCCAGCGCGGCTTCAGCAACTCCCGCTCCGAGCAAGGGTGCGAGCGGATCGAGCAAGCGCCGCGCAGCGTGCAGCCCAACATCTCCCCTCCCCCTACCCCCTCCCGCAAGGGGAGGGGGAAATGGTTCCGCAAGAGGAGGCGGCACGAACAGCGCTTGCTGAACCCCCGCTTCTCTCAGGGCCTTCTCCGTCCGCGCCGTATCGCCGTGCAGAGCGACAATGGCGGTCTGAGTCCGCGCCAAGGTTGCCCGCGCCGCAGGCCCGAACGCCACGCCTGCGGCGAAAAGCCCCAGCCATTCGGACGAGGAGAAGTCGCGCACGCGGGGCGCTCCGTGCGCTTTCCGCAAAAAGCCCCAGCTTGCAGGCGACCCCAGGACGGTGAGGCTCTCCGCACCGGCAAGCCGCAGAGCGTGGAGCGCCGGCAGA
>Ga0187861_10004994_pt1 | contig 10826 bp, 4 predicted proteins | sample June2016WEW_10_1_3_FD_132986 | JGI IMG/M metagenome (GOLD analysis project Ga0187861, IMG submission 132986) | Peatland microbial communities from SPRUCE experiment site at the Marcell Experimental Forest, Minnesota, USA - June2016WEW_10_100 | ecosystem: Environmental > Terrestrial > Soil >...
CATAGGTGAAATTCTGGCCCGCGCGGCGCGCCACCACGATGGGCCCGCCCAGCTTGCGGCTGAACAGGCTGCCGTTGGCGCGGGAAACATAGCCGGCGTGGTCCAGGAGCGTCATCATTTGGGGCGTGGCCGAGCCGAAGTAGACGGGCGAGCCGAGCACGAGGATGTCCGCCGCCAGCATCTTCTCAAAGATGGCCTGGAAATCGTCATCCTTCTGCACGCAAGCACGGTTCTTGTTCTTGAAGCAGGCGTTGCAGGCCTGGCAGGGCTTGATGTTCTTGCCGCTGAGTTGGATCAGCTCGCCGCTGACGCCGTGCGCCTTGAGCTTGGCGAGGCAGGTCTTGAGCAGGATTTCCGTGTTGCCGTCTTTTCGCGGACTGCCGCAAATGGCTATGGCGTGCATGGCCGTCTCCTTGTCGGGTTCTTGCAACTGCAACGGTTCAGTCCGAGCCGCGACCGTGAGGGAGCGGACATTGCCGCTTGCTTACGCGCGCGGCTCGGATTGAGCGGTTACTTGTTCCTCAGCCGCAGATCTTGTCCCGCCAGGCCGCAAATACAACTGACAGAATGGCGGCAAGTGTGTATAGAAGGAGGGAGTGGACCGTGGCCGGGCGCGAGTGGCATAAGGCGTTTTCGGAGCAGGGGAGAGGGTTCTGAAAGCAAGGAGGGGCTCATGGCTGATTGTATCTTCTGCAAGATCGGGGCGCGCGAAATTCAGGCTATGGTTATTTACGAAGATGCAGAGCTAATCGGCTTCCGGGACATTAACCCGCAGGCGCCGGTGCACGTGCTGCTTATCCCCAAACGTCATTGCGCGTCGCTGGATGACTGCGGTCCCCCGGAAAGCGGCTTGCTGGGCAGGTTGCTCCTGGCAGCCAAGCAGATAGCGCGGCAGGAGAAGCTCTCCGACCGCGGCTACCGGCTGGTACTCAACGTGGGCGATGAGGCCGGGCAAGTAGTCAAGCACCTGCACATGCACTTGATTGGCGGGCGGGAGATGAAGTGGCCTCCAGGGTAACCCTCTCCCCTGTGGGGAGAGGGCCGACGTGAGCGAAGCGAACGCGGGGTGAGGGGGTGAGGATGCGCGTGTTGTGCCCCCCCTCACCCGGCGCTGAAGCGCCACCCTCTCCCCACGGGGGAGAGGGTAACGAGTTACCATTCTTTGGAGGCCAGGTTTATGCTGCGCAGCCGCGTCGTTGTGTTCCTCGGGATGTGCTGTTGTGCCGCGGTCTCGCGTGCGGCGCAGGAGACCAAGGTGCTTCTCGATTTCGAGGAGGAGAAGGACCTCAAGGTCTGGGAGTTCAAGAAGAGCAAGCCGGAACTGGTGGGCGACCACGCCACGCATGGGCAGAAGTGCGCGAAGATCGCGCCCGACGAGTACATGGTTTCGTGGCAACTGCCGAAGGACTGGTCGAGCTACGATTCGTTCGATTTCGACGTCTTCGTGGACGGCGACGGCCCCGTCGGCGGCTACATTCTGATCGGCGACGAAGCCTGGAAGGCGAAGGCGGGCGGCACGTACTGGAACCGCCACAACGGCGGCTTCAACCTCAAGCCCGGCGCCAACACGGTCTCGATTCCCGTCAACGGCTTGTACCGCGGCGAAGCCGGCAGCCGCAACAACGACCTCAAGAGCAACATTGACCCGAAGCAGATTGTCCGCATGGACATCGGCTTCACGCCCAAGGCGCCCGCGCGCGCTCTCTACATTGATTACATGCGCCTCGTGAAAGAGTCGCGGCCGGCGGGAATCCTTGCGTTCGATTTCGGCCCGCCAAGCCAGGTCCTTTTCCCCGGCTTTACGGCGATCACGTGGAACACGGTCTACGGCGAGCGTACCGCAGGCGTCTCGCCTGCACAGCCGGGGGCCGGCGGGACGCCGGCGGTACAAGCCGGCCTGCGCCGCGCAACCTGGGGCTCGAGCGCCGCGCGCGACGACACCTTCCCCACGCGGCTGTACCAGGATTATGTGTCGCTGGATGACAACGAATTCGTTTGTGACGTCCCCAACGGGAAATGCCACGTCTGGCTCGTCTTCGACGACCTCGGCTACTGGGGCGGCGAGCAGACGCACTGCAGCAAGCGTGCCATCGAGTGCGCCGGAACGACAGTGTGGTCCGAAGAGCGCAGCCCGGACGATTATCTCTTCCACTTCGAGAACGTCGAACCCAAGCCCGGCGACAGTATGTGGGACCTGTACGTGAAAAACCTCTTCCCGCCGAAACGCTTCGAGGCCACCGCGGCCGACGGCAAACTCAGCCTGCGTTTCAAAGCCGACGCGCCCTGGTCGTGCCGCGTGGCGGGTATGATCGTCTATCCCGACTCGATCAAGGCCGAGGGCGACAAGTTCGTGACGGAAGTCGAGGATCGCAACCGCAAGGAGTTCGAGGCACGGGCGGCTTTCTTGGGGCCGAAGGCCAAAGCCCTTGATCTTCCCCCGGACGCCAAGGAGAAAGGGTATTGGCAGGCCTTCCCGTCCCTCGACGATGACATTACCTTGTGCGACTCACCCGGTAAGAACAATGCGCTGCTCCCTCGCGCCGCCGCGCGCGGGCAACGAGTTTCGTTTACATTTGCCCTCTACCCGCTTACCGACCACGGTGCCGCCAAGTATGCCGTTAGCGACCTGAAGGGCGCCGCTGGGACTATCCCAGCGTCGGCCATTGACCTGCGCTACGTCCAACACGCGACGCATCGCGGATTCAACGATATCGCTTACAGCATCGGCCCCGAGAGCCTGCGGCGCCTCGAAGGTTCCGGCCTTACGCTCGCGAAGGAACTGAACCGGCAATTCTGGATCACGGTCAACGTGCCGCCCGACGCCAAGCCGGGCCGGTACAGCGGCGAGATCGTGCTTGACCCGTGGCCAGGCACGCGACTGCCCCTCACGCTCGACGTTCTCGACCTCACTCTTGACGAACCCGAATTCCTCATGGGCTTCTACGGCTTCGACATCCCCCACGAACTGCCGGCCGAACGGAAGAAGACGGCCATGCGCGAACTCTTCACCATCCTCAAGCAGAACGGCATGAATTCCGTCTCCGGCGGGCCGGGGGTCCATTTCTCCGGCTTCGATGCCGCAGGCAAGCCGCAGCTCGACTTCGCCGCCTGCGATGAGTACTTCAAGACCTACAAGGAGTGCGGCTTCAGCAAGCCGGTCGTAGCCTACGGCGGGCCGGGCATGGTCCAGGGATTGCACGACGGCTACGTGGTCGGCGAGACCGGCCGCAACTGGGAGAAGAAGATGGGCAAGCCCTTCGGCGAACTGCTCAAGATTGTCTGGACCGCAGTGAAAGAGCACGCCGAGAAGGAAGGCTGGCCGGCGATCTACTATGAGCTCAACGACGAGCCGCGCGTGGTCGAAACCGCCAAAGAGCAGCTTGCGCTGCAGAAGGTCTACCGCGAGTACGCGCCGTGGGTGAAGATCGGCGGCTCCTATTCGGTCAGTTGGGCCGGAAACGACCCGCTCGAATCCACGATCCAGGAAACGTTCAAGACCTTCGTTTGGTCCGCGTTGAATGCGCACAAGCAGGTGGACCTCGACAAGGCGAAGGAGTTCGGCCGCGAGCTGCAGGTTTACAACCAGGGCACCACGCGCTACAGCTTCGGCGCCTATCAGTGGGCGGAATACCGCAAGGGCGTCACGGGCCGCATGCAGTGGCACCTGCTGGCGCTGCACGGCTACCAGTTCTTCGACCTCGACGGCCGCGAGCCCGACACGGCGATGATCAACTGGGGCCGCAGCGAAATCATCCCCACGCTGCGCCTGGCCCGCTGCCGCGAAGGCAGCGACGATTTCCGCTTCGCCGTGACGCTGTGGAACCTGGCGCAGAAAAAGAAGGACACGCCCGCAGGCCAGGCCGCCATCGCGTTCCTCGAGGATGTCAGCGCGAAGATCGCCGTCGGCCATACCGAGCGGCCCAAGGGCTTCATGGACGACGAAACGTTCCGCAACACGTGCAGCGGGCACATCAAGACGCTGCAAGGACGTTAGCCCGGATTTCGCAACCCGCGTCCGCAGGGCAGAGAATGGGAAGAATGAGAAGGATGGGAAGGATAGGAAAGATGGGAACGATGGGAGGACTCATCATCATCGTTCTTCCCATCATTCCCATCAGTCCCATTCTTCCCATGTCGCCCATAGCGCTCCCCGTGACCGCTTGCTTACGCGCGCGGCTCGGAGACTGAACGGTCACGCGATTTGCAGTTTTGTGCGGCGTTCTGCGGAATGGCGTCCCTGCCGGGATTCGAACCCGGGTTGGGGGCTTGAAAGGCCCCTGTCCTAGGCCTCTAGACGACAGGGACAGCGCATACCTGAAAGGCTGTACTGGGCGGGGATGGGTATTGGTCTCCGCTGGCCCAGTTGGCAAGCGAAATGCCCAACTGCGCACAAGTATCCGCAGACCGGGGGCAAAGTCAAGTGCAACTATCGGGCTTGAGGCTTGACCTTACTCGGCCAGCTTGTCGCGCAGCAACTGTGCTTCATTCCTGAGCGCCGGCGTCTGGTCAGTCCACTTGGCCGCAGCCCAGCTCCAGGCCCCCAAGGCCAGGTATGTGCAGATAGCTATGGCCATAGCGGCCGCAGGCAGCTTGGCTTCCACACATTGCCGCGCACAGTAGAAGAACAGTGCAAAGAACGCGAGCCCCAAAGGCACGCTGAGGGCCCACCCCAAGGGTTGATTGAACAGCGCCAGTCCGCCGCCGAGCGGCCCGGACAGCCCGGACGCTTCGGGGCACCACAGCGGCAGCAGGATGATCGCGATGCCGCAGATGAGCCCGAGCGCCAGTTGCGTCCAGGCCAACCGCTCCTCTGCGACTCCACCTGGGGCCTTGAAATGGCTGAGCACGTAACCGGAGGCCAACGCCAGCGCCGGCAGCAGCGGCAGCAGGTATTGCTCGCCTCTTTCAGGCAGCGCAAATAGAACCAAGAACCCCAAGCCAAAGAAGAGCACCAGGAAACGCACTTGCTTGTGCGCCAGAACGCCGGCGCCTGAAACATCGCGTTCGCTGCTCAAGCAGCGCCCGACGCTCAGCGGCCAGGCGGCCACCAACAGGACCGTCCAGGGGAACAGCGCTCCCGCCAGCCACAAGAAGTAGAAGTACCAGTGGCCGCTTTGTGCCTCGCCGCCACTTGCAGTTGCGTTCAGCAACCACGGCAGCAGCGCCGCCCAGTCTTGGGGGGCCGCGGCCACAAACCAGGGTCCGGCGATGGCCGCGGCCACAGCCAGCGCGGCCAGGAACAACCCCACTTTGCGCCCGTTGAAGCGGAGCCTGAGCAGCACCTCGAGCAACACGGGCCCCGCCAGCAGGAGCACTGGAATGCACGCTCCCGCCAGGATGCCGAGACCCAAGCTGCTGCCCAGTGCGATAGTGGCCACCAGCCCGGGGCGGGGCGCCGTCACCAGCCACGCCCCACCGCAGCACAGGCCGGCGCAGGCGAACATCAAGGGCATCGCGGTGCTGTTGGTCTGCCCGAACCGGCAGACCAGCAGCGAGAAGCCGAGCATCAGGCCGGCCATGAGTCCGGCGGGACGGCCGAAAACCACCGAGCCATAAAGGACCACCATGAAAAGTGCCAGCGCGGCCAGCAAGGCGGGAGGCAGCAATGTGGCGCGCGTCAAGACCTCCGAGTCGGGTTCGCCGCCGTGGCCCAGCACCCGCGCCGCCCCTGCGGCCAGCCAGTATGGCAGCGGCGGCTTGTTGAAGTGCTCCCCCCTTTCCAGTTGCGGAGCCATATAGTCGTCGCTGCGGAGCATTTCCCGCGCGACCACGGCCACACTGTTCTCCGGTGTTCGGGAAAGAGGGCGGTGGCAGACAGCGGGCAATAGATAGAGGGCAAAACTAAACAGAAAAACCCCGCTGGCCGCAATAAGGTCTTTGCGCAGCTCTTCTGCGCCGCGCGGGGCCAAGCCCGCGACAGCTTCGACTTTTTTGGTTCCTATCTCCGTTTCGTCAGCCACGTCGCGCTGCCGTTATCCACTCCCTAACACCAGTCTACCACACAGAATGGCGCTTAGGATAAGTGCTATTATCATTTCGGCTAGTGGAGCTTTCAACTTTTGCTAAAAACCCATATATTATCGGGCCGTGCGTGGCGCGTGGATTGCAGCGCCTCAAGCCTCAAACCTCTGGAGGGGACATGAAACCAATCTTTTTGCCATTTGCGCTTGTCTGTGTGCCAGCCTGGCTGGCGGCGGTTGCCTTTGCCGCGGAGAACTGGCAGCCTGGCAAGGGGCCGCTGATGACCAAATGGGCAGCGGATGTTGCGCCGGACAAAGCCCTGCCCGAGTATCCTCGTCCGCAAATGGTCCGCCAGGACTGGTTGAACCTTAACGGTTTGTGGGATTACGCCATCGCGCCCAAGGGGGACGCCGCGCCGAGCGCCTATGACGGCCAGATTCTGGTGCCGTTTCCCGTCGAGGCGGCTTTGTCCGGCGTGATGAAGAAGCTGGAGCCCAAAAGCAACCTTTGGTATCGCCGCACTGTGGAGCTCCCCAAGGACTGGGCCGGCAAGCGTGTGCTGCTCCATTTCGGCGCCGTGGACTGGGAAGCGCGCGTCTGGGTCAACGGCAAGGAACTCGGCTCGCACCGCGGCGGCTACGACGACTTCAGTTTTAACATCACCGAAGCCCTGAAGGCTGACGGTAAGCAGGAGTTGAGCGTGAGCGTTTTCGATCCCACCGACGCCGGCCCGCAGCCCCGCGGCAAACAGGTCCTCAAGCCCGGAGGCATCTTCTACACGCCCACTTCCGGAATCTGGCAGACAGTGTGGCTGGAGCCTGTGGCTGAAGGTTACATCAGTTCGCTGCGCATCACGCCGCTGCTGGACGAGTCCCAGGTCGCTGTGCAGGCCGCCTGCCAGGCGGCGGCAGGCAAGACCGAAATGAAGGTTGACGTGCTTGACGGCGACGACACTGTGCAGAGCGGCTCCGTTTCGGTCGCTGGAGTTGAAGGCAAGAAGGACGATGCTCCTGTGTTCGCCCCGAAACTGGTGCTCGCCGTTCCCAAAGCCAAGCCCTGGTCTCCGGAAGCGCCGTTCCTCTACAAGCTGCGCGTGGCCCTGGAGCGCAATGGCAAGCGCGTGGATGCCGTGGAGGGCTACTTCGGCATGCGCAAGATCGCACTGGGCAAGGATGAGAACGGCATCCTGCGCCCGATGCTCAACAACAAGTTCGTCTTCCAGGTGGGCACGCTGGACCAGGGTTTCTGGCCCGACGGCCTGTACCGTGCGCCCACCGACGAGGCGCTGCGCTTCGACATTGAGATCCACAAGAAGATGGGTTTCAACATGGTCCGCAAGCACGTCAAGGTCGAGCCGGAGCGGTGGTATTACTGGTGCGACAAGCTGGGCTTGCTGGTCTGGCAGGACATGCCCAGCGGCAATAATAACAGCCCGGAAGCAAAGAAGCAGTACGAGGCCGAGCTGAAGCGCTTGGTGGAGAGCCACTGGAACCATCCCAGCATCATCCTCTGGGTGGTCTTCAATGAGGGCTGGGGCCAGTATGACACCGAGCGGCTCACCGCCTGGGTCAAGGAATTCGATCCCTCCCGCCTGGTCAACAACGCCAGCGGCTGGACGGACAAGAAGTGCGGCGACGTCATTGACATGCACAACTACCCCGGCCCCGGCTCGCCCAAACCGGAGGAAACGCGCGCCGCGGTGCTGGGCGAGTACGGCGGGCTTGGCCTGGCCGTGGACGACCACACCTGGCAAAAGGAACACTGGGGTTACCAGAACATGGCCAGCAAGGCGGCTTTGACCAAGCGCTACGTGGGGCTGCTGCGCAAGATCTGGGCACTGAAGGACGCCCCCGGCCTGTGCGCCTGCGTTTACACGCAGATCACTGACGTGGAGACTGAGTGCAACGGGATTCTGACCTATGATCGCGCCGTGGTGAAAATGGACCTGGACGAGATGGCCAAAGCCAACCGCAACGAGTTCCCTCCGGCGCCGCAAGTCACTGTCGTCGTCCCCACGGCGGAGAAAGAAGCGGCCACCTGGCGTTACACTCTCGAAAAGCCCGCTGAGGGCTGGACGAAGCCCGAATTCGATGCCACGGCCTGGAAGGAAGGCCGCTCAGGCTTCGGCTCCAAGGGCACGCCGAACGCTATCATTGGGACCGAATGGAAGAGCGACGACATCTGGCTGCGCCGGGATTTCACTCTGCCCGAGGCCAAGCTCAACAACCCCCAACTGCGCGTGCACCACGACGAGGACGTGGAGGTGTACGTTAACGGAGTGTTCGCCATGAAGGCCCCCGGCTTCATCACCGATTACGACTTGTTCGAAATGGAAGAAGCCGGCAAAGCCGCCCTCAAGCCCGGCCAGAACAGCATGGCCGTACACTGCCATCAGACTGTGGGCGGACAGTACATTGATGTCGGCATCGTGGACCTGAAGTAGCGGGGTGCGGGGTGCGGGATGCGGGGCGCGGGATGCGGGATGCGGGATGCGGGACGCGGGATGCGGGACGCGGGATGCGGGGGACGGGATGCGGGGCGCGGGATCCGGGACGCGGGATGCGGGGCGCGCTCCCCGAACCCCGCTCCCCGAACCCCGCTCCCCGAACCCCGCTCCCCGAACCCCGACTTCCGAATTTTCTTTTGGACCTTTGGCCCTCTTGACTGTCTAATAGAAAGGCAGGTTGTCTTGCGTCGCAGGAACAGGCGTTATGCAGGGGGAGGTTCGATGGTTTTGAGATGCAAACAGCGTTGGGCGCCGGCCCTTGTCCTGATGGGTACGCTGGCTCTGTGCCACTGGGACAAGGGCTGCGGCACGTTTTGTGCCGCTGAGGAACCGCAGCCGCAGCCGGCAGCGGCGGACCGGGCCGGAGCTATCAAGACCCTGATCGCCAAACTCAATGCTCCGGATGCCTTGGCGCGTGAAGAGGCGGAAAGAGCACTGCTGAAGATTGGCGCCCAGGCCCTGCCGCTGCTTCAGGAGGCCACGCGCACGCCCGAACCTGAAATCGCCGCGCGGGCCAAGCGCGTGCTCGCGAAACTCAACGAGGCGGCCGTGCGCCCGGGACAGAGCTTCGCCGAGGTCATGCCGGCCAGCAGCATCTTCTTTCTCGAAGCGCCGCATACACGCCAGACACTGGACAAAATGAAAGACAGCCCCTTGGGGAAGTTCTGGGACACGCCGGCCATGCAGAAGTTCTACAAGGGACACTACGAAGACCAGGTTGACACCGACAAGCAGATTCTGGATGCGGTGCGCGCCATCCCCAAGCTTCTCGAAGGCAAGGCGCTTATCGGGCTCGGCGCTCCGGAGACGGCTGAAGCCGCCGAGTTGGAGCCGCCCTTGGTCTACGTCCTCGAGAGCGAGCAGCCTGTGCAACTCGAACTGCAGGTCCGCCACTTCTTCGAGGGGCAAATCGATCCTCCCAGGACGGAACGCCGTTATGGACCGTTCAGTATCGCGGAGCACATTACGGCTCAAACTGTTTTCGGCCAGGAAAGGACCATCCATGCCCTGACTCCCAAAGGCATAGAGTCTTTTCTGGACGGCCTGGTGAAGCGCCCGGCGGAGCCGCTCGATCCTCTGCTGAAGAACGTCAGAGCGCTGCTGCCGCAGTATGACTTCATCTATCACATCGCCAGCGCGGGTTTCAAGGACTTGTCCGAGGCCGCGCAGCTCATTGACGACGACCAGATTGAGACGCTCAATAAGCTCGGCTTTGTCAGCGGCAGCGTTTGCCAGGGTGTCGTGGCAGTCAATGCGGATGGCTTTGCGGAACGCCTGCGCATAACTCTAGGCGGCGGCGACAAGAACGCGGGACTGCTGGCTGTCCTCAGGAGATGCGCGCCTGCAGCCCAGCCGCAGGGCGCGCCGGCCTCTCTGGACTTGATCCCCTACCAGGCGGGCCTGCTGATTTCCTTCCAGGGCGACAGTCCGAGCAACGCCGCGGCGCTGGCCGCGGCAATCCGAGCCTTGGACGAAAAACCAGCAGAACAACAGCCAGCAGGTCAACAAGCAGCAAAACAACAACCAGCAGGACAACAACCGGCGGGACAACAACCGGCGGGACAACAACCGGCGGGACAACAACCAGCGGGACAACAACCAGCGGGACAACAACCGGCAGGACAACAACCGGCGGGACAACAACCGGCAGGACCGGCGCCTGCACAGGGGAAGCCGGCAGGTAATACGCTCGCCCAGAAAGCTCTGGCCGAGGCGATGGCTGGGGCAGAGGCTGGCAACGCGCCGGCTGGTGGCAAGGCCGCGCCCGCGCCGCCCAAAGCACCACCGCCTGTAACGCACCCGCACGTTGAGCACTTGGAGAAGATCGGCCTGAGTCTGGAGCAGTTCTTGGCGCAGTTGGACGGGCCTGTGCATATCGCGCTCTTCATGCAGCAGGTGGAAGACGAAGTGCCAGACGACCTTCCGGTCTCGCTGCTGGCTGCCTTTTTGCTGAAGGACGCCAAGGCAGTCTCGCAGGCGCTTGAGGCGGGCTGCGAGGGCGCCACTCCGCGCTTCACCAAGAAGCCTCTGGGCGGCGGCGTCCACTACATAGAAAGCGGCGCGGACGCGCAGGAGCAGCCAGGTTTCTGGCTCAAGGGCAATTACCTCGCTTATGCCACGGACCAGGACTTTCTTGTGTTGGCCGCCGCCGCGGTGCTGCACAAGGCAGGCACTGAGCGCCTCGCAGACCGCGAGAACTACAAGCGCGCCCTGGCGCAGAAACAACTCGACCCGCAGGCGTTCTGCACTGTTTTTGGCGACGCCGACCAGGTGCTCGAAATGCCCTACGGGCTGGCGCGGGTTAATTGGCAAGACGCCAAGAATCCCTGGCCGTCCTACGATGTCGTCAAAGCGCTGC
>Ga0187861_10004999_pt1 | contig 10825 bp, 14 predicted proteins | sample June2016WEW_10_1_3_FD_132986 | JGI IMG/M metagenome (GOLD analysis project Ga0187861, IMG submission 132986) | Peatland microbial communities from SPRUCE experiment site at the Marcell Experimental Forest, Minnesota, USA - June2016WEW_10_100 | ecosystem: Environmental > Terrestrial > Soil >...
ATTGAACTGAATCAATCAGTTGGTTTTGCCCTTGGGTCTCATTCGCCAAGTACACTCGTATCAGAAAACAACTTTCTGCGGCAACAGGTGAATCAGATTTCACCAAGAGTGAGCATGCTGGAAATGCAGGCGACGCAATTAAATGAACGTGCTGACAATCTCCACCTGCTTCTTCATAGTGGCAAGATTGTCGACGATACGGTTTCAAGATTTACGAATGCGACCAAAGAGTTCAAGTCCAAATCTTTGATTCTTGCAACGAAAAGTTACCGCCCTTGATTTCAATCGAGGACTGTATGCGAATAACTCAAAATCTATAAACAAGGAAGACAAGATGGACATCCTTTACATTGTCGCAATCATTCTCCTGATCGTGTGGCTTGTGGGGCTTCTCACTTACACAATGGGAGGGCTTATTCACATTCTTCTGGTGATTGCTGTTATAGCTATCGTGCTGAGAGTTGTTCGCGGACGAAAAGCTTTTGGACCTAAAAAATGAACCGACAAAAACAGTTTGCTTTATAATGCAGTACTCACTAAAACATATTAACCAAACAAGGAGACATCATATGAAACGTTTCATCTTATATGCATTGCTGGTCGTAGCGTTAGGCGTGTATAGCCACGTCCAAGCACAATTCAAGGGTATTTCTAGGCAGGCATGGGGATTTTCGCTGGGCGGCGCCTTAGGGGATAATGCTGGGAATGACAAATGGGGAATACAGGGTCGTGGATTCTATCAATATGAATTTGTGCCTGCGTTGTTTGGTCAAATTGGCATAGGTTACGACGACCTCACTGCTCCAAACGTGTATAATACAGGGCTCCTCACGGCCGATTTTCGATTGCACGTGATTCCTTTTGCTTTAGCGAATTTGAATCCGTACATCTATGGTGGCTTCGGTCTATCAAAGTCCCTTAATATCTCCAACTCGGATATGTTATCGTTTATTCCATTCGGTCTTGGTGCCCAAACAGAGATCTCCAGCGGACTCTTGTTGCAGATTAGTGGTGGATACAACTTGTCCCTTTCCGATCAATTAGACGGACGGGTACGTACGACTAATATGAATTTTCTTACCAACGGGAAAAATGACGGATGGTATGTTTTTTCTATCGGACTTGCGTTTACGATAGGTGGAAACGATGAAGCAGCGGAGTCGCAAAAGTCAGAGCTTGCCGAGGCGGAAGCACGCCGGGTGAAGCAGCAGGCCGATGCCGATGCAGAGGCACAGCGTGTAAAGGCAGCAAATGATGCACAGGCGCGCAGTGCGAAGGAATTGGCTGATGCCGAGGCACGGCGGGTGAAGCAGCAAGCTGACGCAGATGCAGAGGCGCAGCGTGTAAAAGCAGCGACCGATGCAGAAGCGCAGCGTGTAAAAGCAGCAAACATTGCCGAAGCGCAACGTATAAAGGATTCGACCAATGCAGCAGCACTCCGGTTAGCGGAACAGAAGAGTAACGATACCGTTATCGTTCTTGTTAAAGGCAAGACCGTCGTTCTTAGGGGTGTCAATTTTGAGTTCAATAAGGCGACACTAACGAAATATTCTGAGAAAATACTCTGGAGGGCCTACAACGCGTTGGTCGCGAATCCCAATGTGAGTGTAGTAATTACCGGACATACGGATAATGTGGGGAGCCAAAAATATAATCAGGCACTCTCTTTGAAACGGGCACAGGCAGTAAAGAACTGGCTCGTTGAAAAAGGCATTGCTTCGAAGCGTATGAGAACTGTCGGGAGAGGTGAAAACGAACCTGTGGCTTCGAATGATACAGAAGAAGGTCGGTTACAGAATCGACGCATGGAATTCTACGTTGAGAAATAAACCGTGAATGGAAAACGGCAAGACTATGAAGTAAAATGTTGGTGATTTGCTTAAAGAACTTTATAGCAAGAGGAAGGAATATTCTAGTCTTGCCGTTGTTGTACTAAAAGCCTTAGCGTGTTATGGCAAAGGTAAGAGTGCATGTGAAAACAAACCATAGCAAGCCGAAAAAGAACGGATCGGAAATTCGCTTTTCGGCAGGTTTTAAGACGAGTAATTTTAGATATAGATGAGGAGATGAAAAGAACATGAATGACAAATGGGAATTCTACAAAGACCACGAAAATAAGTGGCGATGGAGACGTACCGCCCCGAATGGCAATATTGTTGGGGCAACGACAGAAGGCTATTCTAATAAGGTCGATTGCGAGGCAAATGCAAGTCGTAACGGATGGGAGGGTACTCTATTATTTCAAGAAAGTGAAGACAAAATGACACAGAAAGATTTAAGCGAAGAGAATAGAGAAATAAAGAACAAGGCGTATGATCTCTACAAGGAACACGGCTTTAAGGATGGTAATGATTTTGTTGATTGGCTTGAGGCGGAAAAGCAAACAGGAATGAAGTCCAGAGCAAAGCGCAATAAACAGATGAAGAATATTCTTTCTTCTATTATTGGAATATTGTTCGTTATCGTGCTAGTACTGTTGATGATGCTGTTTAAAAAAACTCCTCAAGTGCAACTATCCGAACAGAAATTTCCTGAGCCAAAGATTATGATGTTTGTGCTTGACCCAAAAGCCGATGAGAAGGTGGTCGTTTTCGGCGACACTCATTTCGATTACGACAAATCTACACTGAATCAAGAAGCAAAAATGCTGCTGGATATGAATGTGCAGAGCCTGAAGGAAAATCCCAAAATAGACGTACGCATGGCAGGATATACATCTGCTGAAGGTACGGAAGAAATCAATCAGAAACTAAGCGAACAAAGGGCAAATACCGTCAGAGACTATTTGATCGAAAAAGGTATCGCGCCAGAGAGAATCACTGTGATCGGATATGGCAGGACAAGACCGGCACTGTACGAAGTGGCGCCTGGTGACATTAACACAAAGGAAGCGAAAGCTAATATGCGAGTTCTTTTTGAAGTTGTCGTCAAGTAGAAACAATAGCTCATTAGGGTTTTGATTTATTCGTGAATAGGAGATAATTTTGTGTGGGAGAAAACTTTTCTGATAATGGGGTTAACCGCATTGCTCGTTGCTCATGTGAATGCACAAAGCCTAAGTCTCGGCCCGCAGGTTGGCTATTATAGAGCCCAAGATGACAATGGGACCTACACGGGTGGAGTAGCCTTGCGGTTGAAAATAATGTCGATTCTTGGTGTCGAAGCATCCATCAACAATCGTCAGGAAAAATATGCGAATGGTGCCTTGACGGTTCGTAGCTGGCCGGTGATGGTAACCGGTTTGATTTATCCGTTCCCCATTGCCATTGTGTACGGTGCTATGGGCTTCGGATGGTACAACGTGACGTTCCATTATGACCAGAGCAGGTTGCCATTGTTTCCAGATGAGACGACACAGAAAGTCGGCTGGCATTTTGGCGGCGGCTTGGAACTGCCCTTCAGTTCATATTTCACATTGGTCGGTGACTTTCGCTACGTCTTTCTAAATTATGATTTTAAAGCAATCCCGAGCAGCGGTGACCTGAAAAGCAACTTCACTGCCATCACCGTCGGGTTCCTGTTTGATCTATAATACTGACAAAGCAATTGGAGATGAAAATTTTTTAAGCTTCGGTTCCATAAATCAAAAAATAGACAATTGCTTTTTGGCAAGGAGTAAACACTTATTCCATCGAAATGGAATAAAATCAAGAATGTCATAAAGAGAGAATTGTCCGACGCAACGGTTTTTGCCACAAAACATCATGAAGGCATATAACACGTTTTGAAATGCTTCAAATGAGATAGCTCTTAAAGTCATTCTCGCATATTAACAAGAGAGGTTCCATAATGAAAAAAAATATGTTGTTCGTCTTTGGAGGAGTACTCTGTTGCCTTTTCGCTCTGATGGCTGGTTGTGCATCATCCAAACTTGTGGATAGATGGAGTGATTCTTCATTTCAACCTCCACCTTTAAATAAGATGATTGTCATCTCTGTGAGCAAGAATTCGGAGTATCGCCATGTTTGGGAAGACGCGTTCAGTGTCGAGCTTGCTAAACATGATGTTGTGGCGACGCCTTCGTATCGTTTGTTCCCGGATGCGATACCGGATACAAATCAATTTATTCAGATCGTGCAATCAAATGGCTTTGATGGAATCTTGGTCTATCGCAGGTTACTTCCGGAAACGAAAACTAAGTACAAACAAGGATTTGAAATGAGCGAAAGTAATATGGTATATGATCGCTACAGTAAAAGATTTGTAGCTTCATATTTTACAGATGAAAATTACGCTGCACATGTTGATTCTCAAAAAGTCGACATTCGCGCTATTGACGTATGGACAACCAGGAACGAAGGGCAAATGATTTGGCGTGCCAAGAGCAAAACTCCCGAACCGAATGCAATACAAGCTGTCCGCCCAGAAATCGTCAAGCTTGTTATGTCTGAATTGACACGGCATGGTATAATTGCTTCTGAGCGTTAATTGGAGATCCAATTATCACTTAATCTCTTTTAAAAAAATCCGACGTAGCGGTTTTTCACTCTATAATATAATGAAAGTATACGACACTTCGTAAATGTTGAAAAATAAATCAGTTAATACGGTTGTTATTAATTTTCACAAAGGATATTACTATGAAAAAAAATAAATCGCTTATCATTGGAGGAATTTTCTGCTGCTTCTTTACCCTGATGGTTGGTTGCTCATCAACTAAACTGGTTGAAATATGGAGAGATTCTTCATTTCAATCTCCCCCTCTCAGTAAGATGCTTGTTATCTCCGTAAGTAAGAATTCGGTGCAACGCCGTCTCTGGGAAGACGCCTTCAGTACCGAGCTGGCAAAACATGACGTAGCAGCGACGCCTTCGTACCGCTCATTTCCGGATACTGTACCGGATACAAACCAGGTTATTCGGATTATGCGATCCAATAGCTTCGACGGAGTTCTTGTCATCAGCTGGCTCCCTTATGAAACGAAGACTCAACATGTGCGGGGTTATCATGTGATGAATCAACAAAACTGGAAATATGATACAAGCATGTACAAATTTATAACATTTTATGAGGACATAGCGTACGCTGGATACGTCGACACTCAAAAAATCGACATTCGTGCTATAGATGTCTGGGTGACCAAGAATATAGTACAAATGATTTGGAGTGCCACAAGCAAAACTCCCGAACCGAATGCAATACAAGCTGTCCGCCCAGAAATCGTCAAGCTTGTTATGTCTGAATTGACAAAGCAGAGAATCATCGCTTCTGAGCGATAAGGAGGAAAAATCATGGCAATCCTCATCGGCATCATTCTGTATCTACTCGCAATTGCATTGTCTATAACTCTTGGGAATATTTTCAAAAATATCGATGATCCAATTTTAAAAGAAATTGTGAAGATTAGAACAAAGAACAGAAATCGATCCTATCATCCAGTACATGATATGTTCCGAGATTTGCGGTGTTAGCGGTCATCCAATTCTCTCCACAAGGTGATAATGAAAATGTATATCAAGAAAGGAATACAATCATGAGAACAGCTGGCATTATCTTCTTCACTATGGATCTATTAAAGACTCTTTACACAGGTTACACCAATGTCTCCAAAGAGAAGGATGAGGACATGGCGGAACTCAAGAAAAAAAAGCATAACCAACGCACATTAAACTGGCAACCGTACGCCGGAATTGGAATGATGGTGATCGGTGGTGCTTTTCTCGTGCTTGGCAGAAAGAAATCTTTGCCCGCCTGATATGAATATGCAGCAGGAAAAGGCTGTTCGATTAATTATATAATCTTGAAAGGATGCAATAATGAGATCTTTAAAAATGGTTGCCTTGTTTGCAACATTGAATATGGGTGCATGGATCATGCCGCAGGAAGCATCTGCGCAGCAAGGCGGCGTGAGTTTCGGGGTTTTTTACAATGAATTAAGTCCATACGGTCAGTGGGTCGATTATCCCAATTATGGGTATGTATGGATCCCTTCAATGGGATCGGATTTCGCCCCCTATTCCAGCAATGGGTATTGGATCTGGACCGATTATGGCTGGACCTGGGTGTCCGGTTATAACTGGGGATGGGCTCCTTTCCACTATGGCCGTTGGGATTACGACGATTCTTATAGTTGGTTTTGGGTTCCCGATTATGAATGGGGTCCTTCGTGGGTCAATTGGAGAAGAGCAGATGGTTATTATGGCTGGGCGCCCATACGACCCGGAATCAGCCTTAGTGTTTCTTTCGGTAGTGGGTACACAGTACCAAATGACCGCTGGAGATTTGTCAGAGATAGAGATTTTTCAAGGACCGACATCAATCATTATTATATCAATCGAACTAATAACACTACTATCATAAAGAATTCTTCAGTGATAAATAGAACTTACACCGATCAAAGCCGACACGCTGTTTACGTTTCTGGACCTGACAAAGCCGATGTGCAAAAGATTACAGGTAAAACGATTCAACCAGTTGTTATTCACGATAACGAAAAACCAGGGCAGAATCTGAAAAATGGCCAATTGCAGATATATAGACCACAAGTGCAAATGAACGATGAAAATGGTCGGAGACCGGTGCCGTCGAGAGTAGTAAATTTGAAAGATGTAAAACGGCCATCAGAAAGAAATGCACGAAATCCGACCTCGAATGTCAAGCTTGCTAATAACAACAGACAAAAGGTACAACCAGCACAGCCGCCCAGTGTTACTCCGGCAAATAACAACAGACAAAAGGTACAACCATCTCGTTTTGTCAATCCACCTAACAAGGTTCAACCACAGCAGCCGCTGAATGTTAATCCATCCAACAATAGGGGGAAGGGAAAGCAACCGCAGAATGTTGCTCCACCTAACAAGGTTCAACCACCGCAGCCTCGAAATGTTAAACCACCCAAGGAAAATCGTATAGAGCAACCTTCGCAACCCAAGACCAATGAGGGAGAAAAGGAACAAGGAAAACGGGAACGATGAAAAAGGAATAATTTATGAAAAGGAATGTAGGCGTTTGGATAGATCACCAAAAGGCAGTTATTGTGAGCCTCGCAGAAAAAAGAGAAGAGATACGTGAAATGCAATCAGACATGGAGAAACATGTCCGATTCTCTGGTGGAGCACAGGTGGGTTCGGCTGAGGATCAGCGTGACAGGCGATTTATGGGGCATCTTGATAAGTATTACGATAAGGTAATCTCGATGATTCGTGATGCAGATTCTATTCTCATACTTGGTCCCGGTGAAGCGAAGGGTGAATTCGAAAAACGTCTTCGTGCTGAATCATTCGGTGCGCGAATCGATGGTATTGAGACAATGGATAAAATGAACTACGACAAGATAGTTGCAAAAGTCCGGGAACACTTTCTCAATTCGGTTGATGGAATCCATTAAAGTAAAAAGATTAAAATTATTCTAACAGATTCTAAACAAAAATAACAGCGGGGTTGCGCCTTGGTTCGCTCCTACGTTGAAAACTAAACTAAGAAAGAAAGGATACTTGTCATGTTAGTTACTATTGCTGTCATTCTTATTGTGTTATGGCTCCTGGGATTAGTTTCTTCCTACACCATGGGCGGATTTATTCACGTTCTTCTTGTTATCGCTATTGTGGTCATCTTGGTTAGAGTCATTCGTGGACGAAATGTTGTGGATGGGACAAAGAATTGATTTCAAAATGTGACCGTACACGAACCGTAAGCGAAAGGTTTGAAGTCATTTTTTACTGAATGTAGCTGCGCTAAGGTTTTTGATAAAGTCAGCTTATAAGAAAGCAAAGATCGCAGATAGATAATTGTAAATATTGAAAGACTTCACGAAGATGGAAAATAAAATTTTGCAGCAGCTCCAAAATTTAGACCAGGGAGCAGCAACTATCCCGGAAGAGTATTCTGAGATTCCTTCTGATTCAATAGTTAAAAGATTTTTCTTAGAAGTATCTTCTCTTACTTTTTTTACTCTGCGCTTTTTCAAAGAAGCACTTAAACCGCCGTATGAGTTTAATGAACTGATGGAACAATCTTTCCTGGTCGGTTACAGATCTCTTCCTTTGGTAGGTATTACAGCCTTTATCATGGGGCTTGTGCTCACTATTCAGTCAAGACCCACGTTGGCAAAGTTTGGAGCGGAATCGTGGTTGCCTGCGATGGTGGCAGTTTCAATCATACGGGAGATAGGACCGGCGATAACCGCGTTGATCTTTGCTGGAAAGGTTGGATCGGGAATCGGGGCAGAGCTGGCTTCAATGAATTCAAGCGAACAAATAGATGCGATGCAGGTATCATGGACCAATCCGTTCAAATATCTTGTTGTTACAAGAGTACTTTCTGCAACATTGATGCTTCCGCTCTTGGTAGTATTTGCCGATACTATTGGTTTGTCCGGATCATTTATCGGCGTCAACTTAAAAGGAAATGTAAGCGCCCATCTATTTTTCTCGCAGGTATTTCAAAGTCTCGAATTTGCAGACCTTTTTCCAGCTTTCATCAAGTCTTTTTTCTTCGGATTTGCAATTGGAATTATAGGAAGTTATAAAGGATATAATTCAAATAAGGGAACAGAAGGAGTTGGGAAAGCGGCTAACTCAGCTGTGGTATTCGGATCTTTAATGGTGTTTATAATTGATATGATAGCGGTACAAATTACAAGTCTGTTTCAAAGCTAAATCGGGTAATCAGAAGAATGAAAGCTGATGCTGTCTCCATAAAAACGAAACATGATACGAAGCAAAATACCACTATCGTCGTTGAAATGGAACATCTTAGAAAATCTTTTGGCAATAATCATGTATTGCGGGATATTAATCTGACGATTCATAAAGGGGAAAGCGTTGTTATTCTTGGCAAATCCGGAACTGGTAAATCAGTACTCATAAAATGTATTGTGGGGTTGGTTGATCAAGATGAGGGTAAGCTTGTTATCCTTGGACAGAATATTTCTGAACTCAAGGATAAAGAGCTCATGGAAGTGCGCAAAAAGATCGGTTTCCTTTTCCAAAGCGGTGCCCTCTATGATTCCATGACAGTGAGAGAAAACCTTGAATTCCCGATTAGAAGACAATTACATTCAATATCGAAAGACAAAATGAACTTGCTGGTAAAAGAAGCATTGCAAAATGTAGGACTTGCTGAAGCAATTGATAAGACACCTTCAGAGCTTTCCGGTGGTATGCGTAAAAGGCTGGGTCTAGCCCGAACATTGATTTTAAAACCCGAGATAATGCTTTATGATGAACCTACAACCGGGCTGGATCCGATAACATCAAAAGAAATAAGCAAGCTCATCCTCGAAGTACAAAATAAATACGATACTTCTTCCATCATTATCACACACGATATTGAGTGCGCCAAGCTCACAGCAAATCGAATCATAGTGCTCAAAGATGGAATATGCGCTGCAGAAGGATCATACACCGGTCTCCAGAAATCGACAGATACATGGATACGATCATTCTTTGAATAAAGAATCAGACACAGTATAAGAGTAGATCAAATGAAAAAAGACACAAGTAATAAAATCAGGCTGGGAATATTTATTTCCCTTGGAATAGCGATTTTTATCGTAGGAATATATTTTGTCGGTGAGAGGCAGCAATTATTCAGAAGCACTTTTCGCGTGAGCGGAATATTTAAAGATGTTGCCGGTCTTCAAGCAGGAAATAACGTGCGGCTCTCAGGAATAAATGTGGGGACTGTAGACAATATTAGTATAGTAAGTGATACTTCCATTAGGGTAGAAATACTAATTGATGAAAGCACTCGGAAATTTATAAAGAAGGATGCGGTTGCAACTATTGGCTCGGATGGGCTTATGGGGAATAAAATTTTAATTATAAACCCCGGGACAGGTGGAAAAATGGAAATAGAAAACAACAATATTGTCCAAACAATCCAGCCAATAAATATGGATGATATTCTGATATCATTAAAAGCATCTATTGATAATACATCCAATATCACAAGTAATTTGTCTAAGATTACAGGCAGCATCCAATCAGGAAAAGGAACAATAGGAAAGCTGTTAATGGATCAATCCCTGGCGCAAAATTTTGATTCTTCCATTGTTAATCTAAAACATGGTTCAGAAGGATTAAGAAATCTTATGGATAGTGCAAAAAGCAGCTTCACACAAAATTTCGATTCTACGTTCGTTAACTTAAAGGAGGGTTCAGCCGGGTTTAAAATACTTGTGGATAAGGCAAAGAAAAGTTGGCTGCTGTGGGGTTTTTAAAATGTGAATTTTTTATCTCATTCCCAATCTCTATTTGGAAATACATTTAAGTTTCATTTCACTTCGCAATATTGTAATATGAAACTAAGTTTTTAAAAAACACTCACAAGTAGAACTCCAGTTCAAGGCTCCCGAATCGAAGCAGGGGTCGAAGACACATTTCCTCAAGTTTTTGAATCTAATCGTCGGAGGAAACCGGCACCCGAAAAGGTGACTAAGCTGGAATCGTTATGAAAACTCGTCTCGTCAGGATCAAAGATTACGCCACGCTATTGAGAGACACGTTCCGGCGATGGAGGGACGTCCGACCAGAGCTTTTGGCGGGAGGGCTGGCCTTTTTTGCGATTCTCTCGGCGACGCCGTTGCTGGTCATCCTGATTGGACTTCTGCATGTCGTCATCGCGAAAGCCCAAGTGATGGCGCAGCTGGATGCTGTTCTCAGTCCGCGCGTTGGCGGCCTTGTCCGGGAATGGTTGTTTCCTGTTCACGGTTCGGGTTTGGCAACCTTAACCACGTTCAGTGTACTTGTGCTTCTCTATAGCGCCTCGCAAGTTTTTATTCAGCTCCGTGTGTCACTCGATGTCATTTGGGACGTGCCTGTTAGCACCCGACCGAGTTGGCATGGATTTTTCATGTCTACCGCGGCGCCATTGCTCATGATCC
>Ga0187861_10005003_pt1 | contig 10815 bp, 12 predicted proteins | sample June2016WEW_10_1_3_FD_132986 | JGI IMG/M metagenome (GOLD analysis project Ga0187861, IMG submission 132986) | Peatland microbial communities from SPRUCE experiment site at the Marcell Experimental Forest, Minnesota, USA - June2016WEW_10_100 | ecosystem: Environmental > Terrestrial > Soil >...
CCAGTTGGTTCTGAGCAGGAGCAGCGTGATGGCGATCCCGCTCAATCTCCTGCCGTTCCTGCTGGGCATGCTGGTCTCCTGGATCCCGCGGCGGCGGCTGGCGGCGCAGATGCGCGGCCGGGCGATTACACTGTCTTCTTATCTGGCTTTCGAAGCGCGCATGACCTGGCTGCCCTTGGTGATCGGGATGGTGCTGGCGGTGTGCAGCGACGTTACCGAGATACTGCCGTCCAGGTACACGGAGTGGCTCAAGCAGCCCGGGGTGGACCTGCTGACCGCACTGGCCTTCATTGCACTGACGTCCCTGGTGTTCCTGCCCAAGCTGATCATCTGGCTGTGGAGGTGTACACCGCTGCCGGAGGGCGAACTGAAAGAACGGCTGACGGCCTTGATGCGGCGGTCGAACGTGCAGGCGCGCGGGATCATGGTCTGGGGGCCGCGCGGCTCGGGCCTGCTGAACGCCTGCGTGCTCGGCGGCTGGGCGCGCTTCCGCTACGTGCTCATCAGCCCGGCGCTGGTGGACGAACTGGACACTGAGCAGACTGAGGCCGTGCTGGCGCACGAACTGGGGCACGCGCGCTACGGGCACCTGACTTTCCTGTTCGTGATGGTCCTCTGCCTCTCGGCGCTCCTCAACCCGGCCCTGGACCTGTTGCCGCGGAACTGGCGTGAGGCGCCGCTGGTGGAGATCGGCGCGCTCATGGGCTTCATCGGCGCGTACATGTATTTCTTCTATGGGACGCTGATGCGCCAGTGCGAACGCGAGGCGGACCTGGCCAGCGCGGAGCTGCTGGGGACCCCGGCGCCTCTGGTCGCGGCACTGGAAAGGCTGGCCCAGATGACCGGGAACATCCGCAACGTGTGGTGCTGGCACCACGGCTCAATCGCCGACCGCGTGGCGGCAGTGCGGCAACTGAGCAGCGATCCGGAAGCCAGCCGGCGCTTTCACGCCGGTCAGCGGCGGGTGCGGATCCTGTTCACGATACTGACGGTTGCCGCCTTGGGGATAGAGCTGTACAATCGGCTCCCTTGAAGGAAGAGGCAGCTTGCACGTCGAACTCAGACGAGGGAATGGCAGAAGACACGGAGGGAAGGAACCATGCATCGTACGCTCGGGATCGTGTTATTGGGGTTCTGTGTTTCGGCTTGGGCCGGCGAGGAGAAGATCCGCGGCCTGCTGGAGAAAACAACGCATCCAGGGGCCTGCGCGCAGATCACGGACGCGCTCGCTGATGTGTACTACATCGTCAAATCCGACGAGGCCGAGAAGGCCGTGGCGAAATACGCGGGCAAGACTGAGAAGGTCGTGGTCGCCGGCACGGTCGAGACAAAAGAGGGCGACCCGGCGTACTTTCTCAATCTGAAGTCCGTCGAGCCCTACGCGCCGAAGTTGCCCCCGCCTCCGCCACCGCCGGTGCTCTCAAATGCCTCGGCCATTGGCATCCTGGGCCAGCCATTCAACTACCAAATCGCGGCCACCGAGCATCCGACAGCTTACGACGCGGCAGGCCTGCCCGGCGGGTTGGCTGTGAACCCCAACACCGGCGCCATTTCGGGCACGCCGACGGCTACGGGAACCTTTACTGTCACCGTGAAAGCCACGAACGCCGGTGGAACAGGAAGTGGTGCGTTGACCATTACTGTGAACCCCGCTGCCCCGCCTGTCCCGCCGGCTGCTGAGGCAAAGGCCGAGGCGAAAGCGGAGCCGAAGACAGGGGAAGCCAAGCCGGCCGTCAAGGAAGAACCTAAGGCAGCGCCAAAGACTGAAGCCAAACCGGCCACCAAGGAAGAACCCAAAGCGGCACCTAAGACCGAGGCCAAGACGGAAACAAAATGAGGCTGCAGATTCACGCAGCGCGGATAGGAAAAGCAGTTGGCAGGAGGCCGTAGCCCTCCCCCTACCCCCTCCCGCAAGGGGAGGGGGAACACAAAGCCTGGGCCTGACCTGAGATGGGAGCCGGCGACAGATTCCGCAAGGCGTTAGATCGCATCTACCAGTCGCCGCTCTGGAAGTCTATATTTCGCCACGGCTGGCCTGATACCGCTCCCAACCGGGCGCTCGCCGTGTTGTCTAATGTTTTCCTGCACCTGCACCCGACCCAGGTCAAAGGCCATGCGTTGAAGCTGCGCTACACCTGGTGCATGGGGGGGCTGGCCTTCTTCCTGTTCCTGCACTTGGTGGTGTCGGGAGTCTTCCTGATGTTCTACTACCGGCCGACGCCTGAGTATGCTTATGCGGACATCGTGGCGTTGCGTGAAGACGTCCCGCTGGGGATGTTCATGCGGAATGTGCACCGTTGGGCAGCTCACGGCATGGTGATCTTGGTCTGGCTGCATATGCTGCGGGTGTTTCTCACGGGGTCTTACAAGAAGCCGCGCGAGTTCAACTGGGTCGTGGGTGTGGCCCTGCTCGTCCTGACGCTGCTGTTGTCGTTCACGGGCTACCTGCTGCCATGGGACCAGATCTCTCTGTGGGGCGTGACCGTCGGCACGAACATGGCCGGCGCGGCGCCGCTGGTTGGCCACGAGGGCCCTGGCGCCTCGCTGCTCGGCAGCCACGGCTTGCAGATCATCCATGCCAAGAGCGACATCAAGTATCTGCTCTTGGGCGGATCCTCGGTCGGGCCGGCAGCGCTGTTGCGCTTTTACGTCCTGCACTGCATTTTTCTGCCGCTCCTGGCGGCCGTGATGATGGCAGTGCACTTCTGGCGCATTCGAAAAGATGGGTTCAGCGGGCCGCTTTAGATTGCGGATTGAAGATTGCGGATTGAACAGCATGGATGGTCGGGGTCCTGAATTCTTGCAGCCTTTCTTCAACACCGTGAACTGGTTCTGCCAGCCCTTGGTGTTCTGGGCAGCGTTGCTTGGCGTCCTGTTCGGCGGATTGGCCTGCCGCAAGATCCTGGTCAAACGGGCAGTGGCGAGCAGCATTCTTGCAGGCGGCTTAGTCTTCCTGGCGCTCAGCACATTCAGCCCGCAATTCCTGAAAGCCGCAGCCCAGCCGGACTACTTGCCGCTCTGGGCCATGCTGTTTCTCAGCGGTTTGTGTTTGTGGGCCGCGTTCTATCAGGCAGTGCGTAACGATGAGCGTCTCAGGCAAGGGTTGGGGCCTGAGGAGGCCGCCGCCGCACAGGAGAACCTGCCCGTCTGGCCATATCTGCTGTACCTGGAGGCCATTGTAGCCGCGTTCGCGGTGGCAATCCTGCTGGTCTGGGCGATGGGACTTGAGGCGCCTCTGGAACAGCCTGCCAATCCGGCGAACAGCCTCAATCCGGCAAAGGCCCCCTGGTATTTTGTGGGCTTGCAGGAGTTGCTGGTCTACTTCGATCCCTGGATCGCGGGCGTGCTGCTGCCGCTGCTGGCCGTCACCGGACTGGTGTGCCTGCCCTACTGCGATCCAAACCCCGAAGGCAGCGGGTACTTCTCTTTCGAACGGCGCAAGTATGCAATCACCACCTATCTTTTCGGTTTCCTGGCGATATGGGTGGTGATGATCTATGCCGGGGCTTTCCTGCGGGGGCCCAATTGGGATTCCTTCGGACTGTACGAGCCTCGCGACGCCCACAAGGTGGCAGCCGCGCGCAATATCAATCTCTCTCAATTCTTCTGGCAAGACGTGGTGAACTGGCTGACAGGCCGGCCAAGAGCCCTGGAGTCAATGCACTGGTTCAAACGCGAGCTGCCCGGATTCCTGGCCGTCGCAGCTTATTTTGTGGCGCTGCCCTTGCTGGGCGCGAGGCTCTTCAGGAACCTGTACCGGCAGTTAGGCTGGGTGCGCTACTGCATCGTGATCTTCCATCTTTTGGTGATGCTGGCCGTGCCAATCAAGATTTGTCTGCGTTACGCCTTCAACTTGAAGTACGTCATCTTTGTGCCTGAGTACTTCTTCGACGTGTGAGGCCAAGCCCGGATTCCTCAACGCAGAGGGCACAGCGCGACAGAGCCGCAACCAATAGGCCTGCCTCACGCGGAGACGCGGAGAAAGGGAGACACGGGGAAACGGGGAGAGCGAAGGACAGCCTTCCTTAACTGAAGCAGCTTGAAGGATCTTTGCGCCGTGCAAAGAAATGAATGGTTAGCAGTACAGAGGGCGCAGAGGAAGAAACATTGGAAACAACAGTGAATCCTCTCGTACGAACCCCTCTGCGTTCCTCTGCCTTGAGAAATCCAGGCTGGTCAGAAGACGCGGATGTGGCGCACGAGCTTCCACATGCCCACAACGGCCGCACGGGGGACTGTCTGGACTGGACAATTCGGATTCAGCGGCTGGAGCAGCAAGTTGTCAAGATTGGGCATCTCCACGCGGCGGAAATAGCCCCCGTCCGGGCAGATGACAAAGGCAAAGTCTCCGGCCTTGACGTGGACCTCGGGCTTGGTGGAAAATACCAGTACCTCTCCTGGACAGAAGCTCCCGGGCTTGCCGTTATCCATCGAGTCACCGTGAACGCGCAAAGCGAAATGGGGAGTGCCAGGGGTCTCCGCGCCGAAAGGCGGCAACTGCATCACCAGTTCCAGCCGGGCTTGGGGCTCGCCGTTCGCACCGGCCTTTGCCGGGTACCCAGCGCTGGTGTCAAAGAGCGGAACGGCTATCAGCTTGCCAGCCATCATCAGCGCGGCGTGCTTCGGCCCCAGCGAGGCCGCCCATTTGCGTTCCACGTCCTGTACCCGAGCATCACTGTAGAACTCCTCCAACTCCACCCCAAGCGCCTTGGCGATCTTCTGCAAAGTTGTCTGGCGCGGCTCGACGAGGGCGTTCTCAATTCTGGAAAGGTTGGGCTGCTTTAGGCCAGTCAGCATTGCCAACTCTGACTGTTTCAGCCCTTTCTCTTGACGGATCAGGTGTACCACACGGCCAACGTATCTGTGTATGGGTGTATTCGGCATCTGTTCACCTCCTTCATATAATGATATTCGATAAAAGTGTTTTTTCAAAGGTTCATTAAGAAAAAATTCACAATCAGCCCTGCTGTTGCGCCCCGCCTCCTCTTGCGGGAAGGGCCAAGGCAATTGGGTGCTCAACGCCCCAAAACGTTCACGATCCCGTTCCTAACGTGCAGACGGTCTTCGGCAAAAAGCTGGATAGCTTCTGGATATATCTCTCTTTCCGCCGCCTGCACACGTGCAGCCAGAGTTTCAACCGTGTCCTCTTGCAGAACCGGCACGGCCTTCTGTGTGATGATGGGACCGTGATCATACTCATTATCAACGAAATGCACCGTGCAGCCAGTTATCTTGCAGCCAGCCCGAAGAACTGCTTCGTGAACGTGGTGGCCGTAGAACCCCTTCCCACCAAATGCAGGCAACAGGGCCGGATGCACATTCAGGACTCGTTTATCGTATTCTTGAGGGATTCTCAGGCGACACATGAACCCAGCCAAACATATAAGTTTTGGGTTGTACGGGGCAATTGCAGCAAACACTGCCTCTGAGAATTGTTCTGTGGCCGGGAACCTCCGCTTCTCCACAGTTAGCGCCGGAACACCCCTCTTCCTGGCCCGTTCCAGCCCGTATGCGTCCGTGCGGCTGCTGAGCACCACGATGATGTCAATGCTCAACTTCCCGGATTCCCTCTTCTCAAAGAGGTTCTCCAGCGTTGTCCCCGAGCCGCTCAACAATACCGCCACACGCAGATTAGCCACAACGCTCCATTGGCAACTGACCCCAAAATCTTGCTCAAATCTCCGTCCACACTCCCGGCACCGGCACCGGATAGCGGCCTTGGGCGTCCGCCTGAAGGGGCGGGGCGCTCTCCTCTGTAAGGCTGTCTATGTTCGGGCAGAACTGGAACTTGGACGCCAGGGCCTCGTCCCAGGTGATCATCTTCCCCGAGTGCACGGCGGCGCGGCCCATGATGTCGGCGAGGTTTGAGAGGGCCGCGCGCTTGGCTTCGTTGTGGGGCTTGTCTTTGCGGATGGCCTCGAGCAAGTCGTTCCATTCGGCCTGCCAGGGAGTGAACTGCTCTTTCTCGGCAACCCAATCAATGTTATCCGGCGTAATGTGCTGATCTTTGTAGGTTTGCACCGGGTCCTGGTGATGGATGCCGAAAAGCGCCGCGCACTTGGTGCCGTGGATATACGTGCTGAAGTCGGCGTGGCAGTTGGAAAGCCAGCGGGCCACGTCGGTGGCCTTGGTGCCGTCGGCGAAGGTCCATTCGATGGCCAGCGAGTCGAGGTTCTGGCTGCAATCGTTGCTGTTGGCAATACGGCCGCCGATGCCGTGGGCCGAGACCGGGTAGGCGTCCTTGATCCAGCAGATCTCGTCTATCTGGTGGATATTCATCTCGGCGAACAGCCCGCCCGAGACCCAGTAGAAACAAGTGAAGTTCCGAATCTGCCAGTACAACTCCTTTTCGGCCGGCGGCTTCTTCCCCATCGTCCCGCAGGGCTGCATGCGGTAGGCGCGGATGAGTTGGATGGTTCCCATCTGCCCGTCGCGGATGCGCTTGATCAGCTCCTGGCGGTTCCGGGAATGGCGGCACATCAGGCCTGCGGCGATCTTGAGGTTCTTCTTCTCCGCTGCTTCCCCAGCCTGAATGACGCGCCGCACAGCCGGCGGGTCAGTCGCAAAGGACTTTTCCATGAAGACGTTCACGCCCTTTTCCACGGCGTATTCCAACTGCCCGGGGCGAAAACCCGCGTAGCCGGTGAGCATCGCGATATCGCCCGGCCGCAAACAGTCAATCGCCTTGCGATAGGAGTCGAAGCCCACGAACTGCCGTTCCGGCGGGACATCCATCTGCTTCTCGTATTTCGCGCTCAGGTTCTTATGCGCGGCGGCCAGCCGATTCGGGAAGATATCGGCCAGCGCCACCAGCTTGACGGGGCCGTTGGGAGAACTGAACGCGTCCACGGCTGCTCCGCAACCACGGCCGCCGCACCCGATCAAGGCCAGCCGGATGGTATTGTCTTCCGCAGCGAACGCGCGCGGCAGGGCCGCACCCGCCAAGGCGGATGCCACAGCCACTTTCCCGCTCGCCATCAGGAAATTCCGCCGCGACGATTGCGCTACGTGCTCCATGGCTGTGTTCTCCTTCTGTGTAGCGCAGGCTGTCAGCCTGCCCTTGCCCTCGCAGGCTGGACAGCCTGCGCTACCACGGTAAACTCCGAACAGCGCTCCAGTATACCACCGGAGCCGGATTCCAAAGTCAAAATTGCCAAAACAAGCCCTCAAGGGATTTGCACTTGGGCCGTCTATCGGCTACAGTGCTGCCCCTGTTTCTTCGTGAAGTTGGCCACGGGCAGCGGGGGTGGCCGGAATGCCCGTTCGCACAGGTGCGCGCCCTTGCCGGAGCAGAGCAGAAGCGGAGTGTGGAGGAGAGCATGGAAGAGAACAATGTCAAGGACAAGGTTGTGGACATCATCAGCCAGAAGCTGGATGTTCCCAAGGAAAAGATCACGATGGAGACGAAGTACACCGAGGACCTCGGCGCCGACTCCCTCGACCAGGCCGAACTGGTGATGGAATTCGAGGACGAATTCGACATCAACATCCCGGACGAGGCCGAGGGCAAGATCAAGACCGTCGGCGACACGGTGAAGTTCATCGAAGATCTGCTCAAGAACAAAGAAGGCAAGGGCTGAACGCCGGGGAGGCTGTGCGGGTGAGCAGGCCAGGCCGCGGCGTCGGTCCTGGTCTGGTCCGGCACTGAAGGTGGCTGGCTTATGAGTTCCGGAAGACGGCGCGTAGTGGTGACCGGCCTGGGGGTGTTGAGCCCCGTGGGCCTGAACGTCCGCGAGACCTGGCAGAACCTGCTGCAGGGGGTCAGCGGCATCGGCCCCATCACGCTCTATGACGCCGGCAAACACGACGTCAGGATCGCCGGCGAGGTCAAGAATTTCGCCGCTGAGAACTACATCGAGAAGCGGGAGGCGCGCCGCCTCGACCGCTTTGCCCAACTCGCCGTCGCCGCTGCCAACGAAGCCATCCGCGATGCCCAACTGGACTTCAGCAAGGAAGACACCGCGCGCTGCGGAGTCATCATCGGCACAGGCATTGGCGGCATCACGGAGATAGAAGAACAGAAAGAACGGCTGCTGGCCAAAGGCCCGGGCAAGGTCTCGCCTTTCCTGATCCCCAAGCTGATGGCCAATGCTGCTGCGGGCCAGGTGGCTATCCTGCACAAGCTGCGCGGCCCCAATTTCTGCGTGGTCACCGCCTGCGCGTCCGGCGCGAACGCCCTGGGTTCCGCGTTGCGCACCATCCAGTACGGCGAGGCGGAGATCATGCTCAGCGGCGGCACGGAGGCGGCCGTCACCCCGCTGGGCATGGCCGGCTTCGCCAACATGGGCGCGCTCTCCAAACGCAACGCGGAGCCGCAGCGCGCCTCGCGCCCCTTCGACAAAGAACGCGACGGTTTCGTGCTGGGTGAGGGCGCGGGGATCGCCGTGCTGGAGGAACTCGAACACGCGCGCAGCCGCGGCGCCCGGATTTACGCCGAATTCAGCGGCTACGGCCTCTCCGGCGACGGCTATCACATCACCGCGCCGTGCGAAGACGGCGACGGCGGCGTGCGGGCCATGGCCGGCGCTCTGCGCGACGCCAGCCTGAATGTGGACGACGTGGATTATATCAACGCGCACGGCACCTCCACCCCGGCCAACGACCGCATCGAGAGCCGCGCCATCAACACCCTCCTGGGCGCACGCGCCAAGAAGATCCCCGTGAACTCGACCAAGAGCATGACCGGCCATACGCTCGGCGCCGCCGGCGGCATTGAGTTCGTGGTGGCCTGTCTGTCCGTTGCGGAAGACAAGGTGCACCCCACCCTGAACTATGAAACCCCCGACCCCGACTGCGATCTCGACTATGTTCCCGGCGCGGCCCGCGACTGGCAGGTCCGCCACGCACTCTCCAACAGCCTCGGCTTCGGCGGGCATAATGCCACGCTGGTGGTGAGCAAACTGGCGCTGTGAATAGACAGCGTGTTGGCAGGCGCCTCAGGGAGGGACTATCATTATGGACAGTGCAGCCGCCGTCCAATCCCTCCTCGACCTCCCTTTCAACGACCTTCTCTTCCGCGCCCAGTCCGTGCACCGCGCACACCACGACCCGAACGTAATCCAGCTTTCGACGCTGCTTTCCATCAAGACCGGCGGCTGCCCCGAGGATTGCGCCTACTGCCCGCAGTCGCGGCGTTACGACACTGGTGTGGAGGACGGGCCGCTGGCGCCGCTGGCGAGCGTGGCTGCCGCCGCGCGGACCGCGAAGGCCAACGGCGCGGGCCGTTTCTGCATGGCTGCCGCCTGGCGCGGACCGCGGCCGCAGGACCTCCAGCCCGTGCTGGAGATGATCCGGGCGGTCCACGATCTGGGACTGGAGACCTGTGCCTCCTTGGGGTTGCTTCAGGACGGCCAGGCTGAGCAACTGCGGGCCGCGGGGTTGGACTACTACAACCACAACCTCGACACCGCGCCAGAGGATTACGGCCGCATCGTCACCACGCACCGTTATGGGGATCGTCTGGACACACTGGCCAAAGCGCGCCGCGCAGGCTTGCGGCTCTGCTGCGGCGGCATCGTGGGCCTGGGCGAGACACGCCGCACGCGCGCGGGGTTGATCGCGCGGCTGGCCAGCCTTGAGCCGCCGCCAGACAGCGTGCCGGTCAATTACCTGGTGCAGGCGCCAGGCACGCCGTTGCACGGCACGGCGCCGCTGGATTGGCTGGAGTTCGTCCGCACTATCGCCGCGGCGCGCATTGCCATGCCGCGGAGCATGGTGCGGCTCTCCGCCGGACGGCAGCGCATGCCCGAGGCTATCCAGGCGCTCTGTTTCCTCGCCGGCGCGAACTCCATCTTCTACGGCGAGAAGCTCCTGACGACAGGCAATCCGGACGTTGAGCAGGACAAGGCGCTTCTGGCCAAGCTGGGGCTGAGAACAGAATGAGAAGGAAGGAACGGCGTCCTGACGTGCTTCCGGGAAAGGAGACATAGAATGTATGTGACGACTACGTTCGCCTTTGAAGGCTTCAGGGTCAAGGAATACAAGGGCATCGTGCGCGGGATCGTGGTGCGCGCGCCCACTATCTCCCAAGGCATCCTGGGCGGGTTGAAAAGCATCATTGGCGGCCAGATTGGCGCGTACACGGAAATGTGCGAGCAGGCCCGCATGCAGGCCTACGAGAAGATGCTGGAGCACGCTACGGAAGCCGGCGCGAACGCGGTTGTAGGCATGCGCTATGACGCTGCCGAAGTGGCCTCCCAGAGAAGCGCAACCGAGGTCCTTTGCTACGGCACGGCCGTAGTCATTGAGCCGACGCAATAGCTTTGCCCCTGGCAGCTCAGCATGGTACAATCTAAGGGGTTGCGGTAAGAGGGACATGCCATGCCGATTATCCAGCAGGAAGTCAAGCCGCTCGTCGCAGGCGAGAAGCTGACGTGGGAAGAGTTCGAGTCGCCTGAACATGCCGCCTTCGTGCAGAAGCTGGCGCGGCGCAAGGAACAGCGTTGAACTCCCGCACCGCGTTCGTCTGCGGCGCTTCCGGCACGCTGGGAGGCGCGATCGCCCGCGAGTTGATAGCGCGCGGCAGCGCAGTGGGCCTGCATTACCACACTCACAAGGAGCCATGCGCAGCCCTCACCCGTGAAGCCGCAGCCAAGGGCCTGCAGGCCTGCCAGTACGCCGCGGACCTGGGCCGTCCCGAGGCGGCGGCCGAGCTCGCGGCCGCGGCCGCCAGGGATTTCTCCCGGATTGACGTCCTGGTTTGGGCCGCCGGGATTGTGCGCGAGGCGCCCCTGGCCACGCTGTCAGAAGAAGACTTGCGGGCCGTCATGAACGTCAACCTCAGAGGGTTCTTCCTCATCCTCAAAGCCTTCTCAC
>Ga0187861_10005004_pt1 | contig 10815 bp, 10 predicted proteins | sample June2016WEW_10_1_3_FD_132986 | JGI IMG/M metagenome (GOLD analysis project Ga0187861, IMG submission 132986) | Peatland microbial communities from SPRUCE experiment site at the Marcell Experimental Forest, Minnesota, USA - June2016WEW_10_100 | ecosystem: Environmental > Terrestrial > Soil >...
AGGCAGGTTCGACGGAAAACAGGTCATTCTTGGCGATGAAAAGCTGGAGGCCGATGCCGTCATTCTTTCCACCGGTTCCCGCCCCGCTATCCCGACAATCCCCGGGATTTCCACAAGAGGCGTGTATACCCCGCACACCCTCCATAATATGGACCGCCTGCCGGAAAAACTCGCCATCATCGGCGGTGGGATCATGGCAGCGGAGTTTGCGTTCATCTTCTCCTGTTTCGGGAGCAGGGTGACCATTCTTTCCCGGAGCCGGTTCCTGAAAAACCTCGATGAGCACCTCCGGAAACATGCAGTCCGGGAACTATCAGGTGCTGATATCCGGGAAGGCACAGATCTCCTCTCAGTTGAGGGGGAGAACAGGAACCTCCGACTCAGCCTGAAAACCATGGGAGGGGCCGATGCCCTTGATTGCGATGCGGTCCTTATCGCTGCCGGTCTCACCCCCAACTCGGAGATGCTCGACGGGATTTCCAAGCGGAAGAACGGCGAAGTGATCGTGGATGAGTTCATGCGGACGGACGTTCCCTGCGTCTATGCCTGCGGGGATGTGACCGGCCCCCCGTTCCTAACTCCTGTTGCCCGCCAGCAGGGGATCATAGCGGCAGACAACATCCTCGGCAAACACCGGAAGATGGACTATGCTGCCATTCCCCAGTCGCTCAACCTCGGGTACGAGCTTGCCTTCTGCTCGGACGATAGCCCTGGTGCCAAACCCCTCGTCATCCCCGGGCCTGCAGGGCCTGGTACCTTCTGGGAGGTTCCCACCTCCAATACTGGTCTTGCCAAGATCATGGTCGGGGCCGATGGTTCCATCAGCAGCATCTGCTCTGCCTCCCCCGGCGGAGGTCTGATTGCCAGTTATATGGCATTCCTGATGAAGCACCACTTCACCGTGCACGACTTCGAGGATTTCATCGAGGTCCACCCCTCCACGGACGGGGTCTACGGGCTGGCGAAATACGCCTCAGAGATCCTCAAAAAGCGCGGGAGCCGGTAAACCCTTCATCGTTCCTGCCCGGGTTACCGTCGCAGATGCTGAAGGTATTATTACTTCCGGGATCGCATTATTACGATACATATCCCCAGTCCCCGGGTGTTTTTCCCATGAGCAGCCCCACCGAGAATACTGCATTCGACCAGACACGGCTCGACAAGATCCAGGCCCTTCGCGAGAAAGGGCTCCCCATGTTCCCTCCCACGTTCGACCGCAAGAACACTGTCCTTGAGATCAAGACCCGCTACGCGGAGATCACTCATGACAAAAGTGCGGAGAGCGTCTCAACGGCAGGGCGGATCCATATTGTGCGGAACCATGGAAAGACGATCTTTGCCGACCTCGGCGATGAGACCGGCAAGATCCAGCTCTACATCCGGAAGAACGACCTCGGTGAGGAGCAGTTCGAGCTCTTCAACCAGTATGTCGAGAGGGGAGACATCATCGGGGTTGTAGGCAACGTCTTCCGGACGAAACTGGGCGAGATCACCATATGGGTGGACACATTCTCCCTTCTCTGCAAGGCAGTCTGTTCTCTGCCGGAGAAGTTCCATGGTCTGAAGGACGTCGAGAAGCGTTACCGCCAGCGGTACGTGGACCTGATCGTGAACGAGGAGAACCGACAGACTTTCCGCACCAGGAGCCGGATCATCTCGCTCCTCCGCAGGTACCTCGACGACCATGGTTTCCTCGAGTTCGAGACGCCCATCCTCCAGCCGGTCTACGGTGGGGCAAACGCCCGCCCGTTCACCACCTACCACAACTTCCTTGACCAGAAACTCTATCTCCGTATCGCCCCCGAACTCTATCTCAAGCGGCTCGTGGTCGGCGGGTTCGAGCGGGTCTTTGAGATCTCAAGGAACTTCCGGAACGAGGGTGTGGACACCGACCACAACCCCGAGTTCACGATGGTAGAGATCTACTGGGCGTACCGCGACTTCCAGGACATGATGGACCTCACCGAATCAATCGTCACCTCTATCATTCAGGATGTCCACGGGAAACTTGAGATCCCGTTCGGGGAGATCACGCTAAACTTCACCAGACCCTGGAAGAAACTCTCCATGGCCGACGCGGTGAAGGAGTTGGGCGGCATCGATATCTTCGCTCATTCTGTTGAGGAACTTCGCACGCTTGCCCGGGAACACAAGATCGATGAGCCGGAGAAACCGCAGAGCCAGCGGGAGTTCCTCATCGCCTTCTTCGAAGGGCTTGTTGAGGAGAAACTCATCCAGCCGACCTTCATCTATGACTACCCGGTCGAGAACTCACCTCTGGCGAAACGCCACCGCGAGAAGGAGGGCTTCACTGAGCGGTTCGAGCTCTTCATCGCCGGTATGGAGGTGGGTAACGGTTTCTCGGAGCTCAACGACCCGGTCGACCAGAAGGAGCGGTTCGAGGCGCAGGATGAGAAGCGCCGGCTCGGGGACGTCGAGGCCCAGATGATCGACTACGATTTCATCAATGCCATCGGGTACGGCATGCCCCCGACCGGCGGAGTCGGGATCGGCATCGACCGGCTCGTGATGCTGCTTACCAATAACAATTCCATCAAGGAAGTGATTCTCTTCCCCTCGATGAAGACCCAGAAGCCGGGCGAGGAAGAAGGGGAAACGGAGGGAGAATCACCGGACGCCGGGAATGAGAAGCCCCCGAAACCCGCATAGTCCGTAAGAGAAAAAAAGGCGACGCGCCCATGCCGTGAAACGGTTACAATCTTTTCTCTCATCGGAACAGTTATCAGGAACATTTTGCCAACAGTTCTCCATGAGTCCCGGTGAAACGCCAAGAATAAACCACCCCCACGAGGTCTTCTCTGCCGAGAAAGCTGGGCACCTCGACACCCGCCTGCGCTGGGTCCTCTACCGCCCCGACCGGCTCGCGGAGCGGTACGTGAAACCCGGCGACCGGGTCCTCGACTTCGGTTGCGGTCCGGGGTTCTTCGCCCGCGAATTTGCGAAACGGGTCGGGGAGGGCGGGCAGGTATTCTCCGTTGACATCCAGGAGGAGATGCTTGCGACCCTGCGGGGAAAACTGGAGCCTGAAGGCCTCCTGCCGCGGATAAGGACGCACCAGTGCAAGCCGGATTTCATCAACCTCCCCCCGGACCTGCACGGGACCTTCGATGTCGCATTCACCATCTTTGTCGTCCACGAAGTACCGGACCCAGCTAAACTGTTCCGGGAGATTACCCTACTCCTGAAGCCGGGCGGCACGCTCTTCTATACTGAGCCCCCGTTCATTGTCTCTGGGAAGGAGTTCAGGGACAACCTTGCACTGGCAGAGGAGGCCGGGTTCCTGCAGGTCGAGAGGTCGTTCTTCTTCGTGAACCGGGCTGTGGTACTGAGGAGGGGGTGAGGGGGGCCAAGGCGATCCCCCCCTCCATCCGGATTTCAAATCGCGGAAACCCCCCCCACCCTGCCATGGGGGGGTATGCCATAGACCCCTCCCCCCTCCGGGCCCGGGAACCCCCTCATTATCAATTCTGGGAACCCTGAAGATCTGCCCGTCAGTCGGAGACTCCACACGAAACTGTAGCCAGACGGTTGCGTAAAAGTAATTCCCACTTACAATTGAGGAGGGGGGGTATCCGGCAGACCCCCCCACTGTTTGGTTTTCAAATCGTCCAGACCCCCCCTCCATGGGGTGGGGGGTATGCCGGATACCCCTGTCTGACAACCGGACTGGCATGCAGGCAATGATAGTTTTCCGACGTGAATTCCGCAGAAGAAGTGGAACGTGGATATGCAGGTAAGGGGGGGGTATCCCCCATCCCCCCCTCCAAAAAACCGGAAGGGTGGGAACGTGAGGAGTGGCTCCCTTAGTGGGGGTAGGGGGGTTCCTGCCATTCCTGCGGTTTGTAACAAACCCGGATAATAAAGGAGGATGGTTCTGAGGGGCGAGGTATCCGTTCCTTCACCAGGTTCCTATGCTGTTTAGTATATCCTTCGCAGCGGACCGCATCTCAGCGTCCTCGCCCCCCTCATCTGCGATGAACTCCTTCAGTCCCCGGATCGCCCCGGTGCTACGGATGGCGGCAAGCGCTGCCGCTGCGTCTTGCCGGATTCCGGCCTGTTCGTCCCTGTCCCTCAGGCACCCGATCAGGACCTCAACCGAGCGTCCGCTTTTCAGGCAGCCCAGTGCCGAGATCACGGAAGACCGAATCTCCGGATCACTGTCAGCTGCAAGGTCCATCAGGGGGCGGACCGCCCGTGGATCCCCGCTCTTTCCGAGAGCCCCCACAGCCCGCAACCGCTCTTCCCTCTCCGATCCGGATACTGCCGCATACGCTAAATCATATATGGCACCTTTCCGGGGAAAGGAATTGTACCACTCAACATCGGGTTTCTCAACACTCAAATCCATCGTATTCACCAAATAAATTTTTTAGTTTTTTCCAAAACGATACCAATTTTCTGCCGGATTGCCAGAAAAGCAGGTCCTAACAGATTAAGAAAAGCATCCGCTTACCATGAATGGCCCGTACCCTTGTCTCCACGATCATCCTGAAAGGAACGTATTGGTACATTATACTAGTATAATGTAATTTCATTATAAATAATTAATCGATAAAACAGCCGAACCCTCGATCCCCATTTGTGTGGAGGGGCGCACAGGTCTGCCGGTGCTGCCCCGGTTCCTCTTTTCCAAAAAAAGGAAAAGTATTAGAGAGAGATTCACTTGTGGTACGGCTCGCCCCGGATGATCCGGAACGCCCGGTATACCTGCTCCACGAGGAGGAAACGCGCCATCGGGTGAGTGAAGGTCATGCGGGAGAGGGAGAGGTGCAGGTCGCCCCGGGCAAGGACCTCCGGGGAGATTCCGAGATCCCCGCCTATCACAAACGCCAGCTGGTTCTGCCCGGCCAGTTCCCACTGCCGGAAGGATTCCGCCAGTTCCTCGCTCGACCAGCTCTCTCCCCTGATATCAAGGACGATCACGAACGAACCGTCGGGGATAGCAGCAAGGATCCGTTCGCCTTCCTTCTCCATCGTTGCCCTTTCCACGGACGCAGAGGCAGTTACCAGCCGCTTCTCCTCGGAGACCTCGGATACCTGCACCTTCGCGTAGGGACGGAGTCGTTTTTCGTATTCGAAAATCCCGTCCTGCAGGAACTTTTCCTTGATCTTACCAACCGCAATAATACGGATCTGCATAGTCAAAAGCACAAGATTCCGAGTATTTATCCATAACGCATGCTACAGGGGGGCGAAAAGAAGAGATGGAAGCATGTTACCTATGAATTACCCTTAGCATCTTTTGTATCGATTTTCTGGTTGGATAACACATCCAGCAGGACTTCTTTCATCATGTTTTTCATGAGTTCCCGACCCTCATCAGATGACATGTAGTCCTTGAACAGCTCCTTGAACTGTCCCATATCGTGGTGATTATCGACGAAGGCTAATAAAGCTTGCGTGATGCAGTCGGAGACCGTGGAGAACTTCTTTTCCTCGTACACAAGTTTATTGACCTTTTCATAGATATTGGGGGGCATTTTGTAAGAAATCGCGACACGCTCCCCGCGACTCGCCGGTACTTTTTCAGCCATTCCCTACAAACTAGGGCAAATTACTATAAATAGGCTGTTAATCGCCTGCAATAATCTTTAAGTAATACTTTTTTTTCTTCGGGTAATCCTTATATCATACATAAAGAATACTTTTTATAGCGCGGCAGTTAACAGGAGATCATCGTGAGGTGAGAACCGTGAATGAAATACTCCTGTTACTCCTGCCTATTGTTGGCGTTTTTGCTATCGGCTGCAGCGTGGCACTCCTGGCCCTCGGAAAGATGATCGACCGGTTCCCTGCTGGTGATGAATCGATACGCGAACGCAGTCTTGCAAGCCCCATCGAATCCACAAAGATTGCCGTACTGATCTTCTGGGCGCTGTTCATCATCGGGATCTGGGCCGTGCTTCAGGAGACCCGGTTCGGTTTAATCCTTGGCATCACCACGCTTTTTTCCGTCTGCCTGTTCATGTTCACGGCACTCGTGTTCTCGTTTGCCGTACTCAGCACCATGCGGGGGAGAAGAAACCGGATCGAGAAGCCGGTACTTCAAGTTGGCACACCGGATGAGATCGTCACAATTTCACAGCAGGGATCCGGGCAACCGGCCGTCGTGTCCCGGAAGCGGCATAACAACTACCTCTCCGGTATCATGGCGGACACACTACTGAAAAAAGATTAATTAAATTATCCAAAGATCTTTTTTGACTGCTCAAGGGCATCGACCGCGGGCAGTTTCTTCCCGGTCAGGAATTCGATACAAGCCCCGCCCCCGGTAGAGATGTGGGTGAAATCCTGCTCGATCCCCATCTTCTCGATAACGGCTGCGGTATGCCCGCCTCCGACGACCGAGAACTCCACCTTCGATGCGGCCCTGAGGAGTTCGTAGGTGCCGGTGGCGAAGTCGGCATCTTCAAAGACACCGGCCGGGCCGTTGAAGACTACCGTCCCAGCTTTCTTAAGGTTCTGGACAAGCGAGGTGAGGGCATCCATGCCAAGGTCGAGCACCGGGGCATCATCGGGGATCTTCCCGACGGCATACTCGACACGGCGGTTGTCCTGTCGGACAGCAACGGACTCCGGCATCACGACACGGTCGCGGTGGCGGGAGAGGATCTCTTTTGCCTTCTCGATCTCCGGCTGGTACTTGAGCTGGGCAATCAGCTGCGTGGAGGGTTTGCCGATATTGTACCCAGCCGCGATCAGGAAGACGTTGGCGACCACACCAATCACGATGACCTGATCTGCGATGCCGGTGTCCAGCACGTGCCGGGCAACGTCAATGGAGTCGTCCACCTTGGTGCCTCCCAGCACCATGCAGACGGGACGGGGAGCACCGGAGAAGACCCGTGACAGGGTGGCGACTTCCTTCTCCATGAGGAGCCCTCCTGCCGATCGCATCGCAAGGGGCAGGCCGACAACTGTTGGCTGCGAGCGATGGGCGGTGCCAAAGGCATCGTTAACAAATACGTCCCCCATGGCCGAGAGTTTCCTGACAAGGTGGGTCTTTTTTGCTTCTTCCGGTTTGAGGGTGAGGTTCTCCTCGGCATTGAACCGGACATTCTCCAGCATCACGATGTCACCGGTCTTCATCGCATGCACTGCCTCACGGGCATGGCGCCCGAAGATGCTGTCGACATACAGGACCGGCTTCCCCAGCAGCTGTTCGAGTTTCTCTGCATGGGCCTCAAGGGTGGTGAAGTCCTTCTTCCCGGGCCTGCTCTGGTGGGTAATGATCACGACCCGGCTTTCTTCGAGAGCATGGATGGTCGGCAGGTGCTCCCGGAACCGCTTATCATCAAGAATAAGGTTGGACGTGGGGTCGATGGGGGAGTTGAGGTCGAGCCGGAGGAGGACTGTTTTTCCCTCAGCTCCCAAGTCCTTGATCGTTCCAATCGGCATCGATATACCCCAGAAAATGTTACGCGGTATTCCGGGATTTGATCTTCTTCATCCGGAAGAGCTCTTCACGCTCCATCTCGTCAAGGCGCATCTTGATGAAGTCCCGGGCAGCGGTGAGCTCCGGGATCACCTTGAATTCGAGTGCATTGACCCGGCGCTTGGTCTTCTCGATCTCATCGAGCAGACGCTTCATCGTAGTCTCGATCTCAGCACTCAGGATGATCGCTTCCACGAGTTCCTCGAATGCCGAGGCGGTCTCGTCGATGACCGTAGATGTCCCGAGGACACCATAACCACGGTCTGCGAGACTCTTCCTGACCTTCGAGGACTCGATCTGGGGCACAACGACACCCATGATATTCTTGCTTTTCAAGGTGATCTGAGGCACTTCCTTGACCGAGAATGCCGCAGATTTCACCCCAATTGCACCTTCGACAGTGTTCGCCACTGCCATCATCTCGACGGCGCGGGCATGTTTTTTGAGGAGGTCGCCCTTGCAATCCTTTGCATCTGCGAGTACCTTGAAAAATTCTAAGATCAGTCCATCGCGCTTCATCTTGAGGATCTTGTAGCCACGCTCGGAGAGCTGGATCTTCCGTTTGAGGGTGATCAGTTCCGAACGGGTTGGCTTGATATCGCGCAGCGCCATGGATGGTTACTCCTTCTTTGCACCGGCACGGAATTTCGGGTGGTACTTGTTGATCAGATCGCGGTCGATACGGGTCAGCTGCTCAACCGGCAGCGACGAGAGGAGTTCCCAGCCGAGATTTAAGGTATCCTCGATGGTCCGGTCCTCATCGTAGCCCTGCCGGACGAACCGGTTCTCGAAGAGGTCCGCGAACTCCAGGAGCAGCCGATCGCGCTCGGAGAGGGCATCCTTACCGACGATGGCCACGAGGCCGCGAAGGTCGTTGCCTTCTGCATACCCGGCGTACATCTGGTCGGAGACTTTCTTGTGGTCCTCACGGGTGTGACCCTTGCCGATACCGAGGTTCATAAGACGCGAGAGCGAGGGCAGCACGTTGATGGGCGGATAGATACCCTTGCGGTGCAGTTCACGGTTGACCACGATCTGGCCTTCCGTAATATAGCCGGTAAGGTCGGGAATCGGGTGGGTGATATCGTCACCGGGCATGGTCAGGATCGGGATCTGGGTAACGGAACCCTTCAGTCCTTTGATCATACCGGCACGTTCATAGAGCGAGGCAAGATCCGTGTACATGTACCCGGGATAGCCACGGCGACCGGGCACTTCCTCGCGGGCAGCACCGATCTGACGGAGTGCTTCGCAGTAGTTCGTCATATCTGTGAGGATGACGAGCACGTGCATACCGAGCTCGAAGGCAAGGTATTCAGCAGTTGTCAGGGCAAGACGCGGGGTGATGATACGCTCGACAGCCGGGTCGTCCGCAAGATTGAGGAAGACGACGGCACGCTCAAGGGCACCAGTGCGCTCGAAGTCCTGCATGAAGTAGTTCGCTTCTTCTTTCGTGATCCCCATTGCAGCGAAAACCACGGCGAATGTCTCGGTTGAACCGGGCACTTTTGCCTGACGGGCAATCTGCAGCGCAACATTGTTGTGCGGGAGACCTGCTGCCGAGAAGATCGGGAGTTTCTGGCCACGGACAAGGGTGTTGGTACCATCGATGGTTGAGATACCGGTCTGGATGAAATCCGCCGGCATTCCCCGTGCGTACGGGTTGATGGCCGCACCGGTGATATCAAGGCGCTTCTCCGGCACAATCTCCGGGCCACCGTCGATAGGCTTACCGCCACCGGACAGGATACGGCCGAGCATCTCCCTGCCGACTGGCATCTTGATGGTCTCGCCGGTGAACCGGACGCCGCTGTCCCTGCCGATACCGGTCGTGGTCTCGAATATCTGGACAACGACGAGTTCGTCGCTCGTGTCGAGGACCTGACCGCGCTTGATGGTCCCGTCGAAGAGGACTATGTTCACGAGTTCCTGATAGGCAACCGGCTCGGTCTTCTCGACGAAAACGAGCGGGCCGGCAATCTTACTAATCGTCCTGTATTCCTTCATGCTGCCGACCTCAGTGTGTTGAACTCATCGTCCATCTGCTTCTGGATCTTGGCGAGTTCCGGCTTGTAGTCCTTGATGAACTTGATCTGGGGCATCTCGTTCTTGGACTTGACGCCAATGATCTGCGCTGGGCTGACGCCGGCAAGCTGGGCAGAGTAGGCAAGGTCTGCAAAGAGCTTGATCGCCTTCATCATGTCGTACTGCTTGGTCATATCACAGAACGTGTCGACCGCGTCGTACGCGTTCTGCTGGAGGAAGATCTCACGGATCATACGGGCGACTTCAATCGTCACCTGTTCTGACTCGGGCAGGGCATCGGAACCAACGAGCTGCACGATCTCCTGGAGTTCTGCCTCTTTCTGGAGCACTTCCATGGCCCATGACCGGAGCTTGTTCCATTCGGGAGAGACTTCCCTGTCATAGTAGTCGTGGAGGGCTTCCAGGTACAGGGAGTATGAGTTCAGCCAGTTGATCGCCGGGAAGTGCCGGCGCTGGGAGAGCTTTGCGTCCAGTGCCCAGAAGACCTTGACGATACGCAGGGTGTTCTGGGTGACCGGCTCCGAAAAGTCTCCGCCGGGCGGTGAGACCGCACCGATAACCGAAACGGAACCGGAGGCTCCGTTCAGGGTCTCGACGAGACCGGCACGCTCGTAGAACTCCGAGAGCCGGGCTGCAAGGTATGCCGGGTACCCTTCTTCACCGGGCATCTCTTCCAGACGGCTTGAGATCTCACGCATGGCTTCTGCCCAGCGGGAAGTCGAGTCTGCCATCAGGGAGACGTCGTACCCCATGTCACGGAAGTACTCCGCGATGGTGATACCGGTGTATACGGACGCTTCACGGGCTGCGACCGGCATGTTGGACGTGTTTGCGATGAGCACTGTCCTCTCCATGAGGGGTTTGCCCGACTTCGGGTCTTCGAGGTGCGGGAATTCCGTAAGAACTTCCGTCATCTCGTTGCCGCGTTCACCGCAGCCGATGTAGACCACGATCTCGGCATCCGACCACTTCGCCAGCTGCTGCTGGGTGACCGTCTTGCCGCTTCCGAACGGTCCGGGGATGGCTGCCGTGCCGCCCTTTGCGATTGGGAAGAGACCGTCGAGGATCCGCTGACCGGTGATCAGCGGGATCGTCGGGTTCTTCTTCTCTTTCACGGGGCGGGGGACACGGACCGGCCAACGCTGGATCATCGGGTACTCGCGACCGTCATCGAGAACACAGATGATCTCGTCGACAGTGAAGTCCCCGCTCTTGATTGTCTTGACAACCCCTGCCTTTACATTGGGAGGGAGCATGACCCGGTGGACGATATTGGTCTCCTGCACTTCGCCAAGAATCGCACCTGGTTCAAT
>Ga0187861_10005011_pt1 | contig 10803 bp, 8 predicted proteins | sample June2016WEW_10_1_3_FD_132986 | JGI IMG/M metagenome (GOLD analysis project Ga0187861, IMG submission 132986) | Peatland microbial communities from SPRUCE experiment site at the Marcell Experimental Forest, Minnesota, USA - June2016WEW_10_100 | ecosystem: Environmental > Terrestrial > Soil >...
CGAAATAATTTCAGGCCTTGAACAGGTTTGCCAAACCTTCGCGTGCCTTGCCTTCGCGATTGCTCTGTTCCTTGCGCGGGGTGAACTTCTTCTTCTCCTCGGGCAGTTTCGCGCCCACCCGCAGCATGAAGTATTTGCACTCGTTCTTGCCCTGCCGGTCAAAGACGAAGTCCGCCCGCGGCTCGCGGCATTTGACATTGCTGTATTCGTCGTAGTGGGTGCAATTGGCGCAGCAGTGCAGCCAGGATGAACAATGCTCGCAGACCGCATCCGTGGGCATAGGCCCATCTACGCCCTGGACGATAGTCTTGTTACACTTATAACACGACGCCATAGAACTTTTCTCCTGCTTCGCAATCAGCGGCCAGGTGGCGTGAAGCGCCGCCACCCTTCTCCGAGCCAGCCCCGGAGGCTGGCAGTAACCCGCATTTCTCACCGCTCATGCAACGCCTGGGACGCAACGAGGATTCTGGATTTTCGATTTTCGATTGCACCGCCGGGCGTGCCAAAATCGAATCCCGATGAATCGGGAAACAATCAAGAATTCATTCTCTGTTTTCCTCTGCGTCCTCTGCGTTGAGAAATCCGGACTAAGAAACTTTGAACATGGCTGCCGCGGCCTGCACTCGCCACCCCAATACTTGTCGTCAAGGCAGGCGCAACAACTAAGCAAAAAAAGTTGGCGTGCTAGTGGGCCTTGGCACGGGAAGAGTCCCGAACCGGCCCAACTCTGGAGGACGCGTCTGGATTGGAAGACCTCTATCCGTCAACCCTCGCCCGCGTGCGGGAGCCGTCAGCCCCAAGGGGCAACCAGGGCGCTGTTTTCGAGGGGTGCGTCCTTCAGACCAATTCCAGTATCCATTTAACCACATTCGGCCGATTGTCAATAGCGAAAATATAGGCGAACACAAAAAAGACAACAGAATTAAAAATTGCAGATTTGAACTGCGCACGTTGATGGGCAATCTTCAATTTGCAATTCTGGTTGTTTCCGGCGGCAGCCCATCAATGCCGGGGACCTCTCCTGGGGGCCGCGTTTTCCAGCGTTTGTGGACCCACAGCCACTGCTCCGGGTACTCGCGCACGGCTTTCTCCACGGCGGCGTTGATGCGCGTGATGATGGCCCGGACGTCAGCGAGGTGGTCGTCCGTGCGCGGATGCTCGATCACGTCCCACACGCGCAGAACATGGTGAACTTTGTCGGGCTTGCGGTTGAGCGTGGCCACGATGATCGGCACGCCCGTGGCCAGATGGAGTTCCGCGGGCGACGTGACCGTGGAGGCCAGCGTCTTGAAGCACGGCACGAACAGCCCGCTGGTGCCGCCGTTCTGGTCAATGGACATGGTGATAATGCCGCCCTTGTCGAGCAGCTTCTTCAGTTTCCACAGCACTTTCCATTTCTGGATGATCTTGTTCCCGGAGCGTTCGCGGTGCGCGGTGATGATTTCATCCAGCAAAGGGTTGTCCATGGGACGGGCCACGGATTGCAGTGGATAGCCTTTGAGCGCGATGCTGTAGCCGCACAGTTCCCAGTTGCCATGGTGCGCAGGCACGCAGATAAGCCCCTTGCCGCGCGCCAGCAGAGCGTCCAGCGTCTTTAATTCCGTGAAGTCAATCAACTGGCCCACGTTCTCGCGCGTGAGCTGCTTCATGCGGGCAAATTCGACCAGCCCCAGGCCAATGTGTTCAAACCAGAGACGGCACAACCTTTCCTTTTCCGCGCGCGGCATGGCGGCGCGGAAGGCGATGTCCATGTGTTGGAGGACCTGTGCGCGGTGCTTGTGGTCCAAGCGCCAGGCCATGGCGGCTGCCGCACGGCCCAGCCAGCGGGCCAGGGACCCAGGCAGCAGATTCAGCACGGTAATCAGCGCCGACACCACAGCCCACACGCGGCTGTCCCAGAAGGGATTGCGCGGCGCGCGCTTGGGGGCCAGGCTGATTGCTGCGGCTGCTTCCATTTCTTTATCACCACTCACTCAACACAGAGGACGCAGAGTACCCAGAGGAAAGACCACTGGAAACAAAAGCAAATCCTTTCCTTCTAATCCCCTCTGCGTCCTCTGTGTTTAGAACCCCTGGCTAAGTCCTCAGCCACTCATCTCTGTGCGCAGCCACGAAAGCATCGTCGCTAAGCTGCGGATAGGCGCGGCAGACGCGGTCAATCTCTTCCTTCTGGCCGCGGCCCAGACGCTCTTTGGGATCGAGAGTCCAGACGCCTTCCAGCAGCCCTTGCCGCCGCAGGACTTCGTGAATCCCCGGAATGCAGCCCTGGAAGCCGTTGGCCGCGTCGAAGAAGGCTGCGTTCGCGTCCGTCACTTCGATGCTGCGCCTGAGCAACTCCGCGGGCACCTCGTTCTGGGCGGCCGCGGCATGGCAGGTTTCGAGCAATTCCACCGCCTTCCGGGTCCAGACCGCCCAATGGCCCAGCAGCCCGCCGACGATGCGCCGCTCAACATTCCCGACGCGGTAGGGCGTCAGCAGGTCCAGGACGATGTTGTCATCGTTGCCGGTATAGAGCGCGATGTCGCTGCGGCCAGACTCGGCAACGGCGCGCACGACATCCAGTGTCTGGTAGCGGTTGAACGGCGCGATCTTCAGCGCCGCCACGTTCTCGATCTCGGCGAAGCACCGCCAGAACCGGTAGGAGAGCAGGCGGCCTCCGGCTTGCCGTTGCAGGTAGAACCCGATCAGCGGCAGCACGGCGGCCACTGCGCGGCAGTGGGCGAGGAGTTGCGGCTGGCTGGCCTGCGGCAGCGCACCGAGGTTCAGCAGCCCCGCATGGAAGCCCAGGCCGCGCAGGAGCGTGGCTTCCGCCACGGCTTGCCCAGTCCGGCCGCAGACACCGCCAATGCGCACGAGCGGCTCGGCGCGCTGGTGCCGGTTGAACTCATCCGCCGCCAGTTGCAGCACGGGTTTGAGCAGCCCGACCCTCGGGTCGCGAATCTGAAATTGGGTGGTGTGGACTCCCACGGCTACGCCGCCGGCGCCCGCGGCGATGTAATAACGCCACAGGGCCCGCTGGCGGCGCTCATCCAGCTTGCGCTGGGCGGTCAGGGCCAGCGGGCTGGCCGGGACCGCCACGCCGCGCTGCAAGACTCTGTGAACCATTGCGTCAATCACGGGCTGCGCTCCATTGCATTCAAGGGCCTGACGCAGAAGCTAAAAGGTAACCGTTGAGTCTCCGAGCCGCGCGCGTAAGCAAGCGGCAATGTCCGCTCCCTGACGGTCGCGGCTCGGACTCAATGGTTACGCTAAAAGCAAAAAGGGAAAAGTAAAAAGCAAAAAGACGGGTAAACTAGGGGCTGCACCTTTCAGGGAGGATCTGTCATGGTGGAACGGAAGCGTTACGTTGTCGCCGGCACTGGCGGCCGCGGCACCCACATGTTCGCGAAACCGTTGCTGAAGGAGTACACGGCTTACTGCGAATTGACCGGCTTGTACGACGTCAACCCGTTGCGCATGAAGGCGGCCAATGAGTTGCTCGGCGCCAACGTGCCAATGTACACCGACTTCCAGGAGATGCTCGAAAAGGCCCGGCCGGACTGTGTCGTCATCGCCTCGCGGGACTGCACCCACGCCGAACTGATCGTCAAGACCCTGGCCGCGGGGAAACGCGCGCTTAGCGAGAAGCCGCTGTGCACCACGGCGCGGCAGTGCCGCGACATCCTGGCCGCCAAGGAGAAGCACGCGCGCAAAGGCGGCTCATGTTTTGTCACGCACAACTGCCGCTACGCGCCCGCCATCGCCGAACTGAAGCGGCTGCTGAAGGAAGGCGTCATCGGCGAACTGCTCTCCGTCGTTTTCCAGGAGACCCTGGACCGGCGCCATGGTGCCGACTACTTCAGGCGCTGGCACCGGCGCCAGGAGAATTCCGGCGGACTGCTGCTGCAAAAGTCGTCGCACCATTTCGACGCCTTGAACTGGCTCATCGGCTCGCCGCCCGATACGGTCACGGCGCAAGGCGCGCTGCAATTCTATGGCAAGAACGGGCCTTTCCGCCACCAGCGCTGCGCGGGCTGCCCCCACGCCACCAAGTGCGATTTCTACGCGGACCTGTGGAAAGATCCCCTCAACAAGCGCATGTACAAAGACGCCGAGAGCGCCGACGGCTACATTCGCGACGGCTGCGTCTTCGACCAGGAGATTGACATCGTGGACCACGCCGGCGTGCTCCTCTCCTACCAGAACGGCGTGGCGGTCGAGTACAGCCTGACGGCCTATGCCAGTTACGAAGGCTGGCTGATCCAGCTTGAGGGCACCCGTGGGCGGCTGGAGCTCAAGGAAGTCTGGAACACCAATTGGTCGCCGGGGACCATCCTGATCCATGGGCTGGAACAGGCAGTGGGACAGAGCCTCATCTTGTTCAGCCCGAAGGACGGCCTGAGGAAGCTGACGATTCCGGAGAAAGCGGGCGGCCACGGCGGCGCGGACGAAGCCTTGCAGCACGATTTCTTCGCCCGGCCGTTCGATGCCCCGTTGACCGAACAGCAGGCGCCTGTGGAACAGGCCGTGCAAGCGGTGCTCATTGGCCACGCGGCGAACCTCTCTATCTCGAACGGGTCGCGGCCGGTCAAGGTGCAGGAGTTGCTGAAGAAGGGATAGGCGAGGCGCTTGATTTCGTTAAGTATTTACGCCTTGTCTATTGCCGATCTCTACGGTTCCATCTCGCGGCGTGCTTGCTGCGCCAGTTCGGTGAACTTCTCGCGCATGACTTCCGGCAGCTCTGCGCAGACGGCATCCACTTGGCCCAAGTTTCTCTTCAGCACTTCCACGATGTCGGCAAAATCGCGCGCGCGTTGCGCTTCAAGCTTCAAGCGGACCAGCCAACTCAGCTTCGCATGGCCTGTATTCGGCCCCAGCTCGCTGGGGTGCGGAAGGGGAAACCGCGCACTCTTCATAGTAATGCCTTCTTTGAGGAAATCTACCTTGGCTCCTGTCTCCCGATTGACCAGATTCCAATTGGTCGTTATGGCAAAACCTCTGGAACGCAGTTCATCAAGTACCTCGCGATAGTGCTCGGCATCCACGACAACGTCAATAACGTCTGTCCAACGTTGCCATCCGTGATGTTGCACTGCCAACCCGCCGATAAAACAGACATAGGCGCCTTCCACCTTCCGTACTGCCTGCTTGATCTGATAGACCGCGTCGCGCAGCGCCTCAGGATCCGCGTCCACTTTGTGCCCCCCCGTAATCTCAGCTACTGCGTGCTGCACCGCCAGCAGCCGCGCCGCGAGCCGGTAGGCCTCATCTTCGACAAGCGTAGTCTCTAACTGTTCCATGCCCTGAGTATACCACAATCCCCCGCGCGCGCCGTTCAATCGAAAATCGAGAATCCAAGATCGAAAATGTCAGTGGCTTTCCTTCGCTTGGATGTACTCATCAATGGCCTGCGCCGCCTTCTTGCCCGCGCCCATAGCCAGGATGACGGTCGCCGCGCCGGTGACAATGTCCCCGCCCGCAAAGACGCCCGGCCGCGAGGTTGCGCCTTTGGCATCGGCCTCGATGGTGCCGTGCTTGCCGACTTTCAGTCCCTTGGTGGTGTTGGGCACGATCGGGTTGGGCGTGTTGCCGATGGCGATGACGACGGTGTCCACGTCGAGCACGAATTCGGAATGCGGAATGGGCACCGGGCGGCGGCGGCCGGAAGCATCGGGTTCGCCGAGCTCCATCTTGAGGCATTCCACGCCCTTGACCCAGCCCTTCTCGTCGCCCAGTATCTTCGTCGGGGCGATGAGGAACATGAACTCGATGCCTTCTTCTTTGCCGTGCTCGACCTCCTCGGCGCGCGCGGGCATCTCCGCTGCGGTGCGGCGGTAGGCGATGTAAACCTTGTCCGGTTTCATGCGCAGGGCCACGCGCGCGGCATCCATGGCGACGTTGCCGCCGCCGAAGACGGCCACCCGTTTGCCGCAGAAGACCGGCGTGTGGTACTTGGGGAACTCAAAAGCATGCATCAGGTTCATGCGCAGCAGAAACTCGTTGGCCGAGTACACACCGTTGAGATGCTCGCCGGGCAGATTGAGCAGGATCGGCAGACCCGCGCCGGCCCCGATAAAAACAGCGCTGTAGCCGTTATTCAGCAACTCGTCCACCGTGAAAGTGCGGCCCACGATCATATTGGTCTTGATCTCGGCGCCCATTCTTCTCAGGATGTCAATCTCGTAGCGCACGATCTCCTTGGGCAGGCGGAACTCCGGGATGCCGTAGACGAGCACCCCGCCGGGCTCGTGCAGCGCCTCGAAGATCGTCACCTCGTAGCCGCGTTTCAGCAACTCGCCCGCGGCCGTCAGGCCGGCGGGCCCTGAGCCCACGATCGCGACCTTCTTGCCTTTCTTGGGCGCCAGTGCGGGCAGCGCGCGCTGCGTGTCCGCGCGTTCGCAGTCCGCAGCGAAGCGTTCCAGGCGGCCAATGGCCAGCGGCTGGCCCTTCTTCCCCAGCGAACAGAATTGCTCGCACTGCTCTTCCTGCGGACAAACGCGCCCGCAGACCGCCGGCAGGTCGGAGAACTCCCGCAGCTTGCGCGCGGCGCCCTTGAAGTCGTTCTCCTGGATCAGCTTGACGAAACCCGGAATGTCAATCTGCACCGGGCAGCCTTCCATGCACTTGGGCTTCTTGCAGCCCAGGCAGCGATTGGCTTCCAGCACTGCCAGTTCCGGCGTGAAGCCCAGCGCGACCTCGGTGAAACCGCGGATGCGCTGCGCCGCCGGCTGTTCCGGCATGGGCTGGCGGGGAATCTTCAGTCTTTCAGCGGGTGTGAGTTGTGGCATGGGTCCTTCCTTTGTTGTGTTCCCCCTCCCCTTGCGGGAGGGGGTAGGGGAGGGGTTCTTGCGAACGAATCCGCTAGGTACTCTTTGCCGCGGGTGCGAAGGCGCCGGACACGCACTGCGCCTTCAAATGGTCGTACATTCTGAGGCGCGACATCAACGCCGCGAAATCAACCTGGTGGCCATCGAACTCCGGGCCATCCACGCAGGCGAATTTGGTCTGGCCGCCGATGAGCACGCGGCAGCCGCCGCACATGCCGGTGCCATCCACCATGATGGGGTTGAGGCTGACAATCGTGCGGATGCCCAGTTCCTTGGTGACGTTGCAGACGGCGCGCATCATGGGCACGGGGCCAATGGCTGCGGCCAGGTCGAAGTGGCGGCCCTCGCCGGTGACAAGGTGCTTGAGCACGTCGGAGACGAAGCCCTTCATGCCCAGCGAGCCGTCGTCGGTGGCGAGCACCACGTCGTCACTCACCGCGCGCATCTCTTTTTCGAGGATGATCAGGTCCTTGGTGCGCGCCCCGATGATCGTCGTGACTTTGTTGCCTGCTTGTCTGAGGGCCTTGGCGATGGGGTACATCGGCGCGACGCCTATGCCCCCGCCGACGCACACGCAGTTGCCGAACTTCTCAATGTCGGTAGGGTGGCCCAGCGGCCCGGCCACGTCACTGATTTCTTCCCCCGCGTTCTTCTGGCACAGATTCTGGGTGCTCAGCCCCACCTCTTGCACGATCAGCGTGAGGCTGCCTTCGGCGGGGTCGGAGTCCACGATGGTGAGCGGGAAGCGCTCGCCCTCTTTCGTGACTCGCAGCGCCACAAACTGGCCGGCGCGGCGCACGCGTGCTATCTCCGGCGCACGGATGCGCAGGCGGTACACCTTGGGCCCAATCAACTGTTTGTCAAGAATCGTGTACATCAGTTCCTCGAATCCTCTCTTCCTGAAGTGAAGCTGCGGGAGCGACAGGCACCTGCCTTGCCCGCCTCACACTCGCCGCAGCCCCCGTCAACGCCGCGACTGTTGCGCGAGCGTGCAATGACAGATTACCATGAAGCACGCAGGGTTCAACAAATGTAAGAGCGGAATTGTCCTGATTGTGTGCTGCATGCGGCTGACCCGGAAATCCGGCCTGCAATGCCGGATTTCCAGCGCGGCGATTTTTGGGCAAAGGCGCGCCGCATTCTAGCCGATATTCATGCTCAGGCTCTCGTGCCGGCGCAAGGGGTGTGCTTGGGAGCGCCAGTGTCGCGCCCGGGGCAGAGCATCTGCTTGGGGTGGAACTACACAGACCATGCGGACAAGCAGAGTGTAGCGTACCCCAAGGCGCCGTTGTTGTTTGGCAAGGGGCCGCTTGCCACGGAGATCCTTCATGTTTTCAGACTTGAACTGCCCCCAGAACCCGTCCCGTGCCACCCGCCGCTGGGCGCCCGTGGCCGGCGTGTTGCTGCTGGCGGCCTGTGGTTGCGGCGACAAACCGGAAAGCCAGACATCCAGTCCGGTGTTGCGCACCACGGCTGCGGCGGAACAGCGTGCTCCGGCGCCGGCGGCTGCGCCTGCCGCCAGCCAGTTGAGCGTCAGGACTCCACTGTCCCAGGCGGAACTGGAAAGCATCTACCGCGGCGCACCCAGCGGCGGAGCCGTTCGGAGCGGCACGCCCCTACAGGCGCCGGCGCCGGCAGCGCACTTGCCGGAGTTCGGTGTGGTGGCCGAGCAGCGCTGGGACGTGCAGATCACGCGCGAGTGGCGGCACATCGTGGTGCACCATTCCGCCACGCCCAACGGCTCAGTCGCCGCATTCGACAAAGCGCACAAAGAGCGGGGCTGGGACGGCGTGGGCTACCACTTTGTCATCGGCAACGGCAGCGGCGCAGGCGATGGCGATGCCGAACCCACCTACCGCTGGCGCCAGCAGTTGCGCGGCGCGCACGCCGGGAATTCAGAATACAATGAGCATGGCATTGGCATTTGCCTCGTGGGCGATTTCGAGCATAACGGCCCGCCCACTCCGCGGCAGATGGCCAGCCTGCGCACCCTGGTGAGGTTCCTGCAGATCAAGACCGGCATACCGACGTACGAAGTCATCGGCCACGGCGACGTGCCGCCGCGGCACACCGAATGCCCCGGCCGCTGGCTGGACGTGGCCGCCTTGCGCGCCTCACTGGGCGGAAATCCCATGCCCGTGCCAATTCACTACACGCAAAGCCCTGCCACGCTCTCGCGCTCGACACAGATGGCCCGCAGCAACTCGCAAAGCGGCGCGGCGCTGCCATAGCAAGGCTACTCCCCGAAATCCACCCGCATCGTCCGCGCCGGCCCCCAGTTGCCGGCCTGATCGCACGCGCGGACGTGGGCATACCACACGCCCGTGCGCGAACCGGCGGCGGCGGTGTTGCCGGTCTCAGCGAACCGCTCCGGCGGCACGGTTGCCGCATTCTGGTCGAAAACGAATGAGTATCCCGCGAGGCCGCTGGGGCTTGCCTCGGCTTGCCACTCGAAGCGCCCGCCGGTCATCATCGGCCGGGACAGTTCCAGGTTGTCCAGGACCAGGCTGCTGCCGCGCTTGCAGCCTGGGCGGCCCTGGGCGCTCAGGATGACCTTGTTCACGATGCGCACCTCCAGGTTCGGCCAGGCGGTGTCTATCAGGCTCTTGAGGTCCACGCTGGCATGGCGCCAAGTGCCGTCAGCCACGACGGCCTCAACCCGCCCGATGGCTTTGCCGCCCTCAGGCGCCGCGCCAGCTCCGGTGAAACGTATGCTGGACCACTTGTCCAGCACCTCGACCAGGATGTCCACGCACAGCCCCGCCTCTGCCTTGTAGTCGAATTGCAGCAGCGGGCCGCGGTCCAGATACCAGGGGTTCTTGTGCAGCATGATCTGCACGTCGGCGTCATCATCGAGCGCGGTGAACCTGACGGCGCGCCGGCCAAAGCAGGCCAGCGCCGGATCGTCCAGCCACTCCATGCGGCAATCGCGCAGCGCGCGCACGTGCCCGGTGTGTTCTTCAAAGTCGAGGCTGAAGCTGGTCTCCATATCCATCTGGCGGTTGTCCGGTTCCATGTAAGCCGGCGCGGTAAAGCGCATCTGCGTGATGGCGGGGCCGAGCCAGGCGGCGCCCTTGTCCGCGGTGAAGCTGAAGGTGAAGGGCGCAGCGGCCTGGTTGCCGAGCAGGTCTTTCAAGCCCTGGAGTTCCACGCTGACTTTACCGCGTTCCGGCCAGCGCACACCCGCCGCCAGCGCATTGCAGGTAATACAGTTGCGGGCCGGATCGAAGCGCAGGCTCTGCCAGCCCGGCACAAGCTGTCCGTTGATGCTGAGACGCAGAGCAGTGAGGTCAATGCCGTGCTCCTCATTGAAGAAGATGCTGACCGTCTGGCCCGCGTAGACGCTGTCCACACGCGGTTCGGTGCGCAAGACCTGCGGGGGCGTATTGTCCAGCATGAAGCGCGTGTGGGTGGGCGCCGACCACACACCCGCGCCGTTCTTCACCCGCACGTGCAGATAGTTCCAACCGTCCTTGAGACCGGCGCCGCGTTTGGCGAGGGCCGCATCCAGGGTCTGGCCGGAGGCGAGTTCCTGCTTGCCCTGGGGGTCCGTTTGCGGGTCCTGGTCCAGACACGCAGCGTAGTCACTGATTCCGGTGATGTCCGTGGCTTGCCAGAAGAACTTGAAGTCCGCAGTGCGCCCGGCCGGCACGGGCTGGACGCGATGCACCCAGTATTGCATGGCCCGGCGGCTTCCGCGCCAGCCGTGGTCGTGGAGGCTGAAACCTCTGAGGGCCGCAAACCCGGCTTGCGGGAGGCTGCCCGAGAAGCAGCGCTGGAGCGGCACGAGGGTGCTGTGCCAGGTCCCGTCGCAGACGAAATCCGCAGGCGGCCCGGCGCGGCTGGCGATATCCTGCGATTCCGGGTCCTGGGCGTCGCCGGTGTCGCCGAGCAGCAGCGCGTGCAGGGCCCCGGCCTGGTCATAGAAATGCAGGTTGACGGGCGTCTCAAGCGGCATCTTGTATTCAAGCAGCAGATAAGGCCAGCGGCGCAG
>Ga0187861_10005018_pt1 | contig 10795 bp, 11 predicted proteins | sample June2016WEW_10_1_3_FD_132986 | JGI IMG/M metagenome (GOLD analysis project Ga0187861, IMG submission 132986) | Peatland microbial communities from SPRUCE experiment site at the Marcell Experimental Forest, Minnesota, USA - June2016WEW_10_100 | ecosystem: Environmental > Terrestrial > Soil >...
ATCAGTATAGGGATTATCCGCACGTTTGGGGTCAAGGTTATCAGGGCCGTCTGGAAGCCCGGAGGTGTGCGTGGCCAGTTGGAGCAAGGTGATTTCCTTGCCGTTGCGGGTCGGCATCTTGACTGACTTGGGCAAATACTTTGCCACGGGATCATCCAGCTTCATCTCCCCGCGCTCAACCATGTCTTGCAGCAACAGCCCGGTAAATGTCTTCGTGATGGAACCGATCTCGAACAGGGTGTCGCCATCCACTTCCTGATCGGTGCCGTTATCCATTTTTCCATAGCTGATAATGCTGCTGCCGTGTTCGTCCACAATGCCGACCACGATGCCGACGTCCCTCTTTTCAACCTCGACGCGCTGTTGAAGGAAGGCTTGGATGGCATCGGTGAAATCCTCCGCTGCGACTGGTAATGAGACCGACGAGAAAAACATCGCAAAGCAGATGAATCGAATGATTTTTCGGATGTTCATATTGTCTCCATCAACTTTCCTGCCAGTGCTATGCCCAGCGGGAGAGCCAACCATTAACGACGTTGTTCTCTGTGAAGTCACCCGGTCACGGCGTCGAAAAGCAGAAGTGCAATCACGACTTGTCTGCATTGAACTCCCTTTGCCGACCGGCTTTCGGCGGAAATGAAGTCCGGCCTTTTCAGGAATTGGAACAATTCCTCGAGCCGTAGAGTTCGTCCATCCATGGACGGCATCCGCATGAAGTTTTTCAGAATGGACAACCAGTCAATCAATATGACTAAGAAACTATCCGAAAACTGATCTTTCCTTAAATGTGATAATATGATACGTCATTCTTGGGCACTCGATTATGGAGGACCAGGAATGAGAAAACGACGAAAAAGGAAGAAGAAAATTGAGTTGGGTGTAATCTGGGAAATTCCCGACGCACTTTGGGAGCGAATCGAGCCGATCCTTGCAGAGTTTTGGCCTGGTAAGCAAACTGGACGACCGGTGGCGAAATGGCGGAAGATGCTCAATGCGATAATTTTTCGGATGCGGAGCGGTTGCCAGTGGGACCAATTGCCGGAAAAATTCGGTCCCAAAAGCACCGTCCACGATTGGTTTCAGCGATGGAACAAGGCAGGGATTATGGAAAAGATCGTGGCGGTTCTGGTGGCAGAATGCGACGAAGCGGGTGGAGTCGGCTGGGATTGGCAAAGTGCGGACGGCGCCTTGGCCAAGGCGCGTTTTGGGGGGATAAAATCGGCCCAAATCCCACGGATCGAGCAAAAAACGGTACCAAACGCAGCGTGATCTGCGATGAACAAGGCGGTGCGTTGGGCGCAACGATCGAGGGCGCGAACGTGCATGACACGAAACTGTTGGAACGAACGATTCAGTCAATTGTTGTGAAACGTCCAAATCCAAAGAAGCATCCGCAACACCTTTGCCTGGACGCCGGCTACGATAATCCAACGGGCCGTCAAACCGTGGCGAGTCACAAGTACATCGCGCATATCCGCCCCATCCGCGATGAGAAACCCGTTCCTCGCGGCAAGAAGAAACACAAACCACGACGTTGGGTTGTAGAACGCCTGATGGGATGGCTTTCAAAGTGCCGGGCCATTTTGGTTCGTTATGATAAAAACGCATTTAACTACCTCGGCTTGATCCAATTTGCCTGTGCACTGTTTTGGTTCCGCCGACTTAACCGTATGGGAATTACATAGAAAACAACGTTTTCGGATAGTTTCTAAAGGCGCGATCATACGTTGGTTACTTGAGGGATTTCGTGACTGGCCGCCTAACTTACCCTGATTTCCACGTCTTTTAGTATAGACAAGTGCTCACCGGGCTACAAGCGGGGGCCGCATGTTCCGTTTAATGTTACTTTGATGGATCGATCATTGATGCTTCGCCATTAGGAGACGCTGCTTCTGTCCCAGAATCCAAACAGGTACCGTTTGACGAGATTGTAGAGGCGTGCCGAAAATGGGGTGCTTTATTAGGATTCCCGGGAAGAGCCGCCCACAGAGGAGCGGCTTGAACATGCCTAGATGATTGCAGAAGATTACCGGGTGTTAATAAGCGCCCGCAGTCCGCAGAAGACGATAAGGACTGTGACTACGTCGGACAGTTTTCATATATTACTTCCGAAAGAAAGCACACTTGATCCAATCTCGCCACCGACTCCGAGGACCGACGCTTGCACTTGTGGCATGATCGGCGGGAGTTTTAGCGGCGTTGAATTGCTTCTCTTTCGCCATTGAATCCTGCGTCTTTCCGTCACGAATCTGTTCTTGCGGCCACTGCTTGGCCCATTTGACCCTATTGCGTTCTATCCAGTAATGAGACCGGCAAGGCATACTCCAATTGCCAATCGAGGGGTAGAGCGAAATCGTCTTGCCATCAAAGGTTAGTTTCCATCGCGTTGGAGACAGCGGCGTAACGACCTGCCTTCCGCATCCGCAGCAGCATTTATGTATGACAGTTGCAAATCGAATTGAAACATACAAAGTACGCTCCCTAAGTTCATCCGGCACGGATTCAACAAACTCATGGACAAGCACGATTTCAGGCTTCATGCTTTTCCTCGTTTAGCAACTGATTGCCATCGATGGTATACATGCTATGGTGTTCCTTTTCACGGTCATGATAAAAGCCACGAAGCTTTTTCCATTTAATGACCGCAAGTGCGGCACTAAGTGCGCTTAGATCAGCAATCTGAATGTCGCGAGAGTACTCATTAATGGCCGCGCCGTCTGAGAATGCGACTAAACTTCGGACATGGTCGCGCTTATTGGGCGTGCTCGTCGTGATCTTAAAAATACCGCCAAGTGAACTGTCGTCGTTTAGCTGAATGCCCATCCCCACGTCGATGAACGGAATGCCCCATTCTTCCAATCGCTCGACGATCAACCGTTTGGCACAACCTTTATCAATGCACAAGAAAACAAACGCCATGCCGTGTAGCAGGTCGATAGTGGACTCGTCGATGAAGCAGTCATGTGCGATGATCGCCTTGCGCATGTGCGAATACAAATCTCTGAAGTAGTCCACCTTTTTTTGTTTGTTGCGCAAGTCGTCGAGCGATGGGGCACCGGGTGACCGAAACGCATTATGGTTCGTAAAGGTGTCCCGGTCGAATAGGTGAATTTCTTCAACGGGGGTCTTTGCAGCTAAGTCCAAGACAAACGAACCTGTTCCACCAAGACCAACGATCGCAAGTTTGCCGACCGCCAACTTGTCATTGGCCACCACGATACCGGCCTTGGTCGAGGCTGTGTCGAGGTAGTTGAAGACGGACTCTCCATCGTCAGGCACCACAATTGGATTCGTCCTTGCCGTGGAAGTCGGATCAATCTCTTTCGCAGGACCAGAAATAATGTCGATGTAGGTCGTCATTTTCTGGTAGTAATCCGCATAGCTGCCGATTGTTGGCTTTCTCGACACGGGATGATTGGGCATGAGTTCCTTGTCGAGCGGCTCGATGGCGTTTTGATTGACGCCCGGAATGGCCGCGCCGTCGGGAGTGCAAGGGCAGTCGCCCACGAAGTAGGCCACGTGTGTATCAGGTGCCAATGTCGCATCCCCTGCGAGATGCAACGTAGACACGAGAATGCCGCGTTTTACTTCTTTCTTACAGTTGACATACGGAACATCGCGGACCAGGAGATGGTTCGACTTCGCGATTTCGATGTCGTACCCGTCGGCGCGCAACCGACTCAGGTCCGGATTACGACTCACCAGTTTCTGTGACATTGAAGTACATCCCGTCTGTGATGCGAACTTTTTGACCAGGCCGCAAGCTACCTTCGCGGTCATCAACTCCGTGTTGGTATGTGGTGGTGAACAAGGCATTCGCGGGAACAGGGTCGAATGCCAGCGCGACGATTTGCTCGAAGGTCAGTTCCCAGGCAGTAGTTGTTTTCTTCCGGGTATTCACGTAAATCGTGATTTCGCGGGGCGGGCCGCTGTGGAAATGCTCGTCCTCCTTCAGGTGGACGGTCTCCGGGCCGTTCCGAATCGGCGGGTCTTCTTTATCGCCGCGCACCTCGCGATAAAGTTCGAGGCCGGCCGGGACGTGACCCAGGGTGTAAAGCGCCTCACCCGTCGTCGGGTTAGGCGACTCGTGCGGCTGCTGATCGATGTGGATACGCACCTTGTGCTTCGATTCATGTTCTAGTTGTGTTTCAGACATTTTCAATTTCCTTCCTTTTTGTGATGACAGGTTATTGTCCTACGCCCATAGCCACTCGCGTGTGGGTCTTCTCTCATGCTTGAACCATCGGAAGCGTCAGGGTAAACTTCAGAGGTACGGAAGGGGATTTCAATTTACACAATACTTGCCGGCAGAACGATGCAGCCGTGGCTTCGCCCCCTTACTGTCCGTTGTTAGCCGGACGGACGCGGTTCCATCCGCACGATTATTGACCTCCTAACCCCCCCTGAAATACTTGCGCCCGCTGCGGGCGTTTCATTTACTGAAATTTCCCTGATCCCTCCTCTGGAGACTTTACGAAGGCACCTTAACTGGATTCGACGATCTTTTTTCCACCCAATTGGTTAAGGTGGTTTCGTATGTTCTTTGGACAGCGAGGGAAGCGAGTCCTTGGAAGGGCGGTGCTATGTGCGAAAAGAACGACGATGAAGAATTAGCCATCCGCATGATGTGCGGAGACAAGGAAGCTCTGCGCGAAGTGCTGAAGAGACACCTGGAGCCCGTAAGGGGCGTGCTGGCAGGGACTTACGGCACCACCGTCCAGCAGGGCGATATTGACGAGGCCGTAAATCGGGCCATTTACAAAATGTGGCGCACGGCCGGCACATACGACAAGAGTAAGGGTACGCTCGGGGCTTGGTTCTACACGATGGCCCAAAGCGCCGTGCTTGACATCTTCCGGCGGGAAAAGCGGCACCGCAGGAAGTATCCTCTGCTCGACCAGGAATTTGACGCGGCTGAACAGTGTGACGACCCTGAGCCGGATGAGCCGCTAACCAAGGAAGAAAAGAAGGAACTCAAAGACCTAGACCACGTCATTGAGCACAAGCTGAAGGGCCACCAGAAAGCCATCATCAAGGCGGATTTGGCGGTCGGTGGCACCGCGGATGCGGGCAGCCTGGCCGAAATGCTCAACACAACGAAAGAATCGATTTATGTGTCTCGGCACAAGGGGCACGAGAACATCCGCAAGGAAATGACGCAGCTCGCTCAGGACCGTGAGAGACTGCGAGGCAAAAAATGAACGACGCAGAAAAATTCTGGCAAGAACATTCGGAGAAGCTACGCCGCTTCAAGGGACTTTGTCCGTTGACCCCGGAGGAAGCTGAGCAAGCACTAAAGATGATTCCTAATCGCAATGCCTCAGATGAAGAGATTGATGCGATCATTGAGGCAATCGTCCATGACGAGATACCGGAATCAGAAAATCAATCGCAGGTCGATTGGTCACCGGAATGTGACTATGCCGAGATCGACAGCGAAGCTGTTCTGTTTCGCAATGAAGGTGAGGGCAACACCGATACAGATGAACTGGAAGATGAACTACTTGAGGAGTTGTTGGATGATGACGAACCAAAAAATGACCGCGATGACATGGAAGGCTGAGCAATGGGCTCAGGAAAAGGCAGGGCAACAGGCTGAGGGCATCGTCCATCGTATGGGCTTGTCGTATCCAATCGAACCGCTGAAGGTTGCAAAGGAAGAGTATCCGCTTCTACGTGCTGGTGGGCGCGACTTTGCCGACCGATTTGACGGCAAGCTCCGCTACGTTTCCGACAAACGCTGTTTCGTGTTGATGTACAATACCAAATACGACCTGGGTTATCGACCAGGCACGCATCATCCACGTACATGTTTTTCTATCGCTCACGAACTTGGCCACTATTTCATCGAGCATCACCATGCATATTTGACACATGGTGGAAACTCGCACGCATCGATCAACGAGTTCCGGAGCAAGATCAAGATCGAGCGTGAGGCCGACGCGTTCGCCGCCAGCCTCTTGCTTCCATCGCACCTGGCCAAACCTATAATTAATGCCGGCGAGCTTTCGGTATCGCGGCTCGAAGCCATTGCAGACCAGTTTCAGACTTCGCTGGTAAGTACGGCGATTCGCTCTGTTCAGCTATCGCATTTTCCATGCGCCCTTGCAGGGATCAGGGAGAGATCGATCGCGTGGATGTTCCCTTCAGAGCCGCTGATTGAAGCCGGGATCTATCCGAATAAGGGAATGCTTCCTCGTAACGCTCAGGAATCATGGGCGACCTTCCAAGTCGGTGTTTCTTCTCAATCGGAGAACGAGGGGCAAGTGCTTGACTGGTTCAACACTTACGAAAAGGACGAGTTGGGCCGCGTCCACGTCACCGAAGAGTACATCCCTGTACCTCGCATGGGTACGCTGCTCGTGTTGCTTACGATGGACGAAGGCGACGTTTTTTGTGAAACGGATGAAGATGAAGAGGACGAGGAAGACGATTGACCCTCAGTTAGGAGGTTATATGGGCAAAGTGTATTCAAAGCATATCAACGATGGCGAACTCCAAGGATTCGTGCGGCGGACTCGGGAATTCGCAAAAATATGAGTACATAATCAATCGCATTGGCTGGCAATAACCGTCGCCACGCTTGAAAAGAGTAAGTAGACATCCAAGGTCAGATATAAAGGTGGCGATCGCTGAAACGCTGCCTGCAATTGGGAGTGCGTGGATCAAGAGGGCGGTCCAGACAAGTCATCACATTCCGTAAATCGTTGATTTTTTGGGATAGCAAATCTATTTGTATTTTCCAAAATTGACAGGTGTACGTCCAACGGTCAAGAAATGGGGCGTTTTTCGAGAGACCCAGAATACAGTTGAGTAGATGAAACAACAGGGAGGCTAACGATCCAAAGCTGAGCCACGCCGACCGGCGGCAAGGCTCCGAACTGAAATAAAACGATGAATAAACAAAATCATAGCAAAACTGAAGGGGCAGTCGGCGTTGGCTCCAGCGCAGTGTTAGGCACGGCACCCTTCATAGCATAATAAAGAAAACCAGTGAAAACAAATCCCCCAAGAAGTGCGCAATCCAAGCTACGTAAACATTCTTGCTTCGCGCAAAGATGATGCCAAAAAAGACACTATCGACTATGACAAGGAGAACATCAGTCATCACGATGACTGGATCGCCTTTGGTCCAGTGTGCAATGCCGAACACGACCGATACGATCCCAATTGCAACGGGCGTGCGTATGAACCAACTGAGGCGCTCTTGGAACAATGCTCGATAGTTTATCTCCTCGACCAATGTCCCGACCATGAGCAGCGGTAAATAAACCACCGGCTGCCAACCAGTGAATGGAAACCTCGCTTTCACGTGGCTAAGAAATTCCGGCATCCAAGCTCTGACGGCCAAGGCTTCGAGGGATGGGATGACGATGGATACCAACAGAATGAGAAACCAATTGGCGACTACGTCTCGTGGAATTGCCCGGAAGTTTAGACATGCCTCTGCGGCTGTTCGCCGCCTGAGGCGACGTTCAACGAAAAAATACACGAGTGGCACAAGGAGAAATATCGTTCGGATGACTGGCCACAGGAGCCACAGGAATTGCGCTGCAAACACCAGCGCGAGAAGGAGGACAGTCTCAAAGAGCACCTGACGGGACTTTCGCTTGTCTTGCTCCACCTGAAAACTCTGCTCCGGTTCGCTAATGAATTTCATCCGACCATCCTAAAACACGTCCAGGCTGTGCTTAATAGGTATTCGACCGCCGAAGTGCGGTAAAACTTTGCCGCATTTTCGCAGCCGAGCATGGCGTTGTCAACCTTGATGCCTTATACTGGCAAATGAGTTGCAACGGATCGCCAGCGAGCGAAGCCATGCTACACCGCACCGGGGTCCATGCTATGCCGCAGTCTTCCCAGCCCAAATCATAATGTACTTACCACCGTCCCGCGATCCACCTTCAAAGGATGGGCGATCGCTCGGTTTGTATGTCGGGATTTATGGAGTGTAAGGATTGCTTTGATTTCGGCCATCATCAGTTGGTTCGCCGCTTTCCGGGGACTTAGGTAGCTGGGCCAGATGGATGCCATCAAATTGCTGTTGTTCATGTTCCCTCTGAGTTACTTCTTGAAGCGTTCCATCGCCTCACCGGTCATTGGAACGAATCTTACGGGAACCACAGATTCTCGGTGCACCGAGCCATCTTGCCACTTTTGCACAACCAATAGATCCTGGAAGAAATGTCCCACAGGAATCACAAGTCGTCCCCCGGCGGCCAATTGGTCGACAAGCGGCTGGGGTACATGATCTGGTGCGGCAGTTACAAGAATTACGTCAAATGGTGCATGCTCTGGCCAGCCCTGATAGCCATCGCCGCAACGGATGACGACGTTCTTGTACCCCATGTTGGCCAGCCGCTTCCCGGCACTGTCGGCCAGCGACTGGATGATCTCAATGCTAAAAACCTCCTTACACAATTCTGCAAGCACGGCCGCCTGATAGCCTGAGCCTGTGCCAATCTCTAGCGCGCGACTTTCGGCCGCGGGGTGAGCCACCTGGGTCATCAAGGCCACGATATACGGTTGCGAGATTGTCTGCCCGTGTCCAATCGGCAAGGGTCCATCCGTATAGGCCATCTTCTGAAAGTCCTCAGGCACAAAACACTGCCGGGGCACTCGGCTCATCGCTTTCAACACCTCCCGGTCTGTGATGTCGCGACCCTGTAGTTGCCCCTCGACCATCCGCCGTCGAGCTTCGACGAAGCATGATTGCTCGTTTTGATCCGAGTGAGGCGGACTCGGCGACGAGACGGCCAGGGATGTCTCGAGACGCCGATCTTCAGGGCGTTGACAATGAAATAATACGATCATGCCGCCAATCACGCTCAGGGCAAACCCCACAGCGAACAGCCCCGCCACGACAATCTTCTTCGTTCCCAAACCTTGCATGTTCAGTCTTGCCCCCACCTCATCCCCCTCTCTAGTTCCGCCGTACACGCCTTTAGCATGATCCATCTTGTAGCAGACATCTACACAAGCAAACATAGCGGTCGGCAAATACTTGCCGTGGAGTCTCACGAAATGTTCCTTTGTTCAAATTATTTCGGCAAACACTCATTCTAAGGAACAACAGCCCAAAATCAAAGCACAATTGATCGGCAAAGGGTGGTTACCTGCGTTACCATACCTCCTCTTGCACTACTCAGCAAGTGACGTGGAACATCCCGATAGTTTTGACTTCTGCTTTATTCCAAACCTCCACTGCTTCTGGCGTTGGCAGTAGCTCGACGGAACAGCCCTTCTTTCTAAAATACTTTTCAGCATCATCAGACAGTTCTACATTCCCAGACTGTCCTGTCCCGATGATCAGTCGCTGTGCCCCCTCATCGTATATATCTTTGGCTTCATCAAGGGAGACCATATGCGAAGTACCGTACTGCTGTTTCGACAGCTTCTTCTTTCGTTTTTTTACTTTCCCGCTGAGTCGTATCACAATATCATGTTTGTATAGTTCGCCACCCACGGTAATGCTACCAAACTGAGTGTTCTGGATTGTTAATTCCATGTGTCGCTCCTTTCATGAACATTGAATTATATCAGCTAGTGTTTTATTTAGCTCTCCAGGTAAGCTGCGTTGCTCTACCCAGCTCTTGTGGGGCCTGCCGTGACGGTCGCCTTGGGCGATCATACAATGACGTGTATGAACGAAGATGAAATAAACGACGAATTGCCGCTGTGTTGCCACCGATGTGGGACAAAGTTAAAACCGGGCGATGGGAATTTCTATATAGTAAACATCGAGGCGCTGGCAGATCCAACGCCACCAAGCTTCTCCGAAGAAGATCTTCAGCGAGACTTCAGAGCAGAGATCCAGCGGCTAATCCACCAGATGCGAGACCTGTCGGAAAGGGATGTAATGGATCAGGTATATCGGCGCTTGATCCTCTACCTGTGCGGCCCGTGCTATCAGCAATGGATCGAGGATCCTGTGCCATGAGTAGTCTTCCAAAAAATTTGTTACTCTCCGGCCCGCCTGGCTGCGGGAAAACGACTGTAGTCTGCCGTGTCATCGAACACCTACGGTATCGGCGGTTGGCCGGTTTCTACACCAAGGAGATGCGGAAGCAAGGGGTGCGGGTGGGCTTCCGGGCCATTGGGATAAGCGATGACTCCACAGTGCTCGCCCACGTGGACTCCCGCAGTCCTACTCGCGTGGGCAAGTATGGGGTGGACCTTGAAGGTTTTGAGGACATTGTTCATAAGGAATTCGGCAAGCCAGATGGTACGGTAGACCTGTTGGTGATCGACGAGATCGGCAAGATGGAGTGCTGCAGCGGAGTCTTCATCGAGGCCGTTTCCCGTGCTTTGGACAGTCCCGTGGCCGTGTTGGCTACGATTGCAGCCAAGGGCGGCGGCTTCATCGAACAGGTGAAGCGTCGTCCCGACGTGGAGATCATGTCCGTATCGCCCGGGAACCGGGATTGTTTGCTAGAGTTAATCATTTCTCGGTTGCTTTAAACTTCGATGACTTTGAACTGGCCTAGTTACCTGAGACTGTTTGAAAGCGGTGAGCTCAGGCGACGGGCTCGGGAGGCGATTAACGCCTTGGCCGATTGCATCTTGTGTCCTCGGCAATGTCATGCCGACCGGCGACAGGCTAACCCGCACTCCTACTGCCACGTCGGCCAGGCAGCGGTAGTGAGCAGTGCCTTTCCCCATCACGGTGAGGAGGATTGTCTGCGGGGGTGGAACGGCTCGGGCACGATCTTCTTCAGCCAGTGCAACCTCCGCTGTGTGTTTTGCCAAAACTTCGGCATCAGTTGGCAGGGCCACGGACAGCCGGTTACCGCCG
>Ga0187861_10005034_pt1 | contig 10756 bp, 8 predicted proteins | sample June2016WEW_10_1_3_FD_132986 | JGI IMG/M metagenome (GOLD analysis project Ga0187861, IMG submission 132986) | Peatland microbial communities from SPRUCE experiment site at the Marcell Experimental Forest, Minnesota, USA - June2016WEW_10_100 | ecosystem: Environmental > Terrestrial > Soil >...
CGCACCAAGGCGCTTATGCCTGTGCATCTGTATGGCCAGCCCGCGGACATGAGCGAGCTCCTGGACCTGGGCCGCCGCAAGGGGCTGCCCGTGCTGGAGGATGCCGCGCAAGCCCACGGCGCTCTGTATAAAGGCCGGCGCACGGGCTCACTGGGCGCGCTGGCGGGCTTCAGTTTCTACCCCAGCAAGAACCTTGGGGCGTGCGGCGAGGGCGGCATGGTCCTGACGCAAGACGCGGCGCTGGCCGCGAAAGTCCGCGCGCTGCGCGACCACGGCTCCACCCGGCGCTACTATCACGACACCGTCGGCTTCAACTATCGGATGGAAGGACTGCAAGGTTTCGTGTTGCGCACCAAGCTTCCGCATCTGGACGAGTGGAACGCGCGCCGGCAAGCCTTGGCCAGGCGCTACGATGCGATGCTCAGCGGCAGCGCCGTCCAGGCGCCGCAAGTGGCGCCCGAGCGCACCCACGTCTACCACCTGTATTGTGTCCGCCATCCGCGGCGCGAAGCCCTGGCGGAGTACCTGAGGAGTCAAGGCATCGGCAGCGCCATGCACTATCCTGTGCCGGTCCATTTGCAGCAGGCCTACGCGCGGTTGCAACTCAAGCCCGGCAGTTTCCCGAACGCGGAACAGGCGGCGCGCGAGTGTTTGAGTTTGCCGATGTACCCGGAACTGGCCGAAGAAGACGTGCAGACCGTGGCTCAGGCGATTCTGGCGTGGCTCAAGGCGGAGGGATAAGGTGTTCGACATGTGTTCCCCCTCCCCTTGCGGGAGGGGGTAGGGGGAGGGAGAAGGAAAGGGTTGACTGTGGTGCCCGTAAGCGAGTTTGCCGCAAGACGGCTGTGGTGGTCTTTCGTTTTGGCCTTCGGCCTGCTCTTGCCCGCGCTGCCAGCGGCGCAAGCGGGGCAGCCCGAGGACGCCACGGCAGCCGCGAAGGATGCCGAAGCCGGCCCGGCAGTTGGAGCCCAGGCTGACGAACTCCTCAAACAGATCGCCGCCGCCAGGCTCGAGGACATCTGGGAGCCTGTCAGCACTTTGGTGCGGGCGGGCCGCAGCCACGGCCTGGCGATAACCGGACGCTTGACGCAGGGTCTGCTTGCGGACGACCAGAAGCTGCGGCTGGCCTGTGCGGACGCGCTCTGCCAGCTCAACGACACCGAAGCAGGGGCGCCTGCCCTCTGCAAACTGCTGCAAGACGGCGCCACGCCGGAAATCCGCCGCTTGGCCGCCAATGCACTCGGTCTGACGAAATCCCTGGCGGACGACGAGGCTGTGGCGAAGGCGCTCGCCGCCGCTCTGGCCAAAGAGAGCGACGGCCTGGCCAAAGTCAGCCTGGCGCGCAGCCTGGCGCTGCTCGGGCCTCAGCAGGAAGGGCGCGAGGCGTTGCGCAAACTGCTGGCCCAGGCCCCTGAGCAGAACGTGCGCGATGAGGCCGCGCTGGCGCTGGCCGAGAACGGGGCCGCGCGGACACCTGAGGTGCTGCTGCGGCTTAAGGACCTTAACAGCGAACCAACCGCGCAGGGCGACCGCGCGCGCGCGCTGCTGAGAAGCGAGGGCACTGCCGGCGCGGCGCCCGATCCCAAGGTGGCGCGCGGCGAGCAACTGCTGCGTGAGATCTGCCAGAAAATAAAGGACGCCTATCCCGACGAGGAGAAGGGCGACGCCGACAAGCTCTTCGAGGACGCGGCCAAGGGCATGGTCGCGGGGCTCGATCCCTTTTCGCAATACCTGGACCGCGAAGCGGCCAGGCAGACCCAGGAAATGCTCCAGCAGGACTACGGCGGCATCGGGGCCTACGTCGAAGAGCAGAATGGGCACTTCATCATTCGCAGCCCCATGTACGATTCTCCCGCCGACCGCGCCGGCTTGCGCGCCGGCGACATCATCCAGGAAGTGGACGGCCAGAAAGCCAGCGACTTGCTGGGCAAGGGCGGCATGAACTCCGTCATCGCCAAACTGAAAGGCAAGCCCGGCACGCCGGTGAAGGTCAAGTACTACCGGCGCGGCTTCTTCAAGCCGGTGGAAGTGACGATTGTGCGCGGGAGCATTCGCATTGAAAGCGTCTTGTCCGCGCTGCTGCCGGGCGAGCTGGGCTACGTTCGGCTGCTGCGCTTCGGCGAGCGCAGCCGCGAGGAAATGCAAAAGGCCCTCGACCAGCTCTTGAAGACGCAACATGCCAAAGCGCTCATCCTGGATCTGCGTGACAACCCCGGGGGCCTTTTGCGCTCGGCGGTTGACATAGCCGACTTGTTCCTTGCCGGCAACAAGCTGGTCGTTTACTCCGAGGGCCGGAAGAGCTTCGCCCCGCGCAAGGAGTTCTATTCGAGCGGCGGCCCCGAAAAGGAGTCCTACCCGCTGGCGGTGCTGGTGGGGCCGGGGTCGGCGTCCGCGAGTGAGATCGTCGCCGGCGCGATGCAGGACCTCCACCGCGCCGTTCTGATTGGCGAGAAGACCTTCGGGAAGGGCTCGGTGCAGCAACTCATCCCCATGAACGCGACGGGACGCCAGACCAACTTGCGCCTGACCATCGCCAAGTACTACTTGCCTTCGGGACGGTGCATCCACGAAAAAGGCGTTGAGCCGGACGTGCAGGCGAAGCGGCCCGAGATTCAGGGTTGGGTCGTCGAAGGCCTGCAGGAACTGCGCGACAAAGCCGTGTTTGCCGGCTACCTGAGCACTGCCTGGGACGCCAACAAGGAGCTGTGCGCCAAGCTGGCCCTGGACGACGAGGGCAAGTGCGAAAACTGGCCCGGCTTTGAGAACTTCTACAAGGGCCTCAATACGCGCCTCGACCGCAACGACGTCCGCGCCGCGGTGCGCACTGAAGCGCGGCGCCGCCTCCAGGACGAACAGAAGAAGGAATTGGTTTACGATCTCGAGACCGACGTGGTTTTGGAGCGCGGCGTCCTGGAGATCCTGAAGAAGCTCAACAGCGACCCGCTGCTGATCGCCGAGTACAAGGCCTTGCCCGACAAGTTCAAGAAGAAGGACGAAATGGGGCCGCCGGAACCGAATGCGCCGTAGTCCTCGTGATTCACCACAGAGACACAGAGGCACAGGGAAGAGATTTTCGATTTTCCCTTTCAGCATGTCCCGCGGTGCAATCGAAAATCCAAAATCCCCCTACAGCCGCCACGGGGCCCGGTACGGGCGTGCGCGCATCTGGTTGGCCATCTCGTCCCCAATGAATTCCTCCTTGGCGGGGTCCCAGCGCAGCTTCCGCTCCAGCGTCAGGGCGATGTTCCCCAAGTTGGGCACGGTCGTGGTGCGGTGGCCGGTCTCCGCCGGCGCCGCGTTGCGCCCGCGCGTGCGCACCGCCCAGACGAAATCCTGCATGTGATCGCCGTGCGACTCGTGCAAGCGGATCTCGCCGGGCCGGATCACGGACCTCAGCAGCGCAGGCGGCTCGCTCTGCCTGGCCTCCTTGATCCAGCCTTTCGTCCCAATGAACTTCACTCCATAAGCATCGGTCGTGCAGACCAACGTCACGCCGCACGCGTACTTGTATTCGATGCGGAACTTGTAGAAGGTGTCCCACAAGCCTGTGTGGAAGTATTCGCCCTGCCCCTCGATCTCAATGGGACCGGAGCGGTCGGCGCCCAGGGCCCACTGCGCGATGTCGAAGGCGTGCGCACCCATGTTGGTGAGATCGCCGCCTGAGTACGCGCGCACGAAGCGGAAGTTGTAGTGGCAGCGGTCCTTGGTGTACGGCTCCCACGGCGCGGGTCCCAGCCACAGGTCGTAATCGAAACCCTCGGGCACCGGTTGCGGCTGCCACGGTTGCGGCTGGAGCGGGCGGCTGCCCACGCCGATCTCCACTGTCTTGAACTCACCGATATGCCCGTTGACCGCCAGCTCGCACATGTGGCGGAACGCAGGGTCGGAGCGGCGCTGGGTGCCGCATTGCAGCACGCGGGCATAGCGCCGCGCGGTCTCGGCAATCGCGCGGCCTTCGGCGATGGTCAGCGTCAGCGGCTTCTCGCAGTACACGTCCTTGCCGGCCTGCAGGGCCGCTATGGCCATCAGCGCGTGCCAGTGGTCCGGCGTCCCGATGGCGACAGCATCCAGGTCCGGGCGCTCCAGCAGCTCGCGAAAATCGCCGTACGCGTCGCACCCCGCGCCGGCTCCGTAGGCGGCGCCTACCTTGTTGGCGGCGTTTTCGCGCCGCGAGCGGTCTACGTCGCAGACCGCCACGACGCGCGCCGCACTGTTTTTCAGCAAAGCGTCCAGCAGGTCGCCGCCGCGGTTGCCATTGCCGATGACGGCCGCGTTCACGCGCTCATTGGCGCCCCAGGCCGTCCGTGGGATGATAAGCGGCGCCGCCACGGCTGCCCCGGCGGCGAGCCCCAGGAACTTGCGACGCGTTACGCGGGATGTGTTCATGGCGTTTTCTCCGTACCGCGGGCGTCCCGCCCGCCATCGTCCTTGTGCTCTGTCGGCCTGTCACAGGCGGGCGGGACGCCCGCGGTACATCGCCATCACAGTCCCACGTGTTCCGTGCGCGAGATGATCTCGTCCTGAAGTTCGCGCGACAGGTCGCAGAAGTAATCGCTGTAACCGGCGACGCGCACGATCAGTCCGCGGTGCGAGACAGGGTCGGCCTGCGCCTGGCGCAGCGTGGCCGCACTGACGACGTTGAACTGCACGTGATGGCCATTCAGCTTGAAGTAGCCGCGCACAAGCTGGGCCACCTTGTCCAGGCCATTGCCGGCGGGGACGCCTGCGCTCCCAGCGGCGCTGCCTTCGTCCGCCAGGAGGGAGGGGCTGAACTTGATGTTGAGCAGCGTACCGCCGGTCTTGAGGTGGTCCATTTTGGATGCCGATTTGAAGACGGCCGTCGGCCCGCGGCGGTCAGCGCCCTGGACCGGCGAAATCCCCTCGGAGAGCGGCTGGCCGGCCTGGCGTCCGTCGGGCATGGCGCCGGTCACGGAGCCGAAGTAAATGTGGCTGGTGGTCGGGAGCATCTCCACGCGGTAATGTCCGCCTTTGCCGTTGGGCCGGCCATCCAGTTCCTCGAAGAGCACGTTGAAAGCCCGGACCATGAGCTGGTCGCTGTAATCGTCATCGTTGCCGTATTTGTGGGTGCGGTTGGTGAGCCGTTGGCGCAGCACCTCGCCTGTACCGTTCCCCCTCCCCTTGCGGGAGGGGGCAGGGGGAGGGCCTTTTGCGGACGAATCGAAGTTCCTGTCCAAGGTTTTGACCAGTTCTCCCAGCGATATGTCTTTCTCCTCGAAGACGACTTGCTTGAGCGCGGCCAGGCAATCGGTGAGGCTGCCGATGCCCACGAACTGAACGTAGGAGTTGTTATACCTGGCCCCGCCGGCATTGTAGTCGCGGCCCTTGCGGATGCAGTCGTCGGTGAGCACCGAGAGGAACGGCGCGGGCATCTCCATCGCATACATGCGCTCGACGAGCTGGTTTCCGCGCAGCTTGAGCTCCAGGAAGTGATGCAGTTGCGCGCGGAAGGCACTGAAGAGAGCGTCGAAGCTGCCCAGCGTTCCGGGCGCTCCGGTGCTCGGCCCAAGCTGCTTGCCCGTGCGCGGGTCCACGCCGTTGTGCAGAGCGAGTTCGAGGACCTTAACCAGGTTGAAGTAGCCCGTGAGGATAAACGCTTCCTTGCCGAAGGCGCCGGTTTCCACGCAGCCGCTGCAGCCGCCCGCCCTGGCGTCCTCGAGTGTCTTGCCCTGGCGAATCTGCTCCTGGACCACAGCGTCGGTGTTGAAGAGCGAGGGGAAGCCATAGCCTTTGCGGATTACGCCCAGGGCGTGCTTGAGCAGTTCATCGGGAGTCTTGCGCGAAAGCTGCAAGTTGCTGCTGGGCTGCAAGAGGTGCAGGTCGTCAACGACATCGAGGATGAGATGCGAGACTTCGTTCGAGCCGTCCAGGCCGGCGGGCAGCAGGCCGCCGAGATTGATGTTGGCGAAGTCCGTGTACGTGCCGCTCTCCGCCGCAGTAACACCCACCTTGGGCGGAGCGGGGTGGTTGTTGAACTTGATGAAGAAGGCTTCAAGCAACTCGCGCGCCTGCGCCTGCGTCAGCGTCCCGCCGGCCAGGCCCTTGCGGTAGAACGGCAGCAAATGCTGATCGAGATGGCCGGGGCTGAACGAGTCCCAGCCGTTGAGTTCGGTGATGACCGCGAGGTGGCAGAACCAATAGTATTGCAGAGCCTCGTGGAAGTCGCGCGGCGCGTGCGCGGGGACGCGCGCACAGACCTGCGCGATCTTGTGCAGTTCCGCCCTCCGCTCGGGATTGGACTCGCGCGCAGCCTGTTCCCCTGCCAGCGTGGCGTGCCGACGCGCGAAGAGCATCAAGGCTTCGCAGGAGAGGTCCATGGCCCGCAGTTCCTCACGCTTGTCGTAAGCCAGCGGGTCGTTGAGGAAATCCAGGGCGGCAATTGCGGCGGCGATGTCGTCCTGGAAATCCATGAGACCCTTGCGGTAGATTTTGCCGTCCAGAACCGTGTGGCCCGGCGCGCGCTGTTCCATGAACTCCGTGAAAATGCCCGCCTCGTAGGCATCCAGCCACTCAGGCGGCAGCGCCTCGAACAGCCTGTCGCGCATGCTGCGTCCGCGCCAGTAGGGGATGATCTCCTGTTCATAAACCCGCAGGCATTCAGGCGGGACGGCGTAGCTGGTCTTGGGCCGCGAGTTGAGAATGCGCAGGTCTTCAAGACTGTGGCAGGTCAGTTCCGGATAAGTGGGCACGCTCTTCGGGCTGGGGCCGCGTTCGCCCACGATAAGCTCGTCCGCGCCGAGGTAGATGGTCTTGTGTTCGCACAAGTGGCAGAAGGACCGCGCCCGCAGCAGCGGCACTGAAAGCTTGCCGGCGTGCTGCAGATAGAAGTCCGTTATCAGGCTGGCCCGCTCGTGCGAGATCGTGGGCACGGCCTCGAGGCTGGCGCGCCTGAGCCTGGCAGTCCGTTCCGTCATGCGCTCCTCTCCAGAACATCGGCCCGCGGGGGCAGGTCCCTGGCCGTTATACCGCGGGCGGTTGAGAAGCCAACTTACTTTGGCTCGCCCCAGAGGGCACGAGTACATCACCGGACCTGGGGTAGGTTTCAAGCCGCAACGAGGCGGAGGCCTAATGAGGTGCTACGCAGGAGAGGTGTCACTGTTCATGAATCTCTATCTTCTCCGCATGCGCCACGATCAGCCCGCCAACATCAGGAAAAGGGAAACCTTACGGGCATAAAGCCAACGACAAATGCGAATAGGGCCAGAACCACCAGCGAGATCAGGCATCCAATCCAGAGTGGCTTCGACGTTCGCAAGCCTGGATCAAGAGCACACCCCACCGAGAAGAGAATGGTGTACGCTATAGCGGTGTCTACGACCATCCCCACCAAGCTCCAGTCCCTAGGATTCCCGTATGGCGATTGGGAATCAGTACGCCATGGGAGTGGCCATCCGTGATAAGTTACGGACCAACCCTCGTAATCCCCCCACGGTACTGTTGTCGAATGTATATTCAGCCACAGCAGCCCGCTCAGCACGAACATCAGCACCACCGCCGTGCTGAGGTAATACTGGAACCAAGGGCGCTTCTTCTCTGGCGAGTCACTCATTCTGGCATTCCGGTCAGCATTCCAAGGACTGCAGAAAAATCGTGAAAATCGTGGACAGACCATTGCACAGCCAACGCTCTCAGAGAATAGCTATGGTCTTTCCCTTCTGTCCGTCATGCCTCCTCCGCCGGGACGATCTTCTCCAGCATGGCGATTAGCGGCTGCAGATCCTGCATCACTACATCCCACAGCACGTCCTCCTTGAGATTCATGTAATCGTGGACGATCTTGTGCCGCATACCAGTAATCTCTTGCCAGGGAATCTCAGGATGTGCATTCCGGGTTTCGGCGGACACGCTGCGGGCCGCCTCGCCTATGATCTGGACCAAGTGGAAGAGCGCCAAACGCAGGTTCTCATCTGCATCGAACTGTGCGCGCCTCAGACCCGTACATTTGCTGCAGGCCTTGCGGGCCATGTCCAGCATGTGGCCGAGAAATACGTTGTCATCCCTCTTTGCTGACATACTGCACCACCTCCTGCGCCAGAATGCGCTTGCGCAGACGTGGCAGCAACGCGTTCCGGAGAACCAAGTCCACCTTTCGCCCCCCGACTAGGGCCGAAAGCTCGTTTTCCATGCGGATGAAGGCGAATCCGGGAGTGTGCCCCGGTTCGAACTCCACCAGCACGTCCACGTCGCTGTCCGGCCCGAAATCGTCGCGCAGAATCGAGCCAAACAGCGACAAAATACGGATATGATTGCGCCGGCAGAACTCCGCCAGCTTCTCCTCTGAAATCTCAATTCCATGCCGTGTCATGGCCGACCTCCCTGGCCCTCCCCCTGCCCCCTCCCGCAAGGGGAGGGGCGATCGCGCGCACTATATTGTACCTCACTTCGCCCCCAGCACCCCCCTGAACCACGCCACGCTCTTCAACGTGTTGGCCTCGCCCTTGGTCTCCAGGGACATTACGCCGTCCCACTTGTGGGCCTTCAGGTGCGCGACGATCCGGCGGATGTTGTCCGCGTTGATGCCCTGGCCGACGTGGACTTCGCTGGCGGCGATGCCGGTTTCCTTGCCGATGCTGGCTTTGAGTTCCGGCGCCACGTCCTTGACGTGGAAATGCTTGATCCAGGGCAACAGCTCCTTGACCATCGCCACCGGGTCCTGGCCGGCGATGAACGTGTTGCCGGTGTCGAAGTTGACGCCCAGCAAAGGATCGTTGATCTCTTTCATCAGCTTGACCATCAGCTTGCGGTTGGTCGTGAGCGGGCCGTGCGGTTCGATGTTGATGCCCACGTTGTGCGTGTGCCCGACCACGAGGGCCTCGCGCAGATGGTACACGGCGCGCTTGAAGACCTCCTGCAGCGTCATGCCCTTGGGGACTTCGGCGCCGTCGGTGGTCGCGATGTAGGGACAGCCGATGGCCGCGGCCAGGCGGATGCCGTAAATCATGTACGGAATGGACTGCCAGCGGTGCAGAGCGTAATGGCAGTCGAGCTGGCTGACCGTCAGCCCGCAGCTCCGCAGTTCGCTGTTCAGCGCCATCGCGTCGCAGTTCAGCGAAATGGCCGGCGAGAAACCCAGGCCCTCGAAGAAGTCCTCGCCGTTGACCGTGTTGATCTCGACGATGTCACACTTGTTCTTGCGGCACCAGTTGAAGACGTAGCTGATGCTGCGGTCCTCATGCCTGAAGTTGTCACTTGCAATCCCGAGCTTAACCACGTGTGTTCCCTCCTCCCAAGAGTCCTGCGCGCGTTATGCACCCCAGTCCGGGCCGGTCCCCGGCTTCGGCCAATAGTATCTACACAAGTTTGCGGGCAAAACAGACGAAATAATATGGAATGTTACTGTTCAGCCCGAGCCGCGACCGTGAGGGAGTCCCGAGGTCTCGGGACTTGCTTACGCGCGCGGCTCGGAGACTGAACTGTGACGAAAATCGAAAATCACTTCTTCCCGCCTGCATCCCGCTTCATGGTGGTGCTCAGTGTGGGCGGCTGGGGCTCAAAGTCCTGCGTCTCCGCCGCGGTCGCGGGGTGTTCCTCGTTTTCGTCGTCGCTGCTCTCGATGATCGGGGGACCGGAGCCTTCGGGAATGACCAGCACCTGGCCCACACGGATCACGTCCCGGCTGCGCAGGTTATTGGCGGCGGCGATCTTGCCATAGCGGTCGGGCGTGCCGTAGTACCTGCGGCTGATGCCGGACAGCGACTCGCCCGGCTGTACGACATGCGTGCGTTTGAGCTTCGGCGCCTGGGGCGCAGGCGCGAGCGGCGGGGGCAGCGGTTCCAGCCGAGGCGCGAGCGGCGCGGGGATGGGGGCCGGCTTGCTCGGCCCAGGCAACGCCGGCGGCGTGCCCTCAGCCGTTATGTTCGGCCCGTTGGAGCGGGGACTGCCGCCGGTTTCCTGTGGTCTGGCAATGCCCTGTCCGTCTCCGCTGGGCTTCTGCCCGAAGAAACTGGAATACAGGTAGAAACCCGCCCCAGCCAGAATGACTACTACAACGGCACTCGCCAGCGCCCGCAGCATCGCTTCTCCCCCCTGCAAAGACCACCGCAATCGTTCCGTCTCCGAGCCGCGCGCGTAAGCAAGCGGTAATGTCCGCTCCCTTACGGTCGCAGCTCGGGCCGAACGGTTACAAAAGACCAAACCCCTGTAGAACTGTATCGGCAAGGATGGCCCCCTGGCTAAAGCGGTTTGTTCCGCACTACGAACGTTTAGCCACAGAGGACACAGAGAACACAGAGATCTTGGGGCTGTTTTTTTTCATATTCTCTGTGTTCTCTGTGTTCTCTGTGGCAAAAAGTCGTTGTAGTAATACGGTGGAACAAATATCGTGGCCTTGACCCCGGTGTGTGCCGATAAAGTATGGATGCCAGCTTGAGGGGCGGGATTTGCCGGAGCGGAGAGAGAACATGAAGCGTTGCGCTGTGCTGATGGCGTCTGTGGTGCTGACAGCCGCTTGGCTCACCGGCCTGCGGGCCGCCGATGAAGTCTTGGTCATTGAGCAGGAGTACAACATTATCGAACAGGGCAAGGAGGGGGTTAAAGCCAAGGATTACCGCCAGAAGCTCTACATCGGCAAGGACGTAATCTGCATTGACGATTACGGCGGCAAAGACGGCAAACTCAACGAAAGCGTCGTCCTCGACATGAAGAATAAGAAGATCATTGACCTCCATCACACTGACAAGACCAAGGTCACTGAAGATTTTGAGGCGCGGCGCAAACGCATCGAGCGCCGCCGGAAAAA
>Ga0187861_10005040_pt1 | contig 10749 bp, 7 predicted proteins | sample June2016WEW_10_1_3_FD_132986 | JGI IMG/M metagenome (GOLD analysis project Ga0187861, IMG submission 132986) | Peatland microbial communities from SPRUCE experiment site at the Marcell Experimental Forest, Minnesota, USA - June2016WEW_10_100 | ecosystem: Environmental > Terrestrial > Soil >...
AACCTGGAGGTCCCGGTCCAATCTATCGACTACATCCTGCTGACCCACGCCCACATCGACCACTCGGGGCTGATCCCCCGCCTGTTCAAGCAGGGCTTCCGTGGCAAGGTGATGGCCACCAAAGCCACTGTCGACCTCTGCGGGATCATGCTGCCGGACAGCGGCCACATCCAGGAGGTGGAGGCGGAGTGGGAGACCCGGAAAGCCAGGCGCCGCGGCGAAAAACACCTGGACCCGCTCTACACTGCCCAGGATGCCCTGAACTGCCTGCAATCCTTTACCGGAGTCTCCTACGGCCAGGAGGTAGCCCTGGATGATCAGGTGCGGGTGCGCTACCTGGATGCGGGGCACATCCTCGGCTCCGCCATCATCGAGGTCTGGATCAGGGAGAACGGCCAGGAGATCAAGACCGTCTTCAGCGGCGACTTGGGCAACAAGGGCACGCCCATCGTCAGGGACCCCGCCTGGGTGGCGGAGGCGGACTACCTGCTGCTGGAATCCACCTACGGCGACCGCCTCCACGAACCGGTGGCCAACGAGGCCCGGCGGCTCCAAGAGATCATCCTGAACACCGTCAAGCAAGGGGGCAACGTAATCGTCCCCTCTTTCGCCGTCGGCCGGACCCAGGAGATCCTCTTCTACCTCGGCGGCATGTTCAAACGCGGCGAGCTGCCGCCGGTCCCGGTCTACATCGACAGCCCGCTGGCCGTCTCGGCCACGGAGATCTTTACCCGAAACCCGGACTGCTACGACGACGAGGCCAGGGCCAGCCTGAGCGGCGGCGACCCCTTCCACTTCCCCAACCTGACCTTCGTGCGGGACGCCAAGGATTCCATCGCCCTCAACAACAATGAGCACCAGCGCAAGGTGATCATCTCCTCCAGCGGGATGTGCGACGCCGGCCGGATCAAGCACCACCTCAAGCACAACCTCTGGCGCCAGAATTCGTCGGTGGTCTTCGTCGGCTTCCAGGCCGAAGGAACCCTCGGCCGGCGGATCCTGGACGGCGAGAAAAAGGTCCGCATCCTGGGGGAGCCGATCAACGTGGCGGCCAGGATCTATTCCCTGCAGGGCTTCTCCGCTCACGCCGATCAGAACGGGCTCCTGGACTGGGTCTCACACCTGGCGGGCAAACCCGGGCGCCTGTTCATCATCCACGGTGAGGCGGCAGCCTCCGGCGCCCTCAGCAACCTGGTGGAACAGCGCCTCGGCATCTCCACGGTGGTGCCACGGTCCGGCGAGCAGTACCTGCTCACTCCCCGCGGCCTGGAACTGGCCAAGGCGCCCCTGCCCAGCGTGCATCCGGCCGGTCTGGACGCCAGGAATCAGTTGCTGCTGGAGATCTTCCGGCTGGAGAAGGCGCTGGTTGAGGCCAAGGAAGACCTGCTGCTGATGGAAAATGGGGATACTGAAGCCGATGCCCTGAAGAAGATGGTGCCGGAGCTAGGCGAGAAGATCGACGCCCTGCTGCAGGTCATCCCGAAAAAAGTATAACTTCGGTTTGCTCATTTGAATCTCCCATCCGCCGCATCCGGGAATGCAGCGCACAGGTCCGGCCGTAGGATAGACAGAAGCGGTAGAGATCCGTTCACTTAATCTGCACCAACCAGGATTAGAGCACGTGCAGGTCCTGGGTGTTCTGGGAGATCCCGGCACTCTCGAAGGTGGCCATCCTGTTGATGATCTGGGCGGCAGCCTCCACGATGGTCATCGCCAGCGCCCCGCCGGTGCCCTCACCCAGGCGCAGGTTCAGGTTCAGCAGCGGCTTCAGGCCGAGTTCGTTCAGCATATAAATGTGTCCATACTCCACGGACTGGTGCGCCGCGATCATGTAATCCACGGCATTGGGAACGAGCTTCCCCGCCAGGAGCGCCCCGGCAGTGGAGATAAACCCGTCCACCATCACGGGAATCTTGTAATAGGCGGCGCCCAACACCACCCCGGCGATCCCCCCGATTTCGAAACCGCCCACCTTGGCCAGCACATCCACCGGGTCATGGGGGTCCGGGCGGTTCACCTCCAGGGCGCGCTCGATCACCCGGATCTTGTTCTGCAGAGCCTCGTCATTGAGGCCGGTGCCCCTGCCGGTGACCTTCCCGACCGGCAGTCCTGACAGAACGGCCAGAATAGCACTACTGGGAGTGGTGTTCCCGATTCCCATGTCCCCGGTGCCTACCAGTTCCGCGCCATCTTTGACCAGACCGGCCACGATGTTGATCCCGGCCTCCAGGGACTGCACCGCCTGCTCCCGGGTCATGGCAGGGCCCCTGGCCATGTTCTGGGTTCCTGGAGCTACCTTGGCGGAGACGATCTGCCCCCTGGCGGCCATCTCACTCAGGTCTGCAGCCACCCCCATGTCCACCACCTGCACCTGTGCACCCACCACTGCCGCCAGGACGTTGATCGCCGCCCCGCCGGCCACGAAGTTGGCCACCATCTCGGGCGTGACTTCCTGGGGGTAGGCGCTCACCCCTTCTTCCACCACGCCGTGATCACCGGCCATGGTCACCACCACCTTGCTGCCCACCGAGGGCTTCAGGGTGCGCCCGATAGCCGCCAACTGCTCCGCCAGCACCAGCAGATCCCCCAGGCTCCCCGGCGGCGCCGTCAGGTTTGCCAGGTACTCCCTGGCCTTCAGGCGGTACTCCTGGCTCGCCGGCTCAATCCCCCGAATCACCTCATCCAACGTCAAGCCCATCGTAATAACCTCCTCGATGATAATTTGAACAATTAATATACCGGGACAACCAACGTCGCTCCCCGATCTCCTGCTTCTGAAATCCACTCTGCCAAAAAAAGCGGGGCCTTAATTATTATGACATCGTGCTTAATAACAATATTTCCTTATAATTCAAGCCGGCCACGGCAGGATTCGGCAAATCGGGCGGCAGCCCGGGGGTTGGCAGCGAAGTGGAAGTGGAAGTAAGAGGCCAGCAGGCTGCCGTCGGCGTAGCCGTCGTTGCCGGTGCGACCGTCCCCCTTGCGGAAGGTGAACGCCCAGGGGAAGGGTTCCCTGGATGGAATGAAAGAGGAGTAGTGGAACTCGTGGCCGCGCAGCGCATCCCCCTTCTGGCAGAGGATATTCCGGCCCTGGGCCTCGGCGGTGACGTAGCCCATGCCCACCAGGCGCCCGGCCATGCGGCAGCGGCCCGGCACCAGGCCGACCATCGGGTGGTCGCGGCCGTCCAGGTCGCCAAGCGATTCGCAGAGGTACATGAAGCCCCCACACTCGGCGTAGATCGGCAGCCCGGCGGTGTGTGCCCGGCGCAAGCTGTCCTTCATGCTCTCGTTCCCGGCCAGTTCCCGGGCGAACAGTTCCGGAAATCCGCCGCCGATCAGGACACCGGCGACGTCATCGGGAAGCGAGCAATCCCGTAGCGGGCTGAAGGGCGCCAGTTCGATGCCGCGGCCGGATAATAAGTCCAGCCCGTCCCGGTAGTAGAAGTTGAAGGCGGGGTCCCAGGCCAGGGCCACCTTCACCGGAGCGTCGCTCTTATTGAAAGCGGGGGCGGCGTCATTTCCGGCAAGACTGGCAATCCTCCTGATGCCGGCCAGACGCTCCCGGACGTGGTAAGGCTTGACGCCAGGAGGCGCCGACTCTGCCACCGCCAGGATCGCCTCCAGGTCCACCTGCCGGGCGACCTCCTGCGACAGCCCCTCCAGCAGTGGGTCGGACTCCCGCTGCTCCGGCACCGGCACCAGCCCCAGGTGCCTTTCCGTCAAGCGGGGCAGGCTCCCTTCCCGAACCGCTCCCAGGACCGGTATTCCCGCCTCACAGAAACCCGCCTGCAGCATCTCCAAATGCCGCTCCCCGGTGTAGCGGTTGAGGATCACCCCAGCCAGCCGCAGGTCCGGGTCAAAGCTGCGGCAGCCTAAAAACTCCACCACGGCGCTGCGGGCCTGGCTGCGCACATCAAGCACCAGCACCACCGGACAGTCCAGGAGCTTGGCCATCTGGGCGCTGCTCGCCCGCTCGCCCTCGCCCCGCAGGCCGTCGAACAGGCCCATCACGCCTTCAACCACTGCAATGTCAGCGTCAGCCGCAGCCCTGTAGAAATATGACCGCACCTGGCCGCAGGAAAGCATCCAGGTATCCAGGTTGCGCGACCAGCGCCCCGTGACCGCGGTGTGATAGCTGGGATCGATAAAGTCCGGCCCCACCTTGAAGCCCTGCACCCGGTAGCCCCGGCCGGCAAGCGCCCCCATCAGGCCGGTGGCGATGCTGGTCTTTCCGGAACTGCTCCGGACCGCGGCGATCATCACCCGCGGCGCCCGGCTTCCTCTAACGCTATTTCCAGCATCATCGCTCATCCCTGTTCCCCCGCGGCCCGGACAGCCCCAGCAGGCCGTAAATCGCCTTCATGTCCAGGCGGGCACGGCTTTCCGCTGCCAGCCGGTCCAGTTCCTGGTCGAGCAACGCCTGGCTGGGCAGGCCCTGGCCGGCCAGTTCGTCCAATCCCCGCCGCTGACGCAGCCAGCCCAGCAGCCCGGCCCGGAAGCGGTCGTTGTCGAAGATACCGTGGAAGTAGGTGCCCCAGACCAGACCCGTGGGCGCCACCGCCCCGTCGTGGCCGGAGGCCGGCTGGCCGCTCCGGCGGGTCACCTCCAGGAAGGGTTTGGCATCCGGGCCGAGCACGGTACGCCCCATGTGGATCTCGTACCCGGTAACCTCCTGCCCGGCAGACTGCCCGAGCAGCGGGCCACCGGCGCAGAGCCGGCCCCCCGCCTGGGCCAGCACCTTATCGGCGGCAAAGGTGGTCACCACGTCCAGCAGCCCCAACCCCGGCAGTTCATCCCGGGTCGACTCGGTATGCTCCGGGTCGTGCAGCTCCCGGCCGAGCATCTGGTAGCCGCCGCACAGCCCGCAGACCGGCACCCCCCGGGCAGCCGACCGCCTGATGGCGGCAGCGTGGCCGGTCTCGTAAAGGTAGAGCAGGTCCTCGGTGGTGTTCTTCGTCCCCGGGATGATGATCAGGTCCGGATCCCCCAACCGGTCCCCATCCCTGACGTAGCGGACGCGGACGCCGGGCTCCAGGGCCAGGGGGTCGAAGTCGGTGAAGTTGGAGATGCGGGGCAGGTAGACGACGGCGATCTCGATCTCCGCCGGCCCCGTCCGGGCGGCATCCTCCAGGCAGACCGAGTCCTCCGCCGGAAGGTTGAGGTTCAGGTAGGGTAGCACCCCCAGCACCGGCTTCCCGGTCCTTCGCTTCAGAAAGTCCAGGGCCGGCTCCAGCAGAGAGATATCGCCCCGGAACTTGTTGATGACGATCCCCCGCACCAGTTGTTCCTCCTCCGGCTCCAGCAGGGCCAGGGTGCCCACCACCGCGGCCAGGGCGCCGCCCCGATCGATGTCCGCCGCCAGCAGCACCGGCGCCTCGGCCATCCGGGCGATGCGCATGTTGGCGATGTCCCGGTCCTTGAGATTGACCTCGGCAGGGCTGCCGGCCCCCTCGATGACGATGATCTCGTACTCCCGGTGCAGCTTCGCCAGGGTCTCCTCGATGATCCGCAGCAACTCCATGTTCTTGCCCAGGTGATAGTCCCGGGCGGACATGTTCCCCACCGGCCGGCCCAGCACGATCACCTGGGAGGCGGCGTTCCCGGTCGGCTTCAACAGCACCGGGTTCATCTCCACCTGTGGCGCCAGGCCGCAGGCCTGGGCCTGGAGCACCTGGGCACGGCCCATCTCCCCGCCGCCGGCGGTGACGAAGGAGTTGAGGGCCATGTTCTGGGACTTGAAGGGCGTCACCCGGTAGCCGTCCTGCCGGAAGATCCGGCAGAGGGCGGTGACGATGATACTCTTGCCCACATTGGAGCCGGTCCCCTGCACCATGATCGCTCTAGCCATAACATCCACCAACTTTCTCCGTTATAAGCCCGGGCGGCCCTGGGCCAGCGCCAGCAAGGCGTTGACAATGGACACCGCCACGGTGCTGCCGCCCTGGTGCCCGATCATGGTGATGTAGGACACCTTCTGGCCGGCCAGCCTGGCCTTGGCCTCGGCGGCGCCCACAAACCCCACCGGCGTGCCCACGATCAGGGCCGGCCGGAAGCCGGCCTCGCTCTGCCTGAGCACCTCGGCCAGGGCGGTGGGAGCATTGCCGATCACCGCCACACTGCCGGTTAAAAGCTGGCGAAACGCCCTTACACCCACCATCGACCGCGTCAGGCCCTGCTCCTTGGCGAGGGCGGTAACGCGCGGGTGATGGGTCAGGCAGAGCACGCGGCCGCCAAACCCCCGCAGGGCGGCCCTGTTGATCCCCATCTTTACCATCCGCACGTCGGTGAACAGCGTTGCCCCGGCCCTGATGGCAGCCAGACCGGCCTCCACGGCCGCGGGATGAAAGCGCATCAGGTGGGCGGCATCCGGATTGCCCATGGCGTGCACCACCCGCCGCACGATCTCCCCCTCCCGGGGCGGGAACTGCTCCAGGTAGTGCAGACCCAGGGATGACTCGATCAGGCTCCGGCTGCGGCTGGTGATACACTCCGGATCCGTGAGGGCGGCCTGCTCCAACGCCTCGGGCGGCGCCATGTCCACTGGACATGGCGCCGCGCTATCTGCCTCCATTCCGGCAACCGCGGCATGCACCCGCTCCATGACGATCTCCGCCAGGCGGGGGTCGGGGCCGAAGCCCTCAGTCAGGATCAGGCGCACCCGCCCCCCGTACCGGGCCTCGAGTTCCCCCAGGGCGGCGGGGATATCCTCCTTCAGGTGTACGCCCGGAAAGAGCAGGGCCGGGACGACGACGATCTCCCCCACTCCTTCATCTACCAGGCGCTCCACCGCATCCGCCAGGTTTGGCCGCTCGAACTGGAAGTACGCCGGCAGCACCCGCATCCCCAGGCCGGCCTGAACCAGTTCGGCCAGCGCCACCAGCCCGAAGTTGGCCATGCTGCGTCTGCTCCCGTGACCGAGCAGCAGAATTCCTCTTGTCACAACCGATATCCCCCTTGCTGTTTCAGACAGCTTCTGTGGATCAGAGCTTCAGACTTCTGAGATCAGGCAGACTGGCCGCCCAGTCCAGGACATCCTCCTGACACCAGGCAACCCGGACTGGCCCCCCTTCGGGGAGCAGATCCCGCCCCCCGCTGTCCGCAGCCGGGCGCCCCACCACCACCACCGGTATGTTCAGGTTCAGGGCAGCCCGCACCTTCTCCGCCGTACCCCCCTCGCCTCCGCTCTCCTTGACCACGAAGGCTTCAGCGCCGCAGGCCTCCAGCAGGGCCTCGTTTAGCCTTACCGTCCCCGGCCCCTGGAAGGCGACGATCTGCCCCGGACTCAGGCCGAGACGGCGGCAGGTATCCAGGGATTCGGATACGGGCAGCACCCGTACCGTGAACCGGCAGCCGGCCAGGGCGGGGTGATTGATGATCGCGCTCAGCGGCTTCACCCCCACCGCCAGGAAGACCTGCCTGGCGCCCAGGGCCGCCAACTGTTCGGCCGCCTCCGGCCAGTCGGATACAACGTGCACCAGCGGGCTGTCAGGCAAAGCTGCCGGCGGACGTTCCCAGCGCAGGTAGGGAACGCCTCAGTTCAGGGCCGCCTCCCGGGCCAGGCGGGACACCTCCACAGCGAAGGGGTGGGTGGCGTCCAGCAGGCCCTGTACCTGCCCAGATCGCAGCAATTCCTCCAGGGCCGCCCGGTCCAGCCGCCCCTCCCGCACCACCAGGCCCGGGGTTGCGGTGCGCAACAACTCGGCGCCGTAAGGCGTGGCGGCGCTGGCCAACACCTGCCAGCCGACTGCCACCAAGGCCGCCGCCAGGTCCCTGCCGTCCCGGGTTCCCGCCAACACCAGCATCATCGTCGTACGTCGGACTTCGGACGTCGGAATTTGCATGTCTTTTTGAATGCCTTCCTTATTGGGTGTTGGTTTTTTTCCAACCACTAAAACTCACCACCATCTAGTCATGAGCTTTTAGTAGTTTGGCCTTAACCTCGAGAGGGCCAATTACTCATCACTCATCACTCATTGCTCATCACTGATTTTATAGCCCCTGGGGGTCACCATGAAGCCGTCCCTGATATAGCTCTGGCTATTCCCCACCAGGACCACCGATTGCATGTCGATCTCCACTGACAGGAACCGCTCCAGGTCCGAGAGGACGACCTGCTGGCCGCTGCGCCCGGCGCCGGTGACCACCCCCACCGGGGTATCCGGCTTCCGGTGCCCGAGCAGGACCTCCCTGGCCTCCTCGATCTGGGTGACCCTCCGCCTGCTCTTGGGATTATAGAAGACCACCACAAAGTCACCCCGGGCGGCGGCCTCGATCCGCCGCCTGATGACCTCCCAGGGTGTCAACAGATCGCTCAGGCTGATCACCGCGAAGTCGTGCATCAGCGGCGCTCCCAGCAAAGCGGCCGCGGCCGAAGCGGCGGTGATCCCCGGCACTACCCGGAAGTCCACCTCCGACTGCCTGCCGGTGTCCAGCAGCACCTCCAGCACCAGGCCGGCCATGCCGTAGACCCCGGCATCCCCGCTGCTGACCACCGCCACCCGGCGCCCGGACAGGGCGTGAGCCACCGCCAGTCGGGCGCGCTCCACTTCCTGGCGCATGCCGCTGCCCAAGGTGAGCCCCCCGGGCGGGAGGATACCCTTTAAAAGCTGCAGATAGGTGCGGTAGCCGACGATCACCCCGGCAGAGGCCAACTCCCCGGCGGCGTCATAACTCAGATGCGCCTGATCACCCGGCCCGATGCCGACCACAGCAAGCCGGCCTCGGCCAGGGCCACCGTGACCCGGTTGAACTTGGTCTTCCGAAGCACCAGGGCGCCGTCCGGAACCGCCGCCAGCGCTGCTGTCTCGCATACGTTACCAACTCCCAACTGCTGTTGTACAAACATTGAGTGCTCCAGGCCGGGATGAGACTCGTATACCTGTCTCAGGTGCTCGCTGGTGAAGAACTCCAGGCTGAGCCCAATGCGCCCGGCAGTTTCCAGGAGGCCGGCCTCGTCCTCCTTGACCTCGTGGGTTGCCAGCAGGGCCAGGCTATCCCGGCTGCGCCCGGCGATCCGTAGCGCCTCCTCCACGGCGGCCTCGATCTCCGCCGCCCCGACCCCCCGCCGGCAGCCAATGCCCGCCGCCAGGCTCAGTGGACGCAGAAAGACCCCCCGGGGCGGCAGCGCCAATAGGCGGCTGGTGACCAACACCGGCGCCAGCTTCCCCCGATCCGGGCCGCCCTGTTCTAGCTCCTGCAAGCTGCGGCAGGGGATCGACTCCAAGCCGGGCATGCTGTCATCCTGATTCAAGGGTCTGTCTCCGGACAGATACCACTCGCTGAAGATCTCCACCCGCTCGCCTGCAAGCAAGGCGCTGTTGACCACCTTGACCCGGGCGCCGGGAACGGGCCGGAATCCCCACTGCTTTGCCAGCAGGTCAATGGCAGGCCTGCCCTGCACGTCCGTGGCGGTAGTGACCACGGGCGCCGCTCCCAGACAGGCAGCCACCTCCCGGGCCAGGCGGTTGGCGCCCCCCCAGTGGCCTCCCACCAGGCTGACGGCGAAATTGCCGCCCTCATCCACCACCACCACCCCGGGGTCGCTCCACTTGCTCTGCAGCAGTGGCGCCACCAGGCGCACCACGATCCCCACGGCCATGATAAAGACGAAACTGTCATAGCTGCGCCAGATATCCGGCACCATGGCGGCCAGGGGCTGGGCGGCCTCCAGCACCTCCAGCCTGTCGCCGCTCCGGTCGCCGCCCCCGGCACCGGGCGCCGCCGCCTGCGGCCAGGCCTGCTCCAGCCGGCGGGCCAGGCCACACCCGGATGGAGTGAGGTAGATCACGGCGATGCGCCGCCCCCCGGATGCAGACGCCTGGCCACGGGACCATCCGGACTGCTGCCCTGTCTGCCGCTGCTCTTGTTGTTCAGGTTGTCGTTTTCCTGTTTCTTGCATGCCGCGCCATCCTCACCATCGTCGTAAAACTGCCGCCTGCCCCCTCACCACCTAATGCCCCTCGCCCCGGCCATGACGGTAGCCATGGCTGAAGTCCGGATCGTACAGCAGCGACCGCTGGCCGCTGGCCGCCAGGAAATCGCCGACGAAGACCAGGGCGGTCCTGGTGATGCCCGCCTCCTCGGCCTGCTGCGCCAACTCCGCCAGCGGCGCCCGGATCACCCGCTGATCGGGCCAGGAGGCCCGCTCCACGATGGCCGCCGGGGTCTCCGGCGGAAAGCTGAGGAGCAGGTCCGCCACTGCCCGGGGCAGCAACTGGGCGCTCAGGAAGAGGCAGGTGGTAGAGCGGTGGCGGCCCAGGTCACGCAAGGACTCGGTTTCCGGCACCGGGGTGCGCCCGCCCTGCCGGGTCAGGATCACCGTCTGGCTCCCACCGGGCACCGTGAGTTCCCTCCCCAACAAGGCGGCAGCCGCCAGGAAGGAGCTGACGCCCGGGACGATCTCCCAGGGGATCCCATCCTGCTCCAGGCAGTCGATCTGCTCCTGGATCGCCCCGTACAGGGCCGGGTCGCCGGTATGCAGCCGGACCACCGTCCGGCCGGCAGCAATACCCTGCCTGATCAGGGCTACCGTCTCCTCCAGGGTCAGGGACGCCGTATCGTGGCAGGGTACGCCTGATCGGGCGTACCGGAGCAACTCCGGGTTCACCAGGGAACCGGCATAGAGCACCAGGTCCGCCTCCTGCAGCAACCGCTGGCCCCGGACCGTGATCAACTCCGGGTCGCCGGGCCCCGCCCCTACAAAGTAAACCTTCCCTGTCGCCGCTTGCCGCACACGCGACACCCCTTCCC
>Ga0187861_10005042_pt1 | contig 10748 bp, 3 predicted proteins | sample June2016WEW_10_1_3_FD_132986 | JGI IMG/M metagenome (GOLD analysis project Ga0187861, IMG submission 132986) | Peatland microbial communities from SPRUCE experiment site at the Marcell Experimental Forest, Minnesota, USA - June2016WEW_10_100 | ecosystem: Environmental > Terrestrial > Soil >...
GGCGCAGGTTGTCGCCGTCGCTGACCATGCGGCTGACCAGGTCGCCGATTTTGCGTTTGTCGAAAAACGGCATGTCCAGGGTGAGCAGGCGCTGCATGACCTGTTGCATGGCTTCCATCCGCAAGCGTTGCGCCAGCCACGAGGCCAGGTACGTGTTGAAGTAGTCGAAGACGGCTTTGCAAAGCCACAAAGCCAGTGCCGTGCCGCACAGGCCCCAGAGATACCTGTCGCCCGCGCCGAAGGTGTGGGTGAGCCACGCGTCAATGTGCCGGCCCACTGGATCATGCGGCGGCTTGCCCTCGAGGCGGTTGAGGAAGGTCTTGACCAGGAGCAGCGGCGAAGTGCCGCAGAGCGCCAGGCCCGTGGAGGTGAGCAGATACAGCGCCAGGACGCCGCGATGGGGCAGGACGAGTTTGAACGCGCGCCAGAGCGTCTTCATCGCAATCCGCAATCCTCGGCCTGCCGCGAGTCGGCTGCGCCATCTATCTGCCGCGACACCGTGGTCCCTTGATCGTACGCTTGCGGCGGCGGCAAGCCCTGTCTGAGGCGTGCGTACAATTTCACATAGCGCACGAAGCGCGTAAAGGCGCAGAAGCTGCACACCGCCAGCCCGGGGATGCCGTCCCGGAAGCCCTGCTTGAGCACGTACATCTTGAAGAACTCCCACCCCGGATGGAGGAAGAAATTCCAGACATAGGGCTTCCGGCCCTCACGGTGATAGCGCTCGGCGGCTTGCGTCGTGTAACGGTTGAAGCGCTGGAAATAGCGGTTCAGGCCGTCAGGCGGGCAGGTGATGTGGTCCAGCTTGCCCTTAAGGCGGCCCGAGCGCCCCGGCAGACCGTCTGTGTGCTTGACCTCCACATCGGCATGGACCTCGCGTGCGGCGTAGCGGCCCATGTCGCGACGGAAGAGGCGCTGCACGTCATTGCGCTCCCACCCTCCGTGCCTGATCTCGCCCCCCAGGAAGAAATTGCGCCGCACCACGAAGTAACCGTCCTGCTCAGGCCCCCCCGCCCGCGCCAACAGCGCCTGGATCTCGGCGCGGAGTTCCGCCGTCATGCGCTCATCGGCGTCAATAATGAAGACCCAGGAATGCCGGCATTGTGGTATGGCCCAGTTCTTCTGCGCTGCGGAGTTCAGATATTCGTGCTGCAGTACGCGCGCCCCGAAGCCCTTGGCAATCTCGACAGTGCGGTCCGTGGAGAAGCTGTCCACAACCAGGATTTCGTCCGCGGCCTCGCGCACCGATTCCAAACACGCGGACAGATTGGCTTCCTCATTGAAGACAGGCACAAGTATACTCAGCGGCTCGGGCATGATTCCACCACGGGTTACTAATGTATCGTCCAGATAGACGCGCCAGGGGCGGGATACTTGGTGGGAAAGGTGACAAGTGGCAGGTAACATGTTCTGGCTTGGCAGCAGAGAACCCTCTGCTATACTGCGCACATGCGTGTGACGCCAGACCTCAGAATAAGCTCATGATCCTTCCTCGCTCCTTCTACACTCAAGACACAGTTTCCATTGCCAAGGCGCTCCTGGGCGCTTACCTGGTCCACGATTCGCCGCAAGGGCGGACGGCGGGGCGGATCGTGGAGACCGAGGCATACCTTTTTGACGGCGATCCGGCCTGTCATGCGCACCGCGGCAAGACCAGGCGCAATGCGGCGATGTTCGGCCCGCCGGGCCATGCCTACATCTACTTCGTTTACGGGATGTACCACTGTTTCAATGTCGTCACCGCGCCGGAGGGCATTGGCGAGGCGGTGCTGGTCAGAGCGCTGGAGCCCCGCGCGGGCATCCCGCTGATGCAGCGGCGCCGCAGCACGCGCGACCTCAAAGCCCTGTGCAGCGGCCCGGGCAAGCTGGCGCTGGCAATGGGCCTGACCAGGGACCTGAACGGCTCCCCGCTCTTCCGCGGCCCTTTGTCCATCTGGTCCCGAGGCAGCTTCCCTCAGGAACCTGGTTCTCAGCAGGAGGAAGTGGTTGCCACCACGCGCATCGGGATCAGCAAGGCCGCCGCTCTGCCACTGCGTTTCTGCCTCAAAGATAATCCCTTTGTCAGCCGCGCGCCGCGCTGCGCGGTTGCTGTTCAATCCAAAATCCAAAATCTAAAATCCAAAATGCTTGCAGCCCCGGCTTGACAAGGGTGCGCTTATCACTTAAAGCAGGTCATGTCTGGCGGCCACATGGGGCGCCTCCACAGTAAGGGCGAGGGTCCGGCGGGTGGTTCACCGTTTGTCTATCGTAGGTTTGGGGATGATGGGCGGCGCGATCGCCATGGCCGCGCGGCGCACAGGCGCGGCAGCGCGCATCATCGGCGTGGCGCACAACCAGAACACCGTCTTGCAGGCCAAGCAGAGCGGCGTTGTGGACGAAGCTACCCTCGACCTGCGCGCGGGCGTGAGCGACGCCGACCTGGTGGTCCTCTGCGTTCCAGTGCGCACGATCCTGGATGCGGCCGCAACCTTGATTCCCGCCTGCCGCGAGGGCACAGTCGTCACCGATATCAGCTCGACCAAGACGGTCATAGTCCGCGAGATCGAAGCGCTGATAGCGCGGACGAAGGCGAAGGTCTTCTTCGTCGGCAGCCATCCGCTGGCCGGCAGCGAAAGGAGAGGCTTCGACGCCGCGGAGTCCGTGCGCCTGGACAGTGCGACCTGCGTGCTTACGCCCACGCCGCATTCGGACAATGAGGCCTACCACAAGGTTGATGAATTCTGGAGAACGCTGGGCCTGAAGACTGTGCGCTTGACTCCTGACGAGCACGACGGCGTCCTGGCACGCTCCAGCCATCTGCCGCACCTCTTCGCGGCGGCGTTGATGAACCTTCAGACAAGCCGCTCGCTGGAGATCTGCGGGCCAGGCCTCCGGGACATGACCCGTTTGGCCGCCAGCAATCCCACAATGTGGACGGATATCGCCGAGCAGAACTCAGTGGAGCTCGCCAAGGGGATTAGGGAACTGGGCCAGGAGGCACTGCGGCTGGCGGAGGACGTGGAACTGCTCGCCGGACACGGTGCTCCTCAAGCCGAGGCGGCGCGCGAACGGGTCTTCCGTTTCCTTGCCGATGCCAAGCAGCGCCACGAGAAGCGTTTTGAGGAGCCGCCTGAGACGGAGAAGGTTGCGGATAATCCCGACCAGACAACCACGCCGGAAGAATCCCCGCCGCTGCTACGCTGAGCTTGTAGGACAAGCTTTCCAGCTTGTCCGGGCAAGCTCGGAAGCTCGCCCTACAAACGCACCCGCTGGTACCAACATACACCGGGGACTGGGCCGCTGTCGAGCAGCGGCCGCCAGTCCCCGGTTTGCATTCCTTTTCAGTTAAGGGCACACTACTTCTTCGCAAGAGCGCCCTTGCCCGTATCGCGTATCTGCTGGTAGGTGAGGCGGAACGTCAAGGACAAGAACACAGTATTGTCCACTTGCAGCGTCACGGGCACGTCCATCGTGATCACAGGCCCCTTCTTCACACCGCGGGTCCAACCACCCAGGGATTCGAACAAGTCTGTCAAGCCTGGCCTGGCGTTTACCTTGAAACTAAAGGTCTTCTTCGCCACGTTAAGTTGCAGACCGGGAACCCCTGTGGCCTTGAAGCTGCCTTTCTTGTCCAAAGTGAATACGAACGTCTGCGCCAGCGCGCCCTGGCCCACAGTCAGAAGACCTGTCTGGCCGGTGAGCGCGGATTGTTGCAGCGTGGGCGGGAAGTTAATCAAGCCCACAGCGCCGGAGAAGGTTGTTTGGCTTCTCTTGGCATAGTTGGCTGCCAGAGTGGCCTTGCCGCCGACCTTGGCGCTGAGGCCCGTGCCCCCTACCAGTATGCCGAGGTTGGGCTGCACGCCCACGTTCCCCACCGTAGGCAGACCCACGAGGAACTGGAGCTGCGTGACGAGTTTGGCCCCTTCCGGCGAAGTCGCTGTGGCGGTTATCGTATAGTACCCCGGTGCCGCGTAAGTGTGCGTGGCGGTGTTGCCCGTCACGACCACCGTGCCGTCGCCAAAGTCCCAGGTGACGGTCGCCGTACCGGCGTTGGCCTGCACTGTCAGCGGCTGCCCCGCCACCACTATCGTCGGCGTCACTACTGGCGGCGACTGGAAGCTCGGCGGAGCCCCCACAGTGATCGTGACCGTGGCCGGCGCCGAGGTCTGTTGGGCATCGGTGGCCGTGAACGTGAAGCTATCCGGCCCCACATAACCAATGTTCGGAGTGTACGTCAGCGCGGACCCTATGCCACTCAGTGTCCCATTGACAGGCGGGCTGACGACGGCGAACACCAACGGCTCGCTCTGCGGATCCATAGCCAACAGTGTAATCGGCTTCACCAGGTTATAGCCCGTCACCACGGATTGAGACGTGGCCACAGGCGGCTGGTGGACGAATGCGACATTGATGACGACCGGCGCCGGGGCACTGGTCAGGTTCGGTGGCAGCCCGGCGTTGGCGTCATCCGTAACCGTGAAGGTGAAGCTATCCGGGCCATGGTAATACGTGTTGGGCGTATACGTCACTGTGGCCGTGTTCCACGGCGCGGCTATCGGCTGCGTAACCGCACTCAACGTGCCATGGAGCGGCTGGGTGACAAGGGTGAAAGTCAATACCTGCACGTCGTCGGGGTTGCCGCTATCCCCCTGAAGCGTAATCGGGACGGCGGTGTTCTCATTGGTATTCACCACTTGTGAGGCTGCTGTGGGCGCGATGTTGGCCTGCAGGACGTTGATGGTAACAGTGGCCGGAGCACTGGTCTGGGCTGGCAGCCCGGGAAGGGTGGCGGTAACCGTGAAGGTGAAGCTGTCCTGGCCGTGATAGGGCCCGGAGTTATACGTAGCGGCCCCCGTGCTGGCATTGAGAAGCGTCAGCGTACCGTGAACCGGCGGCGTAATCTTATAGGTGAAGGCCGGAGGCGGCTGGTCGGGATCGGTACAACTCAAGGTGATGGGGAGCGAAGCGCCCTCTGTCGCGGTTAGTGTCTGGGCCGTCGCCAGTGGCAACGCGGCCACCGCCACAACGGTGATGGAAACCATGGCAGGATCGCTGACCAGGTACGGCGCCGGCCCGCTGGCGTCATCCGTAACCGTAAAGTAGAAGCTATCGGGCCCAGAGTACCCCAGGTTCGGTGTGTAGGTCACCGTGGCCGCAGTCCCGAACGTCCCGGCCGCCGGTTGCGTAATGACGCTCAGTATGCCGTTCGCTGGATTCTGGGTTATGTCGAAATGCAATCCCTGAAGCGGAGGAGTGTTCTGGTCATCTCCGTTCAAGGTGATGGGCACTGGCGTGTTCCTGTTGGTGGTTACAGACTGTGCGCTGGCAATCGGCTTGTTATTCACTGGACTAATGGTGATATTGAAAGTCTGCGGCGCCGAACTCGCAGGCGGATTCCCATTAAACCCATTGTTGGTGGCCACGACAGTTATGGTGGCTATGCCGCTCGTGTTAGCCATCGGGGTGAAGTTCAGCGCGCCCGAGGCATCAATGGATAGCGCCGAGAACATCGTGTAGCTCGGGACCGTTGGGGTCGTCGAGCCGACCGGCGTAGTGACGATCTTGGTGGGGTCAATGGTGAAGCTCACCGTCTCACCCGCCTGGTCCGGATGAGAACCGGCCGGCGCCGGGTATGGCAGGATGTTCGTCGCCCAGTTGAACACGGTCTGCGCCGGGCTGTTCTCCGGCACGACCTGGTCCGCACCCTTTGTGAACGATGGTGGATAGTTCAGCGACTTCACCGTGAGTGAAACCGTCGCCTGCGCGCTCTGGAGGAGCCCATTCGGACAGCCCGCGCCGTCATCCGCCACGGTGAACATGAAGGTATCAGTCAGGGGCAGACCGTTCGCCGGCAGGAAATTGGGCGTATATACCACAGTAGCCGTGTTCCAAGGCGAGGCCGCAGGCTGGGTGATCGCGCCCAACGCGCCGTGGAAGGGCCCATGCGTTGCATCTTGCGGGACGAGAGTAAAAGTCAAATGCTGGTACTGTCCCGTCCCGTCCAGTTCCAAATTGCCGTCGTCGCCCGTCAAGGTGATGATCTTAGGCACCCCCTCGAAAGTTTGAATGCCACCCGCCGAAGTGGCATTCGGCGGGTAGTTCCAAGGTGTCAACGTGATCGTAAAAGGCTGCGTCGCTGAGGTGTCCACGCCGCCGTACAGCGTGCCGCCGTCGTTTTGCAGGGCCACGGTGAAGTTGGCAGTGCCCACCTTATGGGGCGCCGGGATGAAGGTCAAATTGCCAGAATTGTCAACCGCCGGCTGCGTCGAGAACAGGCTGGTGGTATTGTTGGTATTGGTGACGATAAACTGTTTTACGTTTACGCCCACCTGTCCAGCGCTGATAATGGTGGCCCAGTTCGCCGCCGAGTACTGCAAGGGGGCGGCCACCGGGTGGCCTTCAGCCGTCGAAACGTTGGGTCCAACCGTAAACGAAGGCGGCGTATTCACGAAATTGATGGTGAGATTGAAATTCACCGGGGGTGCGCTGACTCCAGGGCTCGGATTCCCGTTGCTGTCAACCGTCCCGACGCCATTGTCCACCAGGTTAACAGTGAGTGTCACAGTCCCGAACCAGTTGGCCGGAGCCTCATACCAGATAGTCGCGGTGCCGGGGGTTACTGTAGTACCTCCACCAGTCGCAAACGGGCCTACTTGGATGGTATTGGCCACTCCACCCACGAAACCCAGCGCCATGGAGGGCAGATTGGACGTTACCGACAAAGTGACTGTCTGGCCGGCTTCCCATGTTGCGCCGACGGGGCCGGGCAGGATCCCGGTAAGCGGTATGTTTCCTGGTATGGTTACTGTTTGATTCTCATACCCAACCAGAGCCGGCCCGCTGGGAGTATCCATTTGGGGCGGCTTGTTGATGGCTTTGACGGTAACGGTGAACTGCTCCAATATGGTGAAATTGGCAGGCGTAATCAAGTCCCCCGCCGGGAAAGGCGCAACGAGGGTCAATTGGGTGGCGCTTTGGACCGACTGAACCACCTGCGTCTGCCCACCGGCCTGGATGGAGAACAAAGGCACCACCTCGCCAGGGTTCGTCCCAAACTTGAAGAGCGTACCCACGCCCGTCACCGTCGTGCCGGAGGACGTAATGGTCCCTGTGCCGTTCTGCAGCGGCCAAGTGTCCTGGCCGCCGTTGGCCGTCCCGCCGTTGTTTTGCAGCGTTACGGTGAGAATGGCGGCCCCAGCCATATCTTGGGTGGGCGTGAAGGTTAGATTGCCTGTCGGGTCAATTGCCGGCCCTGCTGAGAACAAGCCTGGGTTGGAATTGTTGACGATGTTGAAATGCACGGTCTGACCGGGTTGTTGATAGCCCGCTGGCGCATCCGCCGGCACCGGCGAGATGCTGGTGGCCCAGGGCGTTTGCGTTTGCGGTGGCGGTGGTTTCGGATTGTAAGGTCCGCTGTTCTCAAACACAACCACGTCACCGCCGGGGTTGAAGGAAGGCGGCAGATTCACCTGTCCGACGCTTATAGTGACCTTGGCGGGCGAACTGGTTTGTTGTTGAGGCGTGAAGTCATCTGTTGCATCTGTGTCCGAGTCGGTCACGGTGAACATGAAGCTATCGGTGCCGGTGAAAAACCGCTTGGGCGTGTAAGTCAAACTGGCCGAGGTCCACGGCGGGCCCGCCGGCTGCGTGAGCGCACCCAGCGTGCCGTTGAACGGCCCATGCGTCGCATCCAGGGGCAGGATGGCGTAAGACATGGTCATGCTCGGATCCTTGGTGTTGTTGTCTGTCCCGATGAGAGAGATGACATTGACAGGGGGATTGACAGTGGCATCCCCAATGGAGTTTTCGTTCACCGAGACTGTCTGGATGTTTGCGGTCGGCGGCTGGTTTGTCCGCGGGGCCGATTGAATGGTGATGTTGAACACCTGGTCCGGGGGCAGTGAAGTGGCGCCCAGGCTGTCAACCGCACTTATGGAGAAGGTGGCGGTCCCTTGAGCAGAGCTGTCGTCCGGAGTGAAGGACAAGGTGCCATCGGAGGCCACCGCAGGGGGCACAGTAAACAGCACCGCCACGTTGTTGTCGGTGCGTAGGACGTTGAAGCTCACCGTCTGTCCGGCCTTCACCTCGTCCGGCGGGCCTGGCGAGATGTTGGTGGCCCAGCCGCCTACTGACACGTTCCCCGCATTCCGCAGCACGGTCTCGTCTTGCCCCTTGGTAAAGGACGGAGGCTGGTTCATCCACTGGACAGAGATCGTAAAGGTCTTCTGGATATAATAGGCGGTATTAAAAGGAAGCTGCGGGTTGAAGGGCGCGTTGACGCTCACCTCATACGCTGTTCCCGCCAGAGGCGGGTTGAATGCGGCCACGGTGGTCAGGGCCGTAGCGCTGGCGATGGTGAACACCACCTGCCTCTGGCCGTTGGCGATGATCACAGCTCCAGGGACCAGTTGCGTGGCGAAGTTTGTTCCCACGCCCGTTACAGCCGTGCCCACACTGGAAATAGTTCCAGTTCCGCCCTGAGGGGCCGTGCAAGTGGTAAGAGTCATGTCGTTTAGGATTGTATTAACCGTCAGCGTTTGGCCTCCCGCCAGGAGGGTATCGCCAGGCTGCAACTGGCTCGTGAACTTGGTGAGAACCATGAAGTATTGCGTACCGGCAGCCAGCGCCGGCGTGAAGGGGTTAAAGGTCACCAGTGTCGAATCGTTTGTGATTGACTGGACCGTTTGAATCTGGCCATTGGCCAGAATGCTGTCGCCGACCCGCACCCGCAATTGGCTCATGAAATTGGTTCCGAGGCCCGTGACCGTTGTCCCGCTGCTGGAAATCGTCCCGGGTTGCGGTCCCGCCGTCGAGCCGTTAACAGTGAATACGTTGGGGTTGCCGCTGGAGATGGTTCCCGGGCCGGGCACCAGAGGCGCCGGCCAGGTATCCTGGCCGCCGTTGGCCGTCCCGCCGTCGTCTTGCGCCACCACTGTCACTGTGGCGCTGCCGGTCTGATTCAGCGCGGGCGTGAAGGTCAACGTGCCATCGGGACCAATGGCCGGCTGGCCAGTGGATCCAAACAGGTTCGTATTGTTGGTGGTTACAATGAAGTGTACGCTCTGGTCCACCTCGGACAAGGGGCCGGGAACCACGGGAGGAATAGGGCCGGGGACAATGTTGGTCGCCCAGCTCGCGAAGGCCTTAGTCGAAGCGTTCTCCAACACCGCAACATCCGGCCCTTTGGTGAACAACGGCGCGTGGTTGACCGGCTTCACGGTAATCTTGAAGGTCTGCGGCAGTGAAGGCGCGGGCGGAGTGCCGGTGTCCCACAGGGTCACCGTCACTATCGCGGTCCCACAGGCATCGGTGGCCGGCGTGAAGGTGAGCGTGCCATCATGGCTTACCGCCGGCTGGAAGCCCGGCACGAACAACGCATTTTTGTCGTTGCTCACAGCAAAATTCGTGCTCTGCGAGGCTTCCTGTGCCGGCGGCGGGAAGACGGAAGCGGGCGAAATACTCGTGGCCCAGTTAGGCACAATCGTCGTCGCGCTGTTCTCCAACACCACCTGGTCCGGACCTCCGGTGAAGGATGGCGGGTCGTTCACGACCACGCCGATGGTGATGGTGCCGGGCGCGCTGGTCTTCGGGTCCGGCAGCGGCGGATTGCCCGACTTGCCGTCGTCCGTGATCTTGAACTGGAAGGTGTCATTGAAAGGAACCTCGTACGTGAAGGTTGTCGCCGCAGCCAGATCCGGTACGAACGGCCCCGCGATGGTCAGGCTTATATCGTTGCCGATGCCTGTCACCACCTGCGTCACCACCTGGCCCTGGGCGTTGGCGATAAGCGTTGTTCCGATAGCCAGTTCCGAGGTGAAGTGCGTGTTCACGCCCGTAACCGTCGTGCCCACACTGGAAATAGTGCCGCTTCCGGCCTTGATTTTCGCGCCCGGTTCAAACAAGAACTGGGTTGCTATCGTCAGATCCGGTGCGAACGCGGTGGAGACAGTCAGGGTATTATCGTTGGCCAAGCCGTCGGCCAGTCCTACCCCGGTCACTGTGCGCGTCTGTCCACCGGCAAGAAGCACGTCTCCTTTAGCCAATTGGGCCGGGAAGCTCGTGCCCGTGCCCGTAACCGTAGTGCCGCTGCTCTTAATAGTTCCGCTGCCGGTCTTGGTGAACGGTATGTAAGTCACGTTGACGGAACCGCCCCTCTCAAAGGTAAATAAAGTCCCTGGGAGCAGATCCGGTGTGAACGCGGACAAGAGAATCAGGGTATTATCGTCGCTACAACCGTCGGCCTTGCCTACCGCGGTTACCGTGCGCGCCTTTCCAGAGGCAAAAATCACGTCACCTTTAGCCAGTTGGGCTGGGAAACTTGTGAGCACGCCCGTCACGGTAGTGCCGGCACTGCTTATAGTTCCACTGCCGGGGTTGTTGCCCTTCAGACTGCCGTAGTACGGCCCGTGCGTCGCGTCCTCTGGGACTATACCATAAGTCAGGTTCTGCGTGATGCCGGGATCGCCACTGCTGCCTGTGAGCGCGACGGTGATCGGCGCGTTCTCAGGCGTGTAGACGGTCTGGTCGTTGGCATGGGGGGGGTTATTGACTGGCGCGATGATCAGTGGGAACGTCTGGGACCAGAAGTCCACCCCGCCGTTGAGCGTGCCGCCGTTGTCATGGGCCGTCACCGTCACGTTGACCGGCGTGACGTTCGTGCCATTATAGGAACACACATTGGCGGCCGGCGTAAACGTCAAGACCCCCGTATTATCCATCGCCGGGGTCGCGTTTACGGCGAACATCGCCGGGCTGTCGGTGCTCACCGA
>Ga0187861_10005043_pt1 | contig 10747 bp, 10 predicted proteins | sample June2016WEW_10_1_3_FD_132986 | JGI IMG/M metagenome (GOLD analysis project Ga0187861, IMG submission 132986) | Peatland microbial communities from SPRUCE experiment site at the Marcell Experimental Forest, Minnesota, USA - June2016WEW_10_100 | ecosystem: Environmental > Terrestrial > Soil >...
CCCAGAGTGTCGTGTAAACGAGCCCAGGGGCGGGAGCCATGCAGCGGAACGCCGCCCAAAAGATCTGTATCTCCTCGACCCTGTCCAGCAAGTCTGCACCACGCCGAGCCAGAACATTTGTGGTCCCGGGCGTGCAGCCTGATCCTACTACGTATGTAATGCCGGCTTTCTCTGCCTCTTCACTCATCTCCAACTGTTCCTGTGTTGTCGAGACATCAATGCCGCTTACCCGAGCTCGGATGCATGCTCTGGTCACCGCTGTGTCGTACTTGAATGGTAGTGCGCTTACAACGATGTCGAAGCCTCTCATACTTTCGACCAATTGGTTCTCGTTGTCTACATCGACATATCTTGTAGACAGCCTCTTGTCATTCAATCGCGTAACTAGATTCTCAGCTTTCTTGATGTCGATGTCTCCCAAGACGATTTCCGAGAAATCGCTGGTGGCCGCCAGGTCCTCCACTGCCGGTGTTCCGATGAAGCCGGCCCCTCCTAGGAATAGGGCTTTCATGTTGATTCACCATGAAGAAGTGTTTAATCTAGAAATTCGGCTGGTGCCCTGATCGTTACGGGCATGTCCCGCTTGTCCAACTCGCTGAACATTAAGGCCGGTCCCACGCAGTTTTCGGGGGGAAGAACTCCTCTATTCTCGATCTGTCCCTTACCGAGCATCTGTGCAACTATGGATGCGGGTATGCCCACGCCGTATTGAGCACTGCTGACCCTCCATTCTTTCTTGGAACGGTAGAAGACTTCGAGCTGCAGTTCCGTGGGTTTGCCGTGTTTCTTTCCGACAACTTCGACTCTTGAGCATTCGCAGTCTTCTGGAGTAATGTTTTCCGGGTGGCCCAGCAGGTCCTTGCTTGCGAGAAGCTTCAGAAAGAAGTCTCTCGGGGAAACGGAAGTGGTCCCTATCTTCAATGGCTCTGGGCTCGCAAGTCCAAGTGCCACTATGAGTTGGTTGTCCAAGTGCCATCCCTTGGCGCCTCCTTCCTTCCAGTTCACGTTTCGAATTCCCTTCTCCTTGAACGATGACGGAAACGTTGCAAGCTCAGAATGCAGTGTCGTGAATACCTCAACCTCACCTATGGGGAGAGGAAAAGTGATGGTTTCTCCGAGTGTTATGGGCGGCACCTCCTTCATGGCTCCATTCTCGTACACCATGGCGTTCTGCGTGAACTCGTCAGTGAAAGTCTGGACGGACCAAGTAGCGACATATCGTGGAGAATTAGGCGTGAAGTCCCTCCAACCATCTCTAATTCGGATGGTTTCCACAGAGTCAAGTCTGTCCACTGCCCATCGCGCCATCACGTTCGATACACCGGGCACGCAACCCATTCCGACCACCGCGGTCAAACCTGCTTTCTTGAAGTCATCGTTCAATTCGAGCTGTTTGCGGGTCATATGATATAGGCCCCCCAAGTCGAGGTAGTGAGTCTTCGCGATCAAGGCTGCTTTCATAACATCGATGTTGAAGTAGTATTGGACCGCATTCAGTGTAACGTCTGCATTCTTCAGAAGAGCAGCTGTGGCTTCATGGTTTCGGACGTCGACCGTTGTATGCTGAACTTTCTTGCTTCCAAGACTTGAAACGAACTTCTGAGTTCGTTCTTTTTCTATGTCTGCAACTAGAATCTCTGAAACTTCTGGACTGTTAGCCAAATCACGAACAGCACATTTGCCCGTTAACCCCGCCCCACCTAGAACAACGACCTTCATGACATCAACGACTCCTGTGGCTCACATACAGGATCGAGATGAGACGGTTGGGTAAAATGATGTTCGTAAGTACGATAATAACAGTATATGGCTGCAGCGAAGATTGATCTGGATCTGAAAGACTCGTTCTGTCGCGTAGTTCGTTCGGAGATCTTCGTATGAAGGCACTATTCGAAGAAGCAACTCGGATAGAGTATGGTGGAGTTGATTACGATATTGCTGACAATAAGGCGATTCCGAGAATGATTGTGATGATGCCTATCCATTGGTACAGATGTACGCGCTCCTTGAGAAAGGTGTATGCGAGAATAATGGTGATTACGGAAGAGGAATTTGTTATGGGCGCAACTATAGAGACGAACCCTTCACTGAGACCCAAAAACCAAGCAAAGAAGGCAAATACGTCTATCAATCCCAGCAAAGCCAGCCGCGAATAACCGGTTGAAACTGCCGCCGTCTTCTCCTTGTAGAAAACAGGAAAGAATGCGACCAAGAAGGACAGCATAACGAACCGAGTTAACAGAAAACCAAGCAGAATATGCCCGCTCAGGACAATCCATTTCTGAATAATCGCGTTGGTCCCTGCGCCGAACACGACAACCAGCGATAGCACGATACTCGCGTTAGAGGCTGCCGTCCGCGGTGTACCTCTCTGCAGAGCGATGAGCAAGATTCCACCCAACACAACTGCAATGGCCAGTGCTTGTGAAAGTGTGAGTCTTTCTCCTAGGACCGTGACTGATAATGCCAAGGCGACAACCACCAGGCAGGAGCTTACAGGTGAGACGAGACTTGCCTTGCCCAAACTTAGCGCTTTGTAGAACGAGAGCAAATAGAGGGAAGAAAGCGCTCCCGAGAGGATAGTCAAAAGCAGAAGGGGGCCATCTGGAAGGGCAAAGTCATAGAGAAGCGTTAGGCCTAGAAAAGGGATTGAGCCGATGGTTTGAGAAATCAGTACGGTTCTGTAAGCGCTGGTTTTCGACACTATTGTCTTCGCGAAAAAATCAGCTAGTCCGAAACCAACCATCGACGTTACTGCGTAAAGTATCGAAGCTACTCCGTTCATGCGCTCGCATCCACGACGCCGCCGCTAGCTTGCGTGAGGTCTTGTGGTTCCGGTTCTGCTATATCGACCAATTCCTGCATGTCAGGTCCTTACAATTCGTCGTCTGCCTCTGACATGTACAAACTGTCAACGGCGTCCATGATCTTCCCTGCTGTTGAGCTCGGTAGTCATGACACGACTTTAGCTTAAGCAAGCCGATTGATTCTCCTTCATGAAATGCTTCCGGGGTATCATCGCAGGCAACATTAGGCGGCTATATTAGAATTGACTGGCCCTTCCGAAACCAAAATCGCAGATTCAGATTGCGCGCCGTACGTTCCAAGCGCGTGGAATCGGATGCGAGAGCAGGTTTCACATACCAGACGCACCTCAACTTCCCTCAATCCCCTGTCTTTCGCTTTTCTTTCTGCAGCTTCGGATAGTTCCTGATTGGCTAGGATCCGATGGCATCGCAGTCACTTTCGGTAGGTAGCAAACAGTCTTTTACCTTTCGTGTGTTTCGTGAAAGGTGATTATCATGACGAGAGTTCTCGTCATAGGGGCTGGGGCACAAGGTGGTCCGTGTGCCTCAATTCTCGCGAGAGATCATGACACATCAGAAATTGTCCTAGCTGATGTGAACCCAGAACTGGTTAGGAGAGTAGCCAAGAGGGTTGGAAGTGACAAGATAGCGACCGTCAAGCTAGACGCTGGAAACGTTGACGACGTGGTTCGGGCAGCCGAAGGGGCCGATGTTATCATCAATCTGACTCTGACAGCGTATAATATGATCATAATGGAAGCCGCCCTAAGAAGCGGTGCGAACTACGTTGACACATCCTTCGGCGAACCAACCCTACTGGATATACGGGCAAAAGACAACATCCTCGCGCAAATAATCGAGAGGCGGCCGATCTCCTTTGACAAAGAGTTCAAAGATGCGGGATTGACTGCGATTCTTGGATGCGGGATTTCACCTGGAATGGTAAACGTGATCACACGGTTCGTCTGCGACAAGTTGGATACGGTTGACAAAATACGTATCCGCCTTGGAGACCGACCTATGAACCCATCCAACGAGGTCGTGAGTGCATGGGCACCAACTTGGTCTCCCTTCAGAGCCCTCTGGGGATACGCCGTTGAACCAACAATCTTTGAAGAGGGGCAATACAAGAAATATCCTCTCTTCGCTTGCCCAGAGGAATATCACTTTCCTGACCCAGTCGGGTCGATTTTGCTGACTTATCATCAACACCAAGAGCCCATTACGCTACCGCATTTCATAGGCAAGGGGGTCACGTATTGTGACTTCAAGTATCCCTTGGATACCCTAGCAGGGGCCTTTGTCAAGATGGGGTTTGCTAGCCCAGATACAGTGGACGTTGGTGGGGTGAAAGTAGTTCCGAGGGAGGTTCTCCTGAAGTTGGTGCGCCCTCCAGTTAACGCGTTCCTGGCCGAGAATGAAAGCAGCTCCAAACTGCCGCCTCGTGAAGTATACTGCACGGTCGTGGAAGTAGAAGGAACTCACTCAGGCGAAAAAGTCCAATACACTGTATCTACTCCTTGGCCCTCCCTCATAACACCAGAAGAAAAAACATCGGTATACGAGAAACTTGGAACCACAATGATCGACGTCGCGCTACCAGCTGTTGTAGGAGCGAAGATTTGTGTAAAGGGGGCTGATGAGAAAGGAGTAATCTGCGCAGAATGCCTTGACCCAGGAACATTCCTCAAAATGACGACCGAATTGGGCGCTCCTGTAAAGCTTCATGAGACCGTCGCCAGAGAAGTATTACTCACTGGCCACGTATGAGACTCACGAATCTTAGTTGCCAGTTCCAACGGTCACTTCTAGTGTTATCCTCCTTGAGGAGAGTTGTGTGGTAAAGGACTCTCTGACTCTCTCCAGCCACGGATTTCCCTCAGCGAATGAAGCCACCGGGTACATATTTTGTACTTCGATATAGAGAAAATGTTCATCTAGAGAATAGAGAAAACGCATGCCCACAATTTTTCAGCCGTGCGATATGTTGAGAGAATGTGCGTTCACCTACAGAATTAACGATAACAAGCAAACTACAAATTCATCGTATGACAAGTCCGCGTCGTAGGAGTCATTCTTGAAGTCGGCTTCGAACGCGCAGGTGTACGTTGACGGGGCGTTCTATTCGAGTGGTGACGCGAAGATTTCAGTCTTCGACCACGGGCTTCTGTACGGGGATGGAATATTCGAGGGGATCTGCGTTTACGGCGGCAGAGTCTTCAGGCTCGACGAGCACTTGAAGAGGATGTACGAGTCGGCTAAGACGATTGGCTTGCGCATCCCTCTCACCGTCGACCAGTTCAGAGCCGCGGTGGTGGAGACTGTGAGGAGGAATCGATTGAGAGAGGGGTACATTCGGCCGGTGGTAACGCGCGGCGTTGGCAAGTTGGGGTTGGATCCAAAGAACTGCGAAAAGCCGACGGTCATTATAATTCCCCAGAACGCTGAAAGTTACCCACTGCTCACAGCCGGCAGGAAGCCCGCGAGAGCGATCGTGTCCTCGATCCGGCGTACTCCGTCCTACTGCCTGCCAGCGGCCGCTAAAACGCTGAACTACTTGAACAACGTGCTTGCCAAACAGCAGGCAAATTACGCAGGCCTCGACGAGGCGATCATGCTTGACTGGAGAGGCTTCGTCTCGGAGGGGACGGGTGACAATCTGTTCCTGTTCCGGAACAATCTGCTGCTGACGGCGCCGCTCCACTCCAGCGTTCTAGCAGGAATTACCCGACAAGTCGTATTGGACATCGCTGCTGAGCTGGGCATTCGTTCGGAGGAGAAGGAGTTGACGTTGCATGATCTCTACAATGCCGATGAGGCGTTCTTCGCCTCAACCTCGCTTGAGATCCAGCCCCTGGTGGAAATCGATGCCAGGATTGTGGGTGATGGCGGCGAGGGTGCGATGACCAAGCGAATCCGCGACAGGTTCAACCAGATCAAGCGAACCGAAGGAACCCCAGCACTGGAATGAGGAGAAGACCAGCAAAATGCCAGCGCAAGTAATGATGAGCAAGGAAGCGGTGGAGAAATTCTTGAAGGATGGGCAGCTTGTGTGCTTTGGCGGATTCACACACGGGATCCCCTTCGCCATCGGCCATGAGATGATCAGGCAGGGTAAGAGGCATCTTGCAGTTTGCAAGGAGACTCCGGATCTCATCGTGGATCAGCTTCTTGCTGCAGGTTGCATCGACAAACTGATGTTCAGTTGGGCTGGCAATCCGGGCGTCGGCTCATTGCACGCCTTCAGAAGGGCTGTTGAGCATCAGATCCCCCACCCGGTCACGATTGAGGAGTATACGCACTTCATCACCGGCGCTCGGTATCTCGCCGGCGCAAGCGGTCTGCCCTTCATGCCCGTCACCGCACCCGTGCTGGCCTCGGACTTGGCCGGGCATACGGATGTCTTCAAGACGATCGACTGCCCCTTCACAGGCAAGAAGATCTGCTTGGTGAAGGCGATCAACCCGGACGTGGCTATTATCCACGGGCAGAGAGCGGATCGGGAGGGAAACATGCAGATGTGGGGAATCGTGGGATCCAACAGGGAGATCGCTATGGCAAGCGAGCACGTGATCATTTCAGTAGAGGAGATTGTTGATTCAGAGATCATTCGCAGGGATCCAAACAGAACCATCATTCCAGGGTTTCACGTGGACGCGGTGATCGAGGAGCCTTGGGGTGCGCACCCGTCCTACTCGCAAGGATACTACGACCGCGACAACCAATACTACATGGACTACGAGAATCGCACACGCACCCGAGAGGAGCACGAAAAATTCCTCCAGGAATGGGTATTCAGCATCTCGGACAGGAAAGAGTACTTGAAGCATCTGGGCACTGAACGCATGGTTAGCCTGAAGACGCGATCGTACTACAGTGCTCCGGTGGATTACGGTTACTTCGGATAAGGTGGAAGCCATGAGCAAGAATTACGCTAGGGAATTCTCGTTCCAAGAGTTAATGGTTGCAGCCGCGTCCAGGGAGCTGAAGGATCATGAGGTCGTGTTCGTTGGAATCGGCATACCCCAGTTGGGTGCGTTGTTGGCGCAGCGAACCCACGCCCCCAACCTAACCCTAATCTACGAGTCAGGGGTTGTGGGCACTAGGCCTAAGCGCCTGCCGCTCTCGATTGGAGACCCAACCCTGGTAAGCGGCACGTATGGGATCTTCAACTTCTATGAAACCTTCTAAATGCTCCTTCAACGGGGCTTCATCGACGTAGGTTTCGTCGGAGGAGCCCAAGTCGACAAGTTTGGGAACATTAACTCAACTGTGATCGGGGATTATAGCAAGCCGAAGGTGCGGCTGCCGGGGAGTGGGGGAGGTTGCGAGATTGCAGGCCTCTCAAAACGTATAGTGATAATCACCCCGCATGAGAAGCGGAGGATGGTTGAGAAGGTGGATTTCATAACTAGTCCAGGCTTTCTCCAGGGAACCAACACCAGAACCCAAGCCGGCCTGAGCGGGGGACCGTCTGCGGTGATCACAACCATGGGAGTGCTAAGGTTTGATGAGAAATCCAAGGAGATGTACCTGGACAGCTACCATCCAGGGCTTTCGTTGGATCAGGTGAAACAGAACACTGGTTGGAATCTGAAGCTCGCGCCGAACGTGAAAGAGACGGAGCCACCAACCCTGGAGGAAGTTGAGATTCTCAGGAAAGATTGGATCCGCAGGGGATCTTCCTGAAGAAGGCAGTCGCCTAGAGGAGGCATGGGGAATGCGCCAAGTCGCAATAGTCGGCGTCGGTCAGACCAAGTTCGGAGACCACCCCAACCTATCCTCTGGAGAACTCTTCGCACAAGCATTCACCGAAGCCGTCGCGAACGCCGACAAGGGCTTTGATCTGAAGCTGATTCAGGAAGCCTACGTTGGGACGCTTGGTGTTGGGGGTGGGCAGTTGGGGAACTTTTCGGCGGTCGTAGGCGAGGCCGCCAAGATTACGGGAATTCCCATAACCCGTGTTGAGAACGCCTGCGCATCAAGCGGCTTCGCTTTCCGCTCCGCCTTCCTTGCCGTCGCCTCGGGCGTGTGCGATGTGGCGCTGGCTGGGGGGGTTGAGAAGATGCGCGACCTAACCCCGGATAGATTGCGTTACTGGCTGGGGGTGTCGGGGGACACGGAATGGGAACGGCTTGCTGGGATGACCTTCGCCGGAGTCTACGCCCTAATGGCTCAGAGACATATGCATCAATACGGCACCAGGGAGGAGCAGCTGCACATGGTCGCCGTCAAGAACCACAAGTACGGCGCCGACAATCCAAAAGCCCATCTGCAGCGAGCCATAACGCTCGATCAAGCTAACAAGTCAGCAACCGTCTGCCACCCGCTTCGACTGTTCGACTGCTGCCCCACCTCCGACGGCGCCTCAGCCGCGATCCTCTGCGAGGCGGGGATAGCGCGTAAGTTCACGGACACGCCAGTACGAGTACTTGGGGTCGGGGCAGGGACGGATCGGCTGGCACTGTTTCGGAGGGAGGACTTTGCAGCTCTCAAAGCCACCGTACACGCGGCCAAGCAAGCCTATGGGATGGCGCACTTGGAGCCTAAGGACATCAGCCTAGCCGAGGTCCACGACTGCTTCACCATTGCCGAGATCATGGCCTACGAGGATCTGGGATTCTGCGAGAAGGGTGAGGGGGGCAAGTTGATTGAGGAAGGCCAAACGTACATCGGCGGGCGCGTAGCGGTCAATGCGAGTGGCGGCCTGAAGGCGAAGGGGCATCCGATCGGTGCGACGGGTGTTGGGCAGATTTGTGAGATCACAAACCAGCTACGCGGCAAGGCTGAGAAGAAAGCTAGGCAGGTTCCAAACGCACGATTCGGATTAGCGCAGAATGTGGGCGGCTCGGGGGCCACGGCAACTGTGCACATTCTAGGATTATGAGGTGCCAAGCAAGAAATGCCAGCAGGAATCATTGGTTGCGGCGTCTACCTACCCAGACTGAGAATCAAACGCGACGAGTACCAGAAGGCCTGGGGATACTTTGCGCCAAGATGGCTTGAAGAAAAAACAGTAACCGACTTTGACGAAGACCCAATAACCATGGGCGTCGAGGCCGCGTCAAACGCCCTGCGAAACACCAAACTCGACGCTTCGCACATCGACGCCCTGTATTTCGCCACAACCTCACCCCCCTATGCTGAGAAGCAGAACGGAAGCACCGTGGCCACCGCGTTGGGCTGCAGAAGCGATACAGCAACCATGGATTTGGCGTCGTCAACAAAGTGCGGTTTGGCCGCTCTGCTAAGCGGCCTGGATTATGTTGGCTCGGGGAGGGGGAAGGTGAGCTTGATCGTGGCTAGTGACGCTCCAGCTGCAGATCCGACTGGACCGCTTGATCATCAGCTCGGTGCGGGGGCGGCTGCGGTGATTGTGGGGCGGGACCTGGTGAATGGAGTTGTGGAAGGATCGTTCTCAGTGACCAGCGAGAGCCTCGGCGAACGGTTCAGAAGGAACGGAGACCTCTTCCTCACCGTAATGGATCTAGGCCGCTTCCACGAAACCTCATCCGAGGACACCATACAAACCTGTGTGAAGGGCCTCATGCAACAGTTAGGCCGATCAGCGAAGGATTATGGCTTCTTCGTCCTCCAGGGAGTTGACCCGGGGAGGGCGCTTGAGCTGGGCAAAAAGCTGGGCTTCGAGGACAGCAAGATAACACCGGGCGCGTTCACGGGGAAGGTGGGCGATGCAGGCGCCGCGTCACCGCTTCTGGCTCTCTCCAAGGTTCTCGAGTCTTCAACCTTCAAACAACGCGTACTCCTCTGCTCCTATGGACCAGGCGCGGGCGCTGACGCCCTAAGCGTCGTAGCCGACGGAGAGATGAAACCCGCCGCTGGGCTTGGATTCGACGACCACCTTGCCAGAAAGGAGTACGTGGATTACTCAACCTACCTGAAGCTTCGAAGATTCCTCGGGAGAACATGATCAGAGGCGATTAATGATGGCATACGTGTCGATTCCAACTTACTCACGATCAATCCCCCAAAGATACGCGCTCATCGGAGCCAAATGCAACTCCTGCGGCACAGTGAACCTACCCAGAACCATCAACTGCCTCAAATGCGGAAGCGCCGAGTTCACGCCTACGAAGCTGAGTGGCAGAGGGAGGATTTACTGCTACACGATGATCTCCCGGGGCGGATCACCCCCAGAATTCTCCACCCAACAAAACCTCGTCGGCTCGTATTATGTGGCTGTGGTGGAGCTGGATGAGGGACCGAAGATCGTCGCACAACTGGCCGACTGCAAACCTGAAGAACCCAAGATCGGACTACCGGTTGAAGCGACCTTCAGAAGGATCTACGAAGACGAAGGCATGATCCGATACGGCCTAAAGTTCAGGCCGACAAGAACAGGCTGAACCAGAACTCGTCAATCAGCTCACGAGCGTATCTGAAACCCTTCAGGATTCTGGGAGAGCATAAGCGCTATTGATTCAATATGCCTGAAACTGGGATTGTCGCGGGTGAATCTGATTGCCTTTCTGCGGGTTCTGTTAACTTGTCGGCTCATTGCTTTCACTGACCTCTCCTGCCTAAAAATACAGGATGGTAGAGGCTAAGTTATGCGGGCGGTCAAAGCGGTTCAACAGCACTACGCGCCCGGGCCTGAGATTCTCCAGATGCTTGAGCAGTTCCGCCAAATGCTTAACGACTGCGTACGGATTGGGCTTGCGGAGAATGTGACCAGCCTCAAGTCACTCTCCATGAAAGCTTACGATCAACTTGCAACCTACGATGCCATGAGCTACTACAAACTCTGCGCAATCAGCAAGGCCACCGGTATCTTGGGAAACTATCGTAAAGCCAGTAGGAAGAATCCGGAAATAAAGGACCCTTACGCACGGCGGCCGCAGTTAACAACATGCTATGGCTTCAAAATCAAAACGTTAGAAGGGGCGCTCTTGCTGCCATTCAAGCCCAAGCAACCGTTA